>Ga0154020_10001014_pt1 | contig 34695 bp, 58 predicted proteins | sample Klosneuvirus_201_FD_109709 | JGI IMG/M metagenome (GOLD analysis project Ga0154020, IMG submission 109709) | Active sludge microbial communities from wastewater, Klosterneuburg, Austria - Klosneuvirus_20160825_MG | ecosystem: Engineered > WWTP > Aerobic digester > Activated sludge | place...
ATATCTAATTGACTGGGCGCATTTTAAGGGCGACATGAAGACTGCAATGATTAAAATCGACATGATGCACGGCACCTTAAACAGGATATCAGACCATACTGCGCATTTATCGAAGTTAGATAGTCTAGAGAAGATAGAAACTAAGCTGACGGACCAAGCCGCAGGACATACAAAGCGTAGGGACTGGACTTACATAGTAGCAGTAGGACTACTCTGTTTGACCATTGTGGTAATCGTATTAGGGCAGAACAGCAAGCAGCTAGAATTAAGACCCAACTCAATATCAATTACAGACTCACACGCGCAGGAAGCAAAAAAAAACTAATTACAAGGGTATGCATGAAACCGACTGAAAAGTGGCGAGACGCCATGAGGCACAAACTTATATCGGACGAGGGCGAAAAGTTAAAACCATATAGATGCCCTGCGGGAAAGTGGACAATTGGAGTAGGAAGGAATATCGAGGATAACGGAATTAGTACAGCAACATCAAGGCAGATGCTAGACGAGGATATAGATACTGCAATTAGCGCAGCCTGTAATATTTTTACCGAAGAGTATTTTCAAACGATTCATCCACTGCGACAACAAGCGATTATCAATATGTTGTTCAACCTCGGTGAGACTCGTTTTAGGAAGTTTGAACACACGATAGCATTGATCAAAATGGGGGACTGGAAAGCGGCAAAGGTGGCGGCTACTAAAAGCCTTTGGTATACGCAGGTTAAGGCAAGGGGGGATCGAGTCGTGAGCCTATTTGATCTAAAGGACACCTACCCATCATAAGGTTAGGTATAGCTCTATTATTCTGGGTAAGCTCCGCATCGGCCCAGGTAGGGGTAAACTACCTAGCGTGTGAGGGATATACGAAGAGAGAAATATCTAAAGCCTTCCGCGTTTATCGCGGAATTCAACGCCCCGCTATCTCGATTCTGTGGAAGTCGTTCAATGCTAAACGGCCAATATGCCTCAAGACTTTCCTACGAAAATATAGGAATAGAAACCCAATAATTGAGATCCACGCTACGAACGAGGCGGGGCGACGTAATAGGAGGCTGGCTAAGTATGAATACCTAGCGAGCGTGAGCGTCGCGGAACTTAATCACAGAATCGAGCAGCACGAAGAGGAAACACTAAACAGATATAGCAGACTTATAGAAGACATCATCAATTCAGTAGCGCCAATTCTAGGGCTCGGGGAGGTTCTCGTATCAACGGGGCTAGAAGATAACTTTTCGCACAAAGCAGCGCGAATAATAACTAAACATTTTAGGGAGCAATTGCCGGATGAGATCCAGGTGGTACGTAATCCAGTTAATCACAACGGGGGCAAGTATTATGCTGATGTCCTGGAGCTTCACGGGGTGCGCCCCGAGTATCCAAAGCGGGCGCCCTGTATTTCAAGTCTCGACGGAACCGACATCGATCACGATGACGAAGGACGGGCAGATAAGAGCGGAATACACTTTTCCGAAGTGCGTAGTTTCCTCAAACGAGAATCAAAGCGTGGTTGTTACGTATTCCTCTGGTGGAGAGAACAACAAGGAATCTCAGACGACGGGTTTATGGAGCCTCGGCGCAGGAGTTTTAGCATTGATAGTGAAGTTATTAACCTAATTAGAAAATTAATGGAGATGATAAAATGAAGTGGATAGTGGATCGATTAATAGAAAGAAGCACATGGCTAGGCGCGCTTAGCATACTAGCCGCGTTAGGAGTAACATTACAGCCAGACCTCCAGGCAGCAATTATTACAGCAGGAGTTAGCATAGGCGGCCTTATCCTCGTTCTAACTAAAGATACTAAATAATGGAGTTATTTAGTTCTCGCGGTGTCAGTGGTTCCTATATTCCACTTGATGGAAGCGGAACCACTACCGCGTCTATAGCGTTTGCGGAAGGACTTAGCATAGCTCCGAATAAGTGGATCTATTTCAACGGACCGAGCTCCCCACCCTCGATGAGGTATTTTAGTAGTACGGACACATTCATCATAAGTGGAAACGGTAACGTATCGTTAACATGCGGAGAAGATAAATACATAAATTTAGCAACAGGCACGACCGCGATTACTCTAAACGATCTTACTGGAGCAATCACAATCAACCCAGCCCCTACGCTTTCCTCATTAACTGGACCGTCCTTACTACAGATCGACTCAGCGGAAAAGGTCGGAATAGTCAGCGCAGGGAGTTCGTTAAATTACACATCAGGATCTCTCAACACTATCCAAGATATCACGACAACCTCCTCCCCCACGTTCAGCGCTATCACACTCGATGCGTTCACGCTCGGATCGAGTGGGATAATGTTCGATGACGGCGGAGATTGGGGCGTCGAGCCAGTATCTAAATTTTATATTGGGACAGGTGGATTCGAGTGCTCAACAGGAGTACTTGCTACGTTCCGAGGTGGAATAACAGTAACACACGCGACGACGGCGGGGATAGTACTAGAGTCGTCAGCGGGTGACGATTTTACAATTCGGAACGCATCAGGGTCTTTGCAGTTTATAAATAATACAGATGGGGCAACAGAGATCGCGATTGGAGGCACAGGTACAATTACAATCGGCAGAGATGCAGCAACTATTGCAATCGGGAAAGCCGCGAATATAACATTTGATAGGTCCACTGGAAACAAGATAGGGGACGCTACGAATCAGAAGTTTGCGTTTTGGAATGCAACTCCTACGACACAAATAACGGGCAGCACCGATATACTAGCAGGATTAGTCACAGTAGGACTTCGAGCTGCGTCCTCAAACCCTCCGCTGAACATGGGAACCGGAGCGATAACGTGCGGGAATATTGCATGTAGACAGATAACAATTACGGATGGACAAAATATAATTTGTGGTAGCACCACGGGAAACAAGGTCGGAACGGCTACGACTCAGAAGATCGGACTTTGGGGTGCGGCACCAGTAGTTAGACCCTCCGCATATACACAAACATACTCAACAGCTGATAAAACATTAGGGGCATATACAGCAGATGTCGAATCGGCAGCATATACGGGCATTGATAATGCACAAGCAGGCACAGTATACGCGACAGTAGCGGATCTAAATGCTCTACGAACAGCATACGAAAATCATCGACTTTTTTGCGAAGATGCAGTTAAAATGTTGAATTCAGTAGTAGATGACGGGCAGGCAATAGGAATATGGGGATAAAAATGAAAAACAAAAAACAAAAGAAGCAAAAACAGGAAGAGACGTTTCAAGCCGAGCTGAAAAGACTATTACAGAAGTACTCAGTTAAATTAGTACCGATAATAGTGCTCGACGCAGAAAAGGGAATCAGCGCGTCTATTGACCTACGAAATCAAAATGGAATCAATTAGAATTCAGCAGAACGCAATAGAGAGAATTCGGATTACTGCTTTAAACGTAAGCGGGACGGGAGTAACCGGCGCTACGGTAGCCCTCTCAATACGCAGAGATTCAGATGGGTACCATTGGAATGGTACGTCGTTCCAGTCTGGATACACTACCGTGTCGATGACGGCACTCGACGCAACTAATCATCCTGGTAAATACTACTATGACTTTAATACCTCGGGGCTATCTGACGACACGTACCTCTTGTACGCTTCAACCGTAACTGCGTCGGTAGCTAATGCGCCATGGCAGGGTGAGTTAAAAGTGGGAGGGTACATTGATAATATCGACGCGTCGATAGCATCCAGGGCTACAGCAGCAACCGTGCTAGCCGGAGTAGTAGAGGCAGAGGGCGCATACACAGTACAACAAGCTCTAAGTATTATCCTAGCAGCAGTCTCGGGCGTTACAACCAACAGCGGACTAACTTTTAAAACGCCTAACGGCAACGCCTCACGCATAACGGCCACGGTCAACGATAGCGACGAGAGAACAGCGATTACTCTTACCCCCTCGACGTAATGCTGCCAGGATATTGGGGATCGCGCTACTGGGAGCCTAGATATTTTAGAGAAAACTACTGGCATGAGCGCGAGACAACGCAAGAGATCACAAGGGCGCTCTTAGTTTTTTTTACAACGCAGAGAGAGTTTGCAATGTCAACATCCAGACGTATCACGAGCTTTAACGCAATACATAGGGCTTATTCGTTCATTCCTACGACGCGCAAGTTTCGAGAGCAAACTACAGAGAAAAAGTACGTTTTCCCTTCGAAAACACGGGTTTTTATTTTTCAAAGGTAACATGAGCATAGAAAAGATTTTCAGCAAACAGCCGAGCGAGAAGTATCCCATTGCGATTGACTACACGAATGAGATCCCGATAGGGACAAGCTTAGTTAGTGCGACAGGGGCGGCGTTTGATCTTACGCGGAATGCTTCAGATCCGACCGTACTAGTATCAGCAACGGGGGTAGTCTCGGGAGCTCAGGCAAGTCTAAGGGTACAAGCAGGGCAACATGGAGATAAATATAAGATCACATTTACCACATACCTAAGTGACGGAAGTATATTAGAGGACGACGTAATTATGGAAATACTCGCGGAGTGATTCAACTCAGCAATCCCCTCTCAACTTTAGACACATCATTTGCAGATACCGCTAGGCGTTTCAAGGATAACATCATCAAATTTGATTCTCGGTCTGAGTATGCATGTTGCGCGCTTCTCGAAAAATATTGTTCATTTTTTGAAACCACGCCAGGTGTCAACTTTCAGATTCAGTTGGGTAGTAGGCGTGTTGACTTCAAGATTAAAGATACGTTCGTAGAATTCCATCCAACAAAATTATTATTCGAATTCAAGAATCAAGATGCCTGGAATTTATGGAAAGAGAACATTAGGCGAGTTGAAAAACACCCGCGCGAGAACTTGCAAGAAGCAATCAGAAAGGAGTTAGCGACCAGGTATTTTAGATCCAGGAGACTACTCCTCGATGCAACAGGACATGACAAGTCGAATCTAATAGTAGTTCAGGATGAAAATGAATTTATCAAAAAAGTCCTAGCCAGATTCGCCGATAAACCATTACCGAGAGATCGAGAGCTTACGAGGGAGTTTCGGCAGGCGAGGGGAGAGGCTAGTTAGTTCACACGCCGATCCGTATTTGCCCAGATCAAAGCAATTACCCAACCAAAAAAAGTCCATCCCAGAAATACATTCAATAAAGCTATTGGCGTAGCGTTAATATGATTACGTCGATACGCAATCATACCAGGCAAGAAATACAAAGCGACTAAGACTATTAGGACGATGACCGCTACCAAGAAGCCGATTAATTCTTTCATAGTTATATTTAACGCCGTTCTAAAACGCTAATCAACATCTATTTTTCTTTCTTTTTTTATCTTTAGGACTTCCCTGTCTATTAGCGACCCTATCTCGTCCCAAGTCAATTCTAGCGACTTCCGCATATCTGAGAGCTTTACTAAGTCAACCCTACGCCCAGATTCCTCATAATTTACATACGTATTTACGAGTAGTCCAAGCTTTTTAGCCATTCCATAACACGTTAACCCCCTATCTTGCCTAAGTTTTTTTAAAAACCTCATGGGGCCATACTCTAAAGATTCTTTTTTTTGCGCCATATATAAAATACATTATAGAAACTAGTTGACCTATCCGACATCATAATATAAATATAGCAGATACCTTATACAAGGTATATTACTTAATGATGGAGAAAACAATATGGGACTATTAAAGAAAGCCGTAAATGAGCAAGCCTATCTCAAAGCTGGGATATTCGGCAACGCAGGAAGCGGGAAAACTACGACGTCGTCTCATCTAGCAATGGCGATAGCGCATAAGATCGGGAAGAGTCGACCTGTAGCTTTTTTTGAAACTGAAGCGGGCTCAGATTTTTTGGTCGGACGTTACGAGCAAGAGGGGATCGAACTACTCAGAGTGAAGAGTCACTCACTCGCCGATCTAATCTCAGTAGCAAAAGAGGCGGAGGAGCAATGCTCGTGTCTTATCGTCGACTCAATTACGCATGTTTGGAATAATGTTTGTGACTCGAAATTAAAAGCGATCAATAACGGACGCAAAACAAAAGCGGAGAGGGAAAACCGGAAATTCTACCCGCTGGACAAACTGGAATTTCAGCACTGGGCAGACGTAAAACGGCAGTGGGCAATATGGACGTCGGCATTTCTGAACTCACGACTACACATAATCGTATGTGGTAGGGCAGGGGGTACCTACGAGTTTGAGACGAACGAAGAAACAGGGAAGAAGGAGTTACAAAAAACAGGAACAAAGATGAAAGCCGAGGGTGAGTTTGGCTATGAGCCCTCGTTATTACTAGAAATGGAGCGCATACAAAAAGGCGCAGACGTAGGGTCCGGCTGGCTGCATCGTGTCCACGTGCTCAAAGACCGAACAGACTGCATTAATGGGAAGGCGTTTACATTTGAGAAGCCCCGCTCTGAATATAAGAAGGGGGACTGGGAACAGACATTTAAACCCTTTAAGTCCGTTTTTGATCACTTAAATATTGGCGGCGTACACGTTACATACGATGCGACGCGGTCGAGCGTCGAGATGTTCCCAGGAACAGATGGGGATTCTCAACGTGACATGAGAGCAAAGCGCGTAGCGATAGCGCTAGAAGAAGTGGAAGGATCTATTACTTTACTCTGGCCTGGTCAAGATAAGGACACGAAACAGATCAAGCAAGTCGTTCTACAGACCTTGTGGTGTACAAAGTCGTGGATCGCGGTACAGAGCTTACCGCTAGAGCAAATAGAAGCGGGGATGAGGATATTACAAGCGCTAGAAGACTCCCAAGCGGAACTCACTACAGCAGACTCGGTGATTGCAGCGATTGAATCTCTGAAGAATACGCCGGAGGCGAGCAATAATGTTGCAGCATGAACGAGAGGCATTAATCGCGCGACTCCATGAGAGGTGGGTACTCGCTAAACACGAGACACCCCCCGGGGGAGTGGATGTTTTAATACTAGTTGAAGGGGTAAACGATCTGTTTGTTTCCAAGGGGTTTTACCGCGAAGAGAAAGCGGGATTATTGCGGAGGTGTTCGTGGTGCGACGAGATCGGAGCGCTAATCGAGCCACCACTTGCATGGAGCGAAATACCCTCAATTTATAAGGAGGAATAAGATGGGAAAGGATCTCCGCGAATACTACAGAGCGCTAAAGGAAGAACGAAAAGAACATAGGACAAAAATGCCAGTGTGTCCCCAATGCTATTTAAGAAACCCAGGAGGGGCAACAAAAATGCACGAAATCGAGGGAGGATACCGATGTCACTATTGCAAATACACGGAAACAAAAAGAGGGAAAGGAGAAAATGAATAAGATGGACCATAATACAAATTCTCGACTTATCGCTAAAGCTTTAATTCTCAAAATGTTCAAAGGAAGGAAGGAGGAGGAGGCTAAAGCTCCGAGTCGAGAACGAGCGAAGGCTCTAAAAAGATACGATGAAGTAGTGAAGTTACTCGGCATTAAGTAACCCGCTGGCCTCGACGGGTGTAGTTCTCGGGGCGGTTTAACTAATAAAATAAGGGGATATATGAGAGTAGGGTTAATTGGAGGTGTTATCTCGTGGGCGCTAATTATATTGGCGTCCACAATCGTTAGTGGATGCGCGGTACCTTTGCTGACCGGAGTGAAGACGTATCAAAGCGGGGACACGCGAATCGAGTTTATTACTGGCGCTGATTTTAGACTCGGCGCGAACGGCATAGACTCAGTAAGAGACACTCGTGGAATAGATCCACGAGGTGGTGCAAAAAACTAAGGGGGCATTATGTGGGAAAACATTAGCTATTGGATCTGGAGGGGGGCATCGTGGCTACACGATAGTCTAATCTTGCTGGGTATCTTATACGTGTCTCTACTTGCGAGAGACCACTTTTACCCTGATGGGACAGATTACACGTATTTATACGATTCTCCCAAGAGCGTGAAAGCTCATAAGTAAGTAGTATTATTACAGAATCGGATGATCGGAAACTTTTTTCTAGATCATCCGATTCATTATGATACTCTTTAACGGTCCGCTTGTTATGGGATTGTTTCTTTTCAAAAAAAACAGAGATGATGCGATTAAGGAATCAATCGATCTTTTCTTATCGCACCTCGCACCAGCTACGCAAAAGTCATACAAACAAACGCTAAAGACGTTCAGCGGGAGTCTTTCTAACTGGGCCGGGTTAGACTATGAGCGTATAGCTAAGGCAACAACGCCGGACGTGCTAAAGTACTTACAGACACTCAGGCACAGTAACGGTATAGAGCCGAGATTGGGCGGTAGTCGGAATCTGAGCAACTCCACGATCAGACAGAAATGTTTCGCGCTGAAATCGATCTATGATTGGTTACTTAGAGGTGGATACGTAACTGTGAATCCCTTGGCTGACCCTCAATTAAAACTCCCTGCGCTTGACGACTACAAGAAGCGCGACACGGAAATACTACAATCATTGAGTGTAAAGAAACTACTCAATGCACCGGACCGCAACACGAGAGAGGGCATTATAGAGCGTGCTATGTTCGCTCTGTTTTTCGGTGGAGGATTGCGCAGGGAGGAGGTGGCGCGATTATTATTAGGTGACATAGGCAAGGATATAGACGGCGTCGGATTCGTCGTTTTGAGACGCACAAAGGCAGGGAGGGACGAGGTGCAACCTCTCCCGCGCTGGGCGTTTCGCCGTGTTCAGCGTGCAGCACGATTGAGGCGCAAGCTCGGAAACACAGATAAGTCGACGTTGCTTGGATTGAGTAGCTCTACCATCTACCGCACGTTCCTACGATACGCCAAAAAGTTCGGACTCAAACACATCACGCCTCACTCGGCCCGAGCTACTGCGATCACAATATTGCTCGGTAACGGGACCAGTTACAGGGAGGTTCAGGAATTCAGTCGACACTCCTCGATCTCGATGGTCGAACACTACGACAAACGGCGATTTAAAATGAAAGAGAACGCGGGTTTGAAGTTGAAGTTTTGAAATTATTTTTTTTGGGCAAAGAAAATATCTTCACAGAACGATCTAATTTTGATAATGTTCGGGCGTGATCGGTAGCGGTCGCGTTAGTTATCCCGTTCAATTTGACCTAGAACTAGAATTATCTACGCATTTGAACGATAACTAAAAAAATGGCCGAGAGAGAATCGGCCAACCGCTACCGGAATCTTTAGTGAGAATAAAGATAATGGTAGCGCAGGAACAATACCAAACAGCGCAGAACGCAGCAATACCGCTAGCGCAATTATCTCACGTACTTCTCGACGTAGATTTCTTTGACAATCCAAAAATCGAAGCTCTTGAATATCGGTTCGGTCCGTTGGCTAGCCTATGGCTGATTAGGTGTTACTGCAAAATGTCCCGTGGTAGTCACGCGGTTGTCCCACGGGACACAATTTATGCATGTGCAAAAAGGATCGGCATTGAGGAGGTACAGGCGGACGAGTGGATCGAGTACTGTTTAAAATATGGTTTAATAATAGAGAGACTAAACGGATACTCAAATACAAGGGTAATCGAAGATCAACAAAAACTAGGACTTAGGAGAATAAGAGAGACAGAAAGAAAGAAATTGTCCCGCGGTCGTCCGCAAGGTGTCACGCGGTTGTCCCGTGGGACAGACGCGGGACAGACGCGTGACCCTGTAACTGATACTGATACTGTAACTGAATATATAGATCGATCTATCACTGATGATCATAACATCACTGAAGATAGGGGGGAGTCTGAGGGGGGAGAGCAGGACGAGGATCTAGCGTTAGCAGACCGCAAGTTAGAAACACCTGGGGCTCAGGAGTGGACCCGACGCAATCCCTTCATGCTCGCAGGTCGTCAACCGATGCGCGACTACCCGCTAATTTCAATATCCAAGCACGAACTAGCTAGCGTTATCCGAGATTGGAAACAGCGCGGAATACCGCCTCCTAAATGGAGAAAAGCCTTTTTAGCGTGCGAGGCGCGACTACGTACATACCTCGCAAACGGCAAGACACTCGACCATATCGCAGTTGTAACGTGGTTGCTTGGTTTCCAAGGATCCCAATTGGTCGATGAAACAACTCAGGATGAGCGATTAGCGAGGCAAAAAAGCAGATGAATTATCCAAGCAAAACAGCAAAATCAATCAATCTGGAGGTAGTGGTACAGACACACAAGCCGATCTCTAAAGCTCCGTCATTAGCGGACTTAGAGAGGCGGTCATCGGGATCGGAGGCTAGCTTAACTAGGCACATCGAGGCTGAGCGGGAGCGCAGATACTCGGCGGTCGACGACTCTGGTCAGGTCTGGCTAATAGCGAATCCCGCGGTGTGGGTAACTGAGGTAGACGCGTTAGGTGTGACTCGTCTCGTGAGGCCGAGGCCGATCCTGTACTCAGGTGTAAGGAAAACTAGACAAACAAGCATAGAGGAGGCGTTTTAACATGGAATTATTTTTGATTGGATTGTGCATGGCGTCGATGTTTGCCTCACTTTTGGCTTTGGGGGCGGCGGTATGGGTCGGCAAAATGGCGTCACATGATGCTGACTACTGGGATACGAAGATAGAAAAATTGCGATCTGACGTCGTCGGAGTCAATCACCAAGTAGTATCTACGTTAAATAATCTCAATGCAGCGAATAAGTTAGTAAACGAGCAAATGAAAGTCATATCAGAGAAGGTGGTAACAAAAACAGAACTCGCGGACTGGATAAAAAGGGAGGCTCATTGATGGCAAGTGAGTACACACAGGGGATTGATCCATGCACATTGGAAGCGTTCAAGGAGTATCACAAGGGCAACCCAGAAGTATTCGTATTCTTTAAAATGTTTGCTGAACAAGCATGGAATGCAGGGCGACTTCGATATTCTGCAAAGACGATAATGGAGCGGGTACGCTGGGACATGGAAATGAAACACCCTGGCAGCGAATTTAAAATCAATAACGACTGGACGGCCCTATATGCTCGTTTCTTGATGTATGTCGAACCGAAATTTAGGGGGTTCTTTGCGACGCGAGAGTGTAAAGGGCTCAAGAGGCTAGCAGCATGAACGACGAGGCAGTAAGGAGCATTATGAAAACAGAGAAGAGACTAACGGAGTTACTAAAAGAGATCGATCCCAGCTTGGATCTCGGGCGCCCTATCCGTATCTTTTTTGAGCCTGCTTTTAGGGAGAAAAAAGAGACGCTACACGGGGAGGAGTATTTTAATAAGCTAATTGTCGTACAGACTCCGAAGGAGGATGAAAAATGCTAGGCATTGGGCAGAAGCTAAGAGAGATAGAGATAGCGACTATTATAGACGCCCTGATATTGACTAATGGGAACGTGTCAGCGTCAGCGCTCAAGTTAAAAATGGGACGGACGGCACTTCAGGAAAAACTTAAACAGTATCAAATTCGGCGGGATGACTTAGCAGGAGAGTTTAAAAGTATCGATAAGGTGGTTCAGGAGATACTAGATTTTCATCAAGATGCGAGAATGAAGGTTAATAAGGTAGACGACCCAAAAACCGCAGGGCAGGTGTTACAGAATCGTTCGGAGTATATCAAGCTATCAAGTGATCATAGAACGACATACGACAGGCTCACTAAGAATTCTTTTATTGCGATAAAGAAATTCGAAGACGAGAAGGGACTACGAGGGGTGTGGTTAGATATTGGCGGAGATCTGGCAATGTTTCCGAGCACGTCTAACAGCAAGCTCATTCGTAGCAGAGGTCGGAATCGCGCAAAGTTGATTAAGAATCCGAAGCATCAATTAAGACTAGCAGCTACGAAAAACATCTATGTTACCGAACTAGTAAAGATGGGGGAACCGCTACCCAGTTTCGGGTCAGAAGCGACGCATCTAACTATATTACTGTCAACATCGGGGCGACGTCATGATTCGCACAACTATACAAAGCCGATATGTGACTGGTTAGTAGACGTTGGATTAATAGACGACGACTCTAACTGTGAGGCGCAGGCGTACAAGAAAGGTGATAAAACGCAGACATGTTTTGAGATCCCAGCGTCTACGACAATCATATTACAGAGACGAGATACGACTACTGACCTAACGAGGGAGTATTTAGATGCAAAATTTCAACGATGTATTGCGAGTCATCCAGATGCAAACAACAGAGACAAAGGAGATACCAGAGGCGCACTTATGGGCGGCGGTGATCATACGGGCGATATACGACTTTATTCGACCCGAGGAGAACAAGACGGATAGCGGTGGATTAAGTAAGGACTCAAAAAAAGAGAGCACAGTGAAGGTCTGGAAAGATGCAAGGCGGTTCTTATTTGAGAACGGGGGGGAAGGTCTAGAGGATTGTCTTAGCGTAGTCGTCGATGACACGGAGACATTAAAAAAGATGATTCAAGATTATTGTTTAAAGGAGATTTTAACGGGTGGAAAAAGACGACGGTATCAACATGCAAGCTCAAGATACATTTATCGCAGAAATAAAAAAAAGATGGAGAGAGATGAATGTACTAATCGAAGCGGCGACAACGTGGAATCTGGAAATCTGGCAGGAGTACGGGAACATTCGAACACTGGGACCAGCGGACAGGATAACATTTAGTAGGGTTTATACAGAGTCAGAGAAACGAGATGCAGCGAAAACAAAAGCAAGTTAGGTGCAAGGGGTGCGGGGAGATAGTGATATTACGTACTAGTGTAACTGGTAGCCAAGAGAAGTGCATACCAGACAAGCAAAATGCCAAAGACTGCGAGGAAGGCTCCCTGTTTTTAGATACTCACGGGCAGACGTGGGTAGTGCGTAAAGGATTATTTTTACCGGATGAGGAGTTATTTGGATGGGTCATACATCGATGTCGACATTAGCAGTTTTGGCGCTATTGATATTAACGAGGGTAGCGGAAGCAAAACCCGTACTACTCAATGTAGTAAGAGTAGAGAATGAACATTACGGGACAGAGCTAGCAGAGCAGGCAGTTAATAGAGCAGTTAGATCGATTAGGAAAGAGGTAGGAGTCAAGGTTATTATAAAATCGTGGGTAGAGATGGGCGAATATTGCGACTCTCGGGGCGACGGACTAACGACACAAGAGCGACTAGATCGACTTTTTTGCTATCGGAGTCTCGGAGTATTTGATATTGCAGATCCGATTCTTTTTTTAGTCCCTCCGATCACGAATGCATCGGGGTGGTTTTTAGCGGGATACGCATCTAGTCAGTGTTACAAACGAGACAGGCGTCCGACGGCATACGCAGCAGTAGAAGAGAGTAACGACAAGGGGGAGGATCGAAGGCGGCATTCTATCGTAGTTATCAAACATGAGTTAGCTCATTTACTCGGAGCAACGCACGATAACAACGGTAGAAATATTATGCATCCCGATCCCCTCCCTATGGTCGGGGGGGAGGAGAACAGGGCTCTTAAATTCTCAAAGAGGACCATAGAGGAGATAAAGGGGTGTATTCAGAAGTAATGGTTAATGGCAAGAGGGTGGAGGTATGACTTGGCTTGAATTTGCAGCGATGATTCATGCAATCGGAGCCTTAGTAGGATTAGCATTTTCGGCATGTGTCGTAATAGCGATTGTGATTCTAGGAATATGGGAATGGAGGACTAAAAAATGAAAAAGCAGAAACAAAAGAAAATACCAACAAGCGAAGCAGCTTTAAATCGGGCGTTGAGGTTTACATGTCCTAGTACGGGACGGCCATATTTAGTTAGGGTCCAGCCTGATGTCGAGACGGCAGAAGCCGCAATCATCATGCTGAATAAAGGCACTCATCCTGATAATTTTATTTGGGAGCATTAAAATGATCTCCTCCTGCTGCAAATCGAGCTATAGCATCTGGGACTCTGGCGTTGGTCAGCCATTCATCAATTGCTGCCAGCATCCGGCTGTCAATACTGACATTAAAATCTGCCCGGAGTGTGGGGAGCATTGTGATGTGGAGTATGGGGAAGATGAGTAGCTATCAGCCTACAGTCATCCCGCGCAGGAAGTGGTCCGAAAGATGGGAATGGTTCGACATGATAAAGGATATGAATCGAGTCTCGGTGCAAAATAGAAGTAAGTGGCAGGAGAAATCTGTCAAGACTGTGAGTGGTTGGGCGGTCAAGGCCCCTAATGGATATTTTCTTCCGTCAACCTTCAGTGTAAGCAGGGCAATGGCAAAGAAGAAATGTATGGAGGAGGCGTTCAGAAAATTCAACGGAATGACCAGTTCTCTTTTTTCCGAATGGAAGCGAGTCGGATATAAATTAGTAAAGGTTGAATGGGTGGAAAAATGACAAATCAGAATAAGCCGGATGGGTATTGCGTCCGTGGTATTAAATCTAGTCATCTTTGGCAAGTTTTCAAAGACGCCGAAGAAGCAGAAGAAGCGTATCCCGAAAGGGAGAGATGGCAAATCAAGCCCGTCAAAATCCTCGATATGACAGATTATGCAGAAATTATTGCCATATTGGAGTCGATTCACTGTTTTGACGACTCAAATCATTACTCAATGAGGGCGCACAATCTTCTCAAGAAATTACTAACCAGGGAGGGGGAAGGGTGATGGCTACTTTTGTGACATTAGCAGGAATTCTTTTATGTGTCGGCGTTTTCTGCCTTGGAGTAGCAGATTTATGGTCGCGGGTTGCCGCAAGTCTTATTGAAAAAAGAGACAGCTCACACTCCAGATGGCTCAGGGCTATGCTTGCTGATGTGTCGAGGTATGTATCTTCAGAATTTCCCGATGCTTCAACGTGCCTCGACCTTTGTCTTAAGCAGTTAAATGATGGGTTTGCCCCTGAGGGCAACGAAATACGCAACAAAATGAGGGCGCTACAAAAGCAGCAGTTAGATAATTTAACCAACCAGCGGGGGGGAAGATGAGTAGGTCGACTTTGATTGAAGTATTCCAGAGTAAAGCCAACTGGGAGCTTGAACTTTCCAACTCACATGGCACTGCACCTCTAATGTGGGACTTTTTCTATGAGAAATATTGTTGGAATGGTGATGGGTGGAGACAGGATATTTACGGGCAAGGAGGGGCCACCACTTTTTTGCGTCCATTTGCAATTTATATGGACTCGAAGCAACTATCTGCTGCGTTTGCCAAGCTCTCGGACTTCTCAGTTCCGTTACACCATCGGGCTGGACTCTTTTTAACAGCAGACCGGGTGATATTACGAACGGAGGATTTGGAGAAACTTGTCGAACCATTTGCAATTTTGGCGCATGAAATGCGGGGGTATTCCAAACCGGGATTTTCTAATCATTGGGGTGCGATAGCAGACTACGTGAAAGCCAAAGCGCAAAAACATGATCCGCGAATGTTAGGAATCGCTCTTAATTGCACCTCAGTCAGTGACGTTTGGGACGATTATCCCGATGATACTGGCATTAAAGGCAATTCCGAAGAGTTGTTTACTCAAGCGACAGAATCAGAAGAAAAATAGGGGGTGAGGATGGGATATTTTAGCAACGGTGCAGAAGGGATGGACTATCAAGATCGCTATTGTCTGAAGTGTCAGCACGATGGCAATTGCGCTGTGTGGGACGCTCACATGCTCCTCAACTACGAGGAATGCAATAAAAAGGATTCAATTCTCCACATGCTGATCCCAAAGGAAGGAATCTGGAACGGTAAATGCAAGATGTTTATTGAAAAGCAGGAGGCCGGGGATGAGTAGCATTAAGAAGCAGATAGAGGCTGAGGCGGGGCAAGCAAGCACATTGTATTATTTCAGCTCAGATGGGCAAAAAGTAAGTGCGGGATTGAATCCGATTAAAAATGAGGCATGGCAAGCTGGTGCTCTCTGGGCAATGCGCTGGTGGGCTGAGAGAATGAATCGATTAGAGAATCTGACCAATAAAGACGATGACGAAGAAATGCGACTGTTGAAAGAAATGGACGCAGCGGCCAAGGAGGTGTTGGGGTGAAACTACCAAAAGCAAAAAGAGTAGAGAAGGAGGATAAGAGCTTTCTGGAGCTGCTAGTCCTGATTGCTTATAAATACGATGAAATCTCAGGCGGCAGGGCCGTTGAGCTACTGGGTAAATCAAGAGACGAGATTGATGATCTGACTAAAGCCAGATGTGGGGACACATGCGGGATCTGTCAGGGGGCCTGTAAAGCGAATTACAAATACAGATTATTTTAACTTAATGGAGGAAATTATATATGGATGGATATAGCGGACAGAGATTACCTGAAGCTAAGACACAACCTCAGCGGGACACTAAAATGATGCCGAATATTATGCCAGAGCCAGTTACACTAACGATGCGAGTGGGAATCCTCGAAGATCGCATATCGCAGAACCCGTTCCCAGGGAATAAGCCGATTCAGAAATTTGGGTTTTGGAAATAGGTCTAAAATTGTTACGTGGGTGATTAATGGAAAAGCTAGGTTATAAAAACATAGATATACTTTTCAACGAATCCGGGGCAGATAGTTTTATGGACTTCTGGCTAGGGATTGAAACCCTAATAATATACGCAGAGTCGCTAGCTAGAGAAGGTACATTTACGCAGGGGGCGGCTAAATGCGTTATCCTGGACGATCTACAAGAACTTATCACAGGAGAGCCGGGGCCTTGGAAGGTTCCGGGAACTGTCAAACTAACGACACCAAAATAATCTAATTCCCTCTTATCATAAGATAATTACGTAAATATACTTAAGACTGGATTAAGTGTATACGTACCCCTTCCAGCGAGTCGGACAAGCAATAGCGTACTACAATACGCGCAACCCTGCGCGTGCGAAGAATATTAATCTACTAGAACCCGACACGCAGTATCACCCCATCGGTATAGACCTAGACGACTCTCCCAGGGACATATGGGCAGCAGTATGTCTAGCGATACACGCAACTTTGAAACAAACAGATCCGATATCAAGAGATGCATTTAAACGCAACGCTTTGGGAGCGGGAGAAACGCATCTACACCCCTCTGAACTTGCTAACATACTAGGGGTAACACCACAGATTATCTATAGAAAACTAAGACAAGTTAGGAACGAACTAGAGGCGGAGCTAATCAACAGGAGGTTAATGCCTCCGCATGAGGACGCATAGGCAAGTCGGCCAACGCTTTACGAAACAAAAGTAAATAGGGTACATAAAAATGGCAAGGCCGGAACACGAGCCGACCCCCCAGGAGCGCGAGCTAGTCGTAAGACTAGCTAGTAAAGGAGTTCCGCAAGCATTTATAGCGGCTAAAATCGGCATATCAGATGACACTCTACGCAAGCAGTACGAGAGGGAGTTATCGATAGCATACGCGGACCAAGCTGTCGATCTATGTGGCGCAATGTACGAGAAAGCAATCATAGAGCGAGACACTACTATGATTATTTGGATGACAAAGAACCTACTCGGCTGGAGAGGGGATCAGGGAGTACAACAAGATGCTCCTAACATTACCGTAGTACTTAACAGGGGACAAACCCGCATGAGCAAGCGATCAACGATTGCAAATACTGGGACAGATGGCTGAAATACTTACTCCGGTCACCACGCCGGATTGGGTGTTCGACGCATATGAAGATGAAACCCAGTTTCGAACATTCTACGTTACAAAAGGGTTAGGATCTGGAGGGACATATGGATCTGCGATCTGGCACTATCTACAGTGTCTAAAAAACATTGGGGCTCCGTTGTCGTGGTCAATAGCGCCGACGTACCAGCAGATTGCAGACACCCTATTACCGACGTACTCGACTGTCTTACAAGAGGAGTTTCAGCTAACAGAAGGGATCGACTTTGAAGTAATATCGTCGCAACGGCCTAAGATCATACTCAAAAAGACTAAGCAAGAGATTCACTTCAAGAGTGCGAATCGAGCAGACAGACTAGTAGGGCCGAGTATCTCTCATGCCTCCGGCACTGAGCCTGGACTCTGGAAAGAGGAGGCGTTTCAAAAAACGATAGCGCGCATAAGACATCCAAAGGCGAAGACCCTACAAAGGTTATTCGAGGGTAGCCCAGAGGGAATGGGGAATGCTTACGAGTTAAGGGCGAATTTTCCCGAGGGGGTAGACGAAAAGAAAAACGCAGTTAGGATAATCCTACACACAGAAGACAATGAAACGCTTCCAGATGGCTACATACAAAGCTTAACAGAAGCTTACGAGAGCGACCCAGCAAAGTTAGAAAGCTACTTACGCGGAATCTTCACGGCGTTCACAAAAGGGACAGCTTACTGGGAATACAGGTCAAGTAGAAACGTAGCGCTAGACGCGAAAATAACGCAGCTAGTCCCGATCATATTTTGCTGGGATCTAGGGGTGTCTCCGCTTGCCTGGGTAGCAATGCAGCACCAGCCACACCAGCGCCGAGGTTATCACTATAATAGATACGTAGCGGTGGCGGAAGGCTCAGGACGAGCCCGAGGAGTGTATGACGCTACGGCTGAATTTATCGCAACATTCGACCCGAAGCTGTATAAGAACACCCCTATCGAGATAGATGGAGGGCACGACGGGCACGTTGGGCAGGTGCTAAACGGAGTCAGCGCGTACTCAGAAGTATACCGAGTACTGAAAAAATACTACTCAAGGGTATCTATAACGGCGGGAGTTTCAGCGCCGGACGTCAAAGATCGGCTTGAGCAGGTAAACAGGCTTCTCCTACACGAGCTATTCGTAGTAGCGCCGCAGCTAAAAAACTTAAGGAAATCTCTAGAATCAACTTCTCTAAAAGAAGGGACTTGGGAGTTAGATAAAAAGAAAAACAAAGATCACTCGCACTTTGCGGACGCCCCAGGCTACCCACTATACGCTAGGACAGCAGGGAAAGACTTACTAAACCCATTTGCAAAACGAATTTTAGGAACAAGCAGGCTATAAATGTCGGAAACATTCTATCAACATCCTGACTACGCAGCACTATTAAAAGTGTGGAAAGTAGCTAAGGATCTCTACGACGGAGATCACGATACGCTAGTAGGCGCTGATTACTTGTGGCGGACAGAGAACGAGTCGAGCAAGTTAGATGGACAAAGAATATTAGGGATCAGGTGTCAACGGACCCGATATTTGAATTTATCGGAAGTATTGGTGTCACTATGGAAGTCGATTTTCTTTAAGCAAGACCCTATCTACTCTGCGCGAGTACAACAGGATTTAGAGCAAGAACTTAAAGACGTAACAGGGACAGGGATGTCATTAACGACCTATCTTAAGGATAGTTTGCTTAGAGACATGTTGCTTTATGGCAGATCGATATCTCTTGTAAACGCACCATTTCAAATACAAAGAACGACGGGGGGAAATCAGGCAATAGGTTTCCGGCCTTATCTACAGAACATAAATCCGATAGCGGTGCCCGACTGGGAAGTCGAGTCCACACTAGGCCCAAACTACGGCAAATTCACACAGATCCGACATGAGTACGATTATTTGGCACCACGGAAGTCTCTGCGAGACAAGCCCTTGATTACGAGACGCACGACACTATTCTACTTAGAAGGTAGTAAGTTTGCAGCTACAACCTACCAGGCAGTAGTAGAGGCGAACGGAGTCTTAAAACAAAAGGAGGGGCAAACAGTTTGGACCCCAGTCGCAGACGCATTCCTAAGCGAATTAAAAGAACTACCGATCTCAGTTTTGAATGATGAATCGTGGCTAAAAGATGCGAACGAGGAAAATCTTAGATTCTTTAACTTACGATCTACTCTAGATTCTGTTAATTATTACACGGGTTTCCCTAATCGATTTTTGAAGGGCATTTCAAGCGCAGACGCGGATCTAATAAAAGCTCTGACAGAATACTCGTGGACATTATTACCCGAAAACGGAGACGCTTTTTCTATCGAACCCCCTTCCGCCACATCACTAGAGAATGCAGTACGGGAGAGCCTCGCGAATGTCTTCAAAGTAGGGCTCAACATGCTTCGGTCATTGCCATTAGATAGCGGAGTCGCGGAAGCCGCGGACACGATAAAAGAACAAAAAGCAAATACCCAAGCCTTGGTACTATCTACGATAGAGACGTTAGAGAATAAAGCTAACGAGATAGTACGCTTTCTAGGTCTCTACAAGGGGAAGACATACGACAAAGAGGTTACTTTCTCCCGCGATATCGTAGAGGAACAAGTACAGGAGATACTCAGCCTTTATAGCGCGATACAAGATAGCATCAAAAAAATCCCGAGCTGGAATAAGTCGGTGTTAAAAAAATTCGCACGACGCATGAATTTACCAGAAACGGATCTCGACAATATCTTAACCGATATTGATAACACGGATACTACAACTCAAGAGCAGCAAAATCAGACAGGAACCGAAGATATTAGCACGGTAATCAATGGCTGATGGCATTAAAGGCATACAAAGACGGCTGAAGTTAGAAACAAGAGCGACCGAGGCAGAAATAAAAAGTTTTTCGTTGTCCCTTTCAAGGTTTTTTGATTCGAGCTTGTCGCGAGTAATTCACGATCTCGAATCTGGGAAGGTTCAGGGGGCAGAGGCGGCGAGCATGTTAGGTGCTATTCAATCTCGCATGAGCGAGACGGGATTATCTAAAGTGCTCGACCGCCTGCGCCCCATTTATCTAGAAAAGTTAAAATTTATACGCGACGAACTCGCAGAAATAGTTACAGAAAAACCGCTAAGTAACGCAGATACAGAGATGATCGACCAGCTAATACGTTTCGATCTTAGTAAGACTACAAACATCCTAGAAACATATGTAGATGATGTTCGCGCTCAGGTTATGAGGACGGTGATAGCTGGAGAGAAACCAAAGGCCGAGAAGATAATACCGGACGTCTCGGGGCGGTTAGAAGCTAATATTAATACCGAGTTGAATACCAGCATTATGGCATTCAGTCGGTCGGTCACGATTAAGAAGTCCATTGAGTTAGGGTTTGAACTTTTTTATTACGTCGGCCCAGAGGATAAAATAACTCGCCCATTTTGTAGGGATGTATTGAGAAAAGATCCCCCAATTTACACGATCAAAGAAATTCAATCGATGGATAACGACCAGGGATTGAATGTTCTAACTTATGGGGGCGGGTACAACTGTAGACACGAGTTTCGACCTGTATCACCAGAGTTTGCGAAAAGGCTAGGATGGCAGGGATAGAAGTAACGAACACAATCAAGTTGCCCGACATAGAAAAGAACATAGATCAAGAGTTTAGCGCTCTGCTAGAAGAGGCGATCACAGAGATCAGAATACGGACGCAAAGCGGTAGAGATAAGAATGGAAGATCCTTTAAAAGCTATTCGCCCGCATATAAAAAGAAACGAATAGAATCTGGAAGAGATGGGCGCCCTAGTCTCCTTTGGTCGGGTGCAATGCAGGCAGCAATCACCCAAACGGTTGAGAAGCGCAACGGATCGTTTATCGGAACAGTCTTTTTTAACTCTACTTTCGAAGCTTTAAAAGCAAAAGGCAATATAGGAAACGGTCGAGATTTTTTCGGATTTTCACGCGAGCAAATTACTCGCATTACCAAACAACTTAGAAGCATTTTACTGGGAAGAAAATAAATGAGCGACAATAGCAGCCAACCGGAAACCGTAAGCAAAGCAGACTTTGACAAGGTCCAAGAAAGAGCATACCGATTCGAAGGATTGGCGAAGACCCTAGAAAAGCAAATGGAGGCATTCAAGGGAATCGATCTCGAAGCCCTACGCGCGAAGGCAGAAGAGGCCGATCAACTACGGAAAGACGTTGCTACAAAAGATGGCTCCAAGGTCGAAGAGCTTATTAGCAAGGTTAAGACGGAAGAGTCAGCACGATACTCGAAGAAAATCGACGAGCTAGAGCAAGAGGTCCAAAGCAAAAGCACGTTAGTCCAAAAGTTACAGGTGGTACAGCCCGCAATGCTAGAAGCCGCGAAAAGATTCACCTCTAACGAGCTTGATTTAGTCCAGAGCTTAATTGAGCGGGATCTAGTCTTAAATGAAGGCGAGATACGAGTAAAGGATAAAGACGGGAAGGTTAGAGCTTCTACAAAAGACCCCAGAAATTTAATGGGGGTATCTGAGTATTTTGAGGAGCTAGCGACTAAGTACCCAAACATTGCAATCTCCGCAGACAAGGCGGGAACAATGACGGGCGGACAACACAGAGATGCCCCAGTGGGCAAGACGTATACATACGCAGAGCTGCGGGCAATGCCGGATCATGGGCGAGCAGTCCTATCAAAAATGAAACCGGATGAGATCAAGAAAACTTTTACATTTTAAAGCTAATAGGAGAATTTCAAATGGCAGAGAATAGAGACATAGGCGTTTTTTTCGCTGGACTCAGCATAGCGGGGGGAACGTCACAGATTAAAAACCTAGCATATCCTGGTTACTCCCTTACATCATTTACGGCGGGGGATCGTAAGTCCCTCGCAGCGAACGAAGGAACGGCGGCTAATATCGCCTCTACCGTTTGCACATTAATCCAGGAGCTTAAGTACAAGGGAATTATTACTTAAGCAAAGACTAATACAGATTTTCAAACCAAGGCGCCTAAGAGCGCCTTTTTTATTTTTAGGAGATTTCAACAATGGCATTACCACAAGATGGACGAATGGATTTAGCCGATGCGGTAACGATAGGTAACGGGATTAGCTCGTTAATATCGCCCGCGTTTAAAGAGGCGTCTATCGGTATGGGGCTCGTTTATGCGGCCACATTACCGAACGACACCAACGCGATTAAATTTAGAAAGAGTGGATCGTTAGTCGCAGAAGTTGTAGCAGAGGGCGCGGTGTATACCCCGTCCGATGCCAACTCTGACATTAACGACACGAGCGTGACCGCTACAGCCGCAAAGGTGGTAGTATCGTCGCCTCTATCGGCAGAGGTGATTCGGTTCGGCGCAGGGGCGGCGGACTTCACGCGCGTAGGAGACGAGCAGGGACGAGCTATTGCACGTAAATTTGACGATGACTTACTTGCTTTGATCGACTCCATTACCGCTACTGCTACGGCATCATCTACGATGAGCACAGACGCACTTCTCGAAGCGCTCTACAACGTAGACAACGGGAATACTCCGGTAGGCCCGAGAGTAGCGATATTGAGTTATAAGCAGGTGTACGAACTCAGGAAGCTAGTAGCAAATTCTGGCGCAGCGATTTGGGCGTCTCAGTATAACTCTCCGCTATTCGGAACCCCGCAGGCAAACAACTTTGTAGGGAACTTCCTCGGTATTGATATATATCAAACCACAGGATTATCATCTACGGGTGGAGACTCTCAAGGAGTATTGTTCGATCCTAGATACGCATTCGCAGCAGCAATGGGCGGAGCTATCGACTCAACCGTATTCTGGTCAGGCATGGGTGTTGCTTCTCAGGTGGCGGGTCTTTCCTGGGTCGTTCAATCCTGGATGTTCTACAACGTAGTACTCTACAACGACGCAGCTGCATCAGAAGTTAGATCAGACGCATAAATAAGTAGTTAATCAGAGAGAGGGCTAGGGGTAATCCCTGGCCCTCATTTTATAGGTAGCAAATGGATAGAAAAATTCCGAATCAACCCTGTGTGCAATTTAAAATGATAAAGAAGAAAATTACAGGGGAGGAGTTCTTAGCAGACGTATTTATACGAGTAGATGGAACCCATAATACTCGTTTCGCTATGGACAATTTTTTAAGACAAGGAATGAAGCCAATAGCGGGACATAACTTAGACAAGAGACACGAAGACGTCGACGTATGGATCAAGACTGTAACGGGAGCCTTTATTGACCCCCGACTTAACGAGACCGTTATGGACGAAAAGATAAAGGAAGCTAAAAAAGCTAGGTTAAAAGATGGGGAATAGGCTAGAAAACGATGCCGAATTTCAGCGTCGTAAAACTCAGATGACATCGGACGAGAAGGCGAGAGATGCGCGCGACCGACTGGCCAAGGTTATTCATGAGCAAAGTCAAAGAGACGGCAAGGACTCTACGTTTGATAGTGCTCTACGGAAGGCTACCGAGATCGCTGAATTGGCTAATAAAAAGAAAGGATAGATGAGCTATAACTACGGTAAATCGATAACGCGGAATTTTTACCCGCTTGAAGATGACGAACCGATAGAGTTACCCTCGCAAGCACCAGCGATCTATCTATACAGCTCCTTACCGACACTGGCGGACGCACAGGCTGGAACTGGAGCGATAGCGAGCCACTCAATAAGTTACTGGGAGCCCCAGGCAGTTACACCATATGCTAGATCGTGGACATTCCCTCCCATTGCAAACCCAAGCCCCAATAGTGCTACTAGCCCGCGAGGATACTGGGAAGTAATCAACTTCGTATCGGCGCCAGGAGGCCAACGACAAACCGTTATAAACCAATTAGTACTAGAGCGGACGCAAGCACTACCGGAAATACCAGGCACGACCAAGGCCGATCTTAAGCGGGTATGGCCTGGTATATCTACGTATATTACCGATTCGCAATTAGATGATTTTCTTCAACTTGCTATGGAGGAGATGCAGTCAGATTTCCAAGCAAAAGGGTTTGATTGGGGCACTATCAAGAATCTTAGTCGTGCTAGGTTAGCGCTAGCATTCAAAACAATCGAGTTGGCGAACCTATCGCAATTCAAAGAAGAGAATGATCGATTCCATCTTAGATTCAAAGAGTTCCAAAATAAGTACAACAACGCAATTGCAACGTCGGGGATAGAGAGCGATACGGACGGAGACGGAGCTGCCGACGTCCCAGCTGAGATAGCGAGTCGGACGATTCGGATGGTGAGATGAGCACGACTTTAGAAGTCGAAGCAGCTTGGGCACAAAGTGTATGGAACAACAGCTATATTAAACAATATAGCCCAGTCGTGGTGGCGTTTGAGCCTGTAGAAACATCAGAAAGAGATTTATCTTATCTATATCACAAAGGGAAAGTAAATTTCTGGACAAGCTTAGTAACGCGGAATATTACATACCCGATATTCTCCGCAGGGGATAAGGCGCAATTAAGATACAGCGTAAGAGTTAATTATACTAAAGAGCAGGACGCAAGCGGAGAGTCGTATAGAGACGTAAGGAGCGCGCTCGAGACTTTAATAAGCATCGTTTTCAGCAGCCTTGGGAGCGACTGGGGATCTACGGTTGATTATTGGATACCGGACGAAGACCCCCTGAGTATCGAAGAGGTAGAGATCGCAGGCGCAAAATGTTGGCGCGGAACTATAGTTTTTACAGCAGAGCAATACACATCAAGTTTTTAATTAGGAGATTTCAACAATGGCAGATATTACGGGCGGAGATGTAGTAATAGGATTTAAAGTCGGGTCCGTCTTTGAAACGGCGGTGGCGTGCGGAGCTAGTGACAGGCTAGAAGTATTAAACATTACTCACGGCGAGAACGCCGAGGAATTGTCTACAAACCCTATCGGGTCGGGAACTCCGATGCTTAACGATGCACAACGAGGAGGGACAGACCCTCGGATAGAGTTTACTAAGCGACTACACTACGACGACGCAGCAAACGCGGCGCTAGCGCTTCTTTACGGAACTGACACAGTAGTCAATATGGGAAGCGGCGCATATTGTCATTCTTTAACACTGAATGAAACGAGGTTTAGCAAATTCGGAACCCTCGCAATTCAACCTACCACTACCGAGGTGATGGAATATCCTTCCTGTAGCCCAGCCAAGGCAACAATAACAATGCCTCAACCCCCAGGCTATGTCGATCTAGCAATGACGCTATTAGGTAACAAGTTAGAGCTAGCTAGTGCGGTGAATACATCGGCAACGATGTCGAACTTAACCCTAGCGAATAGTAACAGGATGGTAGCGGATCAGGCAGATTATTTATGGATTAACGCAATCGGCGGGTCTACCCTGTCGTCAAGTGATAAACTTAACTTTACGAACCTGGTATTTGATCACGAATATCAGATAGCAGCAAACAGGGAATACAAAGGGTCAGCAGGGAATGGACAGTTTTTAGTGGCAGGAGATCCCCCGTTATCCTACACCTTAACCTTTACGCTAAAAAATCTAGCAGACCTAACCTACTTCACAGCAATGCAGGCAGGGACAGAATATAAAGCACATTTTCGGGTAAGAGGCCCGCTAATCGGTGGATCTCAATATTATCAGATGGAAGTCTATATACCGCGTATGAAGATAATCACGGATATCTCACGTCCGTTAAACTCCTCCGCGTATAACCCTACGACCTTAACATTCATGTGTTTGGTTGCGGACTCTCTTCCATCCGGGATGACGAGATTAACCCCGTACCTAAACCTTTATAATACTAAGTCGGCAGCATACGTATAATGAAACTACCAAGCTCAAAAACCTTTATAGTAACAATAGAATCAGAAGACGGTAACGCGGAATTTACGTTTCACGAGCCGAAGGCTAATGAAATCTATCTTAAGCAAAAAAGCGAAAAGAAGATCGTAGATGATCTACTTGAGGTTAAAGGCTTGTATAACGAGAACGGGGAGGCCGTAACGGTTGATGAGATTAAAAGTTACGGACCCCCTGTATCGTTTATGTCAGCGCTCTTTATAGCTTACGAGGAGGCGCTAAAGGCGCTGATGGTAGGCCCAAAAAAACTACAGAGCAAGAGCGCTTAATCGAGCGCGTTAGGTGGCTACTGCTCGAAAACCCTAATCTACATTGTAGAAATTGCAAGACACTATCAGCCGATGGACTTGTCCCGTGGTGTATGACGTCGGGCGGGTGCCCGATTGAAGATATAGCAACTGATATATCTCTCAATCGTCAGGCAGATGACTACATTGTAGCAAAACATTTGCAACGCATCAGCGGTGACTCTACGGTCTACCGCATGACGATCCGAAAACTCGGATTATTAAAATCGTTAGAAACCCTTATTGATCTGGAGACTATCTACGCACAATGGACAGCCAAACAGCAGCACAAACAGCAGAGATGATGCGGGAGGGTCTACGCGAGAGTCATAGGCTCCGCTCCTTACAGAATACAAAGTATATTAATCCCACAATTAAAATCAATGCGTCACCAGAGCAGAACGAAGAATACGTAGAAAAGGTGGCAGAAGCGGCACTAAGTCAGGCCGTATCAACAGAACTCAACAGCCAAGAAGACGCAAAGACAGAAGCGCTACTTCTCAAATTCATAGACATATCCAACACGGTCAGAGATCCAATAGCGGAGATGCGTTTAAAAATGCTACTTCCCGAGATCGCCGATCTTATTAATGGCCGTAAAGCAGACAGAGAAAAGGTCCACGGGATGGTGGGCACAATTCTACGAATGAAAATTAAACATGAAATGATCCTTAGAGGGTCAAGCTTTAGGCATAGATACATTTAATGGCAGACAATGAATTGAAGCTTCGCGTCGTCGTAGATGCTGGAGGTGCTATTAGTGTATTTAACGAACTAGGCGAGGAAATAAAAAAGACAGAGCAGAACACTAAGCAAGCGGGGCAGGGATTTAGCGACTTTCAAGCCCAGATAGTATCATTATATTCAGGGCTGGGACTAGCAAAGGAAGCGTTTGGGGCTATCAGCGGAGCAATTGGAACAATCGGGCACTCGATCAAAGAAGGTGCAAGACTCGCAGATTTAGAGGCCGGATTAGACAATCTAGCGAAAAAGGCCGGAACAACCGCAAGCGTATTAACCGGAGAGTTAAACGAGGCGTTTGGAGAGACGATTGAAAACTCAGAGTTAATGAGGATTGCTAACGAGGGGCTCATAGCAAAGTTAGATCCTACGGCATTTGACGAGATAGCTAAAGCAGCTCGAAGTTACGCGGACACAATAGGCGGAGATGCAAAAGAAGAGTTCGAGGCGTTCATAGCGGGACTAGCTAGGGGTGACGATAGGTTTCTGAAGAGTCGGGGTATTCTACTAGATAACGAGCAGGCATTTAAAGACTACGCAGAGCAGATAGGAGTAGCAAAAGATAGACTCAACGAACTACAAAAAGCAGAAGCGATCAAAGCCGCAGCGACCAGAGCATTAGTCTCTCAAGTAGACAGGCTGGGCGAGGTAACGAACGACGCAGGAGACGAATTTGAGAGGCTAAGAGCGATTTTAGTAAACGTAAGAGACCAATTCTATAAATCGATTGGAGGTAGCCAGGAGTTAGCCAAGCAACTAAGCGCGGTCAACGACGAAATCGAGAAGCTAATACAAGGCGCAAAAATTTGGATCGAGATCATAAATAAAAGCGCGGGGCAAACACTGTGGGAAACGATAGTAGGGGCGAACGATACCGCAGGCTATGTCTTTATAAAAGATATTCTCGGAGAGATTGCTGACACGGTCATTAATACAGGGGATGCACTTGATTCAGCAGCTAATAGCGCGGGGAAGTTAGGGGATACGTTAGTTTCGGTAGGGGATGTAAGTGGTACAATATTCGGACCAGGCAACCAAGAGGGACAATTAGAATTCGCTAAGAACTATTGGGCGACTCAAGATAAAGGGGCGAAAGTAGCAGCGGACTCTATTCGAGACGCAAGGAAGGCGGCAGAAGAGTTTCAAGACGAGCAGGAACAACTTAGACTAGAGATACTTAACAATGGTGGTTTTGGACCTGGGAATGATCAGGGGCAGATAGATTTTGAAAGAGCAAAAAAAGCGAGCGCGGGATTTTTCGGGTACGATATAGGTCTTGATTCAGGGCTAGAAACGGTTCTAGCAGACTCTTTATCTGACGTTGCTGCTACAGCAATAAAAAGCGCATTTTCCGGCGAAGCATTACACAACGAAGATTGGGCGCAGATGGGCGGTAGTATTGCGGGAAGTATTTCAAATCACTTCTTGCCAGGGAGCGGACCCATAGCTGAGGCGCTAACGGAGGGACTAATTGGCATGTTAGACTCTGCGGACCCTTCGCGATTAGCGAGGCAATCAGTAGATAAATACTTTGCCGACTTATTCGATAAGAACAGACTACAGATACTAATAGATGGTCAATTAACAGAACTGAACGACCTAGTTTTCAACCATGGTTCATTCGCTGAGGGTACATTTGACGATGCGTTTCAGGGGTTAGAGCCCGCAGCGAGAGAGGCATTCTCGGGTGTCGGGATGGCGTTCGAGGAGATGACTGGAACGATATCGGACATCGGCGGACAGTTAGGGTCGGTATTAGTAAATAACCTTGGGGGCGATCTTAATAACCTTCAGCTACTAGTATCAGCAACAGGATCGAGTTTCGAAGACTTAAGAAAGGCCGTGGTAAAAGCCGCGTTAGATGGGAGGACATCTTTCTTAGAGGCTCAATCAGCGCTTAACGGGCTTGGGCAATTAGCGGAAAATGGGATTCCAGGGAAGATCGGAGCCGTCTCTGAAGCGCTCAGGAACATGCAAAATGCAGGGTCCACGGGTGGGCGCGTGACAATTGATGCACTGCGAGACATCGGGGCAGAGGCGCTAGAGCTAGGGAGTCACACACTACCAGAACTACAAGCGCAGTTACTAGCAAGCGGAGAATCTACCGCAAGCGGGATACAAACGGTAATGGATGCGCTTTCCCATGCGGGGATACAGTCAATCGAGAACCTGGCAAACGCAACCGACGAGCAATTGATAAGCATTTTGAGCGAGCTTGAGTCTAAGGATTTCTTACAAAATATGGGGAACAAGGTAGATGAACTACTCGGCAAGCTGAACTCAATACCGGAGAAGATAGAGAGCAGAGTTATTATCAACGTCGAGAGCAGAGGAGACACTAAAGCGCTAGAGCAAGCGGCAGCCTTGGGGCCTGGACAGAGGACCGTATGACGACTTCTTTGGTGATAGGCGTGCCCTCAGTGCAACATCAGGTTAAGAGGATAGAGACCAGCGACACATTCGGGGATTTCCATCCGATTTACAACAGTCTTTCAGGGCCAAAAAAAAGCGTTACATTATCAGACGACCAAGTAGATGGTGTAAGTCGTATTAGCTATGGGCTGGGAAGTACGTCCCAGGAATGTAATTTTCTAGCAATTGCGAGAGCGGACATACTCCAAGCTTGTGGAGTTAAAAGGGTATTACTCAGAGGATCTACCTATTCTGCTTTTTTACCGCAAGAAATCGCAGGGCTCACGATGTGGCTAGACTCAACCAGAGGGGTGACCCATTCAGCAGGCGCGGTATCGCAATGGGACGACGTGAGTGGCAATGCTATCTCGTTTAGCCAGGGGACTGGGGCCAACCAGCCGACAAGGACAGCCGACGACATAGTAGGCAACACATCTATATCGTTCGACGGTACTAACGATTCGCTAGGCTCATCGACTACGCTAGCGTCCTTAGTTTCCGCGTCAGAGTTTACAGCGTTCTTTGTTTATCAAGCGTCGGTAGTAGATTCAACGGCACGGACTATCTTTACGGCAGAAGTAGGAGCGTCGGAGTATATTACTCTCTACGTAGAGACAGATAACAAAATCTACTTAATCAATAGGGATTCGGGCGGGATAGATTACACGACGGGTATTAACTTTGATACAAATGTTAATATAATAAAATGTAGGCATTCGGGCGGGAGTATCTATATCTCGCTAAACGGCGGGGCCGAGTCGTCAGGTGTAAGTGGAGACACGTCTAGTCTAGCGGGAACTCTCTCCCTATGTCGTCGAAGCGCCGGGACGTATGGAAGCGGGAAATTACTAGAAGTAATATTCTATAATCGCGATATCGGGACTACGGAATCGTCAAAGATTAATACATATCTAACGGATAAGTGGAAAACGACGGAGTCGTATTCTGACAGCGCCTTTGATGCAGCAACTTTTTACGGGACTAGAGACAATGACTATATAGCCGACTTCACCCTAAGCAGTGCAAAGCCTTATTTTTGGGTCGATCTCGATAGTGACGAAGAGGCGAAGAGGTACTTTTCTAAAATTACGTGCGGTGAATGGTGGAATCCAGGGACCGAGCCCGAATATAATATACGCAGGACACAGCCCAAAAACCACAGCTTTAGAACCGACTCAGGAGCAGTCGAGGTAGTAAGACCAGACGAGACTCCGTATCGGTTTGAACTAGCATGGGAAGGAGTAACCGACGATGTAGTAAAAGATTGGTGGAACCTAGTAGCTAAACACGCAGATGCAAAGCGCGGGGTTTGGCTATACACACGATCTCGACATGAGGTGTTAGATAATAAGCGCCTTATCTATTGTGATTTACTAAGTCCATCGTCGCGTCCCATATCTACCGTATCCGACTATAATCGGATATCGGCAACATTTGAGGAGATGATCGGCTAATGTCCACTAATCTCCTAATCGGATATCCCGATATACCAAGCAAGGCTACCGTATTTACGGAGCCTGCAACTGCGCCAGGATATAGTTCTAAGGCTATTGTTTCCGGTCCGCGTGGTACGACGTGGAAAGGGGCTAGCGCCGTTACCTCGATCACGTGGGAGTGGGACTTAGGAGCCGGAAACGAGAGGGCCCCGGATTATATTTATTATGCAAGACTGGATTTGATTGGGAGAAGGAACGCGACCACGACTACATCTTTGATTTATGGCTCCGCAAGCTCATCATTTACCTCTCCGAATAGTAAAGTAGTTACATATGGGAATGGGAGCTTGCAAGGGCCAGACGGTCGAGACCGAATAAGCATACCGACTGCATACTCCAGCACATATCGGTATTGGAGGTGTAGGATTAATTGCACCTCGCAGGTGCCAGAGATTTCCAAAATATATTTTGGGACCGCGCTAGACTTTGGGAGAGACCCGAGAAGGTGCGAGAAAACCAGGCGCCGATGGTCCCCGCAGAATCGCAATCCAGGATATCGATATATAATCGAATGGCTAGGAGTGAGTAACGCGAATGTCCAGACGTTTAATGAGGATATAGCGAGGTATCCAGAGAACTCTATAATATTATTTACCCGCACCTATCACGACGTGTTAGACGATCACCAAGTCATCCCATTCATGATCGAAGACTACCAGATTACTGCGGACAATGTTGATTCAAATACAGTGCGATTAGTGCTGGACGAAGTTATATGAGTACCCCAAATTCCCAAGTCTGGATCACAGCCGAGATTGACTTAATAAGTAAGACTAGTCCGTTTGATGTATTAACAATCAGAGTTATTAATAGACCCCCGCTTTTAGATACGGCGTCATTTAGCGACTACGTCCCGATCCTTGAAGAGGTAACAGATATCGGTAACACCATGGGGCAGTATCTCCCGCAACCCGCGCGAGCCTCGATTATATTAGATAACAGCCCTAATAGTTTTGGATATGAACGCAAATTTTCTGACCTGTTTGAACGCTATAGCCCAATAGCGCAAGAGGTAGTTATAAAAGCGACGCAGCTAGCTATTGACGATACTGATATAGAGGGCGACTTAACTACGGTGTGGACATCGAAAGTCGTGGATATAGATATTGACTCGCAGCCAGGGCGACTAGTAGTGAACCTTGCAAACATACCATTTATAGATCGGGCAGTAACAAAGGCCGTGCAATCAGAAACAGGCGAGGGGAGATACTTACCCGTTGTATTCGGGGAATCTATTCCAGTTTCTCCGTTTGATCTATCAAACGAAGCAGGCACAGATCTGGCGTATGCTACGACGTTTGCTGATAACTACGTCAACTACGGAGTAGTAGCGTATTACGCAAAAGATAGGGTAGGAAAATGGATCGAGGTAGAGTCGCCCGCTACCGCGAGTACTCCTATCGATTATACTGGGAGTTTCTCAGCTTACTATAGCCCCACGTATGCAGAGATGGCGACCCCTGTTACGGTCAATAATCAGATCATCATAGGAGGATATTTAACTCTAGATGGTAACGGAATCGCGGGAACGCCTTCAGGAGCAATTAAGATCAAGGCGTATGAGGACACACCGTTTGGCCCTGGGGATTCTCCAATAGCCGAGGCTAATATCGATAAGGCTAATTATACAGCAGAGTTTCAGGCGTCGGCAGAATTTGAGGTGGAGTTTCGATTTAATCGCCCAGTAATCGAAAGAGATCGTTTTTGGTTAGCAGTATCGGAAACGAATCCACTAGCCTCACCTGGTAACGTGCAGTGGCGCATGTACTCGACAGGAGGTACAGAGTTTGCGACAAGAACATATGACGGTACAGAGGCGTCAGTATGGAACTATACAACTGGGACTAGTGTAGCTGGAGACTGTGGACTATACGGGGTGTTTCTAGATGACGTTCCAAGTCCTTCGTCTGGAGATATTGATGCCGATGGCTTAGGGCATTCAAAAGTTGATGTCTCACAGAGATCAGCACCAGGGGGGCAAACTAATCCTAGCTTGTCAAATATTGAGTGGAAGTTTGACGTTAAGGGAATTATCGACACGTCTGGCGGAACGATAACAGGAGTCGCTAACCAACTTTTAGTAGCGCCTTATCATCAGATGTTTCTATTACTGATGGAGTATGACGGGGCCGACTGGACAGGGGCGAACCTGGGAGGTACCTACATAAATGCTATTGAAGATTGGGCAATCAATCGCACAGGAATTACTTACAGACGGACAGAGGGCGCAAGCAGGGACCGTGTTTTTTTAAGTGAATTGTTGAGTGAGATATGTCAGAACGCAGGGGCTAAGTTACACTTATCAAACAATAGCCCAAAGCTGCGCGCGTATGCGTGGGGGGAGCCCGTTACGGCAACAGTTACGATATCAGACGAGGATAGCCAGTTACAGGGGATTAGAGTCTATGGAACTGAGACGGTAGTAAACGCAGTCGTATTACGTTATCAACCGACAATCCCGCGATTCGATGCCAGTTATTTTCAACAAGCTGGAAAGTATCGAGCGTTCGGCGGAGTTCTACACTATTCAGACGGGTCGTATATTGATCTAAGTTACGGCGCTTACAACGCAGACTCAGTAGCGAAATACGGCAAACGGCAACTCAGCATAGATGACTATTATCTAGTCGGGGATCTAGCCTCTGCGGAGAATCTTGCGAGGTACTTAACTACGTACTTTGCAGATCCGTTGGTATTAATAACGCTGGATGTCCCATACTTTCGATATCGACAATTAGAATTAATGGATGTGATTAACGTAGTCCATCCAGGATTACCGTCTTATTTTGGCACATCGTCAAATGCGGCGACCCCAACGTATAGAGGCGCCGAGTGCGATCCGAGTAGGGGGCAATATTTTAAAAGAGCAAAGTCGTACAGAGCGCAAATCGAAGGGCAAACACGACGAGTTAGCCCTTCGCGATTCCCTACCATGCGCCTAGTATGTCGACTTATCATTAACGAAGGAGATTTAACCTAATGGCATTTGCAGATTCTATCCGTTCAGCTACGGCGACGTTTGAGCAGACGGCGACGTTAATAGAGAGTGTTTTTAGTTCTGGGTATCCGGCAACCTGGACGTCTTATACACCTGGCTCTTGGACTCAACCAGGAGCTATGACATTCTCTACCGTGACGGTTAATAAGTATAAATACATACTCGTCGGAAAACTGTTTATCGCGCTAGTAGATGTTAGCGGAACGACTGGAGGTAGCGCAGAGAATTATATATCAGTACCTCTCCCTATCACTAATGCAGGAACGTACTCGTGCGAATTCCACGGCCAGACGGTAGACACTAATACGCGGGGCGGTGGTTTTGGCGCGTATGGGAGCACGACCGCGATTAGAATATACAAGCAAGATTTTACATCGTGGGGACTAGGCGCAGGGCGCGCCTTCTCCGGCGTTATCATGGCAGAGGTAGCATAATGGCGGAGGATAAAGAGAACCAGATCGAAAAAAAATTGGATGTATATCTAATTGACTGGGCGCATTTTAAGGGCGACATGAAGACTGCAATGATTAAAATCGACATGATGCACGGCACCTTAAACAGGATATCAGACCATACTGCGCATTTATCGAAGTTAGATAG
>Ga0154020_10001015_pt1 | contig 34678 bp, 33 predicted proteins | sample Klosneuvirus_201_FD_109709 | JGI IMG/M metagenome (GOLD analysis project Ga0154020, IMG submission 109709) | Active sludge microbial communities from wastewater, Klosterneuburg, Austria - Klosneuvirus_20160825_MG | ecosystem: Engineered > WWTP > Aerobic digester > Activated sludge | place...
CTTTCGCGACGGCCGCGACCTCGTCGAGCGACGCCTTGATCAACTTGTCGACCGCGTCGGGCGCGCAGCCGAACTGGATGCCGAACGAGCGCTCGCCGTGTGGGCGGCGCGCGATGTAGCCACCCGCACCGACGCCGTACACGCCGCCCATGTCCTCGCGAAGGATCTCGCGCAGGCGCATCTCGAGCACCTGGCCGAGGATGAACATGTCGCGATCCTTGTCGCGCGACCACGTCTCGTCGCCGTAGAACGAGAGCGAGACCTGGGCCTTCGGCTCGCTACCGAGCGGCCACGTCTTCTTGATCGAGCCGCCCGCCCGACGAACGCCGCTGTCCTGCTCCTTCTCCTTGCGGCCCTTGGCCGGGAGGCTCGCGAGGTAGGTCTCGACGAGCGGCTTGATCTTTGCCGGATCGAACGCGCCGACGATCACGAACGTGAAGTCGCTCGCGTCACCGAAGCGGTCCTTGTAGAACGCCATCGCCTTGTCGAGATCGATCTTCTCGATGTCGGCGGCGACGGGCGCTGTGCGGCGCGGATGCTTCTTGTAGAGGAGCTCCTGCGACTCGATGCCGTACACGACCTCGGGCATCTTGCGCTGGTTCGCGAGCTGCTCGGTCACGCTCTGCTTCCACGTCGCGAACACCGCTGCGTCTTTGCGCGGCGCCGTCATCTTCAGGTACATGAGCTGGAACATCGTCTCGATGTCCTTGATCGATGCGTTGCCATCGACGGACTCGGTCGTCTCGCCGATCGACGCGGACACCTGGATGCGCTTGCCGGCGAGCACCTTCTCGAGCGTGTCGTCGTCGATGTCGCCGACGCCGCCGAGGCCGACGACGTCATCCGCGAACCGGGCCGACGGCCAGATCTTGGTATCGGCCTTTGCGAGGCCACCGGGCGAATCGCCGGAGACCGTCACCTGCTCGGCGTCGAAGTCCGTCGGCTTGAGGAGCACCTTGATGCCGTTCGACAGCGTCCACTCGGTGACGCCGATCGCGTCGATCTTGGACTCCTTTGTCACCTTGCCGGGCGTGGGCGGCGTGGCCATCAGCTTCGCCGTCGTCGCGGCTTCCTGCCACGCTTCGACGTTGCCCTTCTGCACTTCGTCGACGATCGCGAGCACCTTCTTCGCGTCGGGCAGTTGCTTGCCCTCGGGACCGCTGATCATGATCACGCGGTTGTCGGAACCGCCGAAGCTCTTCGCGAGCACGTTGAGATCCGCGACGGTGATCTGCGGGAGATACTTCACGGCCAGATCGCGCTCGGCCTTGCGACCGATCATGAACTCGCCCTCGTAGAAGTTGCGCGTGATCTCCTCGACGTAGTCGCCCGAGCCCTCGGTGTCCGCCTGCGCGGCGATCTGATCGTAGAACGCCGTGATGTTCGTGCGGGCGCGATCGAGCTCGGCCTGCGTGAAGCCGTGCTTCTCGACGCGAACTGCTTCGGTCATGAGTGCACGCAACGCCTCTTCGACCTTGCCCGCCTTCGGCACCGCGACGCGGCTGAACAGATCGATCTCGCGGGTGATGCCTTGCACGCCGACCTGCGCGATCGTGAACGGCGACTCCGCCTTCTTCGCGAGCGTACCGAGGCGCTCGTTCACGACCAGGTTGTAGATCTGCTCGGAGATCGAGCGACGGAAGTCCGCCTCCGTCGATTCCGAGCGATGCGCGAACACGTTGTTGACCGTGATGTTCGCGATCGGCAGCTCCTTGTCCGTCGCGATCGACACGCGCGGACCATCCGCCTTCGGCACGCCCGCGTTCTTGCGCGGCTTCGCCGATCCGGGGTTCTTCAGATCGCCGAACCGCGCCGTGATCTCCTTCTCGATCGCCGCGGGATCGACATCGCCGACGGCGATCACCGCCATCAGGTCGGGACGATAGAAGTCCTTGTAGTACGCGATCAGTCGCTCGCGCTTCGCACCCTTGATCACCTCGGGCAATCCGATCGGCAAGCGCGTCGCGTAGAGCGAGCCCTTGAACAGCACCGGGAAGTGCTTGTTGAGCAGGCGCATGCCGAGGCCCTGGCCGAGTCGCCACTCCTCGATGACGACGCCGCGCTCCTTCTCGACCTCGTTGTTCTCGAACAGGATGTCGCCGGCCCAGTCGTGGAGGATGTCGAGGCCTTTGCCGACGTACTCCGCGTTGTCCGTCGGAACGGTCAACTTGTACGTCGTTTGATCGAAGTTCGTCTCGGCGTTGAGATCGGCGCCGAAGCCCATCCCGATCTTCTCGAGGTAGTTGATGATGTCGGCCTTCGGAAAGCGCTTCGTTCCGTTGAACGCCATGTGCTCGACGAAGTGCGCGAGCCCGCGCTGGTCCTCTTCCTCCTGCGTCGAGCCCGAGTTGACGGCGAGCCAGAGGAACGCGCGCTTCTCCGGCTTCGCCCGCTTGAGGATGTAGTACGTGAGGCCGTTGGCCAGCTTGCCCTTCTTGACCTCGGGCCACAGCGGCAGCACCGGGCTGTTGCTCGGTGTTGTTGTTCCGCCAGCGTTCGAATCGAGCTCGCCGACGTTCGGATCCGGCGGCGGCGTCGTGGTGGGCGGCTTCTTTCCGCCGCACGCTACGACGAGCGCGAGCGCGAGCGACATCAGGCGCAGATGTGTCATGTCCGGGACCTTGCCACGGCGCCCGACGAGGATCGACACCGGCGCGAAGTTTGATCTGACCGGCGATGCGTCCGGTCGCGAGCTGCGTCTCGCCTCGTGTCGCGGTCCGTGCCGCGGTCAGGTGGCCGGTACGAGGACGTCGAACAGGGCGGCGAGCTCGTCGGCCTTCTTAGCCGCGTCGCGTCGCCCCATGTCGATCAGCTGTGCGGCGAAGTCTCCGTCGAACAGGAGATAGGACAACAAGTCGCTCTCGTGTCGAGATTCCCCGCCCGCGAGCCGTTGGACCAGTTTCTTCGCGATCAGCCCCGAGACCCGCATACGACCACTTCCCACGAAGTCCGCGGCGATCGCTCCGATGTCCTCGGACGGACGGATGTGCACCGCCTGGAGCCGGCGCAGCGGTGCGCCGCGAAGGCGAACCAACTCGTGGTTCATCATCTGCTCGAACCGATCACCGAACGAGGCGATGCCGGCGTCGAGGATCAGATTGATCCGCTGCATGCGCTGCAAGTCGTACTCGGTGTGATCGAGCATCAGCGCGTTGAGCGCCTTTCCGGCGAGGAACAGCGGCTTGGGATAATCGTCCGGGTGGCGCGGCTCCACGGGCTGGGCCGGCACCGTGGGTTGCGGCTTGACGTGACGCAGCGAGATCAACAGCAGACGATCCGCGCCGAGGCGGATCGCCGGCGACATCGGCGTGTTCTGGCGCAGACCACCGTCGGTGAAGAACTCCTCGCCGATCTTCACGGTCGGGAACAGGATCGGGATCGCGGCGCTCGCGAGCACGTGACGCGGTCCGATGCGCGCCGCGCGATGGCGGACGAACGGGTCGCGACTCCACTCGCGCGGCACCGGCTCCGCGCTCGAGAGGAACACCACCGTATGTCCCGTCGCGACGTGCGTGGCCGACACGCTGATCGCGTGCAGGCTGCGCGTGCGCAAGCTGCGATCGATGCCGCGCCACGGAATCGCGCGGATCACGAAGCGCTCGAGGCCGCTCGTATCGAGCAGACCACCGTAGCGAAAGCTCCCGGGCGACGGCGTCGGTGGATCCCCACCGAGCAGCATCTTCGTCGCGCGATACATGTCCTTCGCGCCGAGGCCGATGAGCTCCTCGAGCCGCAGTGACTTCCATGCGGTCGTGAGTTGCTCGGCCTGCGTGTCCGGGTCATCCATCGTGGATGCGAGGAACGCGGCGTTGATCGCACCGACCGAGGTGCCGCTCACGATGTCGATCGGGACGTGGCGACCGAGGCGCTTCGCGAGGTCCGTGCGCAGGTAGTGAATGATTCCCGCTTCGTACGCACCGCGCGAGCCACCGCCGGAGAGGACAATACCGACCTTGGGACGGGGTATCGGGGACTGCACCTACCTCATTGTAAGCGCAACCGCGGGGGCGCGTGGTTGTCCAACCGCCATGAAGCTCGCGGCGGCTGTGATGCTCGTGCTCGCGGGCAACGCGAAGGCGGTTAGCGCCGAGACATCGCTCGAAGAATATGGTGGGGAGCGCCGCCCCGCACAGGACATCCGCGAGACGCAGTGCGACCTCGAGGTCCAGATCAAGGGCGCGGTCGTCACCGTCGAACAACGCCAACGGTTCACGAACAACTCGAGTCGCTCGGCGCTCGCCTACAACTTCGATCTCCCCGCTGGCGCGGTGATCACGGGCTTCTCGTACCGCCTCGACACGAGCGCGGTAGAGCAAGCGCTTCCGATCGTGGGCTCGCACGAAACGGCGGATCTCGCGCATCGCACGGTGATCGGCAGCGACCCCGCGATGCTGTTCGCGCGCCCCGAGGGCTCCACGTCGCAGTACGCGATCCACGTCCAGCCGTGGGAGGACGGCCATCAGGTCACCCTGATCACGCGTTACACCGCGCTCGCGGAGGTCGTCAGCGGCGCGTTGCGCTTCAGCCTGCCGCCGCGCGGTGGCGTCGGCGCGATGAGCTCGTGCAAAGGGACGCTACGCGCGGTCGGGGGGCCCGGCGCCTCCGTCGCGCGCTTGCTCGTCGACGGAGCGAGCACGACCGCACGGCCCGCGACGTTCGTGCTCGATAACAAGCCGGTCACCCTCGACGCGCAGCTCGCGTTTGCGGGCAAGACACCGATCGTGTGGACGCAGACCGAGACGTTGGCATCCGGCTACTCCGCGTCGGTGATCACCGTCGCGACGCCGCCGCTGCGCACGCAAACGCCGATGCACCGGCGCGCGCTGCTCGTGATCGATACGTCGCGCAGCATGGAGCTCGTCGGACGCCAGAACGTGTCGCGCGTGATCCGCGCGGTGACCGCCGCACTGCCTGCGAACATCGAGCTCGACGCGATCCTGTACGACCGGACCGCGAAGCGCGTGTTCGATTCGTGGAAGCCGATGTCTGCGGATACCACCGCGACGATCGAGAAGTCGCTCGCACTGCGCGCGGCGACGAACGGCAGCGATCTCACCGCGGCGCTGCGAGCCGCGCACGCCGCGATCAACGACGGCAACGCCGCGAGCACGCTCGTCGTCGTGATCACCGACGGCGTGATCGGCGATCTCGCCGGCAAGGATCTCACCGCTGCGCTCGATGCGAAGACGAGCACCGTCGACGTTCTCGCGGTGTTGCTCGATCCGGCGCGCACGTCATCGCCCGGTGAATCCGCGCTGCGCGCGCCGGTCAGCCTGTACGGCGGCTCGCTCGTCGAGGTTCCGACGGTCGAGCTCGATACCGCCCTCCAGCTCGTCGACGATTGGCTGCGCCCCGCGACCGTGGAGCTGTCGTTCGCGAACGCGAAGCTCGAGATCCCGACGACGATTGCCGCCGGTGCCGGCTTCGTCCGCACGATGATCGGTACTCGCTCGCCGTCGAAGTTCGTGCTCACCGGCCGCGGCGAGGGTCCGATCCAGATCGCACCGCGCGCGGGCCCCGCCGCATCGGTCGCAGCGCTCGTCCTCGCGAATACGCGCGACGAGGATCCCGACGCGATGGTGAAGATCCGAGAGAAGGCCGCTGCGCGTGCGCCGTACGTCTCGGAGAGCACCTCGTTCGCGATCCTGTCGTTCACGAGCAAGGTCTCGAAGAACCGCACCGCGATGGTCAAAGGCGGCGGGCCGTACGAGCGCATCGTCGAGGTGCGCGATCCCACGGACAGCGTGCCGGTCTCGACGGGAAAAGCGCTCGCGCAGCCGTCCGCGATCGCGAAGGACACGCTCGAGCGCCTGTTCCGCGATCAGCTGCAGCCGAAGGCCTACGCCTGCTATCAGCGCGCTCTCGGCGCGGCACCGAAGCTCGCCGGCACCGTGCACTTCACGCTGCACCTCGGCCGCGGCGAGATCACGCAGGTGCAGCTCGCCGGCTTGAACAACGCACAACTCGACGCGTGTCTCCTCGACGCCGCGTACGTGCTGAACGTGCCGATGCCCGACTTCTCGATCAACGCGGACGATCAGACGATCGCGCGCTACCCGCTGACGTTCACGCTCGGCGAGGACCACCCCGTGATCGTGCTCGGCGATGCCGATTCGTCGTCGCCGATCGATATCGATGCCGTCCAAGGCGGCGTGCCGGTGCGCAAGGGGCCGATCAATGTCGACGCGAAGACGCCCCTCGGCACGCTGCGCCCGACGAAGTAGCTCGTGTTAGTGTCCGCTCGATGTCGAGACCTCGAGCGTTCGCGATCGTCCTGACGATCGCCGCGTGCTCGGGCAAGAGCGACGACGGCGAGAAGCCCGTGTCCACGCCACCTCCCGCGGATGCCGCGGTGATCGATGGCATCACCGCGTTCGGCACACCCGACCCGAATGCGCACGTCGACGACGATCCGTCGCTGCCTCCGGTCGCGCGTCCCGCGAACAAGCGCCCGGGCCGGCAGATCGAGATCCTCTTGCGCAGCTCGCCGCCCGGCGCGATGGCGTCCGTCGACGGCTTGCAGGTCGGTCCCACGCCCACGTACTGGGTCGGCGAGACCGGCGCCGAGCACGAGTTCACGTTCAGCCTGCCGAAGCACGCGCTCGCTCGCTATCGGTTCTTCCCGATCACCACCGGCACGCTGCACGCACGGCTCGATCCGGTCGCGAACGACGTCGACGCGGGCGTGCCACCGCCGGGCCTCGTGCAGCCATCGCCGATTCCGCCGCCCGAGACGCTCGTCGCGCCCGCGCCCACGATGGCGCCCGATGCCGCGATCTCCGTCGACGCCGCTCCGCTCGCGCCCGGGCCCGACGCATCCACGCCGATCGGCCCGACGCCGTAGTCACTTCGTCTTGGTCTTGACCTTCGCCTTCGCGGCGGCGTCTTCGACCTTCTTGCGCTGCGCGGCATCGAGCACGCGCCGCGCTTGCGCCCACGCGACGATGCGAGCCTTGCGCATCGATGCTTCGTGGCCGCTGATCTGATCGACGAGCTTTCCGATGTCCGCGTCGGTCACGCCCGAGTTTCCGAGCGAGACGCGCAGCTTTTCGGACAGCGCTTCGATCTGCTTCTTCTCGGCGGCGACGTGCTTGTCCGATTCGGTGCGCAGCTTCGTGATCTGATCGCGTTGCTGCGACGTGAGCGCGAGGTCCTTCAGATCGTTGATCGCGTCGCGCATGTCGCTGTCGTCGGAGTCGCCGACATCCGGTGCGGACGGGATGTCGATGTCGTCGGCATCGTCGTGATCGAAGTGCAGGTTGCCCAGATCGAGCTTGAAGTTCTTGCCGAGCTTCTCGAGATCGTCTTCGAAGCCCTCGAACGCTTCCTCGAGCTCTTCGCCCATCTTCTCCATCTCGTCATCGAGCTGATCGAGATCCGAGAGCGAGAGATTCGCCAGGCGCTTCTGGACGGTGGCATCGACCTTATCGATGCGCGCGAGGATGCTCTTCTTCAGATCCGCGGGAATGCGCGGATCTGAAGAGACGCGAGCGCGCGCTGCCACGAGCTGCGCCTTGACCATCTCGCGCACGCCCGTGAGCTGAATCGAGCCATGATCGATCGTCACGCCGATGCCGGGCTTCGGCGGTAGCGGCGGCCTCGGGCCTCGCGGTGGAGCCGGGGGAGGAACGGGGGCCACCGGCGGTGCCTTCTTCGGCGGATCCGCTTGCGCGACGATCACCGGCGTCGGGTTCGGCCAGAAGCCATCGGAGTCATTCGATGCAGCGTGGCTGAACGCCGCGCCGAACAGGAGGCCACCCGCGATCATCGAGGGCAGCATGATGGTGACGAAGGTACGGATACGACTCATCGGATCCCCTGGAGCAGCTTCTTGTACGGACGAAGCGGCGTGGTGATGTGCTTCCAATCGGCGGTGGTGCGTGCGGCGGCCTCGGGGTCGCTCACGAGCAGCTTCAGATCGGCGTCGTCGACGACGACCGGCGGCTCGACCTCGGTCTTGATCGGGTTCATCGCGATGACCGGTTCGGGTTTCGGATCGGTCGGCCGCGTCACCACGAACACCATCGCGACCGCAGCGGCGGTCGTGACACCGACGGTCGTGGCGATGCGGCGGCGCCGGCGCGTCGCGATGCGTTGCTGCGCACCGACGGTCATGCGCGCCGAGAACCCGAGTCCCGGATCGATCGCGTGATGGGTCGCACCGAGCTTGCCGGCGACCGCGACGAGCTCGCGACATCGCTCGCACGAAGCGGCGTGATCGGCGTGCTCGCCGAGGTCTTCATCGAGCGCGACGCGCTCCGCGACGATTTCACATGTGGTCATCGGTGTTCCTCCATCAGATCGCGCAGCCGTGCGAGGCCGCGAACGAGATGCGTTTTGGCGGTGGCGAGCTCCACGCCGAGCAGCGCGGCGACCTCGCCTACCGGCAGGTCGTGTCCGTAGCGCAGCACGAGCGCGGTGCGCTGCTGCGCCGAAAGTTGATCCATCTTGTCGAGCATCGCGCCGAGCTCTTGATGATCGACGAGCGCCTCGCGCGGCGCGACGGTGTCGGTCGCGTGCATGCGCTGCGCGATGTCATCGATGCCGGTGTCGGCGACCGCAGAGGCACCTTCGTGCGCGACGCTGGTCTCGTCGTCCTTGCTCGGCCACCAACCGAACAGCTTCTTCTTCAGCCGGCGGCGGCGCAGCGTGCGCAGACACATCGTGGTGACGATGCGCAAGAACCACGCGGGCGCCGCGGCGGGATCGCGAAGATCACCGATCGATTCGCACGCCCGAGCGAGCGCCTCTTGCACCGCTTCTTCCGCCTCGGCGCGATTGCCGAGCAAGTCGTACGCGATGCCGTATCCCTTGCGCGCCGGCGCTCCGGCGAGCTCGGCCAGGAGACGACCTCGACTATCCGCGCGCGAGGCCATCTCGACCGCGGCTCCTCGTTCTGCTGAGTGACTCCAAACGTGCACGCTGACGGTAAGAGCCACAGCCGCGCATCTCGGTGGACACGTTCTACCACCTTCGCAATTTCACGGGCTTGGGCGATCACTTTGCCCCGCTGCCGCACGATCTACGGCGGACTTGATGTTACCAACCACGGATGGCCAAGGATCTCGATCAACCGATCTGGCGAGGCCAGCGGCCCTGGTACGAGATCTGGTTCGCGGTCGTGATCGACGAATCGCGCCGCCGCGCGATGTGGCTGCGGCAGACGATGTTCGTGCCGCGAACCGGCGAGCCCCGCGCGACGGTGTGGGGCGCGTGGTTCGATGCGGATGCATCGCCGAAGACCCGCGCCGCGAAGCGGTACGCTCCGCTCGCGACGGCACTGCACGACGATCCCGACGCACTGGTCGCGACGTTCGATTCGAAGCTGACGCGAACCGGTGCCACCGGCGCGGTCAGCGCACTGTCATGGGACATCGCGTGGAGCGGTGGTCGCGAGGTCGCGCCGGAGCTACCCGCGTGGTTGCCTGCACCCACGCACGCGCGACCGATCATCCACGATGCGGACGCGCACGGCACCGTCACCGTCGACGGCATCGCGATTCCGATCCGGGGACGCGCGAGCGCGATGCACCTGTGGGGCAAGCGCCGCCTTCCGACGCTGCAATGGATCTACGCGCCGTGGATCGGCGACGGCAGCCTCGAGGTCACCGCGGTCTCGTTGCAAGATAGCTTCTCGCTCGGCCTCGCGTCGCTGCACCTCGACGGGCCGCGCCCGATCCACGGCCGCCCCGCGACCGCCGCCCATCCCGGCAACCTCGTCACCGCGACGATCGCGGGCCCGCGCCGGCTCGTGCACGCGCGCGCGTGGGCCGAGAACGACGCGATGGTCGGCTGGGCCTATCGCGATACCGACGAGCGCGACCTGATGATCGCGCAGAGCGACATCGCGTCGGCGCACCTCGAGGTGTACGAGCGCACGGCACCGCTCGCGCCGTGGCACCTCGTCGACGATCGCCGCGTCGCGGGTGGCGCCGCCGTCGAGATCCACCAACGCGTGCCGCTGCCCGGCGTCGAGTACATCGCGTGGGACGCGAACGAGCTCGCATCGAAGCCGCCCGCGCCCGTCGACGAACGCGCGGACACCGTGCCATGGCCCGAGCTCACGTCGATCACCGCGCTCGGCCTCACCTACAGCGATCACGTGCGCGAGACCGGACAGAAGCTCGATCGCGATTCGCCGCCGACCTCGTTCACCAAGCACGTCCGCACGTTCTCGCCCGACAGCGCGACCGCGCACGTGCCGTCCTCGGCGGAGATCCTCGCGGCGCTCGATACCGTCGAGCCCGGCCTCGCCGCGCAGATCCGAGAGCGCATCCCGCTCGTCCCCGCGGTCATGGACTACGAAGGCGAGATCGCGCTCGTCGCCCTCGGCACGATCACCGAAGCAGCTCTCGTCGCTGGCGAGCCGCAGCCATTCGGCCTCGCGGTCGCGAACGATCTCACCGCGCGCTTCGTGCAAGCACTCGGCGAGACCACGGAGTCTCCCCTCGCCTACTGGGCCGCCGCGAAGTCGTTCGCGGGCTTCTTGCCGGTGGCATCGCGCGTGTGGGCACCGCCCGGCGGCCTCGCGAAGATGCCCGAGCTCACGCTCGAGACTCGCGTCAACGGCGATGTTCGCCAGCGCGCGTCGACGAAGCTCCTCATCTATGACCTCGCCGCGATGGTCCGCGCGGCGCGCGCGCATCTCGGACGCGGCCTCGCGCGCGGTGACGTGATCCTCACCGGGACGCCGGCCGGCGTCGGGTTCCGCATGTCGCCGCTCAAGCGCATGGTCGCGGCGCGGATCAAGGATCGCTTCCGCAAGGCCGAGCTACTCGTATCGTCGTTCGCGACGTCGACGGCGCTCGTGCGCCCAGGCGACTTGATCGAGGTCAGCGCCGGTCCCGCGGGCCGCGTGACCACACGCCTGACGTAGGAATTCGGGCGCCATTTCGGCGGTTTGTGCGAACGTGCAGATTCTCTGTCATGTGGCGGCGGGCTCGGAGCACTAGGGGCTGACATGGGAACTATCGCGATCAGCGACGCCGACCTGCTCGAAGCGAGCAGGCGCGGCGAGCACGCGGCATTCGGCACGATCGTCGAGCGGTATCAGGGCGTGGTCTGCGCGGTCTCGTACTCGCGAACGCGCGATCAAGCGCTCAGCGAAGACGTCGCACAAGAGACGTTCCTCGCGGCGTGGCGTCAGCTCGATCAGCTTCGCGAAGCGGGTCGGTTGCGCTCGTGGTTGTGCGGTATCGCGAAGAACCTCGCGTCGAAAGCGCGCAAGCGCACGGCGCGCGAGACCACCGAGGTCGAGCCCGTGCTCGTCGCCGACGACAATCCGTTCGACGCGGTGAGTGCCGCGCAGTCGGAGCAGCTCGTCGGTGATGCGCTCGGGCGCGTGCCGGAGAAGTATCGCGACGTGCTGGTGCTGTATTACCGCGAGCAACGGCCGATCGCCGACGTCGCGGAGATGCTCGGCATCACCGAAGCAGCGGCGCTGCAGCGCTTGGCGCGCGGGCGACAGTATTTGGCAGAAGGCGTGGCATCGCTCGTCGAGCGGTCGCTGCGTGGTTTGCCGAAGCGCAGCTTGGTGGCGAGCGTCGTGGCAGCGTTGCCGTTGATCGTAGTTCCCCGTGTCGAGGCTAACCCCACGTCCGGAGGAAACATGTTTGCGAAGATCGGTCTTGCTGCTGCTCTCCTTGCCGCCGCCGGCGGTGCTGCTGTCGTGGTCGCCAAGCGCGATCGATCGTCGCCCACCGCGCCATCGTCGTCGGCCGCGGCCGCGATCCCGACGAGCACGAGCATTCCCACGACGACGGGCAAGCCCGCCCCTCGTGCGGCCGTGATGCCATCGTTACCATCGACGCTCGCGGTGGGTGCCGTGCCGACGCTCGAGGCCGCGCCGGTGATCCCGAGCGACCAGCTGGCGGCGCTGCACATCGCGGATGGTCCATCACGCGGTCCCGCGAACGCACCCGTCGTCGTCGCCGTGTACACGGACATGCAGTGCTCGTTCTGCGCGAGCGCGATCGGCTCGCTCGATCAGCTGATGGACGAGTACCCGAACACGCTGCGCATCGTGGTGAAGCAGATGCCCGTGCATCAGACCGCTGTCCTCGCAGCAGAGGCAGCATTCGCCGCCGACGCGCAGGGCAAGTTCTGGGAGCTGCACGATCTGATGATGCAGAACCAAGACGACCTGTCGCGCGACGCGATCGTCGCGCTCGGCCAGCAAGCGGGCCTCGACACCGCGCAGCTCGGCGCCGCCCTCGACGCGCACACGTACAAAGCGGCGCTGCGCGCCGACGTCGAGGCAGCGAAGGCGATCGAGATCAACGCGACGCCGACGTTCGTGATCAACGGACGCAAGGTCGTCGGCCTGTTGCCGATCGAAGAGCTGCGCGCGACGATCGACGCGGCGCTCGCGGCGAACTGAGTGTCCGCCGGCCGTGCCGGACACGCGATCAGGCCGCGACGCTGACCGTGAAGCCGACGCGCGCGCCGCCGCCGGGGCGATCCGTGATCCACGCGCCGCCGCCGTGCGCGACCGCGATCCGCGAGACGAGCGCTAACCCGAGGCCGAGCCCGCCGCCGCTCGACGGCACGAATGCGCGGAACGCGTCGGTGCGGCGATCCACGGTGACACCCGGACCCGCGTCGTCGACCTCGATCGCGACCTGGCCGGCGCGCCGCTCGATGCGGATCGCGACCGCGCCGCCGCCGTGCACGCGCGCGTTGTCGAGGAGGTTCGCGACCGCGCGACGAATCAGCGTCGGATCGATCGATGCGCGAACGTCACCGATCGCCTCGATCTTGTCGGGATCGATCTCCGCCGAGACCACCGCGTCCGTCACGAGCTCGCCGAGATCGAGCTCGCGGCGATCGAGGTTGCCGAACTCGAGACGCGAGGATGCGAGGAGCTTCCCGACCAGGTCGTCGAGAACGAGCACCTCTTTCTCGAGCTCGTTGAGCGCCTTCACGTCTTTTTGGTCACGCGCGGTCTCGATCAACACGCGCATGTGTCCGAGCGGGGTGCGCAGCTCGTGCGAGACCGCGGCGAGCAGTTGCCGCTGATCGCTGAGCTGCTTCTGGATCTTCTCCGCCATGTCGTTGATGGCGTTGCCGAGCATGCGCATCTCGCCGCCCTGGTGCTTCGTCGCGATGCGCGTGTCGAGCTTGCCGTCGCCGATGTCGCGCGCCGCGCGGATCGCGAAGATCAGCGGACGCGTCAATCGCCACGCGATGCCACCCGACACGATCGACACCGGGATGAACGCGATCGCGATCCACCACCAGCGCGGCTGGCTGTCTTGAAGATGCCACCCGAGCGCGAAGCCACCACCGAGCGCGATCGACAACCAGATGAAGATGCGGCGGCGCATGCGCGCGTTGAGCCACCACGGCATCCAGTTGTGCGGCCGGTCGCGCCGCCACATCTCCTTCTCGGCGCGCAGCTCTTTCCAGCGATCGTGGTGCGCTTCGCGTGCGCGATGGCGATGCTCGTGCGCGCGCTTGATGTGGTACTCGTGGATCGTCTCGCCGGGATCGAGCGCGATGACCTCGCAGTTGCCGAGCTTCACGTTGCCCGTGATGCGCACGACCGACTGCTGCGAGTCGCCACTCGGCTTCGCCGCGGGCGTGTTCTCGACGTTGCCCATCTTCGCGTCGACTTCGACCTGCACGGGCAGCGTCTTGGGCACGATCACTTCGACATTGCCCATCGTGACGCCGATGTCGATCGTCGTCGTACCGGGTGCGAGCACGGCATCTCGCAGATCGAGCTCCGCGTTACCCATGCGCACGCGCACCTCGAGGTTGCGCGGCACTTCCCAGTGCCCCGAGCGCTCGATGTTGCCGAACGCGACGCGCAACGTGCCGTGCTCTTGATTCACTCGACGTCCTTGTCGTCGGCGGCGCGCGCCAACACGTAGCCCACACCGCGGACAGTGCGGATCTTTGTCGGCGGATCGTCGCCGAGCTTCTTGCGCAGCCGCGAGATGTGCACGTCGACGGCGCGTTCACCGACGGTGACATCGCCGCGCCCGGCGAGCTCGAGCAACGCCGCTCGCGGCACCACGCGGCCCGCTCGACGGAGCAGCGCGGTCAAGAGATCGATCTCGAGGCCGGTGAGCTCGACGGGCTTGCCATCGACCCACGCTTCCCGCGAGCCGGTATCGATCGTGATGCCCGCCGACGACAGCTTCTCGGCCATCGTGTCCGGCTGCGCTCGTCGCAGCACGGCGCGCAATCGCGCGAGCAGCTCGCGTGGCGAGAACGGCTTCGCGACGTAGTCGTCCGCGCCGAGCTCGAGGCCGACCACGCGATCCGCTTCGTCGCCGCGTGCCGTGAGCATGAGCACCGGGATGCGATGCCCCGCGTCGCGGATCTTGCGCAGCACCGTGAGGCCATCGAGGCCGGGCATCATCACGTCGAGGAACACGGCATCGAAGCCGCCTTCACCGAGCTTGCCGAGCCCTGCCTGGCCACCGCCGGCGTGCACGAGGGACACGCCCTGCGGCGTGAGATACCCCTCGAGCAGCTCGGCGAGCCGCGCATCGTCATCGATCAGCAGGACTCTCACGGTGTCATTCTCTCAGCGGTACGGTCCCTGACGCCAGCCACCGCGCGGGAACGCTCCGCCTTCGCGAACGATGAGGTCGGCGACCTGTGCGCGCTGGTTGTCATCGAGTAGACCATGCACCGCGCGCAGCGCATCGACCACGGCGCTGCGAACCTCGCCAGTCGCCGTATCGACGCGGCCCATGACCGCACCGAGCGCTGCGTCGTCGAGCACCGAGCCGCGGATCGCCGCCGCGAGATCCTCGCGCGAGTCCTTCAAGTTCCGCTTCGCACCCCACAGGCGCTCCTCGAGCTTCTCGAGCTCGCCGATGATCGCGCGCTCCTGCGCGGGGCTCGCGTCGATCCGCGCGAGTGCGTGGTGGAGCATCCAGCGCCGGCGTCCGTGACGACCGTAGTGATGGCGGTAGCCCCAGCCGCCACCGTGACAGCGGCGGGCGCGCCGCATCGCCGCGAAGCCCAAGATGCCGAGTCCGATTGCGAGACAAATCATGTTGCGTGTCCTTTCCCAGCTCAGATTGGTGCCCGCGTGTTTCGCGACCGGATGCGGCTACGTGAAGAAACATTGCAGCGGCTGTCCGGTGTCCGGCCGGTTCTCGGACACGGTGTCCAGCGGCCGGACAAGACGCGCTCCAACTAGTCGACTTCGCACACCTCCCGCGATGGCCCATCCCGTGCTGTGGGGCTCGGTGTGGTCACGCTCATCCACTCCTGCACGCTCGACGGGATCGACGCGGTCTCGGTCGACGTCGAATGCGAGATCCAGCGCGGCCTCCCGCACTACAACGTCGTCGGCCTCGCCGCGACGTCGGTCAAAGAAGGTGCCGTCCGCATTCGCAGTGCGCTCGAGAGCGTCGGTACGGACCTTCCGCTAAAGAAGGTCACCGTCAATCTCGCGCCCGCGGATCTGCGCAAACCCGGTTGCGCGCTCGACCTGCCGATCGCGCTCGCGGTCCTCGTCGCGAACGGCGGTCTCGCCGATCCGGTCGCGGATCTGCTCGTGCTCGGCGAGCTCGGTCTCGACGGCGCCGTGCGCCCGGTGCGCGGCGTGCTCTCGGCGGCGATGCTCGCGAAGGAGAGCAACCTGCGCGGCGTGCTCGTTCCCGATTCGAACGCGAGTGAAGCGCTGGCCGTCGACGACATCGAGGTCTACGGAGTCTCGCACCTTCGCCAGGTCCTCGAGGCACTCGCAGGGCGCGCGGTGTTGCCCACGCCATCCATTCCTCGTCGAGTGCGGACTCGTCGGCGCATCGTCGATATGTCCGAGGTGCGCGGCCAAATGGGGGCACGCGCAGCGATCGAGCTCGCGGTCGCCGGCGGACACAACATCTTGCTCGCCGGTCCGCCCGGAACCGGCAAGACGATGCTCGCGCGACGGATCCCGACGATCCTTCCGCCGCTGACACGCGCAGAAGCGCTCGAGACCACCAAGGTCTACTCGTCGCTCGGTCTCGCGAACGGTCTGATCGAAGATCGCCCGTTTCGCGCACCCCATCACAGCATCTCGGCCTCCGCACTTCTCGGCGGAGGTTCAGTGCCGCGTCCGGGAGAAATCTCGCTCGCACACAACGGCGTGCTGTTCCTCGACGAGATGCCGGAGTTCTCGCGTGCATCGATCGAGGGTCTTCGTGAACCTCTCGAAGAACGCGAGGTCACGATCAGTCGTGTTCACGCGTCGCTGCGCCTACCCGCATCCTTCTTGCTCGTCGGAGCGGCCAACCCGTGCCCCTGCGGTTGGGCGGACTCTGGAGTGCGCGTTTGTACGTGCACGAACGAGAGTCGCGCTCGCTATCAACAGCGGCTCTCGGGACCGCTCCTCGATCGCATCGATCTCCAGACGTTCGTAAAGCCGATCTCTCTCAAGCAGCTTCGCGATGACCGTCCGGGTGAAGCGTCGGCAACCATCCGCGAACGGGTCATCGCTGCGCGCGATCGCCAGCGCGTTCGATTGGCGCCGTACGGCATCCACTGCAACGCTGAAATGACAACCACGATCCTTCGTGCGACGTGCCGCCTCGACGAGGGTTCCGAGGCGCAGCTCGCCGCGCTGGTCGACGCGCGCAAGACGTTCACAGCCCGCAGCATCGATCGTTTGCTCAAGGTCGCACGAACGGCGGCCGACCTCGCGGGTCGCGACGACATCACCGACGACGATCTCCAGTACGCAGCTTCGCATCGAGACGTCGACCCGCTCGCACGGTTCCGCCCCAAGGACGAGAAGAAGGTGCGCCGGCGAGGCAAGTACGTCGACGAGCTGTCACCAGCGGAAGACCCGGTGCTCGCCTCGTTTTTCGACGAGGCCGACAGCGAAGAGGCACTCGTCGGCGATGTCGACGTTCTCGACGAGAACTCCACAGCGGCCTGAACGCACGCGGTGCGCCTGAAGCGCGCCTTCACTCTCACCCAGAAGGCATTCCATGACTCCGCTCGCCCACGAAATCTATCGCCAGCTCCTGCGCCATCTGCGCGCGAACAAGCAATCGATCACCTACGCCGAGCTCGCGGCCGCGGTGGCGAAGAAGCAGCCCGCGCATCACCGCAGCCCGTCGTTTCACGCCGCGCTCGGCGAGGTCACCACGGTGTGTCGCGCCAAGGGGCTCCCGTGCATTCCCGCGATGGTCTGGCGCTCGAGCGGCGCGCGTCCCGGCAGCGGGTACTACCTGCTCGCGCATCCACGCGCGAAGACCGACGCTGCCCAAGTCGCTGCGTGGGAGCGCGAGCACGTCGCGGTCGTCGCGGCGGCGACAACCTACCCGCCGACGCTGTGATCCGATGCGTCATCGCAACCGAGCGTTGTACAAGCCGCGCACCATCGACGTTTGCAGCAAGCACACCGTGCGCGCCGCGTACGTGCGGGTCGAGGGGCAGACCGTGATCGTCGTCGAGATCAAGGCATCGCGCGTGACCGATGCGTTCGAAGCGCAGCTCGCGCTGAGTGCGATCGAGCTCACGTGCGGGCACGCAGCCGTGTTGTGTGCGACCGAGCCGTGCGGATGCCGCGAGCTGTTCGGGCGGCGCGAGCACATCGATGCGATCAACGAGATGCCGGTGGATCGGTTCGATTGGAAGGACGTCGAGATCGACTTCGCGCACCCGGCGGTTCCATCGCGTGGCTTGCGCAACTGATGTCCTAGCGATGGGCTGTGGTCAGCGATCTCAGCCATGCGTGACTCGGGTCGATTAGCGACAGCGCCTCGACAAGCCAGGTACGCGCGATGGGATCCAAGCGCGGCAGCACGGCGTCGAAGTCCGCCTGGTCCTTCGGACGCGGCTGCTTCGACTTGAACAGAAGCTGGATCTCGGGCCGCACGAATGGAATGCCAGATGCGGTCGACGAGCCGAGCTCGGCGAGAGGACGCGAGATGCGCGGGTCGCGTCGGAACGTCCAGCGATCGTCGACCACGTCCGCGAGGAGGAGCTCGAAGCACCACGGCGCTGACGGCGATGGCCGGCACCAGATCGTGTGGTGATCGTGCTCGGGCGTCCATGGCGTGAGCGAGCCGGCGTGAGCGATCTGGAAGTCCCAACCAGCGAGATGGGACGCGAGCACGCGATCGTGACCGCGAACGATCTGGACGTCGATGTCGTCGTGTGGCCGCGTTGGCGTCCCGACGAAGAGATCGATCGCGAAGCCGCCTGCGATCCAGAACGGAACGTTGGCGTCGCGCAGCAACGCGATGACATCGGCGACCTCGGGCTCCACCGTCATAGGCGACCAGCGACGAGCATACGTGCGAAGGTCACGGAAAGCCGGACCGTTCGGGGTGGTACCCGTCTAACGCAACGCCGCCCTTGATTCGAGGGTGCGTCCGTGGCATCGAAGCTCGATGGCGCTGGCAAAAAGCCTCCCGTTTCTCGTCGGTGGACTCCTGTTTGCGGGGGCGGTGTACGCGCAGCCTGGAGCGCCGAAGCCAGTGCCTTCGAAGCCATTGCCGCCGACCGCGCCGAAGCCGAACGTGCCCGCGCTCGTAACCGCGACCGAGGTCGTGAAGCTCGCTGCGACGGGCGGGTTCGTCGACGATCCCATCGCCGCGGATGACGCACGACTCGCCTACGTGGTGGCGGATGCGGCGAACAAGGCCGAGCTGCACGTGTACACGCACGCGACGAAGACGGAGGTCGTCGTCGATCTCGCTGCCGTGACGCTGACGCCGGTCGAGCTCGCGTTCGTGGGCAAGCGCGTGGTGGTGATCGGTCGCACCGATGCGGGCACGTTCATGGCAGCGCTCGTCGAGCTGGATCCGAAGGCGAAGAAGCCGGTGGTGTACAAGCTCGCGCCCGCGACGGACATGAGCGTCGTCACGCGCGATGGTGCGAAGCGACTCGCGGTTCACAAGGTGGGCCCGGGCGCCAACGGCACGATCCGCCACGACGTGGAGCTCGTGTCGCTCGAGACGGGCAAGCGTGTCGGCGCGCTGCGGTCGCTCGAGGTGGCCGAGGACGGCACGAATGCGAAGCTCGGCTTCCGCGTGAACCACTGGAGCGATGGCTACTCGAAGGCGCACGGCATCAAGCAGGGCGAGTGGGATCGCAAGGAGAACGAGCGCGCGCCCGACTTCGAGACGACGTACGACCTGGCGACCGGCAAGTTCGTCGACAAGCAGAAGATCGGCGATCTGTTCGAGCAGCGCCGCCGGTTTCAGGCGCTTGCCGCCGATGGATCGAACGGACGTACGGACATCGTGCGCATGAACTGGGACAACGCGACAGTGCAGCTGTGGCGCTCGGGCAAACTGCGCACGATCGAGCTCGATCAAGCGATCACGCAGTACGATCCGAAGTCGCTGCAGGGCGTGATCAACGCCGACGGATCGGCGTGGCTACTGTTCAAGGTCGACCCGGTCAACCAGGACGCGGTCGCGCGCAAGAAGGCGGACCCGGAGTACGTGGACATCTTCCGCGTCGCGGCGGACGGCAAGACAGCGACGCGCAAGGCTCGCGTGCTCGCGCACGGCGTCCGCATGCGGTTCGGTGCGGTCGGCGACAAGTTCTGGCTCGTCGAGCGCAACAACGGATTCGAGCGCGGCGGCAAGTGGCTCGCGCTGTATCAGCCGCAGTGATCGCTCGCCGTGCAGCGGCGGGTGTCAGCGACAATTCCCGAGGACGCCGTCCGCTCGGAGACGCGCGACGATCGCATGCGCGAGGTCTTCGCCGACGACGTTGCCCGAGCTCTCCATGTGTAGCTTCGCAAACGCGAGCCACGTCACGCGCTCCAGCTTGAAGTCGCGAAGCTCGAACCAGAGATCCATCTCCAACTCTCTGAACGCCTTCTCGTCGAGGACGGTGCCACGTTGGTCGACGGTGGTGACAGTCGCGAGCTCGCCACTGCCCCACCCGACGATCAGGCGCGCAGTGGCTGTGGACGAGGGATCGCGAGCCTCGCGGTCGACCGGCGCGCCCGCGACGATGGACGGCGTGACCGAACACGCCGCGAGATCGGCGGCCAGCGTCTTCTTCAGGCCGTAGTAGATGCCGCGATCGCCATTGGCCGGGAGGTTCACGAACACGTCGAGCGTCTCGAAGGTCCCGGGCGCGCTGGCGCGGCTCTGCGTGATCACGATCTTGTTCGAGCTACACCCGATCGCGAGCACTGCAACAAGGATGGCGTGACGCACGATACTCAGCCGATCGCGAAGCCAACACGACGCTCGCCCCGCTGCAGCGCGACCGCGAGCTCGCCGGCGACGGTCGCATCGTGGAGCGCGAGGGCGCGATTCGCTGCGACGGACTTGCCGCCCGTGGTCTCGGCGAGGCGCGACAGCAGGAACGGCGTCAGCTTCTTGCCGGTGATGCGCTGCTTCGCGGCATCGGCGATGGCGGTCTCGATCGCGGAGTGGATCGTGCCCGCGTCGAGAGCGTCGGCCTCGGGGATCGGATTCGCGACGAGGATGCCCGCACCGCCGAGCAGCCAGTGCTCGCGCACGATGTCGGCGAGCTGGGTTGCATCGTCGGCGCGATGCTCGAGCGCGAGCCCCGACGAGCGCGTGTAGAACGCCGGGAGCTCGCTCGTCTGGTAGCCCACGACGAGCACGCCGAACGTCTCGAGCATCTCGAGAGTGCGCGGCAGATCGAGGATCGCCTTCGCGCCGGCGGAGACCACGGCGATCGGCGTGCGACCGAGGGAGATCAGATCGTGCGAGACATCGCCGGTGTCGCCGCGATGGACGCCGCCGATGCCGCCGGTGGCGAACACGCGAATGCCCGCGCGCGCGGCGATGTTCGCGGTGGCGCTCACGGTGGTCGCCGCGGTCGACTTGCGGGCGACGTGGACCGCGAGATCGGTCGAGCTCGCCTTGGGGATGTTCGCGCCGTCCTTCGCGAGCTTCTCGAGCTCTTCTGCGGTGAGGCCGACGTGCGCTTCGCCGTCGATGACGGCGATCGTCGCGGGGAGTGCGCCGGTAGCGCGAACCGCGGCTTCGAGCTCGCGAGCGATCTCGAGGTTGCCGGGCCACGGCAGGCCGTGCGCGACGAGGGTGGACTCGAGCGCGACGACACTCTGCCGACCGCGAGCGGCTTCGATCTCCGGAGCGAAGTGCAGCTTCATGCGAGCGTTATAGCCCGTCGCGATACATCACGTCGGAGCGCAGCACGTACTTCGTCCCCGACGTGACGGTGCAGCCCTCGTGCAGCAGGAAGTGCTGGAATAGCAGCGCGCTGCCGGTGCGCGGGTGCGCGTGGACCTCGAAGTCGAGGAACTCGGTGGTGCCGCCGCCGAAGTCGTCGTTCAAGTAGACGATCAGCGTGAGCAAGCTGCGCTCGTGATCGTCACGAGCGAACGCGCCATCGTAGTGCGCTGCGAACTTCTGCCCGGGCTCGTAGCGATAGCAACGAAACCGCTCGTTCGCGCCGACGGGCCGCATGTTGCACAGCGTCGCCGGAATGGAGGGTTGCACGCGCGCGAACAAGTCGGCGGCGGCCGCGTGATCGTCGAACATCACGCGCGTGTTGTTGCGGATGTCGGAGTCCATCACGAAGCCGCGCGACGTGGAGATCGGTGCTCGCGTCGGACCGAGCTGTTCGATGCGCGCGATGTACGTCGCGCACTCGGTCGGAGTGAGGACGTCCGGAATCGTCCACACGAGCGGCGCCGTGAGATCGAGTCGATCGCCATCGACATACGGGCGACCGCGCCCCGGGACGAGAACCTCCACGTACTACTCGAGCCCGAGCTGCTTCGCGAGGAACGTGTACTCGAGCGCCTGCATGAACGCGACTTGCTCGTTGTTCGCCGCGCCGCCATGGCCGCCCTCGATGTTCTCGTAATAGAGGACGTCGTGCCCCTGCTCGAGCATGCGCGCCACCATCTTGCGCGCGTGGCCGGGGTGCACGCGGTCATCGCGCGTCGATGACGTGAACAGCGTCCGCGGATAGCTCACGCCCTTCTTCACGTTCTGGTACGGCGAGTACTTCGCGATCGCGGCCCAATCCTCGGGCTTGTCGGGATCGCCGTACTCCTCCATCCACGACGCACCTGCGAGGAGCTTGTGGTAGCGCTTCATGTCGAGCAGCGGCACCGAGCACACGATCGCGCCGAACAGATCTGGGCGCTGCGTGAGCATCACGCCCATGAGCAGGCCACCGTTGGATCCGCCGACGATGCCGAGCTTCTTCGGCGAGGTGACCTTGCGCGCGATCAGGTCTTCGGCGATCGCGATGAAGTCGTCGTACGCGGCCTGGCGCTTCTCGCGCAGCGCAGCTTGGTGCCACGCCGGGCCGTACTCGCCACCGCCACGGATGTTCGCCAGGATGTAGACGCCACCGCGCTCGGTCCACGCCGCGCCGCTGACCGCGGAGTAGCCCGGCGTCATCGAGACTTCGAAGCCACCATAGCCGTAGAGGATCGTCGGGTGCGTGCCGTCGAGGACCATGTCCTTGCGCGAGATCTGGAAGTACGGAACACGCGTGCCGTCTTTGGACTTCGCGAAGTGTTGCTCCACGTGGAGCCCCTTCGCGTCGTAGAACGCGGGCTGGGTCTTGAGCACCTGCGGCGTGCCGCCGAGCTTGCCGAGCGCGATCGTGTCCGGGACGAGGAAGTCGGACTTCGCCATCCAGTAGTCATCGCTGACGCCGGCAGCGTCGACGGGCCACACCAATGTCGAGCCGAGGTCTTCCTTCCCGCCGAACGGCTTCTTCGACCACTTGTTGTCTTTGACCGTCCACACGTAGAGGTGGTTCTTGATGTCCTCGAGCTCGTTGATGACGAGCGCGGACTTGAACTCGGCCGAGCCCGCGAGCGACTTCGTCGGCGACGGCTCGAACAGCATCGTGAACGTTCGCTTGCCCGCGAGGAAGTCGGCGAAGGGCATCCCGAGCAGCGCACCGCGCGGCCAGGTCTTGCCTTCGACGGTCCAATCGCTGCGCAGCGTGATGAGGATCTGCTTGTTCCACACGCCTGCGCCGGCGTCGTTCGGAATCTCGATCTTCGTCAGCTTCCCGTCGGCGCCGCGAATGAACTGCTCGTTCGCAAAGAAGCTGATCACGCGCGACACGAAGTCGTACGTGGCTCCGTGATCCCAGCTGCGCGCTGCGCCCGCACCGATGTCAGTCTGCTGCGCTTCGTAGACCGTTATTGCTTCGGACAGCTTCGTCCCGCGCTTCCATTCCTTGACGATTCGCGCGTAGCCCGAGTTCGTCAGCGTGTTCGGCCCGAAGTCGGTGCCGACGTAGATCGTGTCCTTGTCCTTCCACGCTGCATCGGTCTTCGCCTCCGGTGTCGAGAAGCCGTCCGCGATGAACTGCTTCTTGATCGGATCGAACTCGCGCACGACCGTCGCGTCGCCGCCGCCGCGCGACAGCGAGATCAAGCAGCGGTCGTAGCTCGGGTACAGACACGTCTGCCCCGCGTAGACCCAGTTCTCCTTCTCGGCGGCCGACAGCGCGTCGATGTCGAGGACGGTCTCCCACGTCGGCTGCGCTTTCTTGTACTCGGCGAGCGACGTACGCCGGATCAAACCGCGCGGATTCTTCTCGTCCTGCCAGAAGTTGTAATAGAGGTTCCCGCGTTTGTTGACGTTCGGGATCTTGTCCTTCGAATCGAGGATCGCGCGAATGCGATCTCGAGTCTTCTCGAAGCTCGCGACCTTCGTGATCTCGCCTTCGCTCTTCGTGTTGCGCTCTCGCGCCCACGCGAGCGACTTGTCGCCGCCGACGTCCTCGAGCCACAAGTAGGGATCGTCGGCGGCCGCGGTGGGATTCGCTGCGGTCGGAGGGGTGGGTTCGGGGGTGCTCGGATCGGTGGGCATCGTCGGGGGCTCCACGGGTTTCGCCGGCGACGAGCACGCGACGATCACGGACGTGAACCACAGCGCTCGCAGCTTCATGGCGTGAAGACTACCGCCGATCTCGCGCATGCACTCGCTTCGCCGCATCGATCCCTCCGGGTCGCGTTGACTCATCATCGATGGACTCGTCGGAGCTCGTCGTGGATGTCCTGCATGTCGTGCGCGACGTACTCGTTCCTGCGCGTGATGTGCTATCCGTGTCGTCGTGTCATCGACCACGCGCTTGTTGGTGCTGGGCGTCGTGCGCATGTTCCAGCCGGTCCACGGCTACGACGTTCGTCGCGAGCTCGTGAGCTGGCACGCGGAGGAATGGGCGAATGTCGCGCCGGGCTCGATCTACAACGCGCTGAAGTCGCTCGCGCGCGATGGCCTGCTCCAGGTTGAAGGAACGGACCAAGTCGGCGCGCGTCCCGAGCGCACCACGTACAAGATCACGATGCGCGGCGAGGCCGAGATGATGGAGCTGTTGCGCGAGACGCTGTGGCAGGTCCAGCTGCCCGTCGATCCGCTCGTCGCTGCGTTGAGCCTGATGTCGTACTTGGATCGCAAAGAGCTGGTCTCGGCGCTCGAGGGGCGCGCGGCGAAGATCAAAGGTGATCTTGCGCACGCGCAGCACGTGATCGACGCGATCGACGATATCGACACCCCGCTCCACGTCCGCGCGATGATGGGTCTGCTCAACGCGCGGATGGGCGCGGAGCTCGCGTGGAGCGAGAAGTTCCGCGCGGAGCTCGCGAAGGGCATCTACCGCACGAAAGGTGACCCCGTGTGGGCCCCACCGGGGATGGACGCGCCCGCGAAGAAATCCGATTCGCACCGCGGACCCGCGAAGCGCGAGGCCAAGCAAGCCGCGAAACGGACCGTATCGGGCGACGCCGCACCGACGAAGACCGCGTCGTCCAAGGCCGCCTCCGCGAAGAGCGTGCCCAAAGCGGCATCGGCGAAGCGTCCGCGCCACCGTTGACGATCGTACTGCGTCGTCGAGAGCGAGCCGACACGATCGCTCCGCGCACGCCGCTGCCGCTGACCGCCCGCACGCAAGACGATCGACGTCGCTAACCACGCGCGACAGAATCGACTTGCATGATTATTCAAAATTGACTATTCAAGAGCGGCCATGATGATCGAAGCCCGCGGCCTCGTCCGCACGTTCAAAGGCCGCGGCAAGCAAGGTCCGGTCGAAGCCGTGCGCGGCATCGACATCGCCGTGGAGGCGGGCGAGATCGTCGGTCTGCTCGGCCCGAACGGCGCCGGCAAGACGACGACGCAGCGCATGCTCGCCACGCTGCTCGATCCCACCGCGGGTGAAGCCACGGTCGCGGGCTGCGATCTGCGGCGCGATCCCGTCGGTGTCCGGCGGCAGCTCGGCTATGTCTCGCAGAGCGGCGGCACCAATCCCGCGGCGAAGGTCGACGAGGAGCTCGCCACGCAAGGCGAGCTGTACGGGCTGTCGCGGTCGACAGCGCTCGCGCGTGCAAAGGCGCTGCGCGAGAAGCTCGACCTCGCCGACATGGGTGATCGGCTGATCAAGACGCTGTCGGGCGGTCAGAAGCGCCGCCTCGATATCGCGCTCGGCTTGGTCCACGAGCCGAAGCTCGTGTTCCTCGACGAGCCATCGACCGGCCTCGATCCCACGAGCCGCGCGAACCTCTGGACGCACATCGAGGGCCTGCGTGATCGCGCGGGCGCGACGATTCTGATGACGACGCACTACCTCGACGAAGCGGACGCGCTGTGCGATCGCATCATGATCATCGATCACGGCAAGATCGTCGCGAGCGGCTCGCCCGCCGAGCTCAAGCGACAGATCAGCGGAGACCTCGTGACGTTCGAGGTCGACGACATCGCGAAGGCGACCGAGCTATTGCGCGCGCATCCCGAAGCGCGAGACGTGACCGCGGTCGAGCGCGGGTTGCGCGTCACCGTCGACAAGGGCGAAGCGCAAGCGCTGCCGCTGATGCGCGTGCTCGACGAGGGCGGCGTGAAGGTCGGCTCGCTCAACATCGCGCATCCGTCGCTGGACGACGTGTTCCTTACTTTTACGGGTCGATCGCTGCGCGATGACGTCGCCGGTGCTGCGTGATCGATCCGATCCATCTGTTGTTCGTCGCCAGCGACTCCCACGAAGCCGATCAGGAATCCACCATGCTCCGCACCGCGATGATCACGTTCCGCTACCAGATGCGACTCCTGCTCCGCGAGCCGGTGTGGATCGTGATCGTGATGATCCAGCCCCTGCTCTATCTCGCGCTGTTCGCGCCGCTCCTCGACAAGCTCGCCAACTCGCCCGGGTTTCCTCCCGGCGATGCGTGGCAGGTGTTCGTGCCGGGCTTGCTGATCCAGCTCGGCATCTTCGGCTCGATGTTCGTCGGCTTCGGCATCATCGCGGAGATCCGCTACGGCACCGTCGAGCGCATGCGCGTCACGCCCGCGAGCCGGCTCGGGCTGCTGCTCGGTCGCGTGCTGCGCGATACGTTGGTCCTGCTCGTCCAAGCCGCGCTGCTCACGCTGATCGCGGTCGCGTTCGGTCTGCGCGTGCCGCTCGCCGGCGCCGCGATCACCGTCGGCATCGTCGGCCTCCTCGGCGTGTCGCTCGCGTCGCTGTCATACGCCGCGGGACTGTGGCTCAAGAGCGAGGACGCGCTCGCGCCGCTGCTCAACATGGTCAGCGTGCCGGTGTTGCTGCTGTCCGGAATCCTGTTGCCGATGACGCTCGCGCCGAAGTGGCTCCAGCGCATCGCGCAGGCCAATCCGTTCAGCCACGTCGTCGACGGCTCGCGCGCCGCCTTTCGCGGAGACTACGGCGATCAGTCGCTGCTGATCGGCCTGGTCTCCGCGGCGGTGCTCGCCGTGATCGGGCTCGCGGTCGCGAACCGGACGTTCCAGCGCGAGAGCGCTTAGTTGATCACGGGGCCGGGGCAGCCGTAGACGAAGCTGACGTTCGTCATCGCGCCCATCGAGATCTGCGTGCAGTACGAGCCGAAGAACGTGATGGTCATCGCGTTCGGCGAGTAGTCCCAGCCGTTCATGTGCGAAGGCGAGCGCGGCACCGGCGTTCCGTTGAGCGTCACCGTCACGTTGTTCGGATCCGGCGGGATGCTCTGCAGCGCGAAGCTGCACGACGGAACGATGATGCCGCCGGAGATCGCCTGCAGCGCGGCGTCGAGCTGGGCTTGGTTGTTGACCTGGTAGTACTTCGTCGCGCCCGCCTGCGGAACGCCACCGGCGATCGCCGCGTCGTTCAGGATGTCGCCGCCGCCGAACTCGCCGAAGCCGAGGACGTACGTCTTGATGCCCGCGGTCTTGAGCGCGGTCACCGCGGCGACCGTCGCCGCACCCGACGCGGTGTTCGGATCGCCGTTCAAGCAGTTCGGTAGACCGTCGGTCGCGAACAGCACGTAGCGTCCGGCCGGGTTCACCGGGATGGTGTTGTAGTACGCGAGCGCGCCGCCGAGAGCGAGGTGCGCCGGCGTGTTGCCGTTCGGGCTGCGCGACGTGAAGTACGAGTTGAAGCCCGGGTACGTGTTGAGCGCGACACCGACGTTCGGCGTCGCGGTCGCGGCGCAGTTGTCATCGCTCGGGAACTCCATCAAGCCGAACTTGATCTGCGCTTGCTTCGCCATGACCGTCGTCTTGAGCGCGGTCTTCATCGAGTCCCACTTCGATACGAACACCGGTGGGATCTGGAACGGGATCGCCGTCATCGAGCCGGAGCGATCGAGCACGACCAGCAGGTCGGGCGGATCGCCGAGGTTCATCACGCCGATGTTCGCCTGCTGCGCACCGCAGGTCATTCCGTCGACCGGCGTGAAGTCGCCATCGAGCGTCGTGTCTGCGTCGACCGCACCGCTGCCATCGTCATCCCCGTCATCGCCGTTGCCGTTGCCCGACTTCGGAGGACCACAAGCGATGATCAGAAACGATGCAGCTGCAGCGAAAATCGTGCGCATGGCGGGTCCCTCCACGCCGGCACGATCGATCTAAAAATCCTAAGTCTCAACGAGAATTTAGCCGTGTTTGACGATTGCTCACGTCGTGCATCGCGATGCGCATCGTGCGGTTCCCGCACAGGTCTTTCGTCTCCACCAAACCCTGCCGTGATCACTCGCTATCCACGTGCGAGCTCGGCTTTGACCCACCGAACGTGCTGCTTCACGCGCCCGCGCTCCCACGATGTGGCTTCGAGTGCATCGAGCAACGCGCCGAACGCGCGCCGCTCGAGTACGTGAAATGCGCACGCGAGGAAGTGCTCGAGGTTGTTGTCGCCACGCGCGGTCTTGAGCGTGAGCGTGGCCGTGCCTTCGAGGTGACCGATCAGGAGATCGTGCAGCTTCGGTCCTGCCGCGAGGATCTGCGCCTCGGTCGGTACCGTCTTCGCCGCGACGATCGCGTGCTGCCCCGTCTCGGCCACCGCGCACCACGCACCGACAAGGATCGCGTGCGCTTCGTCGGTGAACGCCGCCGGCTCGCGCCGCTTGTACGAGGACATGCCCAGATGCAAACGCTGATCGTGGAACACCTCGGGCATCGTGATGCCGTGCGCGTGCAACGTGGCGAGCGCTCCGACGACGTCGTCCGCGGTGAACGGCGTGCTCGGTTCGCTACGGTGAAGCAGCTCCGCGTAGAACTGCACCTCCTTGCCGCCGGTGCGTCGCTCCTGGACATGACGGTGTCCGTGGATCCAGTCCTCGAGCCATATGCCGACAAGGCCGCCGTCGTGAAACAGCTCGACGAGTGCGTGCAGCTGGAACCGGCTCGCTCGATGCAATTGATCGAGGCACCACCCAGCGAGGTCGTGCCGCACGCCGAGCGCGCGCATCACACTGCGCGTTCGCTCGAGCGTGAACGGATCCGCGCGCGTCTCGAATGCGAGGTGCTGGATGACCCACAGCTGCTCGAGCACCTTCGGCATCTTGCGGTGGATCGAGAGATCGCTCTCGATGTCGACGATGTGGAAGTGTCCCGGCGTCAGCGTGTACGGACGCCCAGCGAGGACGAACACGTCGTTTGTGATCGGTCGCGCAGCGGCGATCGTCGTGCCGGCACCACCCGCGTGCGGATATCGGATGACGGCGTTGCCATCGTGCGCTGTCGCGTACGCTGCGTCGGCATCGAACGCTAGAGGTCGCGCCGTGTCCACGCGGCGGACGTCGACACGCGCCGCGTCGACATCGATCACCGCGAGCTCCGCGCTCTGCGTGCGCTGATCGAAGAGCTCGACGATCGCGCGGCCATCGGCGACCGCGCCGCCGACGCGGATCGCGCTCGAGCACGCGAGCGGCAGCTGGAATGCGTTCGAGAGCGTCCACGTCGCTTTCTTCTCGCGCGTCAGCGTGCCGCCCCACGCGCGCGCAGCCTGATGCGATACCGCGAGCCACGTTCCATCGGGCGCGATCCGCAAGAACAACGGCAACGTGCTGCCGGTGTGCTTCGCCGCGCGCGTCGTCCACTTCGCGACGAGCTCCGTGCCCGATGTGTCGATCGTCGCGACCTTCTCGCCGAGCCCGCCGGCGGCGCTCGCATCGAACGCGCGCACGTGCAGCCGCAGTCCGTCGTCGACCACCTCGACGAGCAGCAGTTGCTCGTCGTCGAGAAACGCCGCGCCCACGTACCCTTTCAGGTTGCGCCGCCACGCCTCGCCCGGGGCGGTCATCGTCTCGAGGTCCACGATCGCGACCTCCGCGGCGCCGACGAACCCACCGCGAGCGATCGCCATGTGCGAGCCCGACGGCGTGATGCTCGCGCTCGTCCACGCGCCCCAGCTGTGAATCGTCGCGTGCTTCTTGTCGTTCGCGCAGACGCTCTTCACCTTCGGCTTCTTCGCGAGCTCCGCGCGAGTCAGGCCGAAGGCATCGAGGACGTAGTGAACGCTCTGGTGCGAGACGGCAATGATGGACATCGCTAGAACGGACGACCGTTCTACGCTCGTCGTCGCACGTCGATGCGCCACGGGTCGATCGTGTGATCGATCGTGTGCTCGTTCGCGTCTTCGACGGTACGCGACGTGCGCACGGTGCGCATCTCGACAACCATTTCGATCCACCACCATGCACAACCGACGAACAACGAGCTCGCCGCGAACACACCGACGTACGTGCCCCACACGGCATGACGAGCGCTCGCGACGATCACCGTGAACACGATCAACGCGGCCGACACCACCGCGCTCGTCCCCGCGATCGCGCGCTCGGTTCCGCGCCACGGCACGAGCAACGCGACGACCGTTCCGACCTTCACCGCGACCGCGGTCTCGATCGTGACGCCGTCATCGACGAGCGCGAACAGCGCGAACACCGCGAGCGCGATCGCGCAGCCGCGGATCATCACGAGCAGCAACATCCCGCGGGACTCGATCTCGCGGCGCACGCGCGTCGACGCCGTCAGCGCGATCAATAGGCCCGCGAGATACGGTGGCCACGCGAATGGAACAATGGCCATCGGCAGCGCCTCGCTCGTCGCGCACGGCTTCCACGCGGGAAGGAACATGCACAGAAACAGCAGCCACCCCGACGGCGCAGTGAGCCATCGATGGTGGCGGCGTGGCTCTCGCGCGACATGCCGTGACAGCGATGTCAGCTCCGAGATGCTCACCGCATCGTCAGGATGAATAGACGGACGGAATCCTGGCCCCATACGCCGCATTCAACGCAACCGACGAGCCACGTCGAGAACTCACGAGATCCGGCGCGATCTGGCACGAACCGGCATATCATCGAATCCATGCGACTCCCATCGATGCTCTCCGTCGCACTGTTCTCCCTCGCAGCCTGCGGCGACGACGGATCGTCGACGGTCGACGCCGCCACCGAAGATGCGACGCAGGACGGCCCCGACATCGATGCAGCTCCCCCGATGCTCACGCTCACGTCGACGGCCTACACCGACGGCGGCACCATCCCGTCCGCCCAAGCGTGCGCGAATCGCGGAGGCATGAACCAATCGCCGCCGCTCGCGTGGGGCAACGTTCCCGCCGGAACGATGAGCTTCGCGATCGTGTTCACCGATCTCAACAACGGCCTCCCGCACTCGGCCATCTACGACATCCCCGGCACGGCGACGAGCATTCCGGGCATGGTCGAGAACGCCTACGCACCGGCGAGCGTTCCGGGTGCGCACACGACCCGCGCCTACACGAATCAGTTCGGCTACGCCGGTCCGTGCCCGAACGAACCGCACATGTACGAACAGAAGATCTACGCGCTCGCGACGGCGACGGTCCCCAACGCGACGATGACGACGACGCGCCCCGAGCTCATCCTCGAGCTCACCGCGAACAACCTCGGCACCGGCACGCTCACCGCGATGTTCTCGCCCTGAGCACCGCGCGACGGCGTATGTTCGCCCCCATGCGAGCCCCCGCGATCTCGTGCCTATTGTTCGTGTTGGTTGCCTGCGGTGACGATGGTGGATCATCCACGATCGACGCGCAGCCCGGAGCCGACGCACAGGTCGACGCTGCCACCGATGCGCTGATCGACGCCACGCCTGCAGCCTTCGCACTCACGAGCCCGACGATCACCGCTGGTGGAGTCATTCCGCTCACCCACGTGTGCACGAACCAAGGCGGGATGAACCTCTCTCCGGAACTGGCGTGGACCGATCCACCGGCAGGAACGATGAGCTTCGCGGTCGTGTTCACGGACATCTTCAACGTGGCGCCATTCCCTCACTCCGCGATCTACGACGTCCCCGCGACGGCGACGGGACTCCCCGCCGACGTCGAGAAGGTCTACGCGCCGACCGATGTCCCCGGCGCGCATCAGACGCTCGGCTACAACAACACGACGCGCGGCTATCTCGGCCCGTGCCCGAACGTGATGCACACGTACGAGTTCGCGGTCTACGCGCTGCCCACCCCGACGCTGACCGGCGCGACGATGTCGACGAGCCTCGCGAACGCGATCACGATGATCAAGGCGAACAACCTCGGTGTCGCGAAGCTGACCGGCACGCACACGCCGTGACCTGCCCGAACATAGAGAAGTCGACGTCGCAGCGGCCCGCAACGTGGTGTTAGCTGCGACGAGCTCGCGCGCCGGTATCGTGTTCGTGTGGATCTCCGTCCGATCGTCGCGTTCGCACTCGTAAGCGCTGGGTGCCTCGGCCCCGACTGCGCGATCGAAGCGTACGTCGACGACTTTTTCGACGACCACGATGCGATCGACTGCCGCTTCGCGCATCAGATCTCGTCGTACGGCGAGACATCGCTCGTCGGCGCCGAGGTGGTTCGCGAGTGCATTGCCGATGCGCTCGCGAATCGCAAGGCGTTCGTCGGCGGATACCTGATCGCCGGAATCGATTCCTCGTCGACGACGGCGTTCCTCGGCGACGCGCGAGGATCGACGCGCGTCATCGTCCAGTCATACGACGTCAGCGGCCAACGGTCGATGTCGCATATGCGATGCTCGTCGCTGGCGCAGCAAGTAGACCGGTACGAAGGCATCGGCTTCACGTGCCTCGATGGTCGGCTCGAGCCGCTGTGCGGCGAGTAGCGTCCACCTGCCCGAACATCGCGGTGCCGCTCCGCGATCGGATGGCCACCTGATCGTCATGTCGATGCTCTGGGCGTGGGATCGCATCCTCGGTGATCGCGATCGTGTCGAGAAAGAACAGCGCGCCGAGGAGCGAGCTCGTGCGCCGCGCGACGAAGACGAAGGCGATCCGCCATCGCGCACGTGTCGCGTGTGCAAGCACGAGGGGCTCGAGAGCTATTGCCCGAACTGCTTGGCCGACACGATGGTCGCGAACAAGCGCACCGCGAAGAAGCGCTAAGCGAGCTCGAGCTCTTACGCGAGCTCGAACTCTTTACAGAACGCGACCTCGGTCGGCCGCTCTCCCGTGACCGGATCGGGCGCATCGAGTGGCCAGCGTCGCTGACCTTCATCGGGCCAATCGTGCGCGCATGCGTTGCGCTGCTCGCGCCAGAAGAAGCAATCGCGGCACGCGCTGCGCAGCTCGAAGCGGCGCGCTTCTTCGATCAGCTGCTCGGTCAGCGGGAACTTCATCGTCAGTGCGCCGGCGCGGGTTGAACCGCGGAGCCCGAGCCGGCGGAGCCCGAGCCGGCGTCGTCTTTGTCCGCTGCTTCGATGCCCGCCTTGACGCCGCGCTTCACCTTCTCGACGGCGGGACCGGCCTTCTCTTCGACCCCGTGCTTGAGGTCCTGGACTTCTTCGGTCGCCCAGATCGCGCGGATGTGACCGAAGAACGTCCGCTTGCCGAGCTTCACGGTCGCGCCCACGTAGGCGAGCCCGATCGCGAGCGCCAAGAAGATGATCAACCGAATCATGTTCCGAGACTACCAGCGGTAGCCCGCACCGCCACCCACATCAACAGGAAGCAGCAACGGTCGAACTCAAAAGCTCACCCTTTCAAGCACGAAGGAACTTTCTCATCATGGGCATGTCACGATTGGCGTTGGCGTTGGTGTTGGCCGCAGGTTGCGGTGACAACGATCTAGTGGAAAAGCAGACCATGCACTCGCCGAGCGCGAGCTCGTCGGTCGGTGGCTCGCAGGTCTCGCGTAGTAAGTCGTTCATGCTCGTGACGAACGTCTCGACCGAGCATTCGCAGGTCGCGAAGAGCCGCAGCAACACTCTCAAGCCCGCACTCGGAGGCCAGTAATGAAGCGCCTCACGAAGTCGGTGTCTGCGAGCGCGCTCGCACTCGCGGCGATCGCCGGTCTCGCTCACGCAGGCAACGTTCCGATGTTGCTCGCGCATCAGGGTCGGTTGTTCGATGCCGACGGCTATCCGAGCAGTGGATCGATCGGTGTCACCTACTCGCTGTACACGAGCGCGACCGGCGGAACGCCGGTGTGGTCGGAGCGCGAGACCACCCCCGTGAACGATGGTTTCTTCTCGTCGGTGTTGGGTGATGGCACGACGTTCACCTCCGACTTGTTCGCGGGTCAACAGCTCTACCTCGGCATCACGATCAACAACGAGGAGCTCGTTCCGCGCACGCAGATGGTGAGCGTGCCGTACGCGCTCCTCGCCAACGACGTCGTCGGTGACATTCATCCTCGTTCGATCACGATCGGCGACAAGGAAGTCGTCGACGAGAACGGCGCGTGGGTCGGTGATCGCGCGGGACTGACGGGGCCGCAAGGGCCCGCCGGCGCGACGGGGCCACGTGGTGTCGATGGTGCCGCAGGCGCGCAAGGTCCCACCGGCGACGTAGGTCCCGCCGGTCCCGCAGGTGTCGACGGTGCGGCCGGTCCGATGGGACCGATCGGCGTTCCCGGTGCGATCGGCCCGATGGGTGCGCCGGGTCTCGCGTGTTGGGATGCAGATCAGAGTGGCGCGTGTGATCTCCTCACGGAGGATCGCGACACGTCCGGAACCTGTGATGTCGCGGATTGCGTCGGCCCGGCCGGCGCTGTGGGTCCGCAAGGTCCCGCCGGTGCCGATGGTGCGATCGGTCCCGCTGGTGCCGATGGCGCGACGGGTCCGCAAGGTCCCGCAGGTGCCGACGGCGCGATCGGTCCGCAAGGCCCTGCAGGTGCCGACGGTGCAACAGGTCCGCAAGGCCCCGCAGGTGCAACAGGTCCCGCAGGTGCCGACGGCGCGATCGGTCCGCAAGGTCTCGCGGGTGCCGACGGTGCGATGGGCCCGCAAGGTCCTGCAGGTGCCGACGGTGCGATCGGTCCGCAAGGTCCTGCAGGTGCCGACGGCGCGGCAGGTGCCACGGGTGCCGCGGGTGCCGATGGCGCGACGGGTCCGATGGGTCCGCAGGGTCCCGCGGGTAACGATGGCCTCGACGGCGCGACCGGCCCGATGGGTCCGCAAGGTCCGATGGGCCTCATGGGTCCGCTCGGTCCGATGGGTCCGCAAGGTCCTGCAGGTGCCGACGGTGCGATCGGTCCGCAAGGTCCTGCA
>Ga0154020_10001016_pt1 | contig 34677 bp, 32 predicted proteins | sample Klosneuvirus_201_FD_109709 | JGI IMG/M metagenome (GOLD analysis project Ga0154020, IMG submission 109709) | Active sludge microbial communities from wastewater, Klosterneuburg, Austria - Klosneuvirus_20160825_MG | ecosystem: Engineered > WWTP > Aerobic digester > Activated sludge | place...
ATTGACGCCGACTTCAATCACCGTCGTCGATACCAGTACATCGACTTCGTGATTTCGATATTGGTCCATGACTTCGTGGCGCTGTTCACGCTCCATCCGCCCATGCAGCAATGCCACTCGAAGCCCAGACAGTTCAGACTTGAGCAGTTGCCGGTAAACAGTCTCGGCCGCTGCGTCATCATCTTCCGAGAGGCCCTCCACGCGTGGGCAGACGACGTAAGCTTGCCGCCCGTTGGCAATCTGTTGTCGGACAAAGTGCCACATCTTTGCCTGCTCCGGCATGTCAACAATCTTTGCCGTCACAACTTTCTGGCGTCCCGGAGGAAGATCGCGAATTATTGAAACATCAAGGTCGCCGAACTGCGTCAGACACAGACTGCGTGGAATCGGAGTCGCGGTCATCACCAGCACATGCGGGCTGACGTCAACACTGGTGAAACTCGCCCGCTGGCGAACTCCGAAGCGGTGCTGTTCATCGATCACCGCGAGAGCCAAATTGTGAAACTTGACGCTGTCCTGGATCACGGCCTGTGTGCCGATCACCAGTTGCATGTTGCCTGATTCAATGCCCTCCAGCAGCGCTCGGCGTTTTGCTGCAGGCAGGCCACCAATCAACAGTCCGCGTTGAACGCGACTCTGCGAGAGCAGTTCTTCAAACGTCTCCCAGTGTTGTGTTGCGAGGACTTCGGTTGGGGCCATCAGCACGGCCTGATAGCCGGCTGCAATGGCGGACAGCATCGCATAGACCGCGACCGCCGTCTTGCCAGCTCCGACATCGGCCTGCAGCAGACGATGCATGGGGGCCGGGTGTTTCAGATCGTTGACGATTTCCGTCACGGACTGATCCTGGCCTTTGGTGAATCGAAACTCGAAGAGTCGGCGGATGCGGGCATCCACTTTCGCAGAGACTTCGATCGACCGGGCCTTGAGTGTGCGATTCCAGATGCGACGACGAAGCGCCAGCCCGAGCTGAAATTCCAACAGATCATCGAGCAGAATCCGGTAGCGTCCAGCCTCCCACTGTTTGACAGACTCCGGCATGTGCAGCCAGCGGAGAGCAGTTGGCAGATCCGGCAGACGATGCTTCTCACGAAAGGATTCCGGAACAACGTCGGTAATGAGATCTGCAAAGTTCTCCACCGCAGAGCGCGTCATCCGCTGCATGGCGTCGAGCTTGATACCTTCGGTCAACGGATAGCGTGGCAGAACACTCGCGGCCGCTTCCAGATCATCGTCCGCCGCCAGCACGGACACTCGGGGACTGTTGAATTCCCATCGCCCCGCCTTCTTCTGTGGCTTGCCGCTGTAAACCAGATGCTCATTGTCGCGATACTTCTTGAACATCCACGGCTGATTGAACCACAGCCCTCGGACATAGTGACCATCACAGTCCAGCAGGATGCCGACCAGCGAACGACCGCCGCTCAACTGTCGCACATCGCGGTCCACGACAAGCCCATGCACTGACTGCTCGACATCGGCTTCCAGCTTCGGAACCGTCCGCATGTCGCTGAAGTCATTGACCCCCGTGGGAATGTGAAACAACAGATCACGGGCCGTCAAAATCCCCAGATTCTTCAGCGGTTCCGCGCGCTGCGGTCCAACTCCGCGCACAAACTGCACGGGAGTCTGCAGCCGTTCTTCCGGCGACTCCTGCCGTCCGCTGGAGTTTGCAAATTGAGCATTCGACATAATACGTGGTCTCGTCCATTCCCAAACAGGCGACCGCTGTCAGCGAGAATGGTAGTGTGAAGGACCACAGCAGGATATCGGCTGGAGGGAGTTGTGAGAACTCTGCAGCCGTGTGTCCCTGGAAAGCCACGATTCAAAGCATCGTGCGGTCGGGTGGCCGGGGCAGGACGAAGCGGAGCGAAGGAAGCCCCGGGAGGGCCGACGCCCCACAGCAGAACACCGAGGTTTCGAGCTGCGCTCTCCAACCCCGGCCACCCAAAAATTAATGAGCCTCATGTTCCGCAGCGTCGCGCAGAAGTTCGGCTGCCGATTGCAGCTCATGGGCGATCCGGTCCGCCAGTGACAGCGCTGGCGATGCGGACTCACCAGGCATCACGGGCCAGGTGTACGTTTCCACCTCAAGATGCGGCGCATAGTTCAGCGTGGCAACTTTCTTCAGGGCGGCAGCGAGGTCAGTCCGCGTCGTCCTCAACGCACCGAGTGATTCCGCGAAGATCGGCACATGGAAATGCACCCGCCAACTGGTGGCCTTCATGAAATCGTCCGGCGGCTGCCGCTCGATATCTTCCAGCGTAAGATCCAGCCGCTGCTCGATGCGGCCGTCTGCGAATCGAGCGTACGTCTGATGCAGATAGCGGGGCTCGACAAAATCCCGAAGAGCCTGGCACCCCGCAGCATTTTCCGCAGGGTTCAATAGTTCCACCGCATTCGTGATGTGAACCTTGTTAATCCGAATTCCCCGCGAAACAAACAACTCAATCGATTCCGTAACATTTTCGAATTCAACCGCCTGATGACAAACATCAAAACAGGCTCCAATATACTCACGCACAATCGCTTCGCAGCCCAATGCTTCAGCCTGGGCAAACAGACGCTCGAAGACCGGCAGCGTCCATTCGACCGTGCCCGACATCTCACACATCGGCTCGGGCTCAAGCCCCAGACGGATCCGACGTCCGGTCGTTTCAAAAATCTGATGCAGGTACTTGGCCGTTCGGATCAAATGACTGAAACAGACAGCATGAAAGTCTGCGTCATGCCAATTCATCCGACCGCCCAGCGGAACGGTCGATAAACTTCCTTCGCCGCCTGCTGGCAAAAGCTGGCTCAGAATCGAGGCGCATTGTTCGGTGTAATTCACCCGCTCAGAAGAGGCCCAGTCAGGCAGATAGACCTGTTCCTTGACTCGATCGCTGTGAAAATCGCCAAATGGAAAGGTATTGAGCGTGTAACAGCACAAGTCATGCTGCCACAGTGTCTGCGCCAACTGCTCCAGCTGAGCATGATTCTCTGTCAGTTCTCGCACCACACTTGCCGACAGCCAAAGTCCGGCAGCCATCGGAAAACTCAGCAGCCGCCGGACTTCCGCCGAGTACGTGGTCAAACCGTCGATGACTTCGGCAACCGTCCGCCCCGGATGAACGTTAGTGCAATAGCTCAAAGGCAAACTGGAAAGCGTCATGGGCAACAGAACCATTCATTTTTCGGCAGGAGGCGAAACGCCACGCAAAGATGTTTCATGGCGCGACACCGAGTTTTAACTCATACGCACGATCGTGGCCATCAGTGCCGAAAACGCATCTCAATCCGATCGCGGATTTCGTCCCGCACTCGCCGAAATTCCGCCATCTGCTCTTCATCAGAACCTGCCGCGTGAAATGGATCATCAAACGGCCACTGCCAGCGTTCGACGTTTGCGGGGAAGACAGGACAATTTTCATCCGCCGTCGAGCAGACACCGATCACGACATCCGGTGGAGTTCCCTTTGGGGGCAGAAAATCATTGATCGACTTGCTCACCTGTTTCGAAATATCCACCCCGCACTCCGCCATCACGGTCACAGCTCGCGGATGCACATACCCCGCCGGCTTCGCCCCCGCCGAAAGCGCCTCAAACCGATCACCAAACAAATGCCGCAGAAACCCTTCCGCCATTTGACTGCGACAGGAATTCCCAGTGCAAAGGAACAAGATACGTTTGAGATCTGACATGAATCCATCACCCGATCTTTGAAAGCCAATTCGATAAAATCCGACGGCAGGGATGTTACGAAAGACGGACTGTGGAAACAAATCATGCGGCTCGTTTACCGTGCTCGACAGGTTCGTCCGGCATTTCTCCCTTCTCCCCCGCGTCGCTACATCCTCCGGCGACTTGAAATCCTTTCCTGCCTCTCACCTTCCGACCCGGACACAGCATGCACAACCCGGACAACTGTTAAGACACGATTAGCCCGTCAGTTGCAACGATTCCGTTTGTCGGCGGGTCCAGCAAGTTGATGCCTCAACGTGATTTGGACCTACGTTTTCTCAGCTGAGTCATTGCCACAATCTGGTATAGAAGCGGCTCTGATTTTCAACGCAGGTGAACCACCAGGACAATCCACCATGGCAGTGAATTCTGAAGAGAATGTCCAAACGTTGCGTCGCGAAGCCTGCGAATCCAGAATTCGCGAAGCGCTGCTATCGAAGGAATCGCCCGCGCTTGACCAGTTGGTCAATCAGTATTGTGAGCAGTTTCCCGAAGAAGCCTTTGGCTGGGTCGCGTTGGGAGAAACATGTCTGCGCCGATCAGAATTCACGGCGGCTCGAGATGCCTTTCTGGAAGCACTCGCCTGCGACTTACACAACGAAACGGCGATCTCCAGACTGCGTCACATTCGAACCTGCCATTCAGACCGCGTCGCTCGCCTGGCTGTGATTCTGTCGAACAAATTAAAGCTGCCGATCAAAATTGGCTATCCGGCAGTGAAGTTCACGATTCATTCGGTTCTTCTTGTGGGCCTCGTCACTCTGATTATGTTCATGAAAGGACTGCGATGAACGGCACAAAAATGAACAGCGTGCTTTTTCTTGCACTGCTTGTGTTCGCGCAGGGCGGAATTGCATTCTATTTGTATGAAGGGGGAAAGAAGATCACAGAGCTGGCTGAAGTGCAGGAAAAGCCAGCAATAAATTGTCGTGTGGAAGCCGCTGCTATCGACACCGCATTGGTCAACAAACGTGTGATCGTGTCAGACTATCTGACAGAAAGTCAATACACGCAAGAGTCTCGGGTTCCCGGTGGTCCGTCCAAAGTCGTTGTGATCCTCGCTGCACCCAACGCAGGACCGCGCGACCCTCGAATACTCTGCCTGGTTCACGATGTTACTAGTGATGCCGACTTGTCGAACCGACTTCGCCAGGATCTTGCGGGGATTCTGACTGATTCGTCTCGCTTGCCGTTTGAGTTCCGTAAGACGCTGCGGGAACGATTTTCTGATGCAGAATTGAATAGCCAACGGCTGTTGAATCCAATCAATCCATACTATTCGGAACTGCTTGGCAATACGTGTCATGCGGTCGGCTATGGACTTTTTGGCGCAGCCGGCATGACATTCTTCGTCGGATTCATGAGATTTGGTGGCAACATCATTGCTCCGCTGGGACGATTCCGTGACTCTTGCACTGAGTTTGCAGACCGCGCGAAGGCAATCTGCCGACGCCTGTCAGGCTGGCTACTGGCGCTGTTCATGGCAACTTTCGCCTGCGAGGAAGGCTTTTATTACTTCGGAATGATATCTACCGAATTGTGCAACATCTCATTCTTGCTCATGTGTCCATTGCTTTCACTATTCTCTGGACTCTTCTTCATATCATTTCCTAACCCCAATCCGAATTCCACCAGTCCCGCGTTCAAAGGCTATCGGGCTGCCGCTACTGAAGACCTCTCCCTCGCGGACATGGACTGCCTCGAAAAAGCCTCGCAAGTCCTGAGCAGCTACGGGTTCTCAGAATGCTTCACCATGAAGCAGCATGCCCGGCTTTTATCGCGATATTACAACGCACGATATTTCCTGAGTCCGGATCAACGGACCTTTGTGAGTGTTTCGTCATACGGCTATAGCTTTGACAGCATTGATGAAACAGGGCGGCTGTTTGCCACAACCAGTATCGACGCGACAAGGCTTCCTGAGTTTGAGCGGATGCTGGTCCTCGGAGATCAGCAGACTGACCTTGCGAAAGCCTGGGAATGTCACAGTCGATTCGTCGATCCTCGACGACAGGCGGTGGAACTGGCCGTTGTCAATAACCCACATGGATTGATGGAGTACGGGAAACTCGTAGCGGAGCATATGTTCTCGAATTTGTCGAAGGGAACGCCTCAGAAACCGCTGCCGGAAGCATCGCAGATGTTCGAAACAGACCACAATGGTCGCCTTGCGTTTTGCTGGTCATCCCCGGAATGCGCAACTGTGGCGTAGCGGAGGTGTCGCCGTGCAGAACGAATCACGCTGCTACATAGCACTGTTGGTCCACTCAACGTACTCCAGGAAACAGCTTCTTCAATAAAACGAAAGATCGTCACTATGCCATCACGCATGATCCGGAAAGCAACCCTTGCTGCGATCGCATCTGCGATGTTTTCTGCAACCCTGTGTTCCGCGAATGAATCTTCAGCCGCTCGTTCGAACAAATCAAATCATGTGTTTTCTGAGCGGGTTTCGGCTGGCGTTTCACATCAGGAAGTACCGGAAAGCGGCGTCCGTCTTCGGATTCCTTTGCGTTTGATCTACGGCGGACTCGCCATGATTGGAGCGTGGATTGGTCTTGCTTACAAACGAATGGACGATCGCAGAATAGTGCGTCAAATGTCTCAGGGTAACCCCGACAGCGACGCCGAACGCGATCTGCAGCAGGAGATCGCTCGCCGATTCAAAACCACGGAGACCGTAAATCCTCTCTGACTGGACGGCGTCGGATTGGCACCGACAAATCGGTCCGAAAAGACTGATCAGAATAGAATTTCACTTCGACGGTTCTCGAAACGGCAGCCTGTCTGCGATCGGTAACAAGGTTACGCGGAATTGCATTGACGGTTTCATTACGGTGCGGTGACCGACAGCAACTCGTCGCTGAATACCTCCGTGAGCGTTGTTTCGAGCCGTTGCAAGATTTCGGCAACGAGAGCGCCATCCATCACGCGATGATCGTAGGCCAGCGTGACGCGCGTCGCGCCTTGCTGATCGAGGGGCCACAAGGGCCTCTTGTTGCTGCGCGACACGGCCTTTCAGGATGTGCCACCCGCAGTGTGGGGCTAATGGCAGCAGCGGACGTACCGTAGACCCGCCGCTCCGTCGGCGGGAGAACGCATCTCCCGTCGGCGGAGCGACGGGTCTACGGTACTTGACGGCCCTCGCCGAAACCGTGTTGGCCCGAACATAGCCTAGCCCAGGCGCAGCGAGAAAATGTAGTGTGCCGTTCTGCTACAGCGGAAGTTGTTTGGCTAATTCTGCAGCCTTTTCAGTCGTGGCAAGGTTCAACGCAAGCTGTCGCATGATTTCTCTGACCAGTTGGACAGCATCGGCGGAGTTTTGCTGTTGCGTCAGAAACTCGCGAAACATGGATGCGGCGTTGTCCGTGTCTTCTAATTCCGCAGTCGCCAGGCCGTATACGAAGCGATCATCGGTATCAGGAATTTCGCCTAATGAGCGGACTCCCGAGGCTTGCAAGCGCTCGCGGACTCGGCTGGCCATGTCGGTCCGAGCGGTAAAGTATTCTGGCCTTTCCGGGAATTGATGGGCCAGATCCGTGAGAAGGGACACGGCGGCTGGCGCTTGTCCCTGTCTGAACAATGCATACGCTTGAAAGAGATTCGGAATCGATGAATTCACGCGAACGAAGCGAGTCGATGCGACATGTCGTTTTAATTGATCCGTGTGGCCTGCAGCATCGGCTGCCTCTATCAAAGTGAAGATCAGTGCCGGAAGATACTCAGCCTGATCATCGAACTGTGTCAGTTGGTAAACCGCCGCGTCGAATTGACCTGTTGCCGTCAGGGACTCCACGTACAGTTCCCGAGCATCGTCCGACTCACCGGAGACAAACATCAATTCTTTGGCAACGACAGCTGCTCTGCTGTCGAGTTTCAATTCTCGCAATGCCTGGATCAGCGTGTAGTAGGCACCCTGTAATAGTCGCGAATCACCGGATTGTTTTAAGGCTTCTTCGAGCACAATCCGGGCGTCTTCCGGGCGTCCTTCAGCCAGCAGGATGTTCCCACGAAGCATGCAACTCAGCAAGGCCACTGAGCGCCCCTGCGGCAACAGATCGACAGTCTCATGAGCCTTCGCGAATTCGCGTTGAGCAATATGCAGTTCTGTGATTCGGCCCAGCGCGAATTCATCATGCGGACGGGACTCAAGGCATCGCTGATAATGTCTCAGGGCAACGGCGTGCTTTCCGAGTCTATGGGCCAGATCGGCGACCCGAGCCATCGACATGTAGTTTGCAGAATCCACAGATTTCGACAGCAGTTTGAAGGCCGACGTGACCATTGCAACATCCTGGTTCTGATCCGGCGGGACGGAACGCATGATGAAGTCCGCAAAACTCTCGGCGGCGCGTCTGTCGCCGGAATTATGCTTTGCCGCCGCCCAATAGACCTGACCAGCTTCCGTAATTCTTAGAGTCTTCTCGAGACATCGCCCCTTCACGGCGAGCGACTCCGCGCCGGGCACAAGCTCGACCATTTTTTCCGCAACTTTCAGTGCAGCGTCGTCGCCACTTTTGGTCTGCGCGACTTCCACGAGCCCCCGCCACGCCTCCGGAAACGTTGGCTTCAGTTTCAGTGCCGTGTCGAATTGTGTTTTCGCATCATCGAAGCTGCCTTTTTTCAGCAGGCAGAAGCCCTTCAAGGTGTGGAGTTCAGGGTCTCGGTGAGCGTCGATGTCGATTTCATCAATCGCATGCAGTGCGGCGGAAAATCGCTGCAGCTGAGCAGCCGTTCGAAAGAACTGCAATCGGGTTTCCAGCCCTGTTGCTCCGTTAAGCATCGCCGCGTCGAGTAAACTGAACGCGGTGAGTTGGTTTTCTACGGTGGCTTCATCCTGCAGAACCACCATCGCGTATTCTTCGAGGGCCACTGAACTCTGTGGGAGAAGACGGACGCATGCTTCGTATTTTGTTCTGGCTTCAGCCACGTTGCCTGCGGCCGCTTCAGATCGAGCTTCCGCAATCAAACGCTGCGTCATGCGACTTACTTGCCAGTCATGCAGCAGCCACACTGACAAACCACCGACCAGCGATGCCGTCACGCCGACCAGGAGCCATTTCCAGCGAATGGAGATATTAATACTGGATGACGTCATCTCAGTTTTCCCTTGTGGATAATGGTTGTGAAAGGGCTTGAGTGATTTCGGGCAGCGCGGTTTCCAGAAACAGTTTTCCGGTCCCGGTGTCGCTTCCGCTGACTTCGGGGAGCCATCGTTCAGACACGTACAGTTTGTAAAGAGCGGAAGAGCCGGCGAAGGCGATCCGCGGCTGTTCGGGACTCTGCCAATAGCCATCGGGAGACCAGGCCCAGTAGACGCGAATCAGTGACGGATCGCTAACGGCCGAGTTTGAAAAATCAGCGTAGTGAAACACATGTCGATGATCACGTTCTTCCGATTCTGAAAGATTCACGGCGAAACTGGATTCATGGCCATGGACCTGAAATCCCTGGCCGGAAAAACAGACCGTCGGTGAATGCAGAGAAATCGGCCCCGGGTCGCCGGTGACCAGCAGCAGCGTCACCTGAGCTCCGGTTTGCTGGTTGGTGAATTCACGCTTGATATAACCGGCGATGCCGCCAATGGTGAGTTCGGCATCCGAGAGTTTCAGATCTACTGAAGTCCAGTCTCCGAAATTCCTCGGCACAGCATCCAGCCGATCAACAGCCTCCATGACGGCGGTATTCGGAATCCAGCGATGAGTCATCAGGCCCTGCACAACGCTGCCCGATGTGATGAGTATGAAGGCCGAAATAGCCAGTGCGTCCAGTCGTTTCATAGTGCTGTTCCTCCATTGATTGCAGGATTCAGACAAGGGCCGATCGAACCATTGATTGACAGACTTTGCACGGCGGACGTGTCTATCAACAGATCGACATACTTCATTTCAAGCCACATCATGATCAACGCGGCGGGCATCATCAGCCATCCAGCAAGGTCATGAAAGACATGTTCCGCCAGCTTCGGGCCAGCATAAACATACAGCAGGCCCGTAATCGTGATACGCCCGATGTTGCACAACAATGCGATCGGCACGGCGCTACAGATCAACGTCAGATTGTGCAGCCATGAACGTCGCCCCAGCAGAGCCATAGCTGTCGATAGCGCAAAGAACACGACGAGCATACGGAGGCCACTGCAGGCTTCCGCAACGCCCAGAACGTGGCCTTCAATGTTCAACAGGTTGCCGTTTCGCGTCGCAACCACACCCAGTGTCTGTAAGGCGTACGTCGAAGCAATGCCCGCCAGTTTCTGCAGCGGGTGCGCCATGGAAACTTCCAGCTGATAGGGCATTGGCACCATAAACAGCAAGAATAAGACGGAAGGCCATACGACTGCGAACAGCCAGCGTCCGCCGAGGATCATTGCGATGCCAATCAGAACTGGCAACAGACCGACCGCCTGCAACCAGTCGAAGGCAATATGCGCCCCTGCGGCATAGAGCAGCAGGCCCGCGACGATCCAGATCAGGCCACTGGGCATCGAGGCACACGGCCTCGGGCTAATCTCCTGCCGACGAAACCACGCGATTGCGATCGCCAGCACGGGCACAAAGAAGCCGTGAGAATACTGTGGATCATTGTTCCAGCGAGTTATCAGTTGCGACAGCGCGGGCCAAAAGGCCCACACCGTACATAACAACAAGGCTCCCGCGTAAGCAATCCATCGTCGTGTGATTTCGAACGATGGAATTTCCACTTTCGAAATGAAAATCGGCGTCAACATCGAATCCTCTCCAATTCGCGTCGTCATGTAGACCGCACGAATGAACGTGGGGTGTTAACCGCATCAATTCTCGTTCCAGGGCTCCAGCCCTGGAACGCACTGCACTGGAGGCTCCTGCCTCCAGCGACAATCTCGCGAGGCAGGAGCCTCGGGTGCAGTGTGTTCCGAGGCAAGAGCCTCGGAACAAGGACATCAATCCGCACCGCGTGAAGTATAGATGCAACGAGGGGATTCGCTGGTGAACAGAAAAGCGAGCAAGTGTCGCGGAGATTATTCCGCTGTCGCGGCTGCTCGACGACGTCGATGAGCATACAGTAATCCGGCCGTTCCAAGTCCCATGAGCGCCATGGAGGCTGGTTCGGGCACTGCCGGCGTTCCACTTCCTGACGAAGTTCCACCTCCGCCGGTACTGCCGCCGGACGTCGAACCCCCTGTTGTGGGTGGTGGTGTCCAGAATGACGGCTTCGCTTTCTTTGCTTCAGCGTTCGATGTCACAGCGAACGCCAGAATCATGGCAATCAGTAATGTTCGAGCTCTTGGTATCTTCATTGAGCTTTCTCCTAATGTAGTGACGAATGATTTGGCTCCCACAACCGAAATTGGCAAAACAGCCCGACTACGGTTGGCACAGCACTTCTGTATACAACCTCTCGTGTCTGCTTTCAGAGAGATTCTTCAGCGTTCACGAATAAAGTCACAGAGCGGGGGTGGTTCGTACCGACGATTAAAGTCGGTTGCAAAAAGGCAACATCATGGTTGGCAACGCATCAAGCAGCTTGGCGAGTCCCGTTGTTAGGCGATCGGCAGTAAAGGAATGACCAATTCCCAAAGCTGCGGCCAGACAACCATTTGCCATCGATCATGCTGAAGGATGCAGATCTGGGACAGATCTGCCTACGTTGTAGTCCGACTTGTCCCAAGTCGGATTCCTTCGGTAGGGCGACAACTTTGTGGTAAGCACCCATGCGTAAGTCCTGGGGCATAACTTGGCGAGCGGTGGGTGTCAGCCCACCGAGTTGCCCGCATTTGACTCGGAGGGCTTACACCGCTCCGGTCGCCTTATCAGGCCCCAGCACGTGAGTCCTACGTGGTCTCATCGCGGCGTGGTGCGGGAATCGCGTGCAATTCCTCGCTCAGGATGCCGGTAAGCGTTGTTTCCAGCCGTTGCAGGATCTCAGCAACGAGGGCACCATCCATTACGCGATGATCGTAGGCCAGCGTGACGCGCGACGTGCCGTTCTGATCGAGAGGACCAAACGTGAGACAGCCCGTATGAATCGATGGCGGCAGCTGAATCTCGGTGCCTCGACCGGCGAGCGTCGATAGAAAAAATGTGCCGAGGCGTTTCGCTCGGGACGCTGTCGCCATGTTGATGTTCCACCACCAGATCATTCGGCGAAGAATCGTCGGCACACGCGCGAGCTGAAGCTGCTTCCGGAAAACCTCACGCACGTCACCGTCACGAAATCTGTTGATCGAACTTTGAATCTCGACCAGAGATTTGCATTCCGGCAAGCTAATCTGTCCCCAGAATAGCCACAGCTCACTTTTAATTTCGCGCTGCACCGTCAGAGTCGCGGTGCTTGACGGATGCTGATACAGATGAGCCCACGGCCACCGATACCACGTCTGCCGCAGTTCGGGTACGTCCTGAGCAACAAGAGCATACGCCTTCAGAAACAGGGCGGGCCACGAGACTCGTTCCGGACACGAATCGCGGGCAGCGGAAACCTCTGCCAGATTCATCCGACGATCGTGGGCACAAAGCGGCACCGCCCGATTGAAGTACAACAAGTCCCAGCTCAGCCGACGACTGGCCGGGACTTTGAAGCGGCGACCGTTCCGTGGATCCGTCATTTGCTGAGAACTCCGTGCTCCGAACCATGAGTCTCGGATAACGACGCTAAGGGGAGCGGCAGAAACAATTCCACGACAGATGTAACCCCGCCGAAGGAATCCGACCTGAGACAGGTCGGACTACGTAGGCAGAGCTGTCCTCAGATCTGTCCTCAGATCTGCTTCCTTCAGCATGGTCCATGTGATTTAGGGACGGTCCCTAAATCGTCCCGTCATCCGTCACGATTTTACAGTCCGGCAGCTTCTCTTTGAGGGCGCGTGCTCCATTCATTGTGCAGCCGGTGCCGTTGACGTCAAGATACTTGAGTGTCTTGACAGCAATCAGAAAATAAAGCCCCTGATCAGTGATGGGCCCATTATCGCGCAGGCGCAGTTCCTCAAGCGAGTCGTGGCCTTTGAAAAAGGCTTCCATACCGGCATTGGTAAATCCGTTTGCCCCGACGTTCAGAATTCTTAGGTGAGGAAATGACTTGAAAATACTGGCAATGCGTCTGTCCTCGACAATGCTCGCACGAAACACATTCAAATCTTCCAGTGACTTCATTCCCTTGATTGCCAACAGGCCCTCGTCCCCAAAATTGGTCTCACCGACGTTGAGTCTCTTAAACGAGGCACCAAGTCCCTTGAATGCGACTCCCTGTACCTGTGTAAATGCCACGTTTAGGTCTTCCAGTGACTTCATCTGTTTCATCGCCAGAATCGATGCGCTGGTGATATGTGTGCGAGACAGATCCAATTCTTGAATCGGCAACTGTGAGACAGCGGCAACCGTGGAATCATCCGCTGCGGTCGATCCCAACTTCAGCACCTGCAGATTGGAGAACTGACCTAACGCGGGCCCTGCAGCGGCAGTGATGAGTGTTGAACTCAGGTTCAGCGATTCAAGGCTTGTCAGGCTTGTCAGGCTGCCCACGACCTGGTCGTTGGTTACTGAACCAGAAATGTCCAAAGACTTGAGCGACGTTAAATGACCCAGCAGCGCCAGTTCTTCAGGACGCAACTGAGGGCCATGCAGCGAGAGAATCAACAAATTTTCCATTGCCCGGAGATAGTTCAGCCCCGCCTGGCTCACCTGACTGTTCTGAATATGGACTTCGGTGATCTCCGCAGCGGCTTCAGGCTGCGATGTGACTTTCGCCAGAGCGCCATCGGTGACCTGGTCCGGTCGCAGGCTGCGAAACTCAGCAACCAGTTCCTGCGGCGTCGGCGGCACAGGTGCGGGCGGCGCGACCGGAGCCTGAGCAACTTCAACTGCCGGAGCAGGAGGTATCGTCGGCGGTTGACTTTCCTGAACACTGGACTTCACATCATCCACGACGGAATTCACCTGATCACAGCCAGGTAATGTGGCCAACACAACCAGCATGATGGCCAGATGACTTCTGGCAAAAAACAGAGCGCAACATTTCATCGAACGAACTCCAAAGGAAAAAGAACTGAGCGAACAACCCGCGCGCGTATTCTGCAGTCCGTCACGACTTTGAACAAGTGGCGCAGAAAGAACTTCACGGTGCCGCCTCGGAATTTTCCACAATCTGAGGCTGTGAAAAAATGGGTCTGGCTCCGAACGTTGCTACTGTTTTCGTCGGAGATTCGATTGGTTGTGAGGTGCCTGGCCCAATTTTTCCACAGTCTGTAGGCCCAGCTCACTCTGTCATTCAGCGCTACGACAGTAACAATTCCGGCCACTGGGCGGATTTTGTTCCGGGGATCGGCCGATTCTCCAGCGCGCGAAACGTGAATACGACCGACTGCTTGGATTCTGCGGAGAAATTCCGCGTCGCAGAGTGAAAACAGCGAGCATGGAAGAATAGTACGTCGCCAGCCTGAAGTTCGACCGGGATCGCCCGTTCGAGCAATGGTTGATTCTCTTCCAGATCCTTGCGCAGGAACAATTCATCGTCCAGTCGATAGCGTTCCGCCCGTTCGTGGTGTGTTCCTTGCAGAACTCGCAGACAGCCGTTGTGCAGATTTTCTTCACCCAGAGCGATCCAGATGTTGACCAGATCTCCGGTCGTGAAATTCCAGTAACGAGTATCCTGATGCCAGCCCGTGTCGCTGCTGAATCGCGGTTGTTTCGTCATGATGCAGTTATGGTGAGCCAGCGGCATCACGATGTGCGGCCCAAGCAGTTGCTCAAGTCGTTTCACCAGAAATGGCTCCTTGACCAGCTTCGCAAAAATCGGATCTCGACTGATGGCCTGCCGCAGACGGCGGGCAGTCCGTCCACCATCCGCATCCAGCGATTCCGGAGCCCCTGGATAACTTAACTCCGCCTCATATTCAATATCCCCCTGATGCGCCGCCAGATCCCGCTGAGTGATCCGACGCATGGTGTCAATACAGTCGGACGGCACCAATCCTCGGGCGATAAAGTACCCATCGTGGCGGAACGCTTCGACTTCCAGTGGAGTGAATTCAACGGTGTTCGACACAATTGCGGTCATGGTTTGCAACACCAGTCAGAGTCATCCATAACAAGAGTCACATTGATCAGGTCTGGCTGGCTGTTGCTTCAAATCCCAATCCTGATGGTGATTCTCACGCTCCCTGGATTTCCCGCAAGCGGATACACTTTGATTTCTCATGGGAATGACCTGGAATGTCGGGATCTGTCGCAATTCGCCAGGTTTTGTTCTAAAAAGCGAAGCAGATACGATCATTGTGGCCACTGGGATCCCCATCGAAGCGCCACTCGTCAGTTGAGATTTGAGGCGATTTATGTTCGACAAGATATTTGGAAAAAAGGGAACGTCACATCAGAAAATCGACATCACAAAGCGGTTTAATCTGTTGGGACGAGTCGGACAGGGCAGCATGTCCAAAGTCTGGCGTGCCACTGATCTGCAATCTGGAAGAACCGTGGCCCTCAAGGTTTTGGACAAAGAAAAAACGGCGAAATTTGAATCTCGATTTCAGGGTCTCAACAAGCCGTCCGAAGGTGATGTCGCGTTGTCGCTTCACCATCCCAACATTGTGAAGACTCTGGAAATCGGATGGACCCCTGAAGACGAAATGTTTCTCGTGATGGAATTTGTAGAAGGTGTCGGCCTGGCACTGCTTGTCGATCTGCAGAATGACGAAATGAAACGCTATCGCCTGCGATACATGATTCAGATTGGTGAAGCTCTGCACTATTTTCATCAGCAGAACTGGATTCATCGCGACATTTGCCCCCGCAACGTCATGATCGCTGACGACAAGACCGCGAAGATGATCGACTTTGGTCTTGTCGTTCCCAACACGCCCAACTTCTGCAAACCCGGCAACCGCACCGGGACTGCAAGTTACATGGCTCCCGAATTGATTAAGCGACAAACGACAGACCAGCGACTCGACATTTTTTCTTACGCTGTCACCTGTTTTGAAATGTACACGAAGCGATTTCCCTGGGACGCCGCGATGACCATTGACGCGGTGATGCATCACATCAACAAACCGCCTGTGCCGCTGACAGATCTTATTCCAAACGTGGATAAACAGATCGCCGCCGCGATCATGAAAGGCCTGGAAGCCGATCCTGATCTTCGCTGGCAAAAAGTCACAGACATGGTGGCCGAGATTCGCGAAGCTGAAGCCCGACTTGTCGCCGCCGCTCGCAAAGCCGCAGCGGCCAAAGCTCCGACTGCGAAATCGAAGGCTGATTCGAACGCGGCCTCAGAGAAAAACAATCCAATGCCCGAGGCTTCCGTACCCAGCGCCGCCGAAAAATCGGACTCAGGAAAGTCCGCCGCAAAGAAGAGTACGAAGAAAAAGAAATCCGCCGACGACGATGTGGATCTGGACGAAATGTTTGGTGACTAGCCCTCTCCCCCGTGGAAAACATATCAAGTTGGAAAATCAATCGCGGGGGAGAGGGACAATCGCAAGAAAATCCACAGCATCACTTCTGACTGCGTGAAGTATAGTTGTATCCAGTAACTTGTCAGACTCGCAAATCACGCTCAGGTTGCTACTTTGGTGGGCAGACTCGCTCCAGCAGCATCGCCAGCCGCACATTAGCAGCGGGAGCAAATTCTACCATTCCACCACTCGTCGCTTTTCAGGACAACATCCTCATGCCACTGAAACTGCATATACGGTTTCTGCTCCCAATTGTCATCGTCATGGCTGGCGTCTTCCTCAGTCGCCCATTGACGGCAGCGGATCGACCGAATGTGATCCTCGTCATGACGGACGATCAGGGATATTCGCCGCTCGCGAAACTGGGTCATCCGTGGATCAACACGCCGAATCTGGACGCCCTGCACGACAAGAGCACCCGGTTCGACAGATTCCTCGTCTGTCCGACGTGCAGTCCGACGCGTTCCTCGCTGATGACCGGACGACATTCGATGAGGAACGGCATCACGCATACGATTTTGGAACGCGAGCGGATGACCCTGGATGCCATGACGCTGCCGCAAACGCTGGGCAAAGCTGGTTACACATCGGCGATTTTCGGTAAGTGGCACTTGGGCGACGAAGAGCCGTATCAGCCTCACAGACGTGGCTTCAATCACACGTTCATTCACGGAGCGGGTGGCATCGGTCAGGCGTACGACTGCAGTTGTGCGGACGTGCCGAATAATTCGTACTTCGACCCGGTTGTCCGTATGAACGGCAGCTTCGTCAAGACGCATGGCTTTTGCACCGACGTCTTTTTTGATGCGGCAATAGACTGGATCAGCACAGCTCGAAAAGCAGACGCCCCGTTCTTCGCCTACATCGCGACAAACGCGCCGCATGGCCCGTTTCTGGCTCCGGAAGCGAGTAAAAAACGATTCCTGGACCTTGGCTTTGGCGAACAGCAGGCCGCGTTTTATGGGATGATCGAAAACATCGATGACAACGTCGGACGACTGATGCAGCATCTCGAAGAATGGAACCTGTTCAAGAACACCGTCGTGATTTTCATGTCAGACAATGGCATGACGGGCGGCGGTTCCGGAAAGCTCGGCACGCCGCTTGGGCACACCGCCGACGGCAAGGACATTATGCCGTACAATTCGAACATGCGCGGCTTGAAAGGATCCCCCGACGAAGGCGGCGTGCGAGTTCCATTCTTTGTTCGCTGGGACGGCCACTGGCAAGCCGATCGCGACATCGATCGCATCGCTGGCGACATCGACGTCTTTCCAACTATCTGTGCAATCGCCGGAGCAGAATTGCCAACAGGCCAGGTGGAAGGACGTAGTCTCATTCCATTGCTGGATGATGCGAAAGCGGCATGGCCGGATCGATACCTTTACACACATGTCGGACGCTGGAAAACCGGCGAAGAACCGAACGACTATGAGTGGAAGAGTTTCAGTGTGCGGAATCAGAGGTTTCGGTTCGTCAACAACAAAGAATTGTTTGATATGGAGTCTGATCCCGGCCAGACAAAAAATGTGATCGAGGATTTCCCGGAAGTCGCGGCCGAGATGCGGAAAGATTACGACGCATGGTGGAAGAAGACGCGCCCGATGATGGTTAACGAAACGGCACCGATGTCGGCGACGCGACCATACCATGAACTGTACAAGGCTCAACTGGCGAACGGCGGGATTCCGGACTGGACGCCTAAGACACGGTAGTCAGGAATCCTGTAGCCGGACTCGTCAGAGTTCGGACCGAGAACGTCGCAACCTCGAAACCGAACTCTCACGAGTTCGGCTACGACTTAGTGTTCCTGCCCACGACAAGACCGCCACTGGCTCAGCGGAAGGATGGACGATCATCCGCCGCAGATCGTTCAAGAACACCGCGCCGCTTTCGCGCTGGGTGAAGTCCTTCGCCTGAACTGCTGTCGATTGATCAGAGACAGCACCATGCGATCGGCCAGAAATGGACGGAACTCTTCCATCAGATCCAGTGCCACTCCGGGGCGATCGCGATGCGACCAAACGCGACGATGCCGTCGAGGTTGTGCAGCGGAACTCGCAGTTTGGTCTCCTTCTCGCTACGAACCGCCACGGTCTGGCTATCCTTCCGCAAATAGGCTCCCTGCGTGGTGACAAAGCGTGTGTTGAGGTGTTGTTTCATGATGGTGGCTCTGTTCCAGAATGATGTGCTTCAGGTAGGCGGATGCGGTTCTTTGTTTCGTTGTTGGTGGCATGCACAGCGCCAGCAGCGAACACGTGTCACATTTCTTCTCTTTGATGGCGTGTGGCGTCTGCTGTGACGGAATCAGTGCATGCAGACGGGTTGCCGTCTGGCGAGTTGTGGTTCTCAGGGTTTCATTGAACAGGACTTCTGTCCGATGCTGCTGTTTGCCGTAGAACAGATCGCCGCGAGGAATCGAGACTTCCAGCATTTCTTCGAGACACATGGCCTGAGCACACAGTTGCACGCGATCACAGTCGTTGGTTTTCGGTTTGCCGCGTTTGTATTCGACGGGCGTGATCGTCCAGAGATGAAGGGCCGCATCGGTTCCGTCTCGTTTGACCCGACCCAACGGGGAGGCTGCCGCGACCGCAATGCGGATGTAGCCTCGCTGCTGGGTCGGGCCAAGCTAGTCGCAGCCTTACCGTTGGGTCACGGCATGGGTATGAGGCTCTACATCCAGGCTGTGCGCAGTGAAATGTGTACCGTACTTAAGTGCTCTGCGCCAGAATACTATTCTCAGGGGGGTGATGCTTTGAGCCGTCGCTACAAATTTGAATTTTGAGGCAGAGGTGATCTCGATTTCTGGCAGTTTCGGATCGTTTGTTTTCGAAAGTCCCCCTGAGTGCGATTCCCGCAGTTCGCAGTGATCGCCGTTGTCTCGCATGTGCATCGACGGACGGAACAGAAAAACCGCTTTGCAGAAACCGGAGACTGACGTCTCGCGGTTCGCCATTTTCCGTCGCCTCCACCGTCAAATGCGGAGGCAGGAGCCTCCGGACTGTGCGTTCCAGGGCTGGAGCCCTGGAACGAGACCATACAACGCGCAACTTCAAAACTCGCCGGCGACTCGGATACTTATTTCATGACCGTCAGCGGCTGTGTCGATGAATTCGCGATGAGACGTCGCAGATCGTTGATTTCGACGTCGGCATTGAGCAGCACCCAGCGGAGCGCGGCACCGGCGCGGATTTCGTGGCGATCCGGCGGAAGTCCCATTGCATCGGCTGCGTGCGTTGTGATCATTGCCAGAAGTTGCGGGATGGGGATGTCAGGACAGTGTGTGGCGGCGAACTGAAGCTCTTTCCAAATACTCAAGTCCGGATTCGACGCGCGGCTGTCGGTCCCGAGAATGACTCTGGCACCAGCGGCCAGTAACTGCAGCATCGGATGCGGCGAGTGCTGGAAGAACGCATGCGTTCTGGGGCAATAGACGGTCGCAATGTTTGGGTGTTGCGCAACGAACGCGATGTCGGCGTTTGAAAAATAGTTCCCGTGGATCGCGAGAGCTTTGGGAACTTGAGCGAGCTGTTCCAGAAACTCGCGAATGCTGCGACCGCCAGGAAATGTTGCGGCGTCCCACAGTCCAAGTTCCGACAGAAAATCGGCGAAGCGTCCGGTGCCGTCTGTGAGCAGTTGCAGCTCATCCCTCGTCTCCGCCAAATGCATGGCGACGACAGCATTGCGCTCCATCGACAGTTCAACCAGCGAAGCAAAAAGTTCCGGATGCACGGTATACGGGGCGTGCGGACTGATGCCGAATGTCACAGTATTCGAACCGCCGGACTCCACGGCCTGTGACAGATGATCGGCAGCTTGTCGCAACAATTCGGGAATTCGATCCTGCCGCAGTCCGATGAATTCGCGAAATGAAACAACACTGCAGCTGTCGGCGAGGTCCTCCAGTCCAATGTGCTGCGCTGTTGTGATTTCTCCGACCGCCGTGACGCCCCCGTGCAGACTTTCGGCCAGCCCGAGGCGTATTGCAGGGTCCGTATCAACACCCTCATTGCGACGCCATTGAATGACGCTTTTGATCCAGTCTGGAAAGGGCAGGGGGGGCGTTAGCGGCTGTCGAAGGCTGGAAAATTCCAAATGCGTGTGCGGGTTGATGAACGTCGGTGTGACAATGACGGGTAGAATGTCAGACGCAGAAGCAGGCAGAGACCGAATCTCGGTAACGACACCGTCCTGTTCAACAATTTCCACATTTCCCAGTGGCATTTCGTCTGGATTCAGCAGCCAGCGAACTCGAAACGCACGCTCCTGACCGCGCTTCGATTCCCAGTCGTCGAGCCATGATCGCAATGTGGAACTCATAGTTCGATTGTCCCAGGTCGCGACCCCATGGCCTCGCGGCCTGTTGAATTATTGAGCGGCAGAAACAAGTCTACCAAATATGTAAGCCCGCCGAAGGAATCCGACCTGAGACAGATCGGACTACGCAGGCAGATCTGTCCTCAGATCTGCATCCTTCAGCATTGGTCAATGCCAATCGGCTCGCCTGGCTTGCAGACTCGTCGAAGATAATTCCATTTCTGCCGATCGCCTAATCAGGGGACGGGCGTCCCCCGCTCGCCGGGAACGCATCAGATCTCGCCGCTCACGATTGCTGTGACTGCCCGACATCAGGAAAGCCGTGCAAGGGCGGATCGCAGCAGTTCGGCGGTCTGCTCAATGCTGATGCAGCCGTCGGTGATGCTTACGCCGTATGTGAGTTTCGAAGGATCGTCACCCAGTGACTGCTGGCCTTCGACGAGATTGCTCTCCAGCATCAGGCCCACGATCGCATCGTTGCCTTCCGCCCGTTGTCGAATGACGTCATTCCAGACGACAGACTGGCGACGATAGTCCTTACTGGAATTCGCGTGACTGCAATCGACAACAAGTCGCGGCGGTAGTTTCGATTCACTCAACAATCGACTGGCTTCTGCGATGCTGTCGGCGTCGTAGTTCGGACCATTGCGTCCACCGCGCAGAATCAGATGTCCCAGTTCATTGCCGCGCGTACTCATCACGCACGTCTTGCCGTCATTATCGATCCCCAAAAATCGATGCTGCGCCCGCCCGGCTTTCATGGCGTTGATCGCGACTTCCAGGCTGCCTTCGGTGCTGTTCTTGAAACCGACCGGCATGGAGAGTCCGCTCGCCATTTGCCGATGCGTGGGAGATTCGGTCGTTCTCGCTCCAATCGATGCCAGCGTAATCAGATCGGCGATGTACTGCGGCGTGATCGGTTCCAGCATTTCTGTGGCGGCGGGCAGACCGACCTCGTTGATCTCCAGCAAAATCTGGCGCGCCTTTCGCAGACCCGTCGCGATGTCGAACGTGTCGTCCATGTGCGGGTCGTTGATGAGTCCCTTCCAGCCAATGGTCGTGCGCGGCTTTTCGAAATAGACACGCATCACAACGAAGATCCGATCACTGACGTCATCGGCGACGAGTTTCAACTTGCGGGCATATTCCAGCGCCATCTCGGTATTGTGGATCGAACACGGTCCAACGATCGCGATGACACGACGGTCGTTCCCGGTCAGGATGTCTTCCAAAATCGATCGCGACTGACGGACGTGATCCGCCACTGCCGTTGAAACAGGAAACTCACGTTTCAACTCGATCGGGGAAATCAGCGGAATGGTTTCGACGATGTTGACGTTTTGGAGTGGACGGTTTGCCTTTGATGAGGCGGTTGGGTTCATAGTTCTGTGCCTGTAGGTTTACTGTGCCTGAAGATTCGCACTGATCCCGAAGTATTGGGGAACAGCGGTTCGCAATCAATTGCACATCAGCCCGGAACCGGATTCGGTTATTTTTCGTGGCCAAATTTCTAATTTTGATCGCATTCCCCACAAATTCAGCGGGTGATTTTATGCTCGGCATCAGGGATTCGCATCGAGCGGTCAATCCGTGTCGGGACTGAAATCAACCGCAGAACGCTAGTTTTGAAGTTGCGCAAACTGTCCTGATATTAACCCGAAACGCCAGCGAGGCAAACAAGTTACGTCTGCCCTTCCGCGTGAAGTGTTTGCCTCGCTGGCGCTTCGGGTTAGTATTTTTTGCGGTGGTTTCGTTGCCGGTGACGACCGTAAGTCAAAAATCCGCAACTTCAAAAAGCGCTAGCCCGCATGGCACACGAAGTGGGCCGACACCAATGCCGGAACAGCGCAAACCTGATTTTACGCATGGACACAGCGTACGGCGGATGACACCCACCGTCAGGCTGAAGTTCCGACGGGGAAACGGTTTGCTCGGTCCGGCCTACCGGCCCTGATAAGACGATATTACAGGACGTGCAGCTCACGCAATGCGGTGATCAGCTTTTCTGTTGTCGTGTAGAGCCGGGCCTGAATGCCGAAGGTCTCCGCCTTTCGAATGTAGGCCTCGATGTCGTCCGTGTAGAAACATTCTCCGGGCTCACACTCCGCCTTTGACAGCGCGACTTCGTAGATGTGATCGTCCGGCTTGAGTGCCCCGGCCTCGAAGGAGGTCACACGATCATCCATCAGTTCCAGCACTGTGAAATTGCGTTCGATGAATCGCAGGTGGGTCACGCTGGTGTTGGACAGCAGCACCAGTCGCATTCCAGCGGACTTCAACTGATGCAGCACGGGAACGATGGATTCGTTCAGCCAGAAAATATCAGCGGCAGCATGACGCAGGTCGTCAATATCCAAAGTCTTGCCGGTCGCCTCGCAGAATTCGGCGTGAAATTGCTCCTCGGTAACCTCACCGCGTTCCAGCTTCCATTGCCGTCCTTCGTCCATCAGAAACGTCTTTGTTCGCGCCTCCGTCCAGCCGCAGACTCCGGCGATGTTTTGACACATCTTCTCATGTGAGAAATGCACGAGCACATTGCCCATGTCGAAGAAGCAGGTTTTGATTGGCATTGATCATTCAAGTGCGGCAAAGTGACAAAAAGCCAATTATGGCATTCGTCCGCTACCAGCGCCAAGTCGCTTTGCGAACATGCAGGGGAACGAAATTGTCTTCACCAGAGGCGTGAAAGAAAATTTCTCTGGTCAACGCAAAGATGTCCACAGCTTTCATGAAAATCTGATAGAAAGGATACAACGGCAGGGCCAGACACAACAGCAGATCGTGTCTTAGTCGGTCGGAGTAGAACAAGAGCACAAGCATCTGCAGCAACTCAACACACAGCCCACAACAGTACAGCAAAGCCAGAAGATTTAGAGCGCCGCCCTGATAGACGGTTAGCACCCAGATGCCGTAAAGCCAGAATGTGTACACGCACACGACGTTGAAGAACCATCGTTCCAGCATCAGAAAGACGTTCGACCAGCGAAAATTTGCCTTCCATGGGAAACCCATTTCTTCGTGTTTTCGACATTCGAATGTAATTACGGTCCTGTCCCAGCGACATCGCTGCCAGAACAAACGAACCCACGATTTTGGGACGTTGGTAAAACAATTTGCGTAGGGCGCGACTCCAATGCTGTAGCCTGCCTTGCGAATGCGCAGGATCAGATCTCCGTCTTCGCCCGGACCAACATCCCAGCCGCCCAGTTGCCTGAGCACGCTTGTTCGAAATGCGCCAAACGCGCCGGACACAATTCCCAGCATCCCCATGCGTCCGCGCGACAAACGGCTGATAAAGATTGTTTGGCGATATTCATAGGCCTGCAGGAATGCACAAAGACTGTCCAGCGGATTCCAGGCAAGCACAGTTGCGGAGACAGCCGCCACCTGAGGATTCTGCAACGGCTGCAACAATTCATAAATTGCATTTTCGCTGAGCCGTGAGTCCGCATCTACCGTGACAACGATCTCAGACGTGGCATAGTGCAGTCCTATGTTCAGAGCTGACGATTTGCCGCCTCGGCGATCACGGCGAATCACCAGAACCCCGGGACGCCCTGCGGCAAATTTTTCTGCGGCGGCAGTCATTCCATCATTCGAACCATCATCCACAACGATCATCTGCGCACAGGGATAGCGATTCCACACCGATTCCATCGTCTTGGCGATCGTGTCGGCTTCGTTGTAACCGGCAATAATCACGCTCACGGGCGGGCAATACTCATACACTCCGGTCTCAGGACCCGGCAATCGGCCCGTCCACAAACTTCTGAGTGCATCCCATAAAGCCATCAGCACGGCGCTGTAGGCATATCGAGGCGCATCGACAAGCAGCAGCACGCCGAGCACCAGCAGGATTTCGTCTGATCTCAGGCTACGTATCCAGTGCAACCATGTGACTAACATACCGTGACACTTTCCACACCAATTTCAGTGGAGAACGACCGATTGCGTCCCTCGTGTTTGGCAAGGTAGAGGCATTCGTCTGCAGATTCGATGATCTGATCCGGGCACTCAATCTGATCCAAATCATGAACAACACAAGCACCGATTGACAGAGTCGGCATGCAACAGGGAACTGAGGCAATGTGTTGAAGCTTTTGCATGCCAATCCTAATCCGCTCAATTGTGGAGTCGATTTCTCCAGGAAAACATCCACAGCAGAGTACTGCGAATTCATCACCGCCAAAACGAGCGACCATGTCATACGACCGAAAGGTGGATCGCAAATTTCTGCCAATGGCTCTCAGCACCGCATCTCCACCTGAATGCCCGAAATTATCGTTGATCTCTTTGAAGCGATCCACATCGATCAGGATGACACCCACCGAGTGTTCATCGCGACGGGCTCGAACGCATTCGGCTCGCAAGAACGGATCAAAGGACGATCGTGTCGGCAGACCGGTGACGTAATCGCATTGAGACTCCCGGACCATTTGTTCGATTGAACGCCAGCTGACCAGCAAGTCATCAGGAGTGACAAGAGCCACAAGTTTTTCATCTCGAGAGACTGCCGTGCAATTCTGAATATGTTGAATTCCGGATGAGAATCGGGAGGCGGGAGCACTGATCGAAGATGGTTGTGAGCAGAATCGGCCATTGAGAGCGGCTTCGACCGGCATACTCTGCCATCGCCGCCTTTCACTCAAATTGGGACTATTCAATCGTGTACGAATTGCTTCCAGCGCAACAACACCCACAGGGTTTCCATTTTCGCCTTCAACCAGGAAATAGTCATGCGTTGAATCTCGAGACTCCAGAGCGAAGTCTGCAAGCAGCGTCGATGCGTTGACACTGCAGATGGCAGGTTCCCTGGTTGGATTCGTGACAATTTTGACGTCTTGATGGATCATGGAACGACCTGGATTTGTTTCGAAGCAGGCAAACGCATGCGCTGCCGCCCGTACAACGGATCTGCGGGTGACGAATTGAGAATAGACCAGTGAAGCGACTTCGCAGGAGGTCGATGGGTGACCGGCACCAGCAGATTTGATCAGGTCGCATCCGCTTCAAGCGGACTCATTCGGCGTCGTTTAGCAGCGCGGAATCCCCCCCCGACTTGCGCCGAGGACGGGCGAAACTGAGTGAGGCGAAATGCCATCAGCTGCTCAACCACAGCATCCGTTGCCAGGAATCGGTGCTGACACGCCAGGCAATGTCCGATTAGTGCGGGCTCGCTGATCTTCGCGTGACAGTCGAGACATTCATGACCGCCGGGAACCACTTCAAAGTCGGAACCGGCGACCAATTCGGACGTGCGGCACTTTGGACACTGAATGGAATTGCCCACACGAAACTCCGCTTCTCCGGCGACATGAGCGCAGGCATAGTGGTGAATGAGTGAATCAGATCTTGTCGCCGCGCTTCCACATGTCCCGCAGCCGTAGCGAAACGAAGGGAGGCTCCCGCAGCAGGGACACACCAAAGTCTTGTCAAGAGGCCGTTTGGAAACGGATTCATCATTCATCCATGCGTCAATCTGCTCAGTTGAAGCACCGTAGGCGAATCGCAGGCTGACGGGATCAAACGCAGGCATCACGGTCTGGACAGGATTTAGAGACTGCTCGCTGGACATATCCATTACCTCCGGGATCTTTGCATTCTGGTTGTCTGCTGCGGCCAGCGGATGCGCGGCATCAACTCGACGCCTGTGCCATGCTGGCCGAATGTTCATCCGCATTCGGAATTCGCGGGCTTCAAACGGATGAATCAAGACATCTGTGGCCCCAGCGTCAATGGCTGACGCTGCAACTTCAAGCTGAGCTTCAGCCACAATCATCAAGATGGGAAATTGATCGTGCGATTTGACCTGACGAATTCGCTGCGTCAGCTGACAGCCATCAATGCCTTCAGACTGCATCCTTATCACCAGGCTGGTGATCCCGGGATTGGTACGAACGATATCCCATCCTTCGGTCGAACTCTTGCAAGGCCGAAAAGGAATTTCCGCCTGCAGTAAAACTGACTCGATAATATCGAGTGATGATCTTTCGTTATCAATCACCAGAACGGTTCTTGTATCCATTGTCGTGGGCTCGTTTGTTGTTTGTTTTCGAAGTTGCGGTACGTGTCACGCATTGAGTGTGGCTCAAAGAATATTCCCGGTGTAAGGCAGCTTCGCGACAGAACCAACCGACAGTCGTTTCTCTGTTGCGAATTTGCCAAGCGGCTTCAGCCGAATTGGAAGCAGACGAATATTGGACCGATAGAAAACTTCAATATTGTCCGGAGGACGACGGTGCTCGGCTCCGATCGCGATGACCTCACAGGCGACCAGTTCGTCAATGGGATCAATCTTTACGTTGATGGTGTCGCCAATCTTGTATTCATCAGACATGCTTTGCGGCAGAAACATCTCGATCGCCAGGGATGATTCCTCCAAAATCGAAAACAGTGGCTGGGATGACTTAACACACTCACCCGCCGGATGATGTCGTCGCAGGATCGTGCCATTCACTGGTGAATGGAGATCTCCCTGGCCGATGCGCTGCCGCAGTCGATCAATCTCGTGCAGCAGCATTTCTGACTTGGCGATCATCGGCTGCAGTTGTTCAGCGCCTGGGCGAGGCGACGATGCGGCCCGCTGCGCCCGTTCATTGAGAACAACGATCGCCTGCTGGATGGAATCGAGCTGTTCCTTTTTGGCGTCCACCTGAATTGTACAGGTATCCAGGTCCAATGCGGAAACAGCCCGTTTCTCGTTCAACTGCTTTGCCTGTTCAAGCCGGTAGCGCAGCACATCGAGAGAGCCATGTTCCTCGTGCATCCGACCAGCGGTTTCGAACAATTCGGCAATTGACCGGGTCATTTCTGTTTCCTCAACATGGGTCTGCCACTGAACCTTCGCCATCTCGGCCTGCAGAGTCGCCTCTGAAATCCGAAGCTCATCACAGACTCGTTCCAGCTGCTGTTCAAATTCAATATCATTGATTTTCGCCAGTCGTGTGTCCTGACGAATAACGTCGCCTTCACTGACGTGGACTGACGCCAGGACGCCATCGACGGGAACACTCACCTCGATGATTCGACCCGTGATGACTCCGTATGCCCGATAACGCAACAGCGAATCCCAGACTGTTGCGATACCGCCGCTGCAGGCCAGCAGCAACAACAGGACAATCAGGATTCGACCGCGTGGGCGCGTTTTCGGCGGCTGCTGAGACGCGACGGGATTCACCACAGGCTGGGTCGGAGGATTTCTGGGGCTGGCGAATCGGAATGCTCCCCGTGCCAGTTGGTCGATGGCCGCCTGGCCATCGTTGTCGGAAGTAATTTTTGCGTCTGTTGAGTTCATGCGTGTGTGTCCAGGGCCAGTTTTGGACTTCCCGGTCTTTCTAAAAATCGTTCTGTGTTCAAAAAAGAGGTCAAGTCTGCCGGGCAACAAACGAGTCTCGACGGAAACATATGTTGCGTCTGGGAAACGGTCGGGAAAACCTGCCATGAATTTTCAAAAATGCGCCTCCAGCGGAGAACAACTTGCGTCGCGCGCCGTAATCACGCGATTTCCGATGCAATTCGACGACCGCTCGCAACGGTTCTGCAAATTACAGGGACGATCCTGTTTCGGATGCTGGCCGGTCATGAGACTGCAGTCTGAAGTACCGCGAGATTCCAGATGCTCGCCGCTTTCGCCGGAAGAGTCTTCGCAAATAACTTGCGTTCCGCATTCGGCAACGTCCTGGTGATCGGCGTGTTCAACTTCAGCTTATTGAAAACCCGTAGCGGATCACAAATGCAGAATGATTGACTCATGTTCTGCGGATATCTTCAAACAGGTCGCGTCTTGCGCTTTTTCAATAGCATTCAGGAGGTCTCGCCGGAAATGAAAAAAAAACACTATCCCCTCGTCACTCTGCTGGGAGCATTTGCCCTCACTCTCGTTCCGGTTCTGTTGTTGTGGATCGGACTGAACTCCCGGAATCGAGTGGTCTCCGGCCCTGAGGAAGATTGGAGTCTCTCCGAGATTGCGGACAACCGGGCAATGAGTCCAATCAAAGTCGCAGACGCGACGTCGATCAAGACACCCAGCAGTTTGAGAGATGTACCGATCGCCGCCATTGATCAGGAAAGTCGCTCGGCACACAATATCCCACGACCGACGGCGATTTCGCAGCAGGCGTTATCGGCAATGCCTCTACCGGATGTCGGAGATGAAAAAACTACGGACGATGTGCCAACTCCGGTCGCATCATCGGCATCGATCACTGAAACGGCTGGTGTCGATACGCCGACAGAAGCGAATCCAGCGTTTCTCGTCAAGACCGAGCTGACGCCCGTGGAAATCGCCGCCCAGGAAGCGGAACGGCAGGAGCTGGAAATGCCGCATCGCCCTAATGTCGATCAGTCGTATTACCAGGCGACTGGTCATTTGGCGCTCGCCAATCAGCCAATGGTCTCCGACCCGTTGGCTCACGTGCCATCGACTTCGTCACGCCCGGAAATTGTCTCCGGTAACACAACAGGATCGAAGAACCGGAAAGATCGGACTCGCAAAGCGAAAGCGGAAGTTCCGGAGGACAACAATCTGACCTCGACATCGAACCCGGTTACGGTTGTTATCCCTCGAGTGACTGGTATTCCGAACAACGCTCAGGATCCGGAAACAATCGTATTGCTGGAGGACGTGGCGCTTCAGACTCCGACCGCAGGAACTGCCGTCGGCCGGATTGAAAACGTCGTCGCGATGACTCGAGCCAAAGGCTGGCCCATCGCACTGATCAAGTCCGACTTGCCCGACGACGTGTGGTGGGTGCAGCAGGTTGTCGGAATTCAGGGCAATGCGTTCGCGGCGCGAGTCAATTTCGGCAATGAATACTCGATCCAGGGCACGTTATATCACATGGTGTTTGTGTTTTTGGACTCTCCTGATGAGGTTCGACGCTTTCGAATCGCCAAACAGTTCAAAGAAATTCCGGCCGGTATTCGACGGTCAAAAGAGTTCGACTTCATTCGCAACTGAATATCAATTTGAGCCCCAAATCATGACAGCATCCGACCTTCAACTCGACTGTTCCATTCAGCCGTCAAGTACTCCAAAATCGACTGGCGGAAACGACCGCCAGTGTGTGATCTCTCATCGACGGACCTCCGCCGAAAATGACCACAGTGAGCCTGTGCCCGCGAAATCGACCGAAACGCCGGAGAGTGAGCAGACCTGCGGCGAAATCAACCTGGCGTTTTCTGAGCCGACCCCATCCCTGCACCCATCGTATGGCGAATGGTTTCAGGAACATGCGACGAAGTCTCGTTTCATGACATATTTTGTCGCGTTCTGGGCTCACTGGATGGCTGTCCTTTGTATGGCGGCCTTGTTCTCTTCAGATTCTGAAGAGTTCCCTCCAATCACGCTCGACGCAGTCTTCAGTGAGGTCGAGCCGGACAGCGATGTCCTGCTGGAATATGCCGATGTCGCATTCGAAATACCTTCCACTAAAGCACCATCCACACCAAGTGAAGTATTGAACACAGAAACAGTGCATATATCTGTTCCGTCACCAGCACTCGACGAAGTCCCGTTGGAGAAGATACCGGACGCTCTCCTGGCGCTGGCCATCGATTCGCAGGCGCCGATAGTCCCGGCCAGGCCGATGGAAAAAGAGAAACTCAAGGCACAACAACCGCCGATGATTGTTCCTCGACACGCCGTCGCGGCTGGCAGTTTTGCAGTGTGGACGGAACCTGAGAATCCCGATCCGGGTCAGCCCTATCGAATTATTATTCAGATTCGACTTCCCGATGGAACGGAAAAATACTCAGTCGCCGACCTTGAAGGCGTCGTCGTGGGAAGTGACGGCTATCAGAAACTCATTCCAGGCCCATTGCGGGGCTTTCTTCCGGTGCAGGATGGGATTGTCAAACTGGAAGTCCACATTGTCAGCGCAGACCAAAATGTGCAGGACACGGTCTTTATTCGATCCAAACTGCTGCGTGAAGCGCAGCGACTCAGGATTCAGTTTTGATCCGGATTGATTTATCTGACGAGATCAGCCGTGCGGGTTGATTCGCTGCTTTCGCGATGATAATGTTTGAATGGATTTCCAGCCGACCGCCAAAATCATCTGTGAAGCCCGTGGCGGACATCCAGCTTTGGCAGCCTCTCCCACACAACTCCGCAACAGGCCTCCCAACATGAATCCTGAACCTTATCGCCATTCCGGCCAGGCACCGATCGCAGGATTGATGCTGGCTATGCTGGTCACCATCATGGGAGCGATTCCACTTGGTATCGCCTATGCGTTCCTGCTGGTATGGATTCCGATCGTGCAGTTGAACTTACTCGCAACCGCAGGACTGGGCGGAGCGATCGGGGGCGTCGCAGGAATGTGTGCCCGCTTCGGTAAAGTTCGAAATGGAGCGATCGTTCCGTTCTTCTCGCTCATCGGGGCGACTGCGGCACTGTGGGCGGCGTGGGTCTTCGATGCGAAGGCGCGGTTTGGTGCCGAGGACATGCCTCTGCTGTTGAACCCGATCCTGCTGGCACAATATGTCAGCGAATTTTACACCAACGGGTTTTGGACGATGGGAAAAAACGACCAGCCTGTCTCCGGAATCTTTCTGTTGATTTGCTGGCTGACAGAAGCAGGTGCCGTGCTCGTGACCAGCTTCCTCGTATCACGGGGAATCGTCGGAGCACTGCCGTTTTGCGAATCCTGTGACCAGTGGACAAAGCGCGTCGAAGCATTCTGCCGCTTCCATTGTCCCGCCGAAGATACTGCCGTTATGCAGCAAATCAAAGATGGCGATCTGTCAGAACTTTTCGACCTGGAGACGTGTTTGGGCGACAAGGACCGTTCTCTGAAACTCGACGTTTGTCGCTGTCCCACGTGCGAAGATTCCAGCTACGTCACGATCAATAATGTGCGACTGGTCAAAAACAAGAAGGGCGAAGTGACTACACAACTCATGCCGCTCGTCACGTTTGGTCAACTGACTCCTGAGGAAATGCAGGAGCTGCAATCGATCCGCGACGCAGTGGTCAGCGAATAGCGATGACTGACAATCCGTATGCAGCACCGGCCGATCCAAATGCTGATGTGGATGCGCCGAAACAGGATGCGCGAAGACACATCAAGATCCGGTTTCATCACATCATCTACCTCGTCGGTATGCTATTTCTTCTCGACGAAGCGGCAGTTCGTTCGCATGGAAACGACAACAGTCCGCTATTGTTTGCCTGCTGTTTTCTCGTACTCCTACTGCACACATATCTGCTCATCGCCAGCACGTCCGGACAGCGGTGGACAATTATTGGCGTAAGTATTGCGATCGGGCTGAGTGGGCTTTTTCTGCGAATCCCGTATTTCTTGTTCGTTCTCACTGGCCTGCATGTGTTCGCTGCCGGAGCCCTTGTATATCCGGCCTGGCGGCGGCAGCAGCGTCACTTCATGGCCCTACTCAATTCGGATGCCCACCCCCACCCACCACCACCCACCAACCAAACCACCCTGCAGGGACTCACCGCTGAAATCGCAAGGGACGGGGAATCCGTTGAGCTTCTTAACTTACTGGCCATTGCACATGGGAAAAATAAGGACTTCGAGAGCGCCATTCGCTCTTTACGGCGGTGCCTTGAACTGCTGCCTGCGAACCCTGTGATTCTCGCTAATCTGGCGTGGTATCTGTCCGAGACTTGTGCGTTTGCAGAGTCTGAAGAGATATTCCAAAGCCTGATTGCGAAGCCGCAAAACAAGAAACTCAATTTGCTCGTTAGAGCCAACTACTCCTGTATGCTTGCCGAATCTGGTCGCGTCCGTGAATCGAACGAACTACTGACCACCGTCGAACAGGAAAGTGTAAACGCGAAAAGACTGGATCCGGCATTTCGAAACTTCCTGCATGAAATCTTTCAGCGTGTTCACGCCAAACTACAGGAAAACGTCAACCCAGCGGACGACTAATCACGCCTTCGGTCGGGCTGGACGCCGTCGCATACAGCTTGCGGGGAATGCGTCCGGAAAGGACGGCGTTGCGACCGGCCTCGCACGCCTGTTTCATCGCAACAGCCATCCGCAGCGGATCAGCCGCACTTGCGATCGCGGTGTTGAGCAGCACTCCGTCGCAGCCAAGTTCCATCGCGAAGGCCACGTCGCTGGCGGTCCCGACACCGGCGTCAATGATGACGGGATAGTCCGGGTCATCTTCTTTCAGATACTCCAGACAAATGCGAATGTTGTTGGCGTTCAAAACACCCTGACCACTTCCAATCGGACTTCCGGCCGGCATCACGGAGGTCGCCCCTGCGGCCTTCAGCCGTCGCGCGGTGATGGGATCGTCGGACGTGTAACACAAAACCTGAAACCCGTCCTCCACCAGTTTCTCGCAGGCCTCGACCGTCGCGATGGGATCCGGCAGCAGTGTGCGAGTATCGGCGAGCACTTCCAGCTTCACCCAGTCTGCGCCGGGGTTTTCGAGTCCTCGGAGAATTTCACGTCCCAGCCGCGCCACGCGGATCGCGTCTTCCGTGTTGAAGCAACCCGCCGTGTTCGGCAGAATCGTGTAGCGGTCCAGGTCAATGAATTCGAGAATATTGCGACCGGACGAATCCACGAGTCGCTCGCGCCGCACGGCGACCGTAATCACATCCGAACCACTGGCTTCCAGGCATTGCTGCATGAGTTCGAACGAAGCGTATTTCCCGGTCCCAACGATCAACCGGGATTTCAGCGTGTGGGTTCCGAGGACAAGTGGTTTGTCGGAGGGTAGTGAGGTCATTTTCAGGCACAACTTTCAATTTTGAGTAACACGATCAGCCGCCACCCACAAGTGTCACGATTTCAACACGATCTGATTGTTATTTTGTGACACCGTCACTGGCCGATCAGCCGCCACCCACAAGTGTCACGATTTCAACCCTGTCACCTGGCTGCAATGGCGATGTCGCATGCTGTTCACGCGGAACGACCTGAAAGTTGCGTTCCACCGCGCAGAAACGGTTATCAATTTTCAGATCTGCGAGCAGGTCGGCAATCGTCCATGAGTCGTTGACGGCACGCGGCTCACCATTGAGCAGGATTTCCATAGTCGTGGGTTTCGGCACAAATTGCTGGAGTTTCATTCGACAAAGCATAGTGTATCGGCAACGCAGGGAAATTGAATGCGAACGGAATCCGTAGGATGGACATTCCTGTCCGTCTGAGATTCCTGTCCGTCTGAGTACGAAAAGTCGGACAGGAATGTCCAACGTACAAACAAAATCTGGCGTCTCGCCTTACTGCAATTCCCACAAAACGCTACATTCCGCCCGCCGCAGAGCGGATTCGCGGCTTTTTGCGGTGATTTTCCCGTTCTGAATGGACTCAGACATGAATTTCAGGCACGTCACTCTGGGCTGCGTTACGTTCGGTCTGTCCTGCGCGTTGGTCGGCTGCTCCGCTTCGCCAAAAACCACGGCCACTGCTGACGCAAGCCTCATGGAAGCCGATGAGCCTCAACATCCCGTGCTGTACACCGATCGCGATGCTCTGCAAAGCGGCACTGGCGTCATGGACGACGATGCCCCGACAGACTTTTCGAAAACCAGTTCGGGGCTGAAGTACAGAGTACTACGTCGTGCCGACGGCAAAATGCCGACTGCTCGCAACACAGTCACCGTGAACTACCGAGGCTGGCTCGACAGCGGGCGAGAATTTGACAGTTCCTACAAACGCGGTGAGCCGATTTCGTTTCCACTGAACGGTGTCATCCCCGGCTGGACGGAAGGCATGCAACTGATCGGCAATGGCGGCATGATCGAACTCTGGATCCCGTCCAAACTCGGCTATGGAGCTACTGGCTCACCACCCTCCGTGCCACCACATGCAGATTTGCACTTTGTTGTCGAACTGCTGGCGGTCAAATAGTCCAAAGCTGATTGCGAGCCTGATCAATCGCCGAATAGCCTTCGATCCGGCGTACTGTGTAACCTCGCCGTTCCCGTTCCAGCATCCCCGCCTGACACTGCGACAAATCCGCCCCTGAAACGGTTCTGCGCGAAATGAAGTGCGCGGGTCAGAAATCGGGGAAGTCATGCACTCGCGGATGTCATCGAGAAGTGTGGCAAACCACATAGGCCCACGAACTCTTGAAAGCCCACTGAAGCACTGCAATTCGGCCCAACGGGCCACAACAGGTCAGCCTGGGGCAACGCCCTCGTTATAGGCCATAAGTATGTTTCGTATCGGATCCGAAAGCTCTGTAGGCGATTGCGAGGTATCGAGACGTCGAATTC
>Ga0154020_10001018_pt1 | contig 34624 bp, 22 predicted proteins | sample Klosneuvirus_201_FD_109709 | JGI IMG/M metagenome (GOLD analysis project Ga0154020, IMG submission 109709) | Active sludge microbial communities from wastewater, Klosterneuburg, Austria - Klosneuvirus_20160825_MG | ecosystem: Engineered > WWTP > Aerobic digester > Activated sludge | place...
CAAATCCCTTGCCTTTGTACTGGCTGTTGTCTTGGTTTCCTGCTCTCAGGAAAGATCTCCGGTAACAGGATGGGCCTACAACGACCCTTCAAATGGAGGATTTGAAAAACCACCCTATGAGGAACAAGAAACCGGTCCTGGCCTGGTTTTGATTGAAGGAGGTACCTTTACCATGGGGCGTGCCGAACATGATGTAACTTACGAATGGAACAACATCCCCCGCAGGGTTACCATTTCTTCTTATTATATTGATGAAACCGAGGTGAGCAACTTTGCCTATCTGGAATACCTGTATTGGACCCAAAGGGTGTTTGGACCTACTTTCCCTGAAATATACTACAAGGCCCTCCCTGATACACTCGTGTGGAGAGAAAAACTGGCTTATAACGAACCTTACGTGGAATATTACCTGCGTCATCCGGCTTACCGCGATTATCCGGTAGTTGGTGTAAACTGGTTACAGGCCAATGATTTTTGCGCCTGGCGTACCGACAGAGTTAACGAGTTTATCCTCATTCGTGAAGGTCTTTTAGACCACACCCCTTCTCCTACCGATCAGGATTATTTCAGTACCGAAGCTTATTTGGCCGGCAAATGGCAGGGACAATTAAAAAACAAACTCCCTTCCTTTGATGGTCAAAACCCTGAGCGTGAGGTTAGAATGGAAGACGGTATTTTTCTTCCAAAATACAGACTCCCAACTGAAGCTGAGTGGGAATATGCTGCTTATGGCTTGATTGGAAATACTATAGGTGAGCGCATCACCGATCGTAGAATTTATCCTTGGAATGGCCATGGTGTGCGTAACTCCTCTGATTCTTACCTGGGACAAATCAATGCTAACTTTGTTAGAGGTGCCGGTGACTACATGGGTACAGCCGGTTTCTTGAATGATAACGCCGACGTTACTGCTCCGGTTTACAGTTACTGGCCAAATGATTACGGACTTTATAATATGTCAGGTAACGTTTGTGAATGGGTAATGGACGTTTATCGTCCTAATACCGTTACAGATGCGGATGAGTTTCGTCCGTTTCGTGGTAATGTTTTTACCACTCAGGTGCGTGACTCGACCACTTTAGTTGGTGGATACGGTGGAGAAATCGTAGCGAATACCGATGGTCCGATTTGGCAGAAATTTAAACACAAGGTAAATGTACCAGGTACACACGGTACAACCGCTGATGAACCGGTGGAAGTAACAGACAGTGTATTTGCCATTCTTTCCACTGATCCACAGGAAAACAATAACGCTACCCCTGAAGGTAAAGCAGATATCCCGGGTCGTGTTCAATGGAGACAAGTTTCAAGTGCATTCTCAACCGACAACCTCGACGAACGCAGGAATTATAAAACTGCCGATTACATCAATTACCTTGATGGTGACGTAATGTCGAGTATCTATTTTGATCAGGGTGAAGCTGCATACGAGGACAAATCCGGAAAGATGATGTATGAATATGCTAAAACCTCATTGATTAACGATAAAGCCAGAGTCTACAAAGGTGGTAGCTGGAGAGACCGTGCCTATTTCCTCAACCCTGGTGTAAGAAGATATTTAGATCAAAGACAATCCAATGCCTGGTTAGGTTTCCGTTGCGCCATGACGCGTGTCGGTAGTCCTGTTGGTTTAGGAGGAAGATAATATTCTGTTAATAACTTAAGAGGAGCCCCGCTGATTATACAACGGGGCTCTTTTATTTTGCATCATGCCTGAACCCATAAGTATAGAGGAATTGTACGCCTGCTTCCAAGAGTCTGACTTTAAAATTTGTACCGATACACGCCAGTTGGAACCCGGAGCCTTGTTTGTATGTTTAAAAGGGGAGAATTTTAACGCCAACCAATTTGCAGCCAAAGCAATTGAATCCGGATGCCGTTATGCTATTGTAGATGAGGAGCAATACCTCGTTCACCCTAACATTAAATTCGTTGACAATACCCTTTCAGCGTTGCAAAAATTAGCCAATTACCACCGCAAACAATTTAACCTGCCTGTACTTGCAATAACAGGAAGCAACGGCAAAACCACCAATAAAGAATTGATTCATGCCGTTCTCGAAAAAAAATACAAAACCATTGCCACCATTGGCAATCTCAACAACCACATTGGCGTTCCCCTCACCCTGCTCAGATTACGAAAAGAACATGAATTTTTAATCGTTGAAATGGGGGCCAACCATCAGGGAGAAATTGCCCAATTGTGCCGTATTGCAGAACCGGATTACGGACTCATTACAAACATCGGCAAGGCGCATTTGGAAGGCTTTGGAGGTGTTGAGGGGGTAATTAAAGGCAAAAGTGAGATGTACGTTTACATCCGCAATAATAAAGGCAAAGTGTTTGTGAACGGGGACGACAAATTACTTTGTTCACTCGCTGAGGGAATTGAGTGTATAAGCTATGGCACCGGCCCACAGAACATGGTGAAGGGCCGAGAGATCGGAAATAAAGAAAAATTGGCCTTTGTTTACCTTGTTCAATCCGGCACATCCCCGATTAAAGAAACCCTGAGCATACAAACACATTTGATTGGCGCCTATAACCTGCCCAACTGTTTGGCTGCCGCATGCATAGGAAATTATTTTTCTGTTCCGGAGGAGGACATCCGCGAGGCTTTACAGAGGTATTCGCCGAACATGAACCGCTCCCAATTGGTGCAGACCGAAAAAAATAAAATTATACTGGATGCATACAACGCCAACCCCAACAGCATGCTTCTGGCCATTGAAAATTTCGCTAAATTGCCCGACCAAAACAAACTTGCCTTATTGGGCGACATGTTTGAGCTAGGAATTCACAGCCAGGAAGAACATCAAAAAATCATCGATTTGCTCAAGCAAAATAAAATCAGGAATGCCATTTTAGTAGGTGACATGTTCAGTACCCTGAATACCTCACCCTACCTGAATTTTAAAACTACAAACGCGTGTAAATCACATCTAATGACAGCCGGAATAAGCAACCATACCATACTTATTAAGGGATCAAGAGGAATGAAAATGGAAGTACTACAGGAGGTATTGTAAAACAATGAAACCAAAGAAAAAAAACAGACTTATTACCTTCATATTGCTTTCCATGTTGTTGGGCATAGTGGTTGGTTTTTTGATAAACCTATCCATCACAAACAACAGTTTTAAACTTGCCCCTGATCAGTTTGACAACATTGCTAATCCCGTGGTAAAAAAAGCGGTTACAGAACATTTGCAAGCCTATGAAGCCTTGTGTTTTAAACAGGCCAAAAAAAATGTAGCCTCCGATTTTTCCGTACTGAGCGATATTTTTCTGCACCTCATCAAAATGATTATCGCTCCTTTGGTTCTGGCGGTACTGGTGCTTGGAGTTGCAAAAGTGGGTGATATAAAAAGTGTAGGAAGAATAGGATTAAAAACCTTGCTATACTTTACCATGGCCACACTTATTGCATTGGCCATTGGTCTGGCACTGGTGAACCTGTTCGAACCGGGAAAAGTGATGCATCTCGAACCCCCTGAAGCAGGCATTGAAACAGGAATTCAAACTTCGAAACAAACCTCTAAGAATTTTATCGACCATGTGATTCCGGAAAGTTTATTCAGATCAATGGCTGCTAATGATATATTGCCTATAGTTGTATTCTCCATCTTTTTTGGTTTGGCCGCCGCAAGTATTGGGGCTAGCGGAAAACCCATTATCGCAGCGTTTGATAGTTTAAGTCACGTGATGTTTAAGGTAACCAACTATGTTATGAACTTTGCACCCATCGGGGTGTTTGGTGCTATTGCCTCGGTCATCATCCAACAAGGGCTTGATGTGCTGAGTGGATACGTGTATTTGATCTTTTGTTTTTTCCTTGGTTTACTCTTTTTTATTACCGTGGTATTGGGCTTGATCTGTTTTATTTCCGGCATCAATTTCATTCGTTTGTTAAAGGACATAAGGGAACCAATTCTTCTGGCGTTCAGCACATCCAGTAGCGAAAGCGCCATGCCCAAAACTATAGAGGCTCTTGAACAACACGGCATCAGTAACCGCATAGTGAGTTTTGTATTGCCCATGGGGTATTCCTTCAATCTCGACGGTAGCATTATGTACATGACATTCGCCACCCTGTTTATTGCGCAGTGTTATGGCATTGAGATTGGTCCGGGTGATCAGATTAAAATGATGCTGGTGTTGCTGATAACAAGCAAAGGCATGGCCGGAGTTCCAAGAGCCTCACTGGTGGTGATTGCAGGCATGTTAAGCATGTTTAAAATCCCCGGCGAGGGCCTTTTATTACTGTTGGCCGTTGATCAAATCCTTGATATGGGACGCAGTGCTACCAATGTAATTGGCAATGCGGTAGCTAGCGCCGTTGTAGCCCGTTGGGAGGGTGAAAAGTTCTGATAACACAGGGTGTTAATTCTTCCCCAAAACCAAAAATCCCCCAAATAAATACTAAATTTGCGGCTTAAATTTTTATACCGTGGATAAGAAATCGTTGATTGGTTTGGGCCTCATTGCTGCGATACTCGGCATCTGGTTATACGCCAGCGGACCAACACCCGAGCAAATCGCAAGAAACAAACAAATCAGAGACTCTGTTGAGCTGGTTCAGCGAAAAGCGCAGCTGGAAGAAGCGGCGAAAATCGCCCTCGAACAACCGAAAGCGGATACCATCCGGCAATTACTGCCGTCTTCAGACTCTGCACATCAGGCAGAAGCCATCAATCAGTACAAAGACTTTGCCCCAGCCATCAAAGGTGAAAAAACCTATTTCACACTTGAAAACAGTAAGATAAAGGCGACGATCTCCAACAAAGGCGGGCAAATTGTAAAAGTTGAATTGAAAGAATACAAACGGTATGGAAAAACTGAAGCCTTGGTTCTCTTTGACGAAGATTCCACTCGTTTCGCGCTCAGCTTAAATGCTTACGACCGCTCCCGGATTTTTCACACAGACAGTTTTTATTTTAAACCAATAAAACAAAACGACAAAGAGTTGGTGTTGAGGTTAGAAACGTCTAAACCCGGAAGCTATATCGATTTTGTCTACCAACTCAAAGGTGATGATTACATGCTTGAGTCTGAAATTCGTTTCAGTGGTATGCAGAACATCATTTCACAAACCGAAGACCAGTTGCAACTGACCTGGAACATGCTTTACCCCGGCCAGGAAAAACACATCGTGAAGGAAAAAGCGGCGGCTACCATTTATTTTAAACAAGAGATTAATAGTCCGGATTACCTTAACCCACGCCAGGAAGAGGCAGAAGAGAAAGAGTTGAATGAGGCTGACATTAAATGGGTTTCTTTCAAACAACAATTTTTTAATTCAAGTATAATTGCCAAACAGGTGTTCGCCAAAGCGGGAAGTTTAATTCAACTTTCTCCACGGTCCAATTCTGAACAGTATGTAAAAGCAGCCAAAACTGAGTTGGGTATTCCTTTCCTGCACCAGCCAAACGAGTCCTTCGGCATGCAATTTTATTTTGGACCAAACCATTACCAAACCCTTAAAAATTACGGTTTAGAATTAGAGGAACTGATTCCAACCGGCTGGAGCATTTTTAGTTACATCAACAAATGGTTGGTAATTCCACTTTTTAATGCAAAGATTTTATCTGCACTTGGAATGGGCCTTATCATTCTTATACTTACGCTTGTGGTTAAAGTTGTTCTGTTGCCCATTGCCTATAAAACATACATGAGCGGGGCCAAAATGAGGGTCCTTAAGCCGGAAACCGACGCCCTGAACGAAAAGTTCGGCAAGAATGCCGATCCAATGAAAAAACAGCAGGAAACAATGGCCCTCTACCGTAAGGCCGGCGTGAACCCTTTGTCCGGTTGTATTCCTTTGTTGCTGCAATTTCCTATACTTATTGCACTCTTTGCTTTTATCCCCGACTCCATTGAATTGCGTCAACAGGCTTTCCTTTGGGCCGACGACCTGAGTACCTACGACAGCATATGGACCTTTGGGCATGTGCCTTTCATCGACTGGGCCTATGGTGATCACGTGAGTTTGTTTGCTGCCCTCATGTTTGTTAGTACCATTGTATACACCTACATGAACAGCAGCCTGATGCCACAGCAAGGTAGCGCGCAAATGCCGGGCATGAAATTTATGATGTACTTTATGCCGGTCATCTTCCTTGCCGTAATGAATAGCTATGCCGCCGGGTTGAGCTGGTATTATTTCCTGGCCAACATGTTTACCTTCCTGCAGAATTTTATCATCAAAAAAATAGTGAGCGATGATAAAATCAGAGCAAAACTGGTAGCCAACATGAAAAAACCCGTGAAAGTATCCGGTTTTCAGAAACGCCTGGCCGAAATGGCCAAACAACGTGAACAAAGCCTGAAAAAGCGCTGATTAGCATTTTTTAGTACTTTTTGGCTAAGTTGACTGTGTTAAATTTTTGGGAGCAGCACAGCTTTGATATACTTTAGTACTGCATTTTGAAAAAGCGCAAATCCATAAAAGTACTGCTCACTGCTCTCTTGCTGTTAATTACTGCATGGATTGCCGTTCCAAAGGTGTATGTGCATGAACTCTTTCATCACAATCACGAGGTGGTTAAAGTTAGCGATCAGGCTCAGGTTCAAACAGAACAATCAACAGAAGACTGTGACTTTGAACAGTACAACAAACCGGTTTATTTCCACCTCTTCACTTTTATCAGCAAACTGGTTCCAGTTAAACCACGTAATGCCCGGGAAATTTCTGAAAAAAACCTTCAGCTTTCGGGTGTATCCGTCTTGATTTCCCTGTTAAGGGCACCTCCTGAATCCGAATAATTTTATTCGGTTAATTTTCAATTTAATTTTTTAATTCACTGTTTTAAACATCCTTGTTGTGTTTAAAAAGATTTTATTCGTATCCCTGTTCTTTAGTCTATCAACTCTGGTTTCGCAGAACTGCAACCTGAGACTGGAAGGCATTATTCGCGATGAGGACAACTCCGAGAACCTGGGTTTTGCCGTGGTAAAACTGTTCGCCCCTGAAACCATTGTACAATGCGATGAGAACGGACATTTTATGATCGAACAGCTTTGTGCGGGAAAATATAGGTTATTGGTGCAACATGTTGGTTGTAGAGATACAGTTTTTGAATTCGATTTAAGCAAGTCAAGAAAAATAAGTTTTCGTCTCCCACACAGCCATAACGAACTTCAAACCATTGATATTATCAGTAAACATGAAGAATTAAAATTTACGCAAAGCACACAAACTCTGGATGCAAAATCAATGGATAAGAGCAGGGGATTGAGTCTTGGCGATCAACTTAAACAACTCAACGGCGTGAGCACCTTCAATACCGGCCCATCTATCTCAAAACCCATGATCAATGGAATGCAGGGATACAGAATCCTTATTCTTAACAACGGTGTTCGGCTCGAAGGTCAGCAATGGGGAAGCGATCACGCTCCTGAACTAGATCCATTTGTGGCAAATAAAATAAGTTTGGTGAGAGGCGCAGCTTCAGTTCGGTATGGAAGTGATGCCATTGGGGGGATCATTTTAGTTGAACCGGGAGAATTGCCGGATACGGCATCAGTAACAGGAGAATTTAATACCTCCTTATTTAGCAACGGCAGAGGGCTTGCGAGTTCACTTCAATTACAAGGCTATTTTGATAAGCTAAAAAACCTGAGTTGGAGAGTACAGGGAAGTTTCAGAAAAGCCGGCACCTTAAAAACGCCGGAATATTATCTCAAAAACACCGGACTTCAGGAGGCTAATTTTTCCTATGCATTGGAGTACCACGTAAAACAAGCCGGATTCAGAGTGTATTATTCTCAGTTCAATTCACGTATTGGCATTTTCAGTGATGCCCATGTAGGCAATTTAACCGATCTGCAGGCTGCCTTTAACCGAAATAAACCGCTTGACAGTTTGGCTGATTTCTCATACAGTATTAACAGACCCTACCAAAACATTGAACACGAGTTATTGAAACTAAGCAGCGACGTTCATACCGGACAACGTTCCAGAATCTTTATGAATTATGCCTTGCAGTATAATATACGCGAAGAGTATGATAAACACCGGCCAAAAAACGATTCTCTTGCAGCCCTTGATTTACCGGAGGCCGAATATCGCCTGAATACACACAGTGCCGAGTTAATCTGGGAGCACGATTACATCCGTACCATGCGTGGAAAATTTGGTGTACAGGGCATGCTTCAAGAAAACAGGTACTTCCAGCGATTTTTTATCCCAAATTACAACGCCTACTCCTGGGGACTTTTTGGAATTGAACGCTGGATGTTGCCTCATTTTGAATTTGAAGCCGGCCTGCGTTATGATTACAAATTCCTGCAGTCCTTCTACTATGATGGATTGGTTTTGCAGGAACCCATTCGCACATTTGATTATACAAGTTTTAATCTTGGCGGTATATACAAGCCGAATTCCCGATTACGACTTAACCTGAATTTATCCAGTGGATGGCGGGCCCCATCGGTGAATGAATTGTACAGTAATGGTTTGCACCACGGTATTGGGGCCATAGAGCGAGGTGACAAAAACCTGAGTACCGAAAAAAGTCTGAGCGCCATCAGTACGTTAAATTACACCCTTAAAAAACTCAGTTTTGAACTCAGCGCCTACACTTACAGCTTTAGGAATTTTATCTACTATCAACCAAGCGGTAAACCAGAATTAACCATACGCGGCGCATTTCCTGTTTTCAATTACAAACAAAACAACGCCAACATCAGTGGTGCTGATGCAACGCTTCAGTTCGCTGCGTTTCACTGGTTGGACCTGAAACTAAGCGGTATGCTGGTGCGAGGAAGGAACGCGGATTTAAAAAACAATCTATTGTATATGCCGGCCGACCGTATTCAGGTATTTGTTTGTATAAAAGCAAAGGATAGGAAACTGGTAAAAGACCTTTATCTGGAGCCGAATTTGCTGTATGTTGCCAAACAAACCAGGGTACAGCCAGGAGTAGATTATGCCGAAGCGCCAGAGGCTTACCTCTTGTTTGGGCTTAATGCAGGAAGCACATTACAACTAAACAAACAACGACTTATCTTAAATTTTTCAATCACAAATGCTGTAAACACAATTTACCGGGATTACCTTGATCGCTTCCGCTATTATAACGATGCCTTAGGTATGAATTATACACTTCGCATGCGAATTCCCTTTACGCTTTATGACAAAAAATAAACCCTACTTAAACCAAAAGCTATAAGCAATGAATAAAACAATCAAACGCGTGGCATTTACTGTTATGACCTTAAGCCTATTGACAGTATCATGCAAAAAGGACGAAAAAACAAACACCCCTAATCCGGTGCCACCACCACCAACAAACGAGGAAGAACTGATTACTACGTTTAAATTATACCTCAGCGATGGAAACAACACAAGTGTTTATCTCTTTAAGGACCCGGATGGCGAGGGTGGGATTCCTGCATTTTATGGCCCTGGAACTACAACAGCTTCAACGCAAGCTGACTCAGTAATTGTGTTGACCAATAACACATCTTACACGGCCACTCTATTTTTTTTAGATGAAAGTAAAACACCTACCGATACTATCAGCGATGAAATTAAGGTAGAAGCTGATGAGCACATGGTGTTTTATAACCAAAGTAATCCTAGTGCCCTTCCAACTGCATCCGTTACCATTTCCGGCACCAACCTTATCATTACCTATTTGGATATGGATGGTTCTACTCCACCGCTTCCGCTTGGTTTAATTACAACATGGGACACAGGTAATGCCTCAGGAAAGGCGCCATTGACCATTTCATTAAAACATCAGCCCGGAAGCAAAAACGGGACCTATGCCCCTGGAGATACTGACATTTCAGTAGTATTCAAGGTTTTAATTAACTGATTCACTTGTTTGCGAAGAAGGGCGATTGCTCTTTGTTAGTGCATTTTTACTACTTAAGCATCCAGTTTTCAAGGTCGGCCTGACTTAATTCATAATAATCCACCTTTTTAACCACCACCGAATTATCAAGGTAATAAATACGTGGTAATTGCGCAGAAGCCAATTGTACAAACGTTTTACCAAGACAAAAACTATGAGGAATGTTTTCGCACTTTGTGTCTTTTAAAAATTCGGGTAGCTTTTCTTTGCCTCCATTCAGCACAAAATAAATGGATAAATTTGGGTTGTTCCGTTTAATCAAACGGAATTTTTTTGCGGCGATGCGGCAGTGCGGACAAGAAAGACTCAAAAAAGCGAGAACATGTTTGCCCTTTCTTAACTCCATGCCTGGAATTTCCACTTTTACAGTATCCTCAGGATGGTAAAGTAAATCCAGTTCCAAAGGATAATTTACTTTCTCTTGTAGGTTGTTTGAGGAATAGGTATAATCAATAGGATTGATCAGAAAAGGAACAGCCACACAGCTTACTCCAACAATAGATAACAAGAGGGCGTTGTGTTTGATTTGCCAACCAGCATATAAAAAATTCACAACCGCCATCAATACAAGCATAAGCAGGTTCTTAAGAATTGCCTGGAGTGGCGTCATTTTTAAATGTTCACCAAAACAGCCACAATTGCCTTCATTACCACTTACGGCAATCTGTATGAAAAGGTAAACGATAAAAAAAAGCAAGACACCGGCAGCCAATGGAAGGCTAAATGACCTGAGTTTGTAATTGCTGATTAGCAAACCGCCAATGAAAAATTCAAGCCCAATCATAAGCCTTGCTTCAAGCGGTGCTGTGTACCAATTGCCAATACCTATTTCAACAAAACTGAACTCGAACGTTTCGATTACAGGATGTAACTTGGTGTACCCCGAGTACAAAAACACCAGACCCAACAGGATGGAAAGCAGTATGGCAATTAATTTTAGGAAAGTATTCAACGAATTCAAATCTATAAAATTCCTTTTAAAGAAGGGAGTCCAAAAAATAAAAAAGTCCCCTCTTTTTGGGAGGGGACTTTTTAAAATTGATTTCCAGATTACTTCACTTCTTCAAAATCAACATCAGTCACATTTTCGGTCGTATTGGATTGACCTGCATTTTGCTGAGCATTGGTTCCGGAAGCACCTGCACCAGCATCAGGTTGACCCTGAGTAGCTTTGTACATATCTTCACTCGCCGCCGACCAGGCCGCGTTTATAGCGGTAAGTGCGGTTGCGATCTTTTCCAGGTCTTTAGCAGCGTGCGCCGCTTTGAGTTCAGTCAATGCGCTTTCTATGGCTGTTTTTTTCTCTGCCGGAATTTTATCACCGTATTCTTTCAGTTGTTTTTCTGATTGGAACACCATGGCATCTGCTTCGTTAAGTTTCTCAACTTCTTCCTTGGCCTTTTTATCGGCTTCTGCGTTGACTTCAGCTTCGCGTTTCATACGGTCAATTTCTTCCTGACTCAAGCCACTCTTGGCTTCAATGCGTATGTTGTGTGATTTGTTTGTGGCTTTATCCTTAGCACTAACATTCAGTATTCCGTTCGCATCGATATCAAAAGTAACCTCAATCTGTGGCACTCCTCTTTGCGCTGGCGGAATTCCATCAAGGTTAAACTCGCCCAGTTTTCGGTTATCACGTGCCATTGGGCGCTCGCCCTGGTACACCACAATTTGTACTGATGGCTGATTGTCAGCTGCAGTACTAAAATCCTGAGATTTTTTGGTTGGTATAGTGGTGTTAGACTCAATCAGTTTGGTGAACACACCGCCCATGGTTTCAATGCCTAAAGAAAGTGGTGTTACGTCGAGCAACAACACATCTTTTACTTCACCGGTTAATACTCCACCCTGAATAGCAGCTCCAAGCGCTACAACTTCATCGGGGTTTACACTTTTATTAGGTGCTTTACCGAAGAATTTTTCAACTGCAGCCTGAATTGCAGGGATACGTGTAGAACCTCCAACAAGAATGATTTCGTTGATGTCGTTAGGACTAAGTCCTGCATTTTTAAGTGCTGAACGGCAAGGGGCAATTGTACGTTGAATAAGGCTATCAGCCAAAGCTTCAAATTTTGCACGTGTAAGGCTTTTCACCAAATGCTTAGGCATACCGTTAACCGGCATGATGTAAGGCAGGTTAATTTCTGTAGTTGTGGAATTCGAAAGTTCAATCTTAGCCTTTTCAGCGGCTTCTTTCAAACGTTGCAGTGCCATTGGGTCCTGACGTAAATCAAGACCTTCGTCTTTTTTGAACTCATCAGCCAACCAATCAATAATCACCTGATCAAAATCGTCTCCACCTAAGTGCGTGTCACCATCGGTACTTTTTACTTCAAACACACCATCACCCAGTTCAAGCACTGAAACGTCGTGGGTACCGCCACCGCAGTCGAACACCACAATTTTCATTTCCTTGTTCTTTTTGTCCATACCATATGCCAAGGCGGCAGCGGTTGGTTCGTTGATGATGCGTTTTACCTTCAAACCAGCAACTTCACCGGCTTCTTTTGTAGCCTGGCGTTGTGCATCATTAAAGTAGGCAGGCACAGTAATCACCGCTTCGGTAACTTCCGTTCCCAGATAATCCTCAGCCGTTTTTTTCATTTTCTGAAGTATAATGGCTGAAATTTCCTGTGGCGTGTATTTTCTATCGTCGATCTGAACCCTAGGGGTATTGTTGTCTCCTTTTACCACCTGATAAGGTACACGAGTCACTTCGTTAGCTACTTCATCGTAGGTATGTCCCATAAATCGCTTTATGGAATAAACGGTCTTTTTTGGATTGGTTATGGCCTGACGTTTGGCCGGGTCGCCAACTTTTCTTTCGCCACCATCCACAAAAGCTACAACAGAGGGGGTAGTTCTTTTGCCTTCATTGTTTGCAATCACCACCGGCTCATTGCCTTCCATTACGGATACACAGCTGTTTGTGGTTCCTAAATCTATTCCTATTATTTTTCCCATTTTATTATGTTTTAACCTCAATTCTCAATTAATATGCCAAACAGGGTTTCAAGGCTTATTCTGACATCCTGTCACAAGGGGGCCGGTTTTACTGGATAAACTGACGGAATTCGAGCTTCCTTTACCAAACCATTGTCAGGAGAAGGGGGCTATTGGCAACCAGGCAGGTCTAAATCTGATTCGAAAAAATTGTACTGGCAGGTATTCTCATTAGTAGCAAAAGTTGAGATATAGGTGCTGGAAATGCTCTTCTCAATTTGAGTTGAAAAGCGGAAAGTAAAAATACCTATCGCTTCATTTTCACTAAAATTGCTATAAATCGGTTTGGTTTGATTAATGCTAAAGGAGGGTTTGGAGTACTCCAGATAATCGAGGTATTGTTGTGTGGAAGCGTAAACAAAATATTGAATTTTGTACATTTTCCTTCCAATAAAAAAATTAGGGTCTGATCTTTTACTCATTTCAGAACCCACAGCCGAGTATATATCCTGTCCTTTAAATTCATAATTAATAAATTTAATTCCTCCAATCGTAACCACATCTTTAAGGTAAAGGTTATTGAAAGGGTAATCAATGTATTCGTTGTTTTTACTTCCATTGCCCAGTGAGTCGTAATAGTGTAAACGCATTAGGAGGTTATAAATTTTAGGCCCCTGAGCATCGCTTAAATTCGGTGAAAATTTTACGCTGTACTTTGTTGTTTTTCCGCTATAATCAATATAATAGTCTGGATTGTTTGGTGGACTTCCTGCCGGCGTTGGGTAATAAGGCGCAACGAAAGGATTATACCCAAATACATTGGGCGGACTAAGGGCTTTGCTTACTGAAGTAAATTTATTTTTTGTTCTAAGGTTTTCAATGGTTAATGTATAAGTTCCATTAGTGAGTAGGCTTTCGTAGTTTACATAAACACGTTGTGTAGTGTTAAAGGCACCGGGTTCAGTTTGTAGAACAGAGTCTTTGAATGTATACGTTTTTCCACCTGAATGCCGCAGGCTTACACTCAGCTCTCCTTCAGGATAATTAATCGAATCAGCCACCTGGGCCATAAGGTTGGCATCGCCCTCACCCAAAAACACCTTATTCACCCGAATGATGTGTTTTTTCGAAGACACATCCAGAACCGCATATACACTTGGAATTTCTTTATAAGGCGCGTTCAGCTCCAGCTTTTCTTTGCAGGAAGAAAAGCCCAAAAGGCTAAGTACTACTCCATTCAGTATTTTTGAGGTCCTCATAAACATCCGCCAAAGATAGGGTAATTTCAGGTGTTGAGCAGGGCTTTTATTTGAAGGTGCAATTCCCTGTATAAAGTGCCGAATCCCGGGTACAAATGGTCATAAAAGCTGCGTTCGTGAAACACGGTTATGAAATTTCCTCCACATCTTTTTAATTCTTCTGCCATAGCCGCCATTTCTTTAAGCACCACTTCCTGCCCTAATTTGTTATGTATGGAATAGGCCCCATCCATCATACAAAATGGCACAAAGTGCAAATCCCCGGTGCTTTCCTTTTTAAAATCATAAAAGTAAAACGGAAAACTTGTTCCCGCCCTAAACCCTGCTGTGTCAGAATACCCCATGCTAAAGTCGGCTATAATGCCTGCTTTTGTAAGTTGATATGGGGTGCTGCGTATGTCAAATCTCAAAAAATGTTGTCTGGAGTAGAGTACACTTTGGCTCAGGTTTTTTTCAAGCTGAGCGTGTTCCCCTTCCAAAGGCGACTCCTCTGTGTTGCTATAATAGGATGGATGAAGACCCAGAGTGAGTCTGTGTTTTTTGAGCCGCTGAAACACTTCTGTAAAACACTCAGAACCCGGCTTTAACCCTCTATCGTATGTTGTGCCGTTGCGGTAAAGGAAAAAGAAAATTAAAGGGATGTCATTATTTCCACAAAACTCCGGCACCTCATCATAAATATCAAATGGATCTTTTTGTTTGCCACGTAGTACCTGAATCCGTTTTCGCAAATTTATTACATCCGCCTTCAGCACATCCCTAAATCCTGCAGCCAGGGCCTTCCACAAAGGCCTGCCTTTAAATGCATACAGATTATCAACATCAATTGTGCTAAGAATTTTCGCTTTAGTCGCCGGCCATTTGGTTTCCGGAAAAAGTACAGTGAGTTTTTCTTTCAGTTCCAAAACACAAAGGTCAACAAGCGGGCGGTTAAGCGTTTTGTGTTTGTACAAAATGCTGTGTTTCACGCCAAAGCGCCCGTGTTCGTCCTTCTCAATCGTTTGCCATTCTTCATAACGCGAAATAAAGTAAAACACCATGGCTAACACATCATAGTCGAGGGTTTGTGGCAAAACAGGATGGTCAAATACAAATGCCTTATACAATCCATTCCGTAGCAATAGTTCCGGCTTTTTTTCACTTATTCCGTTTTCGAACACAAGCCCATGCGGAGTGACTTGCAGACCACCCAAAAGGGAATGTGTTGAGTAGTTTATTTTTAATCCTGTATAGGCATTAAATTCTTCTATTGAACTTGTAGGCTTAAAGCGGGAAAGAAGTACTGTGTTAAAAATAAACCGGCAGGTGTAATCCAGTCTTGGGTAAGGCTTGTCTGAGTAGACTAAACACTCAGGCGCATTCGCGTTTGGTGATGGACTCAATACTTCCTGTAGCGATTTATTCTGCACTGATAATGGTATTAAGGGGGGCATTCCCTAATGAACTCTTTAAAAAGACACTAAAGTTCTTTCATCTTCACGTAGTACAAATAACATCGGGGTTTTAAATCAAGTCTGTCAAGCCCGTAAAACACTGCTCTGTTCTGATACAGGTCTCGAACCAATACCTTACTTATATCCGGGTCGGCCACAACTAGGTTAAACCCGTAATTTTTACGATCGCCATTCATGATTAGCTGCACAAAGCGGGCAATGTCGAATACGTAACGCTTTTTATCCGAGTCGTATTTGCCATTGTACCGGCTGAGGTTCGATACGTTATAACTATGGCTACCCAAACTCTCATTCCCATTTTGGTCGAGTGGAATTAGTGTAAGAATTGGGGGCACTTCATATTTTCCGGTAGAAGGCATAAAACTTTCATCCAGATTAAAAATCACCTCTGCCCTGTTTACAGATACAAACGAGGAGTCGGTTGTGCTTTTTAAGCCCGGTATCTTTACTTTAATAATGGTGCAGCCAAGTCCCTTGAGAAACGTATTTACATTGCCAAGGCTGGTATCGCCCTTTATTTGTTGAGTAAGTAAATAACTGCCTCCCTGATTCGGTTGATACTTCACCGTGTTAAATCTTACAGCGGCATCGCCTGTGAATGTGAACCTGAAACTTTCTTCAGCGGAACCTGGTGTTTTTTTATACCGGAGATGCAAACCGCTCAAAGCTGTGCTGAGGTCAAAAAGAGTTACAATGCCCGGGGCACTCACCGGGTTCAGATTACTGGAAGTGCTGCTGATGTAAAATCCTTTGTACTTCGCTTGAAAAGTCGCATTGTCTACTAAAGCTGCCGGATCCCTTAAAATTGCTCCGGCAAAGCCGGTATCTACTGGAATGCGAAGGGCTACTTTGCCATCAATTAATGTGTAAGAACCAGTATAAGCCGCCACAACAGAGTTTGTATTGTGAAGAGAAGTGGTGTTGGTGTAGTACAACCTGCTTGTTGAAAGCGAAGAATCGAGGGTATACACCGAATAATTCATGATTGTTGAAGCCAAACCGGTGTATTCAAGACCACTGGCCTCAAGGATAATTTCGGCAGAAGTAATTTGAGCCTGCGTACCAAAGGTAAGATTACTTACAGCCAGGTTGGCATTCAGGTAAAGTCCCACATCAGTACGCCCAAAACTTGGGTCTTGATTGCTGCCCAGGTATTTTAAACTTCCATTGAATGCATAGGTGGAATCGTTGTAAACTGTGAACATTGATACGGGTTGTACTTCGCTCAGTGCAGCCTGCAACTGATCGTATTCCGGTTGTACTTCAAGACCCAATGGATTACTGGGTTTTTTGCAGGAGAAAAACGTGCAGGCAAGTAGAAGAAATAAAACTGTATGTCGAAGGGATCTCATGTTGACCGGGCGCGTAAAAGTAGTAATTCCAATGAAGGCGTGTTTGTATTCACAAATTTTTATTTCATAAAAAACCCCGGAGAACCGGGGTCTTTAATTTTATAACGGAATCAAGGATCAGCTTAGTATATTGGCTTCTTCAAGAATCTCATCGTAGAACTCATTAAATGCATCAATGTATTCCAGATCATTTTTGTACCCCAAAAATGCCTTTCCTGATTTTTTAATACACTTTTCCAGCTCCGGGTTAAGTTTCTCTGAAGCCTGAATAATACCATCGGCATACTCGATCGATTGTTTAAGCATATTCAAACAATTGGATTCTTCAGAAAGAAGTTTGATGTCCTTTTTATTAAAGCCGTCAAAGTTTAGCTTCTCTATGAATTTTTTATTGAGTGCCTTAGGATATTCGTCCTCGTAAACTGAAATAACCACCTTGGTGTCAGCAAACAATGGATCCTCCTGATAGTATTTTTTAATATAAAGTGGCATTAGAGAGGTAAACCAACCATGGCAGTGAATGATATCCGGCTGCCAGCCAAGTTTTTTAACAGTTTCAGCTACTCCGCGTACAAAAAACATGGCTCTTTCATCGTTGTCATCGAAAAATTTACCGTTGTTTTTGTCGGAAAGTGTAGCTTTTCTTGAAAAATACTCCTCGTTATCGATAAAATACACCTGCATACGAGCGGTTGGTATGCTCGCCACCTTGATAATCAGGGGGTGATCCACATCGTTAATGACTAAATTCATACCTGAAAGCCGGATCACCTCATGCAACTGGTGCCTTCTTTCGTTGATACAGCCATACTTAGGCATAAATGTGCGGATTTCTTTTCCGCGTTCCTGAATTCCCTGAGGTAGTTTTCTAGCTACTTTACCAATCTGTGTTTCGTCTAAATACGGGGTGATGTCTTGAGAAACAAAAAGGACCCTTGCTTTCTTCATAGAGATAATACTCCTTTTTTAATGAGTACACAAAAGTAAGGAAATTTTCTGCGAATTTCAAAGTAAATAGTAGCTTTATGGCCATTTCTGATGCAAATTTTCACAACACGCAAGGCCTTAAGGGATTATCTGAATTCATTCGAAAACAAACACTTAAGTCTTGGTTTTGTGCCCACAATGGGCGCCCTTCATTCCGGTCACGTTTCTCTGCTTGAAATCTCAAAAAAACACTGTGACCTGAGTGTTTGCAGCATATTTGTTAATCCAGGTCAGTTTAATGACCCTGAGGACCTGAGACGATACCCCAGAACGCCCGAGAAAGACAGTGCTTTACTTAAAGAACACGGCTGCGATGTGTTGTTTATGCCCGATGTGGAGGAGATTTACCCAGAGCCGGCTACTGAAGCTTATGATTTCGGCAACATCGATAAAATTCTTGAAGGCGCTCATCGTCCCGGACATTTTAATGGGGTGGCTCAGGTTTTGATGCGATTTTTTAACATTGTGAGGCCAAACAAGGCTTTTTTTGGTGAGAAGGACTACCAGCAAATGCTGATAGTAAAGGCTTTGGTAAAACAGATGGGCTCAAAAACGGAGATTATACCCTGTCCTATAGTGCGTGAGTCTGATGGCCTGGCCATGAGCTCAAGAAACGCCCTTTTAAGCGAAAAAGAACGTCAATTGGCGGCCAACATCTCCTTGTGGATGAAAACGGCCTCAGATCAGCTAAAATCATCCGAAATAAGTGAAGTGAAACAAAGCATTGAAAAGGAGATGGCCCATCACCCTGAGCTGAAATTGGATTATTTCGAAGTCTGCCACCCCGAAAACCTTGAAACCTTTTCAGGTCAGCTTAATGGTCGGGCGGCCATTGCTCTGATTGCACTTTACACAGGCAAAATTCGACTGATTGACAATATCCGTCTCAATTCATAAGACTTAAAAGTTTAATTTTGGCCTTCGAATTTTTTTAGAAGCACCGAAGCCCATGAATCCCATTAAACCAGAAGACGCATTTAAAAACATCATCTCTCACAGCAAAGAGTATGGCTTCATTTTTCAGAGCAGTGAAATTTACGACGGACTAAGTGCAGTATACGATTACGGACAACTTGGTGCTGAACTCAAAAAAAACATTCGGGATTACTGGTGGCAAGCCATGGTGCAGATGCACAACAACATTGTTGGCATAGATGCTGCCATTTTTATGCACCCCACTACATGGAAAGCCAGTGGGCACGTTGACGCGTTCAATGACCCTTTGATCGATAACAAGGATAGCAAAAAACGCTATAGGGCTGATGTGCTGATTGAAGAACACATTGGAAAGATTGAGGATAAAATCAGCAAGGAAGTTGAGAAAGCGGCCAAGCGGTTCGATAATTTTGACGAGACCATGTTTCGCAGCACCAATCAGCGCGTGCAAGAGTACCAGAAAAAAATTGAAGAGATAGAAGGGCGTTTCAAACAGGCATTGAACGACAATAACCTTGAAGAAGTTAAACAGATCATCGTGGACCTTGAAATTGTTTGTCCTATCAGTGGCAGCCGCAACTGGACAGAAGTGCGGCAGTTCAACCTGATGTTCAGTACATCGATTGGTTCGGTGTCGGAAGAAGCCAGCACCGTTTACCTGCGTCCAGAAACGGCTCAAGGTATTTTTGTTAATTACCTTAACGTGCAAAAAACCGGGAGAATGAAAATTCCTTTTGGCATTGCGCAAACCGGCAAGGCCTTCCGCAATGAAATTGTAGCACGCCAGTTTATTTTCCGCATGCGGGAATTCGAACAAATGGAAATGCAGTTTTTTGTAAGACCAGGCACAGAGATGGAATGGTACGACTACTGGAAAAAAGCACGCCTGAACTGGCACTTGTCGCTTGGACTTGGTGCTGAAAAATACCGTTATCACGATCATGTTAAACTGGCCCATTATGCCAACGCCGCTTGTGATATTGAACACCGTTTTCCTTTTGGTTTCAAAGAGCTTGAAGGCATACATTCCCGTACGGACTTTGACCTTAAACAACACGAAAGTTTTTCAGGCAAAAAGCTACAGTATTTCGATCCCGAGCTCAATCAAAGTTACGTGCCCTATGTGGTTGAAACCTCGGTTGGTCTCGACCGTTTATTCCTTTCAATACTGTCTACTGCGTTAAAAGAAGAAACACTTGAAGGTGGCGATACCCGTTCGGTACTTAGCCTTCCTCATGCCCTGGCACCATACAAGGCTGCAATTTTCCCCTTGGTTAAAAAAGACGGTTTACCTGAATTGGCGGAATCCATTTACCAATTTCTTAAGTTTGATTTTAATGTTACAATAGACGAAAAGGATACAGTAGGAAAACGTTATCGCCGGCAGGATGCCATTGGTACACCATTTTGCATTACAGTTGATCATCAGAGTTTAGAGGATAAAACTGTTACCGTTAGGCATAGGGACAGTATGCAGCAGGAACGCATTGCCATCAGCACACTGCAAGAATTCCTGCACCAGCGTGTTAGCCTGAAGAGTTTACTTAAAACCTTGTAACTGGGCTCGAAAATTACCTGAACAGCGAGGCAATTGATTTGGCAGTTAGTTCAAATTCTTCTTTATTGAATTTCAACTTCTCATTTTTAAAATCGCAATCGCCCATGGTAGTAATAGGTATCAGGTGAACATGTGCATGTGGTACTTCTAGTCCAATTACCTGCATTGACAGCCGTTTACACGGTATGGCTGCTTTTACTGCCAAAGCTACACGCTGCGTAAAGGCCATTAAGTTGAGGTACTCTTCAGAATTAAGATCAAAGAGATAATCGGTTTCTAATTTGGGAATCACAAGGGTGTGGCCTCGTTTTAAGGGAAAAACATCAAGGAAAGCCAGATGGTTTTCGTCTTCAGCTATTTTATAGCAAGGTATTTCCCCCTTTGCAATTTTTGAAAAAATGCTGGGCATTTGCTAAATTGAAATGGAAGTGATTTCGAATGTGACGTTTCCGGCTGGCACCTGAACATCTACCTTATCGCCCACTTTTTTGCCAAGGAGTGCCTTGCCTATTGGGCTATCAACTGAAATCTTACCACTTTTCAGGTCTGCCTCATTTTGGGCCACCAGGGTGTATTTCATGCTTGCCCCGTTGCTCAGGTTTTTTATGCTTACAGTAGTTAAAATACTAGCCTTGCTTAAATCGAGTTTGCTATTATCCACAATTCTGGCATTAGCAATTACCTCTTCCAGTTTGGCGATTTTCATTTCCAACAATCCCTGAGCTTCTCTAGCTGCGTCATACTCTGCATTTTCACTTAAATCTCCCTTATCTCTGGCCTCGGCAATGGCTTGGGTAGCCGCTTTGCGTTCAACAGTGCGTAATTGATACAACTCATCTTTGAGTCTTTGTAAACCCTCTTCGGTATAATATCCTATTTGCTGAGCCATTTTGGTATTTTTAATAAGCAAAGAATCCCGAAACTATCGGGACTCCTTAATTGATTAAGTAAAGGTACTACTTTTTAAAGATTGATTCGTACTCCGAAATTATGTGTTCCGCTGAACGGGTTTGTGAAGCGGTAGGAATAATCAAAGCCTATGGTTGATTTTTTCTCATTAAAAGGTGTTTCAAAGGTAAGTCCCATGGCCGGACCGGTGAATACGGTCCTGCGTGCCTCATTATTCAAGCTGTTCTCTTCGAAATAATACCCTCCACGGAACATGAGCATTTCCTTCCATGCGTATTCCACCCCTAACAAATAGTTGTCGTAAGTAAATGAATTCGATGTAAAATTTCCATTCACAGATAAGCGATGGTCTTTAGATACACCTGCACTGTCCTTGGTAAGGAAAAAGTCATATGTCAGTCCAATGTTGACAAGGGCGGGTAACTCAAAACCGTTGGACCGGTTCTGAACTGTCATTTCGTAAGTGCCGCTGCCTGAATTCACCTGTGTTTGAAGACTTAAACCGTCGCCTTTGTATGACATTTTAGGGCCCCAGTTTTTAAGGGCTATGCCTATGTGGATATTATCGTACTTACCGGTATGGTACTGTAAACCGGCATCCAAAGCTATCCCTTTGGCACTAACGTTAGGGATTTGTTCGGAGATTAATTTTACATTGATACCCCCATAGATATTATCTGAGAACATTTTGGCATAAGACATGCTGATGTTGTAGAATGTTGGCGTAAAAGAACCCATACCACCTTCAGGCATATCCTCAGTGGTAATCTCAATATCACCGGCATTGATGGATACAACACCAAAACCAAAGGTTCCTGTTTCTCCTACACCCTGTGTTAAACCGAACGAATTGATAAAAATATCGGTTCCTTGTAACCAGTGAGAACGGTTAAATAAAACTTCCGTTTTACGGGTGTAAGCAGTACCGGCAATGTTAAGGAACTGCGCTTCAAGTCCTCTGACCCTGGCAGAATTGGCGCCCACCATACCGGAATTTCTCGAGTAAGGATTAATCAGGAGCTGACTGGCACCAGCCTGACCCACACGTTCAGGATTACCCGCCCGGGTTAATTCTGAAGCCAGAAGCAAGGCGGAGAGGGTGAGGTATTTTAAATTTCTATTCATAATTTCTTCGCTTAATCAGATTAATAGTTTTGAACGTCTAGAGGCCTCATTACTCCGAACCATTTTACAATCTTTTCTCCAATGCCGGGTGCGTCGATGTGGAAGATATATAAACCACTGGCAACCGAAATGCTGTTCTGGTTTTTCAAATCCCATTCTTCGTAAGGCACACGCTTTGATTTTTTACTATCGGAACCAACTACATAAAGATCTTCCTGACCTGTCACATCGCGTTTAATTGTACGTACCAGGGTACCATTCATTGTAAAAATCTTTACGGTACACTTGTTTGGAAGATTGGTAATACGAACCTTATTGTCTGTTCTGTTCACCTCATAGGTTGAACTTCCATAGTATGGGTTTGGAACCACCCTGATCAGGTCAAGTGCATTCTCCAGTGCAGTAGTCTGATTATACAAGGTATAAATGTCACTGGTATTAAAAGTGTAAAGCGGGAAATTATTATTCGCCGGATTTGCTTTAACTGCAGTTGTGAGTATGGAAGGATTATTTACACTAACCAGTTTATTAAAAGCTGAATACGGCTGATTGGTTTGGATGTTAGCCACTCCACTGAATCCGTAACGGTATGGCTTAGCTACGTTGATCTGCACCCTCACGTCTGAAGGCATGTTTGCAGGGTCCTTGAACACATAGTTGCTGTTAACTGTAGGGATGCTAACCCACATAATGTCTCTTTCAAGAGCATTAAAAGGTGCTAAACCGTTGCCGTTCATTCCTGAAGGTTTTGACTTCACTTCAGTGGTAAAATAGTTTAGCAGTGTAAACATTGCTCTTGCACCCGCATCATAGGCACCTACACCGGCATACTGTCCGCTGAACTCATTTTCCCAGTCAAAAATTGGTGAAGGGTTTTGGTAAAACTTAGTGCTTACACAATTCCCACCAAACACATAAATAAAATGTTTACCTCCAAATGCATACGGGAAAGGATAATTTATTCCTGCAGTTGGGTTCCACATCATGTCGTCGCCATAGTTTTCTTTCTGGTAAGAATCTTCGCCAAAGGCCATATTCAAACGTTCACCTGTTTCGATATTAATTGCGTATCCAGGGAACCAACCCATACCAACCGTTGAGGTTAGTGCCGCTTCTGAAGTAACACAGCCCGGTGAACCATAACCCACACCCTGCTTATCAACAGAGGCTTGATTTCTATACGAGAAGAAGATGGCATTACCAACGCTGAGTTGCGATTTTTCCTGCATTTCAAGTACAGGGCAGCGGGTCCATTTTGCTTTATCCTTGGTCATCACTACCAACACACTGTTTAGCTTTCTCAAATCGGTGTTTCCATCCTGACTTGGTGAACTGCTCGTGTTTTGAGATGCATAATCCTTAGAAAGCTTCGTGTCTTGTGCCCAGGCTTTTCCATTAAAGCCGGGTCCGCAAAAGATACGGGCAGGATTACCGCTAGAACTTGGGAACACAGAATAATAGGAAGCACATAGCGGGTATGGTGCCCAGGTTCCTCCCAAAATGTTACCATATTGTTTGGCAGGGTCGTAAAACGCCTGTACTTCAGTGCCTGATTTAGAATAATAAGCATCTTCAAATCCTGATGTTTTGGATGCACCTGAGAGTATCCAATTGAAAGGTGTTTCGCTATCAATATCAGGAATTGAATTTAGCCAATTACTTGCCCCATCTCCATATGTTAAACTTGCTCCAATAAAAGAACCTTCTGCAGGACCGGTGTAATCAGAGGTGAGTGACAGAAAATCGGTGAACTTATTTGTTGTTTCGCCGGGATCGCCCACCTGAGCAATCTTAACCGAGAACCCGAGATCCTGGAAAAAGTACTCGTTGCCTACGCGAATGCTTTGATAAAGTGTATCATAATAAAAAGCAGAACCAGGGGTGTTGCTTGGCGTTGGTTCGTTAGGGTGATATTTAATTCCTGAGACCTTATCCGTTAGTTCCCAACTGCAATTGTCGGCATTTAGTGTTGCAATGGTACCTGTATAGGTGTTGTTTGCACCTGGTATCATTGCGTTTTTGCCTCCGGTTGGAGTTTGGCTGGTCACCGCGTTAATGTTGGACTTATCAACCTCGTTATGAATGAACTTAAATTCAAACTCAGAATTTTTTACATTCAAGGGGTCAACCACTTTAATAGCAATAGGGCCCTGAGCATTTTCATAGGTAATAACATCTACGGTTGTACTTGCAACAATGGCATTTTCAGAAGTGCTGGTAAGGGTAAGCATGTTACCTCCATTTCCCTGGCCTTCGTGGCGGGTTACTTTAGGGCCAAAGCCATAGGCTGACTGCGCTACAGTTCCACCTTTTTCATTATCGATAATATGTGGAATTCCGGAACTTTTCTTCAACTTACGTCCTTCGAGGTATTCTCTCTTTTGGCCGAGGTAGTTGGCTGAAGGATTTGTGCTTGGCGCAACGTCTTGTGCGTACTCCAAATACCTGTTCCAGGCATAAGCAACTGCCACAAAGTAGTATGTTTTGTTGTTGATCAGTGAGCGGTTCTCAGAAGTAGAAAAGGCATCCTGAGTCACTCTAAAGGTGCTTGTAATGCCCTGATTGGCACCTTCAACTTTTACAACCGGAACATAAGCGCCGATGAGATTATCGATCTCATAGTTCACGATTCGACTTACACCATTTTTAACATCGCACTGGAAAATTGGAATTGCTTTTGTTCTGTCGGTTAAGTCGGTTGACGACACGTTAATCGATTTCACCTGATACACGATGTAACCTTCAAACGCATAATTTTTGTTCGGATCGCGAAGTTCCGGTATAGTTGAGGTAGGGTCAGAAATAATGGAGATATCCTCTTCAAGATAATCATTATTAAACTGTTTGTAATTGTTTGATTTGCCTTTTTGATTTGAAAGGTAAATAATCAACTCGTTGTTTAATTCCTGAACGGTCATGTCCGGCGCCTCAGGTCCGTCGAGGAGTTTAAAACAGTTGTCGAACAAGGCCTGAGCTTTGTCATCGGCACTGTAGAGTAATTCAAGAGATTCAATGTATCCGCCTTTGGTAGGACTTTGGGCCCATGGCATACCAAAAGTAATATCGTTCACCGCACCCGGCTTCAAGGTAAACGGACCTGCAGACTGAAGAAAACGACGATCACCAGGAAGGTTACCTGAAGCTTTTTCAGTCCAGCCTGTTCCTTTTACCGGATCCCCATCATAAACGAAAGTAGATGGTTGGGTACCTCCATAGGCGTTACCACCGAAAGTAAACGGAGAGCCGTCTTTCCAGAAGCCCGTCATGTAATTGTAATAGTGAATTGCAATATCAGGATTGGTAGTTTGGGAAGGGAAGGCACCAATGTTGTTGTTATAATAAGTAAAACGGGACATTTGAATGGTTTCACCCGGCTCATCTATTGTTAAGTCAAAGTCGTTGTCGATACCATCCCCTGCATCTGCCAATGGCCCTTTAAAAAAGTCGCAACCCAAAGCGGGAGGAAAATCCTGATAGCCATTCACACCGTTAGCGGATTCATCAAATGGGTCGGCATTATAAATATAACCCAAGCCCCTGCCAACGTCACAACCCACATAATCGTCAAGGTAATAGCCCAGGTCAGGGTCATTCCAAACAGTAAAATAAGTTTGTTTTAATTCAAAAGAAGAGCGGTTGATGACCTCATATGAATAAAAGGTCATGTTGTTAATTTCATCGTTGGTTTTAAAACCAAAGGCTTGAGCTCTAACCTCAACGCCAATAGGCACACCCTGAGTTTCAGTGTGTATGCCACCATTATCATTGAAAACCCAGAACAGTGTTAAATCGCCATACAATTTTGTTTTACAGAATCCTAAATCGTCTTTTTCGGCTTTGTTCTCAACATCGTAGGCAGGATAATCACCACTTGATTCCGGATCATAAAATCCGTCGCCGTTGGCATCAAAATAGGGCGCTAAACGGCGGCCCTGGCGTTTGCTCACATCTCCATTTCCCGGCCAGTTAAGAATGTCAGAAGTTTTAGTTCCGGTTGCAACATAATTGTCAACCTCAAGACGGGTTACAGAAAATATCTGGTCGTACTTCAAACACTCCGCAGGATCGGCTGATGCGTTGGTTGTATCCAAAGGTCCGGGCCAAAAGTCAATCCCGTTCTGACGGTAGGTCATGGCCGCCACTTTCAATTGTCCGCCTGCATCCAAACCACCCAACCAAATGGATCCACCAAAACAGGAGGACACCCCTACGTTACGGTTTGTAACGGCAGGAACGTAATAATACGCGTTTCCATTTCCGTTCAAATCCCACCACATATCGCCACCACTGTACACAATGGTTCTTACGTTGTTGACCCACAACTCGCGACTGGCCCTTGGGGCAGCGCAGGAAGCCATAATCTTTCCGCCGGCAGTGGAGGAAAAACCTGAGGATTTGTTTTCTCCGGCAGCTTTTTCGCGGGCCGTTACCGGAATCGCAAATAGTGCCGAGATGATGATGATACTGATTCGTTTCATGGTATATAGTTCTTTATCAGTGATTAGAATTCAAATAAAAGTCCGATGCGAATTTGACGAGGCGTATTGTAATTCGTTGGGTTGTTCATACGAATTGAATACAGGTCAATGAAGGAAGCTGCATTGTTCGCCTGAGCGATAGCTGCCTGAGCTTGGGTAGATGAAAGATACCCGTCATCATCAGGTGTTCCGGTATAGTTGTATACGTTCAACACATTTTTAGTGTTGAATAGGTTCAGCACCTGCAAATACACATTTAGATTGGCATGTTTTCTGGAATCAGACTCTTCTCTGCCCCAGGCTAAATCAATGTTTTTATCGATACGCAAATTGGTTCTGAAGTTCCATGGTTTTGACGAACCGTTGATCTGACCAACAATGTTGGATCTTGTATTTCCACCTTGTGTAGGCACAGGATCGCTCCAGCGGGTATAAGGTGTTCCCGAACCCAGAAGGAAGGAAAGGTTAAAACCTACATCTTCAAAAACGTGAATTTTCTTCTCATTTTTACGGGTAATGGTCCATCCCTTGTAGTCTTTTTTACGTCCAAAGCGGTAATCGTAGTTCAATACAAAACTGTGGCGCTGATCGAAATCCAGAGGCTGAAGCACCCTTAAATTAGGCTGACCACTGCTGGCCAGGTTAGCTCCTGAATTGATGTTTGAACCTGATCCTTCGGCAAACTGAAGGGTATAGTTAAAGTTGATGCGGGAACCACCGGTTCTTCTGAAATCAAATACGGCAGAAAGACCTTTTACAGTAGAAAAGTCGATGTTATCGTACATGATGTAGTTTTTAGGGTAGGCCCCAACCACAGTTCTCTGATTAATCTGATTACGGAATTCTTTGTAGAAGGCACTAATAGAGAGAGAAGCATTTTTTCTTTCGTTCAACACCTGAGAAAAACCGAACTCATAGTCAATGGTGCGTTGCATTCTTTGATTTGGATTCGAAATCAGTGGAGAAGTTGAAGTAGCATTCAGATAATAATATTCCAATGGTTGGATAACTGAGTTGGTTGGGCGCTGAACAAGAACATCATAATGTGCAAAGAAGTTGGCTACATCGGATATCGGAAAGGAGAAACCAAGACGCGGTTGCGGAATGATTTCGGCCTTATAGGCAGTAAATCCACCTACAGACATGTTTTTTTCGTAGTTGGCAAAATCCTTATACAATGGGATAGGGCGACCATCAGAAGAATAGATCAAACTTGGATCGGAAATCTCAGCACCTTCGGCATTGAACCATTTATCGCCTTCACGGTAGCCAAGAATCGACACCGGTGATTTTCCTCCTGCCGGGTTTTGAGCCACATAAACAGCTGCGTCTTCTGAAATGTTACCCGGAACATTATCGGTAAATCCTGATGGAAGATTTTCCATTGAACCCAGGTCACTTACATGCGCCAGTTCGTGTAAAGCGTATTTATCTTTCAACACGGGTTGATTGGCATCATAACGGTCAATACGCAAACCCACAAGGAATTTAATGTCCTTGAAGTCAAACTTATCCATAATGTAAGCCGCAGCGTATACCGGTTTGAAGGTACCTATGGTGAAGAGGTTACGTCCATTCTGATCTTTATCATTCAAAAACTTATCAATGGAAGTTGTTTGTTTGCTGTCGTCTGATTTTTCACCGTCGTGACGGTAGCCACTGTAAGCAACCAGGTTAGCATCGCCTGTAGTTCCCAAAAGATCTTCGGCGCTGAACATATCCATGCTGAATGTTGATGGATCAAGAGCATCGGTGTTTACAAAGCCAGTGTGGTCTTTTGGAAGTCCGAGTTTTTCAAGTAACATCTCTGAAAACTGCGTTTGTTTGTCCTCCTGATATAAATAGTCATAGTAATAATATGGAATCAATCCTGAAAACTCTTCGTTTTTAATAGGGCTTGAAAGGTCCAGCTCACGGGTATGGTCATTTGCGATCAAACGCATGCGTGTCCAAAGTGCAGAAGCTGCTAAACCATAGGAACTCACAAAACGCTGATCCAACTCAAATCCAACGGATAAGGCATGTTGTTTTACGTCGGTGTTAAAACTCGTGGCTACACGGAATGTATTGGACTGGGAATAAGAATAGCCGGAAGGATAGGTACCGAAGTTAAAATATAAGTCGTTGTAGATGGTACCCGGACGACCACCGTTAAGAACGCCGTTGTTACCTTGAATATAATTCATTGAAACCTGATTAGGGTCAGACTGGTTGATGAGGTAAGTGGTAAACAACGCTGCATCAGGATTCATATCACTAGCAGTGAATTTAACAGGTAATTCCTGACGGCCGGTGTAGGTATAAGCATTCACAGCCTGCCCGTTCACTACGTAATCATTTACAAATTCATAATTGTAGGCAAAATTCTCATCCAGAAAACTTCTGTCGAACTTACCAACGTAGCCATAATTGAAAATCTGGTCTTTATGGAATGGGCTTTCGGTTCTACCATTCACACCCTCATAACTCATCAGGAATTTAAAATAGGAATTGGACAGCAGAGATTGTGTTTTTTCCTTATCCGCATTTGGATTGCCAAATTTTTGAGTAAGGGAAATCTGACCGCGATACGTCTTGTTAGTGGATTTGGAGTGGTTAGCGGAGTTAAAGACCTGGCTTAGGGCTGAGTAATTGTATGCATCACCATAGTCATAAAAGCCACCCAATGAGATGATGGTATTATTGCTAGGTTGGTAATCGAGTTTTCCGTTGATGGCGAAGGAACGGGTTGCAGCATTTGGACGGTACTTTTGTGTGTACATGTCATCTTTGGTTACAAACTCAGAAGAGCGGACAAAACCTGAGCCGGAAGGGGATGGGGTTAATGGCTGGTTTTTTAAGTCCTGAAGTTTTTCGTCCTCCAACACATAAATATCCACATATGGTGGGCGGGGCTCTTTAATGTAATTGCCCTGGCCGGAAATGAAAAAACCAAGGACGGTACGTTCTGAAATGGAATCGCGTTTTTTCAGGATTGGACCACCAAAACTAAAACCAAGGGAGTTATAATCGTAGGCATCGGTAATTAAAGAAGAGATCAATTCAACACCTCCAAAATATTTTGATTGAGGTCCGCGGGTAGAGATGGAAATGGCCCCAGCGGTTAAGTCACCAAAGTTTGCCGGTACACCACCGGTAATTACATTCAATTGTTCAATAGACTGCTGCGGCAGGTTGGGTGAACCAAACACTTTTACTCCGTCAACAAAATATGTTGTGTTGGTTGAACGTCCACCGCGCACATTGAGTGCTCCACCTTCATCGGCCTGGTAAACGCCTGCTGTTGTTGCTGCAACGGAGTTGATGTCTTTGGTTGCAAGGTTCTGATAATCTTCACGGGTAACAGTTTGACCGGATTTGGTATCCGGATCAATCAAAGGTACGAGGTAGGTCACTACATCCACTTCCTGAAGGTTTGTTCCCTCACCACCGGCCAAAGGAATTGTCACATATGCTGTTTTACCTTCGCCAACTACAACATCCTTCACTTCAGTGGCCTGGTAACCAACAAACACACCTTTAACAGTGTATTTTCCGGGTGCGAGTGGCTTTATGGTTGCCTCTCCATCCATGTTTGTTGTTGCTACGCCCACCTGCACCCCGTCGCGGTATGCCACAACGTTTGCAAAGGGAATGGGTTCTTTGGTTGCTTTGTCCTGTAACAAGATCTTGATGGCCCCGTTATCACTCTGCGCTAAAGCCGACAAACCAAAGCAAACAACCATTACTAATGCGAGATAGATTTTCTTCATATAGTGTTAAATTACGCTAAAACGATTCCTTCAGTAAAGCCTTAAATTTATATACCCTGCGGCTTTCAAGCAAAAAAAAATGCCCCTTATTTATTAATATACTAGTTTTCAACCGTTTAAACTTGGCTCTTTGCCGTTTACATAAATTGGCTTAGAACAAATTTAAACACATTGAGATTAGAATAAATTAACAGCTTAGAAATTGGCCTGTGTTTATTGATAAGTGGAACACAAGAGCCGTTAAATGGTTGAGATGTTAATCAGGCCCTTAGTGTTTTCGTAACCAACGCGTGAGAAAGAACTCGCGTTCATTGTTGTTGTAGCGCTTGGATTTTTTACGGCTGGCCTTCATACGTTTCCGCACTTTTTTGGTTTGAATGCGTTTGTGGTGCTTTTTTATGGCTTTCTGTTCCGCCTTTTCCAGCTTACGTTTCTCCCGTTTTTCAAGGCGAATGCGTTTGTTGGATTTGATTTCCTGCCGCAGGGATTTCTCAGGCGGACCGGAACCCCGCTCCTGAGCAAAAAAAACGCCCGTTTGAGTAAAACTCATTATAATGCTAAAAAGCACTAAACGGACAAAAGGTTTCATTTTTGGTAATGCACTACTTCTACTCCAAATCGTTTTAGAAAATCAACGCCCTCCTCGGCTTTAATGGCTTTAAAACTCGCGTAACTGTGTTGGTAATACACTTTTTTGATCCCAACAGTGTAAATCACTCTGGCGCAGGCAATACAAGGCGATAAGGTGATGTATAAGGTACAACCGCTTAAACTGATGTTGTTTTTGGCGGCGTATAAAATGGCATTTTGTTCGGCGTGCAGGGCGAGGGAACAACTGCCTTTGCTGTCGCGGGGGCACCCCTCTTCCGGCCATTCGATATCGCAGTTGTGGGTTCCGGATGGCGGGCCATTATAGCCAAGCGAAACAATACGGGTGTCTTTGGTAAGCACAGCACCAACCTGCGCTTTCACACAATGTGAACGTTTGGCCAAAGTACCGGCCAGTTCCATATAAATATCGTCGAATGAAGGTTTGCTCATGGCTCAAAAATAAACATTAAGGGAATTACTCAAACGGCTTCGCTAACCACCTCTTTCACGTCATCGGGCAACAAACGTTTTAAAAGCGCTTCAATGCCGGCCTTAAGGGTCATGGTGCTGCTTGGGCAACCGCTGCAACTGCCGCGCATTTGTACAACCACTTTACCGTCTACCAGTTCTTTAAACGTGATGAGTCCCCCATCCTGCTCCACTGCAGGGCGAATGTATTGCTCAAGCACTTCGATGATTTTGTTTTCTACTTCGTTTTTAGGGGCTACGTGTTGGGTGTTCACTTTTACCGTTGTCGAAAAACTGGAATCCTTTGCAACTTCATTCACCGGAAGTTTAAGAATAACCGGCTCTGAGCTGTTCAGATAGTTTGTTATAAAAATCCTCAGTTCATCGCGGATTTCCTCCCACTCCACCTGCTCATGTTTTGTTACCGTAATGTAATTGGATGCAAAAAACACCCGCTTTACAAATGGAAAAGCAAACAATCGTGCAGCCAAAGGTGCGTCCTTACCGGCGTTCGATGGTTCGTAATCGGCCGTGGCCCCACTTACCAAAATGAGTTTGTTGGCCACAAATTTTACGCTGGCCGGGTTAGGCGTTTCTTCGGCGTAAACAATAAAGGGAATGTCCTGTAAGTCCATGATTTGTATTGAAGTCACAAAGTTAAGCTTTAGAAATTGATTACTTTTACGGGAAGAGGATTTATGTTTATTCAGACAGATTATCTGGTTATAGGTTCTGGCATCGCCGGACTGAGTTTTGCTCTTAAAGCGGCGGAAACCGGCAAGGTGATGCTGATCACCAAAAGCAACGAAGACGAAAGCAACACCAAATACGCCCAGGGAGGTATTGCAGCTGTATGGCATAGTGAGGACAGTTTTGAAAAACACATTGCCGATACACTTAATGCCGGTGCAGGATTGTGTAACGAAAAAATTGTGCGACAGGTAGTGAGTGAAGGCACCAAACGTGTTGAAGAACTCATTGAGCTGGGCACGCAGTTTGACAGAAACGAGAAGGGGCAGTACGACCTTGCCAAAGAAGGGGGGCATAGCGAACATCGTATTTTACACCACAAGGACGTTACCGGCCTTGAGATTGAAAGGGCCCTTTTGAAAAAAATCCACAGCCACAACAACATTGCCGTATTGGATCATTATTTTGCCATTGACATCATTACCCAGCACCACCTTGGAAAACGGGTTACTTCAAGCACAGCTGATATCAGTTGTTATGGCGCTTACGTACTAAACACAAAAAACGGTCACGTAGATACAGTACTTTCTAAAATTACTGTTATGGCTACGGGCGGTATTGGCCAGGTGTATTCCACCACCACCAATCCTGTAATTGCCACAGGTGATGGCATTGCCATGGTATACAGAGCCAAAGGCAAGGTAAAGGACATGGAATTTGTTCAATTCCACCCTACTTCGCTTTATAACCCGGGCGAACGTCCCAGTTTTTTGATTACAGAAGCCATTCGCGGATTCGGGGCACTTTTAAAAACACCCGACAACAGGGAATTTATGCACAAGTATGATGCGCGAGGTTCTCTGGCTCCAAGGGACATTGTATCAAGGGCAATTGACCATGAAATGAAAATCAGGGGAGATGACTTTGTTTATTTGGATTGCAGGCATTTGGACAGAAAAGGTTTTATTGATCACTTTCCCAACATCTACAACAAATGCATGAGTATGGGCATTGATCCCTTTTTGAACATGATACCCGTTGTTCCGGCGCAGCATTATTTATGTGGGGGCATTGTAGTTGATGAATTTGCGCAAAGCAGCATTCTGAATTTGTACGCAGTTGGCGAATGCGCCTGCACGGGTTTGCACGGTGCTAACCGTTTAGCAAGTAATTCCTTGCTCGAAGCCGTAGTTTATGCTCACAGGGCCTTTGAACATGCATGTCCTAAACTTTCAAGCCTGTTCATTCAAGATGCCATTCCTGAGTGGAATGCAGAAGGAACAGAACATGCCGAAGAAATGGTGTTAATCACCCAATCCCGCAAAGAGGTACAACAGATTATGTCGAATTACGTTGGCATCGTCCGAAGTTCCTTAAGGTTAAAGCGGGCTTTTGATCGTCTGGAAATACTCTATAAAGAGAATGAAGCGCTTTACGAAAAGACCACCATTACTCAGGCTTTATCTGAGCTCCGCAACATCATCTGCATTGGCTACCTCATCATTAAACAAGCTATGGAAAGAAAAGAAAGTGTTGGCTTGCATTACCTGAATGAATACCAAAAAAAGGAACTGGTCTAGGCTTGCTTCGCGCCTGATATTTTTTTACCTTTAATTCAGGCTATATAAATACTCACCTTAAAAACCAAATCTATGAAAAGAGTTTTTACCAAATTTCTGTTTCTTGCCATTTGTGTTTTCTCAGTACACTTGTCGTATTCACAATGTGCCACAACGGCAGCCGGAGGTTCGGCCTCCAACATGTACACTCAAATCCGTAATTCAACCAATCCTGTAGTGGCGGATAAAAACCTGAATACAATTGTTTTTATTCACAGAAACAATGCAGGTGGTTTCGGCGGGAATTCAGGGCACTTGCGTTACGATGTTTCGGTTAACGGAGGATTAACATGGACCAACGATCAGGGCGTTTTGAACCCCATCAACTCCAATTTGGCCAGGTACCCGAATGTTACCATACACAACCCCACAGCCAATGTCAACCCGGCCAATGCCTACATCAGTTATATGGCCGCCACCATTAATTCGGTTAACTCCACCTGGAATGGTTTGGTTTCCGGTGTCAGGCAACTGAGTGGTGCAGGTAATACTGAAAGCTACAACCAACCGGTATTAAGTCCCCAACTTATTCCCCACTCTACCGTAAAAGGTGCTCCCGGCGTTTACTGGGCCATTGACGCTTTGTTCAATGGTGCGACCATAACGGGTTTTGCCATTTACAAAGGCATATGGAATCCTG
>Ga0154020_10001020_pt1 | contig 34594 bp, 23 predicted proteins | sample Klosneuvirus_201_FD_109709 | JGI IMG/M metagenome (GOLD analysis project Ga0154020, IMG submission 109709) | Active sludge microbial communities from wastewater, Klosterneuburg, Austria - Klosneuvirus_20160825_MG | ecosystem: Engineered > WWTP > Aerobic digester > Activated sludge | place...
GGGGGTGAGCGTCACCACGCCGGGCGGCACCGCCACGCTGCCCATGGCGTACCGCTACGTGTCCCCGGTGCGCGTGACGGCGCTGGAGCCACAAACGTTGGTGGCCGGACAACCCGCGCAGGTGGTGTTGCGCGGCAGCGGCTTGTGGGCACCGGTGGTGGTGACGTTGACGGGAACCGCGGGGACGCAGGTGGTCACGGCGGGAACCGGGACGGACCTGGCGGTCCCGGTGATGCTGCCGGCGTTGACGGTGGGAAGTTATTCGCTGCGCGTGGCCAACGGGGATGGTGAAGAGACCACGTTGGGCATGCAGCTGGTGGTGACCGCACAGCAGGCCCCCACGTTGGCTTCGGTCCTGCCAACACGTGGGCTGGAGCGCGGCGGCAATCCAGTGCGATTGACGGGGACGGGGCTGTCCGGCGCCACCGCAGTGCGTTTTGGTGCGGTGGCGGCCACGGGCTTCCAGGTCAACGCCACGGGCACCGAACTGGTGGTCAACGCGCCGGCGGCAACGCGCGGCCGCGTGAGCCTGAGCGTGGAGACCGCCAATGGCACCGCCACCCTGACCGACGCGTACAGCTACACGCGCGCGGTGGTGATTTCCCAGGTGACGCCGGCGCAGGTGGCCGCCGGCATGGCGGGTGGCATCACCATCACCGGGACGGGTTTTGTGGCGCCGGTGCGCGCCACCCTCTCCGGTGCCACCACCGTGGCGCTCAACCTGACCCAGGCCACCGAGACCACGTTGACGGCAGGCGTTCCGGCGCTGGCCGGCGGGGACTACCTGGTCACGGTGGTCAACCTGGACGGCGAAAGTGGCGTGTGGGCCAGCAGCCTGCGGGTGCGCGGAGGACTGGTGGTGGACGCCATCCACCCGCGCGGCGGCTTTGTGGATGAGACCACCCCGGTGGAAATAAGCGGGCCGGACCTCACCGGCGTCACCGAGGTGCTGGTGGGTGGCGTGGCGTGCCCGGACCTGGTGTTGCGCACCACCACACGGCTGACGTGCACCGCGCCGCGCGGCGCCATGGCCGGGGCGGTGGATGTCACCGTGCGCCGGGAGAGCCTGGCCGAAGGTGTGTTGTCCAATGGGTTCACCTACGCGCCGCCCAGCGGCGGACCTTTGCTGGTGCTGGGCGTGTTGCCGGGCGGCGGTGGCGCCAACGGCGGAGACAGCGTGGAGGTGTTGGTGGCAGGGCTGCCGGCGGTGTCGCCGGTGGTCCGGCTGGGCGGTACCTTGGCCACGGTGACCGGCGTGACGGGGGGACGGCGCATCCAGGTGACCACGCCCACCCGCGCGCTGGCCGGCGCCACGTTGTGGGAACGGGTGGACGTCAACGTGTCCACCGGGACGGCCATGGACACCGCCGCGGGCGCGTTCCGCTACCACGTGGTGCCGGGCATCACCGCGGTGACGCCGGACAAAGGGGCCACGGTGGGTGGTGACGTGGTGACGGTGACCGGCACGGGGTTCACCGCGCAGGGCACACGCGTGCTGTTGGATGGCCGGCCGTGCACCAACCTGGTGGTGCTGGGTCCCACGCAGGTCCAATGCACCGCGCCGGCCCACGTTGCGGGCCTGGTCACCGCGGTGGCGGAAAATGAATTTGCCGTTGGTGCGCCACGCTCGGCGGCGTTTGAGTACGTGGAAGCCGTGCGGGTGGTGACGTTGTCCCCGCCCGCGGTGAGCCTGGCCGGCGGTGCGTGGGTGGAGGCGGTGGGCAGCGGCCTGGTGGGTGGGCGCATGGCGTTGTCTTTTGTGGAGGACGGCACCGTGCTGCCAAACGTCACGGTGCTTTCAGACACGCGCATGCTCTTCCAGGTGCCCGCGCGCGTGGCGGCGGGAACGCTGACCCTGCGCGTGGTGGACACCGCGCGGCTGGGCCAGCCGTTTGCGCAGGGAGACATTCCGCTGCGGTATGTGGACCCCACGGTGGCCGGCGGCGGCGTGGGGGGCGGCGCCATCAACCGCAACATCAACGTCACGGTGGTGCGCGCGGACAACGGGGCGCGGGTGGCCAATGCCCCGGTGTTTGTGGGGAACGCGTGGAGCACGTCCACCGCGCGCGGGGTGACCAACGCCAACGGCATGGTGGTGCTGTCCAACACCACACTTGCTGGACCCGTGACCCTCACCGCCGTTGCCAACACGTTTGGCGCCATGACCTACACCGCGCTCAACGCGCAAGACGTGACGCTGGTGCTGGAACCGCACCAACCGGTTGCGCCGGTTGCGCCGGCTGTTTCGCTTTTGTCCGGCAGCGTGTCCGGCTGGGACTTTGCGGGGATGCCGCAGGGTGCCGCGCCGGGTCGCATCAAACGTGTTGCAGTGGTCATCCCGTCGGAGCCGGCCTTGGGTGTCCCCGCCCATCCACCCGGACCGGGTCTGGTGGTGTCTGAGACGCCGTGTGACGTCACGCCAGACGGCGTGAACAACCCGCTGGGGACCACCTTCAGTGTGTTGGTGCCGGGTGGACGCCACGTGGCGTTGTTGGCGGTGGTGTATTTTTATGACTCGGTGGACGGGACCTGCGCCCCGGATGGCGCCGAAGGTGAAGGTTTCATCCCGGTCACCGCCGCGGCCATGGGCATCCTGCCGGACGTGGACGTCACCGGCGGCACCTTGGCTGGTCTCAACCTGGCCATCAACGTGGCCGCCACCCTGGACGCCACGGCATTGCTCATGGGCGCGCCAGCCGTTCCCACTGGCACATCCATCTACACCGTGGACGCGGTGCTGGACCTGGGCGTGCCCGGGACGCTCACGTTCTTCACTGCGCTGGGCAACAACGGCAACCTCGCGTTGGGGAGCGCCACGCCCGCCACGCTCTTTTCGGCGCTGCCCGCGGGGCTTTCGGTGTTGGCCGGGTTGCCCACGGGCCTGCCGGTGACTGGCGGGTTCCCGCCGTTTGTCTACCGCGCGGTGGTGGCGCTGTCTGACCCGCTGACCCCGTCTGGTTTCACCGCACCGTTGAGCGAGGTGTTCAAGCGAGGCGCCTACCGCGCACAGGAGACGGTGACCGGCTTCTACACGTTCCCCGCGCCGCTGTTGCCGGCCAACGGCGCAACCTGGGTGGACCGCACGTTGCGCTGGGGCACGCTCAACCGCACCGACGGGTTGCTCACGGTGGAAGTGGCGCGCGTGGTGACGGTGGGGCCGCAAGGACCGGTGCTGGAACCCACCTGGAAGGTGGTGCTTCCCGGTGCGGAATCCCAGGTGCGCATCCCGGACGCATCCGGAAGTGGCGTGGTGGCTGGCCCCGTGGCGCAACTGGACCACGTCTGGCAGCTGCAAGCGGTCACCGTCTCACCTCAGGAAACCTTCTCCTACAACAGCCACGTCAACAGCGTGCTGGAGCCGGCACACCTGGACGCGCGCCTGCTGGCGGATCCACAGCTTTTTGTCCCGTGACAAGCCAGAGCATGCAAGCGTGGCAGGTCGCGTGGCATGGCGTTGGCTACAACACGGGTTCGAGAGGAACCACCCCATGGCCGCCGAACACCGCCCCGCACTGCCCGCGCTTGGTGAGACCCTCCGGCACCGCGGCCGGGAGCTGGATGTCCAGACGGTGGACCGTGGCGTTGGAAGCCCGCACATTGTCTCCAACCTTTTTTTTGAGGGTCAGCTCTTGCTGGGCCGCACCGTGGCCTACGCGGCAACCGCAGCGCCGCTGGAAGTCCGCGAGCTCATGCGTGCACACCACGCGCGCCTGTTGTCTGACCTGGCCGCGGGCGCCTTGGACCAGGCGTTGGCCGGCGTGCTGCCGGACGCGCCGGTGCAAAACGTGACGCTCCCGCCCGCGCACGGGGACACCCCACGCCCGGGTGCCACCGCTCCCGCCGTCACCACCTTCCAACCCGGGCCGGCCGGCGCCAACCCGGCCTTCCTGGTGGTGCTGCAGGACCCACGGGCATTCCTGGACCTGCAGTTCTCCAAGGGGGACGTCCACGGGTTGCTGCTGGACACCACGCAGGACGTCCCTCTGGGCAGCGCCGTGGACGTGGTGGTGCGGTTTCTTGGTCAACCCATGCGCCAGTTCTTTTTGACGGGCGTGGCCGCCTGGCGCCGCACCAGGGGCACCCGGGACCTCAAGGCGGGCCTGGGCGTGGAGTTTGGGCTGGAACACAAGGTGGCCCTGGACCGCGTGGTGGAGTTTGCGCTGGGCATCCATGACCTAGCGGCAGACCGCACCCATCCCCGCGCACGTTGCCGGCTCAAGGCGCGCGTGGATGTTGAAACCGGCGCGCGCCACCAGGCCACACTGCTCAACGTGTCCCAGGGCGGCGCCCTGCTGGCGGATGTGCCGCCGCTGCCCGCCGGCAGCGTGATGACGCTCCACATCAAGCGCGGCTCTTTTTTTTCGCCCACGCTGCGCCTGCGCGCGGTGGTGCGTTGGGCCAACGCGCCACCCGGCCGTTGCGTGGGCGTGATGTTCATGGTGGACGGCGCGCCCCGCCTGCGGGCGCAGCTGGACACGCTGGTGGACCAATTCCTCAATGCTTCCGCGCACTCTTGAGCTGTGAACAAAATGTGATACCGTTCACGCACGACCCCTCCCGCCGCGTTGGAGCCCGTGCACCATGCGCAGTCCCGTGGACACCCAGGGCCAACGCCGCAGCGCCATCCTGGATGCAGCAGACCGGTTGCTGCGGGAACACGGCTGGCAAAAGACCACCATTGGGGACATTGCGCGTGAGGCGCACGTGGGCGTGGGCACCGTCTACCTGGAGTTTGAAAACAAGGACGCCATTGTGGAGGCGGTGAGTGCCGGGCGGCACACGCTGGTGCTGCGCGCCATGATGGACGCCGCCACCCGGCCCAAGGCCACACATGCTGCGCGCCTGACGGGGATGATGGACGCACGCGTGGAGACTTTTCTGTCCCTGCGTTTGGACGGCACCCACGCCCAGGAGCTCATGTTTTGTGTGTGCCCGGGGGTGAAGACGGCCGGGCAGCGTTTTTTTGAAGCGCAACACGCGCTGTGCACGCAGGTGCTCCATGAAGGGCACCGCGACGGCGAGTTCCACCTGCAGGACCCCACCGCCTCCGCCCACGCGGTCTTGCGGGCGTATGCCACCTTCTCCCCACCCCACCTGTTTGCCGAAGAGACAGCCCTGATCCGGCCCGCGCTGGCGGCCCTGCACCAGCTTGTTCTCGACGGAGTGTTGCGCAGGAAGGCCCGCGGCCGCTGAAGTGCCTTGCCAAGGGGATGAACGTTCCTAGATTCCGTTCACCTCAGCTTCCGGACCGCAGTCCGGGCGGGGTCAACCGGAGCCATCATGTCCAGCCTGCCGCAAGGTGTCCCGCCCCAAAACCCCTTCCCATTGCTGCCGCTGCGCAACGGTGTGCTGTTGCCGGGGACCACCATCACCCTCCCCATGGGCCGCGCCCAAAGCGTGGAGCTGGTCAAAGCCGTCAAGCCGGGAGACGTCATTGGCGTGGCGGTGCAGCGTGAACCCCAGACGCAGGACCCCACCCTGGCAGACCTGTTGCCCGTGGGCGTGTTTGCGCGCGTCACCGAAACGTTCCGCACGCCCGGTGGCCTGCGCATGGTGCTGGAGGGTCTGGCGCGTTTCCGCCTGACGGACCTCACGCGCCACACCCCGTACTGGACCGCCGAAGGTGAACTGCTGGCCGACACCGACGTGGACGGCACTGAAACTGAAGCACTGGAAGAAGCGCTGCGCCGGGAAGTGGCCGCATTGCCCGCGGTGCGCGGGACGCCGCTTGAGACGCTGCGGCGGGTGCCGGATGACGCCGAGGGTCCTTCGCTTCTGGCCGACCGCGTGGCCAGCGGGCTGCAGCTTGAGACGGAAAAGGAGCTGGAGGTGCTCCTGGCGCAAAGTGTCAAGGAGCGGCTGCGCGTGGTGATGCGCCTGCTGGCCGGCGCGCGTGCGGCACAGGACGTGCGGCACAAGATTGAGAGTGAAGTGCGCGGGGAGTTCCAGAAGAACCAGAAGGAAGCCATCCTGCGTGAACAGCTCAAGGCCATCCGCCGGGAACTTGGCGAAGAGGGTGACGCCAAGGATGACCTGGCGGTGCTCAAGAAGCGCCTGGAGGACGCGGGCCTGCCGGAGGAAGCCAGGAAGACGGCAGACCGTGAGCTGCGCCGGCTGGAAGGCATGGGTGGGCAGAGCCCGGAGGCCAACGTCATTCGCAGCTACCTGGACTGGTTGGCGGCGGTGCCGTGGTCCAAACGTGCGCCGGCCAATGATGACCTGCGCAACGTGCGTGAAAAGCTGGAGGGAGACCACCACGGCCTGGAGGACGTGAAGCGCCGCATCCTGGAACACCTGGCGGTCATCAAGCGCACCGGCAGCACGCGCGCCACGGTGTTGTGCCTGGCGGGGCCTCCCGGCGTGGGAAAGACGTCTTTGGGCCAGTCCATTGCAGATGCCATGGGCCGTCCGTTTGTGCGTGTGGCGTTGGGTGGCGTGCGGGACGAAGCCGAAATTCGCGGGCACCGGCGCACCTACGTGGCGGCCATGCCGGGGCGCATCATGCACGCCATGAAAAAGGCCGGCGTGAAGAACCCGGTGTTCCTCTTGGATGAGATTGACAAGCTTGGCCAGGGTTGGATGGGCAGCCCGGAGAGCGCACTTCTGGAGGTGCTGGACCCGGAACAGAACAAGACGTTCCAGGACCACTTCCTGGAGCTGCCGTATGACCTCTCCGAGGTGTTGTTCATCTGCACCGCCAATGACCTGTCTGCCTTGTCCGCGCCGCTGCGGGACCGTCTGGAGATCATTGAGCTGAGCGGTTACACCATGGAGGAGAAGTTCCACATTGCCCGCAACCACCTCATCCCGCGCGCGCTCAAGGACCATGCACTGGGTGACGGCATGCTCACCGTGACGGATGCGGCCCTGCGTGGCGTCATCAACGGGTACACCCGGGAAGCCGGGGTGCGGCAGCTCAACCGGGAACTGGTGAAGCTCTGCCGCGCGCTCACGCTGGAAATGGAGCAGCTGCCGGCGGACACCAAGCCCGCGCCGCGGGTGGTGGATGAAGACGGGTTGAAAAAGCCGCTGGGCAAGGTGCGCTTCTTCAATGACGTGGCCGAACGCACCGCCTCCCCCGGCGTGGCCACCGGCCTGGCGTGGACGCCCATGGGCGGGGACATCCTGTTCATTGAGACCTCGCGCATGCCCGGCAAGGGGCGGTTGGAAATCACCGGCCAGCTGGGTGACGTCATGAAGGAGAGCGCGCGCGCGGCATTGACCTATGTGCGGTCCCACGCGGTGGAGCTTGGCGTCAAAGAGGACTTCATGGAGAAGGAGGACGTGCACATCCATGTGCCGGCCGGCGGCGTGCCCAAGGATGGCCCCAGCGCCGGGGTCACCATGTTCACCGCGCTCACCAGCCTGTTCTCTGGCCGCCGCGTGCGGGCGGACACCGCCATGACCGGTGAATGCACACTGCGCGGCAAGGTGCTGCCGGTGGGCGGCATCAAGGAGAAGGTGTTGGCCGCGCACCGCGCGGGGCTCACGCGGGTCATCCTGCCCAAGAAGAATGAACGGGACCTGGATGATGTGCCGGCCACGGTTCGCGAACAGATGACGTTCTTCCCCGCCGAGGACATGGCCACGGTGTTGCGTCTGGCGTTGGAGGATGTGCCCGCCACCGCACCACACCTGGATGATGCGCCGCTGGCTGGGCCGCCGGCCACTGTGGTGGCAGAACAGGTCACCACGCGCCCGGAACACCTGGCCTGAAGCGAGACTACGGCGCCAGCTGGATGACCTGCAGGTAATCCACGGCCACCGCGGCGCGCCGGGTCCTCAGCCCCACCTCCCCGTCCAGGGGCGTGTTGAGCATGTGGCTTACGTTGGCGCTTCCGACCGTGGCGGTGATGTTGTCTGGCTGGACCTGGACGCGCAGGGTGTAGGGCGTGCCCACCTGGAGTTCCCCGGGCAACAGCGATCCCGCCGCAGGCTGGTCCGCCGTGTTGTTGGTGAGCACGTAGATGTTCAGCTGGGAGGGGTGGCCCGCCCGGTGGATGACGCCAACGTACCAACCGGTGTTGCCGCCATTGAGGCCCAGCGTGACGCCAACGTTGTGGGTGTCCGGCATCACCGTGGGATCCACCATGGTGTAGGCAAAGCGGAGTTCCACCTCAAAACTGGTCCCCGGGTTGAGGCCAACAGCAACCAGCAGCGGCGCGGCCCCATCGTTGGAGGTCTGGCTCTGCTGCAATTGCCCTCCCGCGGCGGTCCACGGGTTTCCTTCCCCGCGCCACGCGGTGGCATCCAGGGGGCCGTCAAACCCATCAAAAAACGCAAACGTGTGCCGGGCCGCACTGGGGTCACACGCGTCTCCCACGCCGTCCTGGTCCAGGTCCGGCTGGGTGGTGCTGCTCAACGCTGGGCAGCGGTCACATGCGTTTCCAAACATGTCCCCGTCTTCATTCTCCTGACCGGGGTTGGCGGCGCCTGGACAGTTGTCGGCGGCGTCCACCACGCCGTCATTGTCGCCGTCCGGCGGGCCAAGGCTGGAGGACCCCGCGGCACTGGAACTGGCGGCCATGGTGCTGCTGGATGAGGACGCGGCAGAACTGGAGAACACGGCGGTGCTGCTGGACGTGACGCTGCTGGACGCCGTTGCACTGGATGGCCCTGCGCTGGAAGACGCAAACTGTGACGTGGCGCCGGCAACGCTTGTGGAGGACGCAAGAAGGGATGCGCTTGAGGACGCCAAGGACGAGGAAGCCCCCATCAAGGACCCGACCGACGACGATGCCCCGCTGGAGGAGGTGACGGCTCCCCCGCTGGAACTGGATGTTTCAACCCGCGGCAGGCACAGGCCGTCCTGGCATTCACTCCCGCGGTCACATTCCTGCGTGCTGTTGCAGGTCTTGAGGCAGCTGCTGTCCCGGCGCACAAAACCTTCTGGACACGGCGCACACGCCGCGCCGCACAGAACCACCATGATGAACGCCTGCTTCACAGCAGCGTGCATGTGCATGAAAAGAAACTCGACCGCCCCACGCATTGTCCGGGCAGCGTAGCGCAAGCCAGGACCCACGGCGCGTCTACACTGGCCCACACGTGGCCATCCGGCTCGACGTCACAGCCCGGCTTCGTCAAACATCCCGGCGAACAACGCGCTGGACAGGTAACGCTCACCCGCGTCAGGCAGGATGGTCACAATGGTCTTGCCGGCGTTCTCCGGCTTTTGTGCCAGGCGCACCGCCACCGCCGCAGCCGCGCCGCAGGATATCCCGCACAGGATGCCTTCTTCCCTGGCCAGGCGGCGCGCAAACTCAATGGACTCGTCGTTGGTGATGTGTTCCACGCTGTCAATGAGGCGCGTGTCCAGCGTGCCGGGGATGAAGCCCGCGCCAATGCCCTGGATTTTGTGGGGAGCCGGCACCAGCGGCTCATTGGACAGGAACTGTTTGATGACGGGGCTGTGGCTGGGCTCCACCGCCACGGACTTGATGGCCTTGCCGCGCGTGTTCTTGAAGTAGCGGGACACGCCGGTGATGGTGCCGCCGGTGCCCACGCCGGACACAAAGATGTCAAAGTTCCCGTCGGTGTCACTCCACAGCTCGGGGCCGGTGGTCTCCTCGTGGATGCGGGGGTTGGCCGGGTTCTGGAACTGCTGCAGCAACACAAACTTCTCCGGGTCACTGGCGGCAATCTCGTCCGCCTTCGCAATCGCGCCCTTCATGCCCTTGGCTGCCTCGGTAAGGACCAGCTTGGCACCCAGCGCCTTGAGCACCTTGCGGCGTTCAATGCTCATGCTCTCTGGCATGGTGAGCGTGATGGGATACCCGCGCGCCGCCGCCACAAACGCCAACGCAATGCCGGTGTTCCCGCTGGTGGGCTCCACCAGCTCTTTTCCGGGCCGCAGCACGCCGCGCTTTTCGGCGTCCCACACCATGGAAGCACCAATGCGGCACTTCACGCTGTACGCCGGGTTGCGGCCCTCTATCTTGGCCAACACGGTGGCTTTGGCGTTCCCCACCACACGGTTGAGCTTCACCAGCGGCGTGCGGCCAATGGACAGCGAGTTGTCTGCGTAGATGTTTGCCATGGTCAGGCTCCCGGGGGGTTGTTGTCCGTTTTAACGGACGTCCGTTTTAGCGGACGCTTGTGGACCACGCAAGGCGAAAACCGCCGCTGGGGTCGGGATGGTTCTCCCTGACCCAGGAGGCCGGCGGGCCGTGGGGTGGCAACCCGGGTGGTTGTCGTCGGGTCAGGCGTGGCTGGGGCTGGTTGGGGTGGGCGGAAGTGCAAACAGCGGTGCTGCGTGGCGGGGGCGGTGGGCCCTGCTGGCCACGCCGGGATGCCCTCCATCTGTCCATCCGGATGGACGGATGAAGCGCCCTGGGGAACCCAACCCCGCCCCCTTACCAAGCCCAACCACGCATCAACCCGCCGCGGTCACACTGCGTGGCGTCACACCCCACTCCTGCCTCCTGGGCCAAAGATCATCCTCTCCCGCCAGCTGGACCTTTCAGCCGCGCATGTCATCCAGGATGCGCCGGGCCGCAGCGGCCGGGTCCTTGGCCTGGGTGATGGGCCGCCCAACGACGAGAAAGTCCGCGCCTTGCGCCACGGCCTCCCTGGGCGAGATGACGCGCTTCTGGTCACCCACTGGATCATCCGGGCCACGCACACCGGGCACCACCAAGACCGGGCGCGGAGACAGCGTGTTCACCAACGCCAGCTCCTGGCCGGAGCACACCAGGCCTTCCATGCCGGCCGCCACGCCAAGACGCGCCAGGTCCGGCACCAGCGCAGCGGTGGTCCTCCCGCCGAGGACTGCGAGGTCCTCATTGGTCATGCTGGTCAACACGCTCACACCCCACAGCTGCGGCCGCGGCTCCATCTTTCGCGCGGCTTCCACCACGGCCCTCCCACCGGACAGGTGGAAGCTCACGCTGTGCACGCCCATGCGCCCGGCTTCTCGCACCGCGTGCGCCACCGTTTGCGGAATGTCATGCAGCTTCAAATCCAGAAACACCTTGCCGCCGTGTTTTTGCACCAGCTCCACGGCCTTGAAGCCCTGCGCCATGAACAACTGCAGGCCCACCTTGTGAAACGTCACCACGCCCTGCGTTGCAACGATGAAGCGCTGTGCCTCTTCAAGCGTGCTCACATCCAACGCCAGAATCACCTGAGCCATGAACCCTCCTTGGCCAACGCACGCACCATGCTGCTCACCATGCCAGGCCCGCCATAGACCAGGCCGGTATAGACCTGCACCGCATCCGCGCCGGCGTCACGTTTCTCCAACGCGTCCTGCGCCGAGAACACGCCACCAACGCCAATGAGCGGCACCTTCCCCGCCGTGATGGCCGCCAGGGCCTTGACCACCTGCGTGGAACGCGCGCGCACCGGAACGCCAGACAGCCCGCCCTGCTCAAGGTTGTCCATGCCGGTGCGATCCACGGTGGTGTTGGTGGCAATGACTCCCACGTTGCGTTCCACCAGCGTGCGCGCGGCACCTTCCAGGTCCGCCAGGTCTGCGTCCGGGGACAACTTGAGAAACAGCGGAACCGGCCGCGTGGCCTTGGCCATCTCTCCCTGCGCGGCATCCAGCAAGGGCAACAACCGCTCCGGTTCATGCAGCTTGCGCAGGTCCTTGGTGTTGGGGCTGCTGATGTTGATGGTCACATAATCCGCAAACGGCAACAGGATGCGAATGGTCTCTGCATACTCCGCGGCGGCCTCTTCCAACGGAGTTGTGGCGTTTTTTCCAACATTGATGCCAATGGGAATCCCCGGCCGCGGCGTCTTCTCCAGCGTGCGGGCTGCCTCATCCGCGCCCACGTTGTTGAAGCCCATGCGGTTCACCACCGCCTGCAGCGCCGGGTAACGGAACACGCGCGGCCTTGGATTCCCCGGCTGACCCCGGCGGGTGATGGTCCCCACTTCCAGGAAACCAAAACCCAACGCCGCCAGCGCGGGAATCATCTCGGCATTTTTGTCAAAACCGGCACCCAGGCCCACGGGGTTGCGCAGCTTCAACGGCCCAAGCCGGGCGGGCACTTCCGGGGCCGCAAACACGCTGCGCAACACCGCCAGCGCACCTGGTGTGGCCTGGGCCAGACGCAACAGGGACGCAATGCGCAGGTGCGCATCCTCCGGGTCCATCCCAAACAGCCACGGTTTGACAACGCGGTACAGGGCTCCCATGGCGCGGCTCACAGCCACGGGCGGGCCAGCACGGCGCCGCGTTGCATGACCACCGTTCCGCCCACCAGCGTGGCCACCGCACCGCCCTGCAGCGGGCGGCCCGCAAACGGGCTGTTCTGGCTCTTGGAAGCAAAGACCTCCAACGTGCGCGGCGTGGCAGGGTCCACCACCGTGATGTCCGCCGGTTGACCCACACGCAACGTCCCGGCGTCCTTGAGTCCCAACACGCGCGCCGGGCCGCTGGTCACCAGTTCGGCCCAGCGCAGCGGCGTCACCAGGCCCGCGCGCACCAGGTCCAAAGACAGCGGAATCAACGTCTCCAGGCCGATGATGCCAAACGGGGCTTCGGCAAAGGGCTTCTGCTTCTTTTCACGCGCGTGCGGTGCATGGTCGGTGGCAATGACGTCCACCAGGCCTTGTCCAATGGCCACCCGCAGGGCTTCCACATCCGCCCGCGAGCGCAGCGGCGGGTTCATCTTGAAGTTGGGATCCCGGTTGGGGATGTCTTCATCCGCCAGGGTGAAGTGGTGCGGGCAGACCTCCCCGGTGACGTCCAGGCCGTCTTCTTTGGCGCGTTGAAGCAGCGCCATGGTTTCCCGCGTGGAGATGTGCGCCAGGTGCAGCTTGCCGCCGGTGAGGCGCAACACCTCAAGGTCCCGCGCGGCCAGCGCGCTCTCAGACGCGTTGGGAATGCCCTTGAGGTCCCGGGTGACGGCGGCAGGGCCTTCATTCATGCAGCCGCCGTTGGTCAAAGACATCTCTTCACAGTGTTCAATGACCCGCACATCCGCCACACGCGCGTGCTCCATACACCCGCGGAACAACTGGGCTGTGGCCACGGGTCTTCCGTCGTCAGTAAAGGCGGGCGCCCCTTGTGTGGCCATGCCATCAAGCCCCGCCAGGGTCTCCCCGGCCTGTCCCATGGTCACCGCACCCGCCACGCGCACGCGCACGTACGCGGTGTCCTTGGCACGCTGCTGCACCCAGGCCACGCGTTGCGCGGTATCCACCGGCGGCAGCGTGTTGGGCATGGACAACACCGTGGTCACCCCGCCCATGGCGGCGGCGCGGGTGCCGGTTTCAATGGTCTCATCCTCTTCGCGGCCGGGTTCCCGCAGGTGCACGTGGATGTCCACCAACCCCGGCAGCACCCACATTCCGGACGCATCCAACACGCGCAGCCCATCCTGCGGGACACGCGCGGCCAGCCCCACGCCCACTTCCCGGATGAGGCCGTCCTCCACCAGCACGTCTGCAATGGCATCCAACCCGGACGCGGCATCCAACACGCGTCCACCCCGCACCAACAACCGGCCCTTCACGTGGCCTCCGCCGCGGTGGGCGCATCCGGCAACAGCACACTGCTGCGTCCCACGCGGCCCAACGGCAAGAGCTGGGGCACGTCGGTGGGGTACTCACGCGTAAAACACGCGGTGCAGTGGCTGGGCGGCTGGGGCTTCTTCCCCGCGGCAGTGCGCACGGATTTCAAAAGCCCGTCCAACGACAGGTAGTGCAGGCTGTCCACGCCCAGGTAGCGGGCAATGTCTGCCAGCGGCATGCGCGCGGCAATGAGCTGGTCCTCCGCCGGGGTATCAATGCCGTAGAAACACGGCGCCACAATGGCTGGCGACGAGACGGCCATGTGGACTTCTTTCACCCGCACCTTGCGCAACATGCGCACAATCTTGCGGCTGGTGGTGCCGCGGACAATGCTGTCATCAATCAGCACAATACGTTTGCCTTCCAGCACCTCGCGCACCGGATGCAGCTTCATGCGCACGCTTTGTTCGCGCTTGGCCTGGCTGGGCTGGATGAACGTACGCCCCACGTAGTGGTTGCGTATGAACCCCATCTGGAAGGGGACGCCGGACTCCTGGGAGAAGCCCAACGCCGCGGGCATCCCCGAATCCGGCACCGGCACAACCATGTCCACCGCGGCACCCAACATCTCGCGCGCCAGCTGGCGGCCCATCTCCACGCGCGCCTGGTAGACATTGGCGCCAAACACCTGGCTGTCCGGGCGGGCAAAATACACCTGCTCAAACACACACGCCGCGCTGCGGGCGGCGGGGAACGGGCGGCTGCTGTGCACCTCGGCGCCTTCGGCCACCACCATTTCTCCGGGCTCCAACTCGCGCACAAAACGGGCGCCCATCAACTCCAACGCGCACGTCTCAGACGCAAAGACCACCCCGCGCGGCAGGCGTCCCATGATGAGCGGGCGGAACCCCCAGGGATCCCGCACCGCCACCAGGCGCTCGCGGCCGTCATGGACCATCAACACCACCACGCTGAACGCGCCCTGGCACTGCCGCAGCGCGTGGCACAGCGCATCCAGCGGCAGCCCCTGCGCGTGGGACATCAGGTGGAGAATCACCTCAGTGTCTGAGGTGCCGTGGAAGATGGCGCCGCGTTCTTCCAACCCGCGCCGCAGCGCCATGGCGTTGGTGAGGTTTCCGTTGTGGGCCAGCGCCACCTGCCCACGCACACTTTGCACCAACAGCGGCTGCGCGTTTTCAATGCGGCTCCCACCGGCGGTGGAATAACGCACGTGCCCCACGGCGGCGCGGCCCCGGAAGTCTTCCAGGTTCACGCCGGCAAACACCTCATTGACCAGACCCATGCCGCGGTGCGCGCGAATGATCCCCGCATCCGCCACGGCAATGCCCGCGCTCTCCTGCCCGCGGTGTTGCATGGAGAACAGCGCCAGATGGGAGAGCCGCGCGGCGTCACGGTGGTCAGAAATGCCGACGATGCCGCACATGCGCACTCCGCGTGGGTTGGCTTGGGTTCAACCTTTGACGTGATCCACCGTGTTCTTGAGGATTTGCAGACCCAGTTCCTTGTCCGCAACCTTCTTTTTTGTGGGGTGGTGCCACGCGGTCAGGAAGCGCTCAGGGTGCGGCATCATGCCCAGCACGTTGCCCTTGCGGTTGGTGATGCCGGCAATGTCCCGCATGGAGGCTGAGGGGTTGTCCTGGTAGCGGAACACCACCTGGCCATCCAGGCCATCCAGCACCTTGTCCGGCGCCACAAAACGCCCTTCACCGTGCGCCACCGGGAGGTCCAGCACATCCGGCAGGCCCTTGGTGAAGAAGCTCTTGCCCTCCACCTTCACGCGCGCCCAGGAGCACTCAAAACGTCCAGAGGCGTTGTACGTGAGGCTGGCGGTTTGCGGGTCCCCGGGATTGCCGGGGAGGAAGCCGGCTTTGACCAGCACCTGGAACCCGTTGCAGATGCCCAGCACCGGCTTTCCGGAGGACACAAACTCCTTGAGCCCGCGAATCTTCTTGACCTCATTGGCCAGCACGCGCCCGCCGGCAATGTGGTCCCCGTAGGAGAACCCGCCGGCCAACGCCAGCACGTCGTATTCGTGCAGCTTCTTGTGGCCACCCAGAAGCGCATTGATGTGGACGCGCTCGGGCTGGGCCCCGCACCACTGGAACCCGGTCTCCAGCTCGGCGTCACAGTTGACGCCCGCCGCCCTGAGGATGAGCACACGCGCCTTCATGCCATCATCTCCCGCGGCGCCACGGCCGCCACCGCCCCACGGCTCCCGCTGCCCCGGGGCTGCTCCCCGCGGTCCAGCACGCGCGGCAACGTCCCACCCCAAGCACCAGACAACGCCTCAAGCGGCTCTTCCATGACGCTGCGGCCGCTCTTGTCCACCACGCGCATCACCGGCTCTTTGACGGTGTTGCCCACCTGCCAACACACCTGTTCCTTGAACAGCGCCAGCAGTTTCTTTTCGCGGCCTGGCTCCACTTCCACCACAAACCGGGTGAGGCCCTCCTCAAAAAACGGAAGCTCCTCGCCGTCATCTTCACTTCCGGTGGTGAGTTCCAGGCCCACCGCGCCGGCAAAAGCCATCTCGGCCGCAGTGACCGCCATGCCGCCTTCACTCACGTCATGGCAGGCCAGGATGTGCCCGGCTTCCATGGCCATGTAGAGCGCATCAAACACCGCGCGGGACGCCTGCAGCCCCGGCTTCTTGGGCGCCAGCAAGAACACCGGGTGGCCCGGAGCCTTGAGGTCCAGGGACAAGCGCTTCTCCACGTCCACCGGCGCCATGGCGCTGATGAGCAGTGTCCCGGGGATGGAATGACGGCGTCCATCCAGGTCCACGTACGTGTTGTGCAGGCTGTCCTTCCCGCTGATGAAGGGCACGCCATACGCGGTGGCCGCATCCAGGCATCCCATGGCGCAGCGGGTGAGGCTGCCCAGCTCGGCGGGATTGCGCACGTCCCCCCAGCAGAAGTTGTCCAGCATGGACGCCTTGCGTGTATCCACCCCGGCGCAGGCCAGGTTGCGCAGCGCCTCATCAATGGCTTCCACCGCGCCAGCATACGGGTCCGGGTTCCCCACGGTGAGCCCGTGGGCAATGGCCAGCGCGGGCACCGTCTTGTCCCCACCGGTGGCGGTCACCGGCCACACCACCACGGCGTCACCGGGGCCCTGCCCCACGCCCTGCAGCGGCTTCTGCACCGTCTGACCCTGCACCTCATGGTCATACTGGCGGATCATCCACGCGCGGCTGCACGTGTTGGGATGCGCCAGCAGGTCCCGCAGGCGCCGGCCCGCGTCCGGCCAGTTGAGCGGGCCACTGCCACGGCGCAACACGCGTCCCGGTGGTGGCTTGGGCGCGTTCCATTCGGCGCGCTGCATGGCGCGCGGAAGGCCGTCATGGAGGAAGCTCATGGTGAGGTCCGCCACACGTTCACCCTTGAAGAAGATTTGCAGGCGGCCGGTGTCCTTGAACGTGCCAAGCTCAAACGCCAGCACATCCTCGGAGTCACACAGGGCCTTGAGGGCCGGCCACAACTTGGGCGGCACGGCCAGCACCATGCGTTCCTGGCTCTCGCTCACCCAGATCTCCCACGGCGCCATGCCCTCGTGTTTGAGCGGGGTGCGCTCCAGGTGCACCTCAGCGCCCACCGCGGCGCCAAGTTCGCCCACCGCGCTGGAGAAGCCGCCCGCCCCACAATCCGTCACGGCGCGGAAAAGCTTCTGGTCCCGTGCCTGCAGCAGCACGTCCATGAGCTTCTTTTCCTCAATGGGACTGCCCACCTGCACCGCCGAGGTGGTGGTGGCGTCATCAATGGCCGCCGAGGAGAACGTGGCGCCGTGGATGCCGTCCCGGCCGGTCTTCCCGCCCAGGACAATGATCAAATCCCCCGCGGCCACGCTCTTCTGGATGGCGGTGCGCGGCATGATGCCCACGGTCCCGGCAAACACCAGCGGGTTGTAGAGAAACCCGTGGTGGAAGTGCAGCCCACCGGCCACCGTGGGGATGCCCATGCGGTTGCCGTAATCCCGCACGCCGGCCACCACCTGCCGCAAGGTGCGGCGCGGGTGGAACAGGCCGGGGGGCAGTTCTGCGGCGTGCTCCAGCGGGCCCACACAAAACGTGTTGGTGTTGGCAATGGGCATGGCGCCCCGGCCCACGCCCAGGATGTCCCGGACCACGCCGCCCACGCCGGTTGCGGCCCCGCCGTAGGGTTCCACGGCGGTGGGATGGTTGTGGGTCTCCACCTTGAAGGCCACGGCCCACTTCTGGTTGAGCGCCACCACCCCGGCGTTGTCATCAAACACGCTCAGGCAGTGGGGCGCGTTGACCACGCGGGTGGCCTCAAAAATGGTCTCCTTGAGGAGGTTCTTGAACTTGTGCATGCGGGTGCGGCCATCCGCGTCCCGCTCCTTGTATGTGATGGGGCTGGTGAGCGTCTTGTGCTTGCAGTGCTCGCTCCAGGTTTGCGCCAGCGTCTCCATCTCCACGTCAGTGGGCTCACGTTTGAGCTTCTTGAAATGGGCCTGGATGGCCCGCGCCTCCACCTGGCTGATGGACCATTGGCGTTCCCGGCCCAAGGCATGGAGGTCCTTGAGAGTCAGCCGCGTGAATGGAATGACCTGGCAGTGTTGGTAGGTGCTCATGGCCTGCTGCGCATCAAAAGAGGGGTGGCTCCCACGGGGTCGCCGGGGCGCGGCACCCTAGTACAAGCCGGGGAAAAAGTGTTGGCTGGCGGACACATGGACTTCTTTTGGGGGTCCGGGCGCCGGCCTCCGACGGCAGGGGCGGGGACGGGGGTGGGACCGCTGCACTGATTATGGGTTCAGCGGGGGTGGGTTGCCCTGCCCTGGCGGGCTGCTGCAAGAGTGATCTCCATGGGCAACTGTCCTGGATGTGGCGCCCCGCTGGCTCCCACAAACATTCCCGCGGTGTCCCGCTGCGCGGCGTGCGGCAGCCACCTGGTGACGGTGGCGGGCCTGGCGGGCGTGATGGGCGCGGCAGGTGTGGCCATGACGGTGCTGCCTGAGCTGGCGGCGCAAGGGAAACCCAGCGTGCCCTGCCCGGCGTGCCAGCGGCGCATGACGGACATCCTGCTCAAGGGAACCACCGCGGCGGCGTGCGTGGGCTGTGGCGCCACCTGGCTCAAGGCGGGCGCCCTGGGACGCCTCACCAAGGGCGCGTACCCGGACCAGGCACCACCCGGTGCCGCACACGCGCCGGGTGCCATCCCCGCGGCAGCAGCAGGCGCTGGGGCGGGTTGGAACGCCGGGGGAGCCGCTCGGGATTCCTCCACGTCACAACGTCCCGGCGCGCCTTCTGGCAGCGCGCAGCTGGACAACTTCCTGGCAGAGACCGGCTGGTTCCGGCTGGAGCAGCGCTGGGAGAAGATTGAAGCGTTGTTGGGGTTTGAGACCCGCAACAAGTACGTCATCCACACCTCGGCGGGGACCGGCCACGCCGAGGAGACCGACACCGGGTGGGCCGCCACGCTCAGCCGCATGTTCCTGCGCCGCATGCGCGCCACCGAGGTGACCATCTCCGACGCCTACGGAAACCCGGTGCTGCTGCTCACGCGGCCCTTTGCATGGTTTCCCTTCCTGGCGCGCACCGCGCAGGTCCAGCTGGCGGATGGACGCCTGCTGGGGACGGTGCACGCGCCGTTCACGTTCATTCGCGCCACCTACGAGATGTTGGATGCCCGCGGCCGGCCGTTTGGCACCGCCGTGCGGGGTCTCCCCGGCGTGGGATGGACCTTCACCATCAAGGACGCGTCTGAAAAAGAAACCGCGCGCATCACCAAGCAATGGAGCGGCCTGTTCAAGGAGGCCATCACCAACGCCGACAATTTTGAGGTCACCATGGTGGACGCGGGCCGCTGGACGGTGCCGCAGAAGGCCGTGCTGCTGGCCACCGCGCTGCTCATTGACTTCAACCACTTTGAAACCCCCAACAGCGGCGGGGGTGTCCTCAACCTGCTGGACAGCTGAACGGTGGACCCGGTCACCCTGTGTTTGAAGATCCGGCACACCTTTGCCTCCGGGTTTGTCCTTGACGCCCAAGCCACCCTCGTCATGGCGCCGGGGACCGTCACCGCCATCCTGGGTCCCTCGGGGTGCGGCAAGACCACATTGTTGCGGTGCGTGGCTGGCCTTGAACGTGTGGACCAGGGCGAGGTGCTGCTGGGTGACGGCGTGTGGACGCGCACCACAACCCAGACGCTGGTCCCGCCTTGGCTGCGGCACGTGGGCTGGGTGCCCCAGGACGGCGCGCTGTTTCCGCACCTGGATGTGGCACACAACGTCTCCTACGCCGCCCCGGACGTGGACACCGCCGCCGCGGTGTTGCGCGCGTTGGACCTCCAGGACCTGGCGGCACGTTTTCCGGCGCAACTGAGCGGCGGCCAACGTCAACGTGTGGCCCTGGGGCGCGCGCTGGCGGCCAGGCCGGCCCTGCTGCTGCTGGATGAACCGCTGAGTGCCCTGGACACCATCACGCGCGACGAGACCCGCGCCACGCTGCGCGGGCACATCAAGGCCTCCGGGGTCCCCGCGCTGCTGGTGACGCATGACCGTGGGGACGTGCTGGCGCTGGCGGATCAGGTGGTGGTGATGGACGCAGGCCGTGTGCTGCAGCACGGCGCGGTGGCGGAGGTCTTTGCACATCCCGCCAACGCCGCGGTGGCCCACATCACCGGCGTGGACACCGTGGCCCAGGGCCAGGTGGAGCGCGAAGACGCCGGGCTGTTGTGGGTGCGCGTGGGTGACGCGTTGGTCCAGGGGGTGGCCCAGGTTTCCCCCGGCAGCAGCGTGCTGGTGTGTGTTCGCGCCGAAGATGTGGTGCTGCAACGGGGTGAACCGTCCACCACCAGCATGCGAAATCGACTTCTGGGCCGGGTGGTATCCGTCACGCCGCAGGGTGCCTTGTGCCGCGTGAACCTGGACGTGGGATTTGAACTGGGCGCGCTGGTGACCCGCGCCGCCGCCGACGAGCTGGACCTCAAGCCCGGCATGACGTTGCACGCCCTGTTCAAAGCGCAGGCGGTGACCGTGGTGCCGCGGGGCTGAGTGCCTCAACCGTGGAAGACGTGGCTCTCCACAATCTTGCCGTGCGGGCCAACCACCAGCACCTCGGCAACCACGTAGCTCTCCTCGCCAGGGTTCACCCGCAGGTACTCCATGAACACCCGGTTGCCCTGCCCGGTGAGGTGTTTCTCCTCGTAACGCAGGCCCGGAAGCCTTTGCATGCTGTCTGCCCACCACGCCCGCAGCGCATCTTTGCCGGCAATGCGCCCCTTGGTGGCGGGGTCCCGGGCACGCAACTTGGGACTGGTGTGCACCGCGTCTGCTGCGTAGAGGTCCAGCAACGTTTCCAGCTTGCGGGTGTTGAACGCGTGCAACCACGCGCGCGCCAATGACGTCAGTCCGTCGCCGCCGTGCAGGGCCAGGTGTCCAAACTCGGCCACATTGCGGGGGCACTCCACGCCGCCAAAGTCATCCACCCATTTGTGATCGGTGAATTCTTCATTGGGGGTGACGTGGTTGGTGTCCACGTCTGCCACAAACACCATGTTGAGATGTTGACCCTTGCTGCCGGCCTGGTGCTCTTCATAACCCAGGTATCCCTGGGGCACGCCGTCCACGGTGGAAAGCGCGCTGAACCGCCCAACCAAACCGGTCTCTTCCTGCAGCTCCCGGCGCGCGGCTTCCAAGGGCGTCTCCCCAGCGTTGAGCTCCCCGCCAGGAGGCAGCCACGTGTTGAGCCGCTTGTGTTTGATGAGCAGCACCTTGCCCTGGTGCCGCGGGTACACCGCCACGGAAAAAGCCCGCCGTTCAGCCGCCATGGACCTGCCCTTTCCGACGCCACCGCCAACCCAGCAAGCCCACCAGCAACAACCACAAGCCCGCCGGCTGCGCTCTTGCGTTGTGGCAGCCACAATCCACCGGAGGCTCCTGGGACGGTGGCGTCACCGCCACGCGCGTGTTCCCGGTGCCCGCCGCGTCATGTTTGAACCCGGCCCACTGCACGCTGTTGGCGGGTCCCTCCAGGGCCCACACAAACAACAAACCATCCCGGCTCACCGCGGCCATCTCCAACAGGCCATCCCCGTCCAGGTCCCCCAACGCGGGGGTGGCCAACAAAAATCCACCGGTGAACTTGGGCCAACCCTCCGGGCTGCTCCCATCCGCGCGGAACGCGTGGATGAAATATCCCGCGGTGGCCACCACCACCTCGGCGGCGCCGTCCCCGTCCACGTCTGCCACCGGGTAGTTCATGAGGATCTGGAAATCCTCCACCACGGCGGGAAAGCCATCCAGAAACGTCCCGCTCCCCACGTCCCAGGCACCCACCGCGTGGTCAAAGGTGATGCGCCGGCCGCCCTGACCCACCAGGCCCGCAATGCCCAACCCCACCAGCCCCTGCACCACGTCCGGTTTCTTGTCACCGTTGATGTCCGCAATGGTGGCGCTGCTCATCATGGTGAACACCACCGGTTCCTGGCTGTTGGACAATGGACCAAACCGCTCACTGCTCACGTCCAGGGTGACACCTTCATTGCGCCGCGGCTCCGGATAGATGGCGGGCGTGCCTCCCAGGCCACTCGTGATCATTTCGTCTTTTCCGTCGCCATCCAGGTCCGCCACGGCCACCGTGCCGGGATGCCCGCGGCCAATGGTGGGCAGCAGTTCCTCGCCGGTGAACATGTTCACAAACTGTGGCCACAACAGGTTGGGGCTGCCGGGGTAGGTCTCCAGGGGGAACGGCCCACCGGGATGGCGGGACCCATCCGCCCAGATGGCATACAGCGCGCTTTGCGCCTGGTTTTCAAAACGTTCATTGGACCCCACCACAATTTCATACGCACCGTCGCCATCCAGATCTGCGGCCACCGGCGAAGAGACCACGCGGTCCCGGAAGACGCGGTCCTCGGGCACCGCAGGGTGACGCAGCGCCACCGGGAATCCGGGCTTCACCGTCCCATCCGGCAACCACACGTGCATCTTGCCGTCCCCGCCGCCCACCACCAGGTCCACCACGCCGTTGTCCTCCAGGTCCATCACCAACGGAGAACTCAGGAAGCTCAATTCCTGGCGGTCATTGCGGTTGGGTGCCATGCGGGGTGCACGCGTATCCGCCACGCCCGCGGGGTCAATGCACACCGGGAAACCGGGACGGAACGTGCCATCAAACTCGACGACAAACAGCGCGCCGGCAGTGTTGCCAATGACAATGGATGGACGCGCGTCCTTCTCCAGCGGCGCAATGGCCGGGGTGGACACCACACCAGCGGGCACATCCCGGGACACACCACCGTTGGCCACGCCCGGCGCCTCCGGATGCAAAAACACGCCACCACCACAACCACCAGCGGGGTTGATGAGCCGCACTGGAAAGCCGGGGAGCTCACCGGTGGCGCCGGTGTATACGTGCAGCCAGCCGTCCGCCGTGGCCAGCACCAGTTCCTGCCGTCCATCCCGGTTGACGTCCACAAACCGTGGTGAACTTTCTCCGGACGCGCCCATCCACTTGGGATAACCCGCCTTGAGGGTGGGATCCCGGTCCACAAAAAACGCGCGGCGGGCCATGGCGGCGGGGGCGTTGCTCCCCGTGATGGTGGCGGTGAGTTCCAGGGTGATGGTGCGCGCTTCGCGGGACCGCGCCAGGTTTGGATCGTCGCTGGGGACCAGCGCTTCCAACGGGATGGTGCCCAGCGTCTTCACCGGCTGCGCGCCGGCGCCCACGCACTGGCTGTTGACGGGGTGCGCGGCAAAATCCGCCGGGGATGGTGCCGGGCCACGGGCCCACCGGAGGTTGAAACACACCTCACCGGTGGTGCGCGCGTTCTGGACGCGACCGCGCACCTCAACAGCAGCGGTCCCATCCGCGCGCAACACGTCAAACCAGGACGGGGTGGTGATGTCCACTTCCGGCGGAACCGCGCGGTCCTCCAGCAACTGCAGTGCGCGGTACGCGTTGTTGCGGCCGTACCCAAAGTGTTCATCCCAGCCTTCATTGCTGGGGTACTTCTTGAGGTTGAGCGCGCTCTGGTCCGTCTCGGCGCCGGGAACGTCAATGTCGTCGGCGCTGGTCAACAACACCTGGAAGACCTCTTCGGTGCGCAACGGGCGGGCGTAGTACGCGTCGGTGGCGGCATGTTGGGCCATGAGCTCCTTCCAGCGGGACAGGATGAGCGCCGCCTGCCCAGCCGTCTTGGCCGTGGCCTCGGAAGAACAGCCCGTCCCTGGAGCGGACAACATGAGCTTTGAGCCAAAGTTGGTGCAGTTGTTGAAATTGAGGAACGTGTTGGCCTCATTCCAGCGCGCGGCCATACCGCCCAGGCCGCCCACGCCGTCAAACACAATGGCGTGCACCATGAACGCATGCGGGCTCATGGCCGGCCAGTTGTGGTGGTAGCTGTTGAGATCTGACGCCGCGGCAACCACCGGGACGTTGGCAGCGTACGCGTAGTCCACCGCCTGGTGCATGGCCGAGGTATTGCCCAGCCCACCCAGCGCCTGCTGGACCACGGAGATGCCGTTGTCCACCGCGTACACCACGGCGGCAGCGTATTTGTTGACGTCCACAATGAACGTGTCCCCCACGCGCAGCGGGATGAAGGTACACGTGGGGCACACGCCAATTCCGTCCACGCCGTTGTTCCCCTGCGCATTGCTCAGCGTGGCCTCAAAGTTCCCGTGGCCAAAATCCGCGTCGTCCGAGGGGTCATTGTCATCCCAGAAGAAATCCCAACCGGCAATGTCATCCACAAAGGCATTGCCGTCCTCATCCACGCCGTTGCTGCAGGCCACGCCTTCCAACGTGCCCTGGATGAGGTCCTGCCCGTCCCGGATGCCGTTGTTGTTCCAGTCCGCCAGGTTGGCCAGGTCATAATCACGGATGTTGAAGAACCCGTCATGGTTCACATCAAAGGTCTCCGGCTGTGACGCCATGGCGCCGGGTGGGGGACAGGCCACAAGTTCGGCGGCGTTGAGACGCACCTGTTCCCGCAAATCCCGGTTGCGCCAGCGCATCCCACTGTCCAGCACGGCCATGGAGACCGAACGTTGCCCGGTGGTCTTGTGCCACGCGCGGTCTGCGCTCATGCCCGCGGCAAGCCCGGCCTGCCCTTCGGCCACACAATCCGCGCGGCGGGTGCCTGCGGGGCACGGCGTGGCCTCCCAGGCTTCCGGTGTTCCCACGGTGACGCCGGGGTGGCTGGTGGCGTCCGGCATAAATCCCCACAGGTCCCACAGGTCCCGGTAGTCCGGGTCATTGGGCCACACGGCGGGAACCTTGACGTCCTCACGGGACGGACTTTGTTGGTTGGGCGGCCACACGGTGACGGACACGGCGAGCTCCGCCGCCTGCGCCATGGTCCCATCCAGAAGCACCAGACGTCCGGCCAACCCCGTGCCGCCAGCCGGCCCGTCAAAACGCACGCGCACCACCGCAGGTCCGGTGCCGGCGGCGGGTTGTACGGTGACGCCGGGCAGGTTCTCCACCGTCACGCTCCAGGCCTCGGCGGCCATGGCGGTGATGGTGAGTGCGTGGTCCCGGATGCCCTGCCCGCGCATGGCGCGCATGGATGTCAGCGCTTCATGGGCGGGGGCTTGCGGGTTGGGCGTCTCCTCCATGGACAACGCCCAGGAAAGGTGCGGCGCACAGAGCAGGGAAAGCAGACACAACAGGCGGCGTTTCACGTGGGGAAGCCTCCCTTGGGCTGCGTTCCGCTAGCACGGTGGGACGCGGGTGAACACCGGGGGAGGTTGAATGTGGTGTGCCGTGGCGGCGTCCAACGGCGCATGATCGCCGCGCTTCTCCTGTTGATCCCCGGGCAGGCCTCCGGGGTGGTGTGTCTTTCCAGCGCGCAGGGCCCGGTGTGCGGGTACCACTGCGTGACCTCCCGCAACGGTCCGGCATGCGCCCGCACCGCCGCGGGCCGGTGCAGCATCCAGGGCAACGTGGCGTCCTGCGTGGACCCGCCCGAACCGGCCGTACCCGCGCCCCAACCCGCGCCCTCACCACCGCCCACCCAGTGCGTGACCCAGGGCGGGAAGACCGCGTGTGGATACGGTTGCCTGACGTTCAATGGCACCGCCGCATGTGCTGCCACGCCTTTGGGACGGTGCGAGGTGTGGCAGGGTGAACTTGTGTGCTGGGACCCTCCGCTGGTGTTGACGTCACTGCCGCAAACGCAATGGAAACGTGCCCAATGCGAGCACAACTTCACCCAGCAGGCGTGCGGCTACCACTGCAAGGCCAGCGGGGATGACGTGGCCTGCGCCCGCACGTGGTTTGGGGTGTGTGAAGCCAACCTGGGCAAAGTCACCTGCTGGGACCCCGCCGAGCCGCTCATCTGGAGCGCGCAGGGTGACCTTCCTTTGCCACGGTGCCTGCAAAGCGGGGACGCGGTGGCGTGCGGCTATACCTGTGACCACAGCTACGGCCAGCCGGTGTGCACGGCCACCCCACGGGGCCGCTGCGAAAAGAACGACGGCAACGTGACCTGCTGGGACCCACCGTTGCCCTACGTGCCGCCGCCACAACGCTGACGGAGGGGCGCACAACGCGCTAGGGTGCGTGCACCATGGCGGGTGACTTCAATGAACGGGTGGCGCGCGCGCGCGCGGCGGGAAAAAGCGCCGAAGCGGTGTTGTTGTGGCGCGAGCTGCTGACCGTCACCAACGTGGAAGAGGAAGACTACAAGCGCTGCTGCACCGCGCTGGTGGACCTCTACCTGCAGCCCGCCACGCGCCGTCCGGCGGCGGCAGCGGCCATCAAGGAATACCTGCGGGACCTGGACGGTGCGGCGCACCTCTATGGACAATCGCAAAGTCTGAGGGACATGGCGCGCGTGGCCACGCTGCGCAACCAGCACCGTGAGGCCAGTGAGATGTACGCGCGCGCCGGCATGGTGGCGCACGCCGCCCACGCTGCGGACCAGGGGGGGCTTTTTCCCACGGCGCGCACGTTGTGGACGCAGTTCATCCGCCCGGCGGATGCCGCGGGGAACCTGTACGTGGCGGCGTTGGACGCTTCAATGCGGGGCGCAGCGCGCAGGCCGGTGGAGATGAAAAAGCCGCGGCCACCCTGTTCTTTGAGGCCATCAACCTGCTGGGCCAGGAAGCAGACCGGCGTGAGACGTTGGGGGAACGGGACGCGGCGTTCCGTTGCTACATGGTGCTCAAGGACGTGGGGAAGGTGTCCGGTGCGTTTGAAGACGTGGCCGAGGGATACCTCAACTGCGCCCGCCTCATGCGCCAGAAGGGTGACCGGTTTGGGACCATCCAGGCCTTCCATGAATTGATACGGGCCGCCGAGGAGACCGGTGAACTGCACGCCGCCAGCGAGCTGTACCGCGAGGCGGGAGACTACGCGCGGCGCATGGGATTTTTGTACGCGGATTATTTCCTGGTGACCGCGGGCCATTCCTGGCGGCGGGTGGCCGAGGAAGCGCAACGCGCCAGCCGGCCGGTGGGCATGGTGGAGAACGCGCTGCTGGCGGCGGTGGATGCATTCAACCGCACCCTCAACCCGCGCGAAGTGGCACGGTGTTACCAGGCCCTGGCGGCGTTGGAACTGCCGGAGGCGCGCCAGGAGCGCTACCAACACCTGGCCAATGAGCTCAACCGCGTGGCCACGGCAGATGGTGGCGAGGACCACATCCCGTTGCTGCCGGATTATTTTCGCCGGCGGTTCAACCCGGTGGACTACGCGGTGCGGGATTTGTTGGAGCGCGAAGCGGGCGTGGACATCAACGTGGCGGCCAGCCGCCTGCTGGCGGACCAGAACGTATGGGACGTGGAGCGCCGCCGCGCGCTCACCCTGTTCCTGGCCTATGACGACCACATCCTGGCCCGGGGTGTGGACGCGCCGCTCCCGCTGTCCCTGGTGGCCATGTTGGGGGACGCGCGGCATGCGTCCCTGGTGACCCCCATGGTGGAGGCGTTCAAGCGCAGTGGGACTGAACTGCGCGCGGCCCTGGTGACGGCGGCCGGGAAGATGAAGGTGAAGGAAGCGGTGGCCCTGGTGGACATGGCGCTGGCCCAGGACCGTCAAGGGGAGCTCTACCAGGCAGGCGTTGTGGGCCTGCGCGGCCTCACGTTCCCCGGCGCGCTGGACAGCCTGGTGCGCCTGTTTGGCAGCCATGATGACATGCGCATCAAAGAAGTGGCGCTGCGCAACGTGGGCGTCATTGGCACCAATGAGGCAGCCGAATTTTTGTTGGACGTGGCCCGCTCCAACACCGCGGGGCTGGCCACGCTGGCCAGGGATGTGCTGGTCAACCACGTGAGCGAGAAGATGTTGGGTGCGCTGGAGAACAACAAGCGCGGGGAGCCCAACCGGGAAATCAGCGCGTTTATTGGCTCACTGCTGGCCAAAGCGCGGCGCAACCGGGAAGTGGTGGTCTGAAGGAGACGTCGGGTCAGAAGTCCTGGTCCGGACCGGACATCGCCACCTCAACACCGTCCATCACCGCCCCCAGGGTGGCGCCGTACGCCTCCAGGCAGGTGTTCTCCTCCAACACGGGTGCCGGACATGGCGCCGAGGCCCGCGTGATGGGCCGGCTGTAGCGTCCCAGCCGCGCGTTGTAGACCCGTGCAAACACCCCCACCGAATGGATGGCGCGCTTGCCCTCCATGGTCTTCACGTCACGCGCCACCAGCCACACCACGCCGTCTGCCTTGGCCTTGGCGGAGAGGACCTTGGCGTGCGTGCTGTCCAGGGTGCAGTCCTTCCCCAGGCTCTTGGGCGGCACCTCAAACGTTTGCGGAATGGGCAACAGGCCCAACCCATGTTGCCGTGCCCACGGCTCCACCGCACCCTGCGCCACCACGGCCTTGCGCCCGTTGTTGGCTGGCGGGCTGCGCAGGGGGAATTCGCACGCAAACATCACGTAGGACCGCCGCGGCCTGGGTGCACCATCCTTGGGCGGGGGTGGGTCCAGCGGCGAATCAGCCACCGGGACATCCAGCGCCTGGGACACCAGCTTGCGGGCGGCCTCGTCCAACTGCGCGTCCACACCACCGGCGCCCGCCATCCGGACCTCACGGGTGGCCATCACCGACGCCACCTTGGTGTTGTAGAACCGCGCGGTCACAAACAACTCGCCTGCCACATCCATACATTCGGCGCGCAGGGCATACGGAATCCCCAGCTTGCCCAGGATGCCCATCCAGCACGCATCCTCGCCACATTTGACGTCTTCACCCAGGTTCATCTGTTCGGCGTGGACCCGCTCCAGGCTGATGAACTCATACCGGTTTGGGTCCAGCCCCTGGGCGGCGCGCGCCAGCGCAGCTTCCACGCTGGATTTTGGCCCCGGCGCGCACGTGCCGCGGCTGGGGAGCACCACCACCCGGTTGAGCGTGGACCCCTCACTCCCCGCCAGCTCCAATTGTGCCGCTGCAGGGGCCACCGCCAACACGCCGGACACCAGACACACCGCGCTCAGACGTTGCATGACCCCTCCACACCCGCGGACGACACGTTCAACACATTCAACGCTTCTTGGGCGCCGGCTTGGCCGGCGCAGGCTTGGGCGGTGCCACCTTCTTCTTCCGGGCAATCTCGTCGAGCTTTGCCTTGGCGTCCTTCACCAGCGGGCTCTTGGGATGTTTCTGCAGCAGCTCGTCAAAGAAGACCTTGGCATCATCATCAAAACCCAGGGCCGCAAAGGACTGCCCCATCTTGAGCAGTGCCGCGTCCGCCTTTTCACTCTTGGGGAACTCGGAAATGACCTTCTGGTAGCTCAGGATGGCCTTGTCATAGGCCTTTTGCTGGTAGTGGCATTCCCCGGACCAGAAGTACGTGTTGTCCAACAGGTCCTTGTCCTTGGGATACGCCTTGATGAACTTGTCAAACGCCTCCCGGCCCAGCGCGTAGTCCCCGTCGTCAAATGCCTTCTTGCCAAAGTCATACAGCGCCTGGCGTTCGGTGGGGAGACCGGGCTTCTTGGGCGTCTCCGGCACGGGTGCGGGCGGGGGTGTTGCCGGCGCGGGGGCCGCAGCGCGCATGGCCTCCACCTCCTTGAGGCGGCGCTCCAGTTCGGCCACGCGGTTCTCCAGGTCCTTGACGCTCTGTTGGCTGGCGCCCAACTGGAGCTCGCGTTCACGCAGCTGGTATTCCTTGGTCTCAAGACCACCTTTGAGCGTGGCCACCTCGGACAACAGCTGGTTCACCTCGGCGCCAAAGTCCGCCTTGGTGCGGGAGGTGCGTTCATCCAGCGCCTTTTGTTTGGCGTCCATCTCCCGGATGGTCTCACCGGCTTCTTTGATGCGCCGGTCCAGGCCGTCCACGCGGTCCTGGTTCTCCTGTTTTTCCTGCGCGTTCTCCTGCTGCATGCGGGCCAGGTCCCGCCGCATGGCGTCTCCTTCTTCCTTGGTGGTGACGCAGGCAACACTGCCCGCGCAACACAACACCGCCGCCAACATACGCCCCGTCACATCCAGCCTGTTCATGGTGCCCACCACCTTTTTGTTCATTGCCTTGGCAAAAGTTCTGCGCGCCGGTTTTTGGCCCACGCCGCTTCTTCCCCACCGGGGTCCAACGGGCGTTCCTCGCCCGCGCTCACCGGCACCGCGCGTTTGGGGTCCAGGCCCAGGTCCTTGAGATAGAGGCGCACCGCCAGCGCGCGGCGTTCGCCCAACGCCAGGTTGTATTCGGTGCTGCCACGGGAGTCGGTGTGGCCCAGGATGGTGACGTTCCAGCTGGGATTTTTCTTCAGGCACGTGGCCACCCGCTGCAGCATCACCCGCGCATCTTCATTGAGCATGCTCTCATTGAATCCAAAGAACACGCGCACCTCTTCACCGCACAACATACGCCCGGAGATGGCGTCCAGGCCGGAGGCCGGGCCCTCGGCGGGCGGGGGCTGTGCGGGCGTGCCGTAGACCGCTTCATAATCCGCGTCCCCTTCCTTGGGCACCACACACGCGCCGTCCCGGCAGGCCTGGCCGGACGCACAATCGGCGTGGACCTGGCAGGCCGGCGGTGCATCTTCCCGGGCAATGCAGCGGTTGTCCTTGCAGGCTTTGCCATCGGTGCACTGCGCGTCGGTGGTGCACTCCGGGACGCACTGGTCCTCCCGGCACACCAGCGGCTCTTTGCAGTCAGCGTTGGTGGTGCACATGCGGCGGGGTTGGCACTTGTAGCTGCGGCACTCCTGCTCGGCGGGGCAGTGCTCATCCAGGGCACACGCGTGGCACTGCCCGTAGACGCACACCTGCCCAACCTGCGCGCAATGCTGGTCCCCCGAACACAGCGGGTAACCCGGGCCGGGGCACGCGGTGAAAACGGCAAGACACGCCGCCATCCTGGTCACCACCATCCATCCCGTTGCCCACTGCCGCATGCGTCTGTCCCGTCCTGCCGGCTGCCGTTCTGATTGAACCCTCTACCAACCCCATGCCGGGCGGGGGAAGGCCCGCCGCTGGACCCCAAGGGCCAAAGGTTGCCGGCACACGCCACGCCGGGGCAGTGTGCCCCACCCATGACAACCCCAACCAAAAGCCCCTCTGCCACCCGCCGCGTGCTGACCACGCTGGTCAAGCTGGGCCTGGTTTTTGGACTGCTCTACGTGCTGGCCCAGCGTGGCTTCCTCTCCCTGAAGGAGACCGCCAACGCGTACGACCATCCCCTGCTCACCCTGGGTGGCCAGGCCATCATTGTGGGTTGCGCGGTGCTGTCCGCCATACGCTGGTGGGTGCTCTTGCGGGCCACGGGCGTGGAGTTGACCTTGTGGCGCACCCTGCGGCTCAGCCTCATTGGCAACTTCTTCAACATTGCGCTCCCCGGGGCGGTGAGCGGGGACTTTGTCAAAGCGTTCTACATTGCCAAGGACGTGGACGAACGCCGCGCGCGCGTGTTTGGCACCATCTTTTTTGACCGCATCCTGGGCATCAGCGCGCTGGCGCTGGTGTGTGCCGCGGCCCGTCTTTCCGGCGTCACGTTTGAGGCGCCGCCGGGCGTGGGTGAAGCCCTGGCGGTGTTCATCTACGCGTTGGGCGGCGGTGTCTTGGCCTTCTACACCTACCTGCTGCTGGTCCCGGATGACAAAGACCTTGCGCTGCGCATTGCGGTGGCCCTGGAGGCCCGCGTCAAGGCCGTGGGCGCGCTCAAGGAATTCTACCTGGGGATGCGGCAGTTCCGCTCCCATCCGGGCGCGTTGTTGGCGGCCATGGGATTGAGCGCCGCCATCCACATCAGCGTGGGGCTGGCCTGTGCGTTTTTTGCCTGGGCCATGGGTGACAACGCGCTCACGGTGACCCAGGTCTATGCCACCGCGCCCCTGGGCTTCCTGGTCACCGCGGTGCCCGTGTCCCCCGCCGGTGTGGGAACCGGGCACGCGGCGTTCTTGTTCCTCTTCAAGATGGTGGGCAGCGCGCGCGGGGCGGATGTGTTCACCCTGTTTGCGCTGGCGCAGTTCTTCACCGGCGGCATTGGAGGCCTGGTGTACCTGCGCTTCAAGGGCAAAGAGCCTGCGCCCACCCTACCCGCTCAGGCCGGCTGAACACCGGACAGCGGCGCCGCCGACGTCACCGGACCATCCGGATGGGCCGGCGGAGGCTGCGGCGGGTCTTGTCTGGTGGAGCTGGTGTCCCCGCCCTCCAGTGCGCCCCACTTGATGCGCCCGGTGAGCTGCATAAGCAAAAACAGCGTGAGCACCGCCAGCACCGTCACGGTGAGGCCGGTGAATCCCTCAAAAAAATGCGCCAGCGAGAAACCCACCAGGTACACCAGCTGCGCGGCCCCCGCCTGCACCAACGCAAACTTGGGACCCACCACCAGGCGCATGTAGCTCACCACCAGGAGCATGCTCACCACGGCGGAAAGACCAAACGCCAAGGGCAACGCCAGGTGGTCGACCGAATAACCAAACAGCAGATGGAACGCGAAGAACGCGCCGGAGAGGAACAACGCGTTGATGGGATGCAGGTCCAACCCGCGCAACACGGCCAGCACCCACATCAACAGCAAAAAGAAGAACAATGAGATGGGCGCGGAAAACGCCAGCGTGGCGGCCAGTTCTCCCGGTTGGATGCGCGTGGGCATCACCATTCCCATGCCGCGTCCCGTCACCGCGCGCTCAAATTCCCACGTCATGGCCATGCCTTTGCCTTCTGCGGCCTTGTGCGTGGGAGACAGCGACCACGTTGGAAAGTCCACCGCGTTGAAGTTGGTGTGCATGGTGAGCTTGAACTTCTCCAACGTGTCCACGCCGGTGGTGGGCGCGTAGGACCACGTATCCCGCCCGCGCGTCTTGTACGTGACGTGGACCACCACCTTTTCCCCAGGCTTCACCTGCAGCTGGGTTTCAACCTTTCCGTCCATGGGCCGAAGCGCCTGGCTGTGGTCCACGCCATTCACTTCCAGCTTGAACCCGTCATAAATCCCGTCCGGGTCCGGGAAGGCAAAACCCACCGCCAGCACGCCCTCATACGGCTCGCGGTGGACGTAGCTCCACGTGCCATCAAAGGCGACATTGTACAGCGCGTACCAGACCAGCCCGCGCAACCTTTCATCCAGCTCCAGGCCCACATTCACGTCGGTGGAGGCCGGCATGGATGTGCGTTCATGGGTGTCCTGCACCACGCGGGTGATGACAATGTCCCGCTTGCCCTGCGTCTGGTGCTCCACCACCTCACGTGGCGTGGTCCAGCGGAACGTGAACCCCGGCGCCGCCTGACGGTGCGCGCCACCCCAGAGCTGCCCCACCTCCCCGTCACCCTTGGAGGATTGGGTGGAGGTCCGGTGGGTCATGGTGTTGCCCAGCACCAGCCAGCACATGGACGTGGCTCCAAAAATCATCAGGTACGCAGCAATGCGGCCCGCGCCAAGCATGGGAAGCTCCTCCCCGCCGTGTGACGGCGGTCAAGTGGGGTTGTGACCACGCTGCAGAGCAAGGCCCGTGACAACGCGGGGCCACCGTGGCCACGGGGCCTGACATCCCGGTCCCGGGTGGCGCCGCGGGTTCACGCTTCAAAAAGCGGATTGTCCAATCATTCCAGGGTGGTGCATGATGGCAAACGGCTTGCTCACCGCGGGTGCAACACACGTCATTTGCGGCGCCCGGTTCACCGCGCGCCCACTGCCTGAGGAGGAATCCATGAAACGTTCTGTCTGGTCCAGCCTGTTGTTGCTTCCAACTGTGGCATTGGGATGTGCATCCACCGAAAGCCAGGATGTGCGCACCAGTGGCATCTTTGCCACGTTCACTGCCACCAGCGACGGAACCACCACCAAGGCGCAGGCGGTCTTTCGCGTGGGCGAGGCCAGCTCCAACACGTTTGTGAACCTGGAGAGCGGGGACAGCGCCACGGTCACCGTGGGCCAGGATGCCCGCACCCTCACCGAGAACCACCTGGGGGACTACTACTTCTACAGCGTGGACGTGCCGGTGGTGGCCGGCGGCAGTGAGTTTGTGTTTGCCCTGACCCGTGAAGCGGACGCGGACGCCCCCAATTCGCGCGTGGCGCTCCCTGAGCCGCTCACCGTGAGCGCGCCCGCGGCCGGCGCCAACCTGAGCCGCGCGCAGGCGCTCACCATCACCTGGACCCCCGCCTCCCTCACCGACGCCATCACCATTGAGGTCAAGGGTGACTGCATTGTGGACTACCGCCGCAACGTGAGCGGTGACCCTGGCACCTTCCAGATTGAAGGCGCCGCCATCCAGGCGCACAACAACCGCACCGGAGAAAGCTGCCCGGGCACCGTGGTGGTCACGCGCACGCGCAACGGCACATTGGACCCCGCCTACAGCGGCGGGCTGGTGACGGGCGCGCAGCAGCGCACGGTGAGCGTACGCCTGGACCCGTGAACGTTCCCGCAAAAGCCCGCCCCGTCCTCTTCTACGCATTGGCCAGCATGGGCATGGGCCACGCAGGACGGGCGCGGGCCATCCTTCCCCACCTCCAGCAACACTTTGACGTGCACCTGTTTGCCGGCGGGCCGGCGCGCGCGTTGCTGGCGCGCCACCACCCGCAGGTCCATTGGGTCCACCGCCCGCGGTATTTCTTCTGGCGCGGCCGCGTGAGTGAAGCGTTGATCTACGCGTACATCCTGCTCACCCTCCCGCTCACCGTGCTGAGCGTGGCGTGGCTCATGGCGCGTTTGCTTGTGACCCGCCCCGCCGCCGTTGTGACGGACTTTGAAACGCAC
>Ga0154020_10001021_pt1 | contig 34588 bp, 30 predicted proteins | sample Klosneuvirus_201_FD_109709 | JGI IMG/M metagenome (GOLD analysis project Ga0154020, IMG submission 109709) | Active sludge microbial communities from wastewater, Klosterneuburg, Austria - Klosneuvirus_20160825_MG | ecosystem: Engineered > WWTP > Aerobic digester > Activated sludge | place...
CAAGTGAAATTCTGATTGCCTCCGGTCCCCATTTGCAGGCACCTTCCAGGCAAGGTTGTTTGGGGCATTTCCCTGGCCCCATGATCGTGAACAGGGGTGGCCCCATGATGGTGGAAAGTGACACCAGGCCAACCGCCCACCGACAACGGCCTCCTGGGTCATGGAGCCTTCAACGCATGCCGCTGCCGAATGCGCCGGCCAGATCCCACAGCCGCACCGGGCGTGCGTGACGCGCATTTGGGCCCATGCTTGCGGGAGGGGGCAGGCCGCGCCCCCCTGAGCGTCACTGGCCTTGCGGCCTTGCGGCCTTGCGCCGTGCTCAGCCCTTGGCCAGGTGGTAAGCAACAAGCGCATTGGCGTGACCATGCCCAAGACCGTGCGCTGACTTGAGCAAGGCCACCAACTCCATGTGCTTGAGCGGCCCTGCAGCTCTCAGAACTCCGAACCAGTGCTCGACCGGGTGCCCGTACTTCTTCTCGAGGGAAGGAAAGTAAGACGCTGGCCCTTGGACCTTCTCAGTGGTTGCCATGGCAGGACTCCTGGGTAAGTTGCGCGTTGACGGTTGTGGCCCGTGGGCTTGGTGCTGAAGTGGAGTTGCCCGGTGCCCATGTTGACTGCTCCGCACGTACGACGAAGAAGCCCCGGCAAATTCGACATGCACACGGTGCTTGTGGTCTCGGAGCCGTGGGATTGCTCGGCCTGACGCCGGGGTGTGTGGATTCGCCGCCCGCACACCCGAGCACGCGAAGCGATGCGAGGCAAGATCTGCAGGCAAAGCCGCATGACCCCGTGGCAGTGCTTGGGCTCAACGCGTGCACTTCGGGCCGTTCCCATGCTGCAGCAGCAAGCCCGCCTGGTGGCATACAGCGAGGCCGCCGTACACCCCCGACGCGCACGTGGAAGCCTTTTTTGGACCACTCCCTGGAAGCAGACCGCACCATGATGCTGTTCACCATCTCGTGTTCGGATGCGGTGCCCAGGGATAATCAGGTCCGGCGTCTGGCCAGCGTGGTGAGACACCGCGGCGTCGCTGCTGCCTGGTTCAGGACGGCAATTCCGGGTTTGTGGCGGTGGCCAACGCGGCGCGCACCGCAAAGACCAGCCGGCCAAACACCTGCTCCACCAGGGTGATGTGTTCGTGGAGCTGGTGGGTGCCTTCCACCAGGTGGAGTTCGGCACGGCGCGGCTGGCACCAGCGCAGCGTTCCATCCACCGGCACCACGTCATCATTCCACGCGTGGATGACGTGGGTGGGCACCGTGGGCGGCGTGGGCTCCTCCACGCGGTAGCCCGCGCGGAAAAACGCGGGCGCCAGCAGCAACAACCCGCGCGCCTCAAGTTGTTGTGCGGTCATGGCGGCCACGTAGCCCCCCATGGACGAGCCCACCAGGATAAGCGGTCCGGTCACCGGGGGGCGCGCCAGCACCGTGGCCACCCGCGCGTCCGGGTTTTCCTCGCCGCGAAAGTCCGGCGCATCAAACTCCAGGCCAAACTCGGTGGCGCGGCGTTGCAGTGCCTGGGCTTTTTCCCCCGTGGGCGAGCCATGTTTGCCGTGGAAGTACCAGACGGTCAGACGCACCGGCGGCACCGCGGCGGCGGTGGCTGGACGGGGCGGGGCGCGTTCGCCCAGTCCACCGGTGCGGCCCAACATGCCTTCCAGCAGACGCCAGCGCTCCTGGCTGAATGGCCCCAGGTCCACCCGCGTGTCCGCCGGCTGTTTTTCATATCCGTCTGATGTCAGAGGCATCCACGCCGGCGTGGGCGGCGCAGCGTTGCGCAGCAGCGCCAACTGCAAATACGCGCGCAGCTCCACCACGGCCACAAAGTAGTTCTGACCGTCCAGCCGCACCGTCAGATGGGACACCGCCATGGGATTGCCTCCGTTGCAGACCGCGCCATCATCACGGCGGTGTGCACGGGCGCGCAACCCATCCATCAGGGCGTGGTGACCGCAATTTCGGCGGCCCCGAAGGCCTTGGGCTTTGTCAGGCCAACACCTCGGCCCGGGTGGCCAGGTCCTCTTGTGCGTCGGCGCGCATGCCCTCCAGGGATGCGTGCAGTGCCTGCTCCACCACGTTGGCCAGGGAGGCCCCGCCCAGCGCCGAGGGCTGCAGCACATAGTCCGCCCCCGCCGCATACAGCTGCTGGGCGTGACCCGGTGATTCCGCCGTGAGCACCACACGGGCGTGGGGACACAAGGCGCGCACCATGGTGAGCACGTTGGCGTTGGTGGTGCCTTTGAGGATGGTGTCCGGGATGGTGCACAGCACCACGCGCGCGTTCTCCAGGTGCGCATGGTGCAACGTCTCCCGGTTGCCCACGTCCCCGTAGACGCAACGCACGCCCATGGCGTCCAGCTTCTTCTTCACCTGCGGGTTGAAGTCCACCACGGTGATGAGCGGCAGCAGGTGCTGGTGGCGTCGGCCCACCTCTGCAACAAACGCGCTGGCCAGGCGGAAAAATCCCAGCAGCACAATGGGGTGTTGGCCGTGGGACGGCTGGGCTTCGGCGCCTGCGCCGCGGTCACCCACGCGCAGCGCCACCAACCCGCGGGTCAGGACCGTCTGGATGGGATGGCTCCAGGACACCACGTAGGTGGACGCCACGGCCAGCAGGGCAAACGCCCACACCATGACCCCCACCAGCGTTTCCTCAATGTGGCCATACGTGGTGCCCAACGCCAGGATGACCAGGGAGAACTCACTCATTTGCGCCAGGTTGAGGGACGCCAGGATGGACACGCGGTGCCCCCCGCCCAAGGGATGCAGCAACCCAAACAGGCTTGCCACCCGCGACACCAGCAGCACCGCGCACACCAACAGGGATGACGCCAGCATGGCCAGGGACGGCGCGGGGATTTGCATGCCCAGGGCCACAAAAAACAACGTGATGAAAAAATCACGGATGGTGACCACCTTGGCGGTGACATCCAGGTTGTACGGGAAGGTGGCCAGTGAGGTTCCCGCCACCAGCGCGCCCATCTCCATGGACAGGCCCACCAGCGGGTGGGCCGCCAGCAGGCACACCAGAAAACACCAGCCCAGGGACAACACCAGCATGAGCTCGGGGAACTTGGCGGCGGCGTGGAACAGCCGCGGCAGCAGGTAGCGGCTGGCCAGGAGCGCGGCACCCACCAACGCGGCGCCGGCCGCAAAAGTCTGCAAGAGCTTGCCCAGCTGCGGGTCCTGCATGTTGGGCTGGACCACCAGCACCACAATGGCCCAGAGATCCTGGAACACCAGGATGCCCACGGTGACGCGCCCCGGCAGGCCATCCAGTTCCATCTTGTCATACAGCAGCTTCACCACAATGAGCGTGCTGGACAGGCTCACCGCCACCGCCGCGTAGAGGGCCGGCAGACCGTGCACAAAGCCCGTGGTGGTGAATGCCAGCCACGCCAGCAGCGCACCCAGCGGGAACTGCAGCGCCCCGGTGACCACCACCAGGCGCCCGGCGGACACCATCTTTTGCAGGTCAATCTCCAGGCCAATCATGAACAACAGCAGAATGAGCCCAATCTCAGAGATGGTGGAGATGTCCCGCTGTTCCACAATAAGCCCCAGCCCCACCGGCCCCAGCACCACCCCGGCCAGGATGTAACCCAGGATGAGCGGCTGCCGGGTGGCGCGCATGACCAGCGCCGCGGCGCACGCCGCCACCACGCACAAGGCAATGTGGTGGATGACCTGGTGGTCTTCTGGCGGGGACGCTGGAGGAGCCTGCGCCAGCACCAGGCCGCAAAGATCCGCCAGGGCGCTCATGGCCGCACCCACGCGCCTGGGTCCACCGCAAACACCAGGATGAATGCCGCCCAGGCGCACATGAACACCAGCACCGTGGACAAGACCACCACCGCGCGGCTCTGGCCGCACGCCCCCGCGCCACGAGCCGTCAGGCGCGCCACCAGGACAAACACCAACGTGGCCACCACCACCAGCGTGGCGCCCCATACCGCGCCGGGGGTCCACCTGGAGCCGCCCTGGAGCTGGGACAGCTTGGCCACCAACACCCCCACCGCCATCACCACGTTGGTGCTCACGGTGAACGCCGCCAGCGCCACCAGCGGCAGGGCGGTGCACACCAGGGCGCCCGGCGCGGCGGCGTCTCCCACGTCAACAGACACACGTTTGTGCATGTTCTCACCAAATACCGTCATCAAGCCGTTTTGCGTTGGCACACGGCACCCGGGCCACACGCCGGCCCTGCGCAACAACGCGCATCAGCAGGCCGTGTGGGGGCACACGTTTCCGGGATGGACGGCGCCACCGCGGCGCCGTCAGGGCTGCAGCGTCAGCGCGGCGGCGGCGGGGACGTCTTGGGCGCAAGCAGCAACGGCGTATTCCAGGCGTGTCTGGATGAGGATGGCGCGCGCCGCGGGAGCCAACGGCCAGCGCCGGCCACTGCCAGGGGGACCACGTCCAGGATGCCCGGCGCGCATGAGCCGGGCCCATCACCCGCCTGGACTCGGGTGTCCTTGGCGGCAGTGAGCTGGCGCTCCCGCGACGCTGCCGAAGCCGAAACGCTGGCCCGCGCCAGAACCCCGGAGGTGGGGTTCTGGATGTCCGGTGAGCCCACCGCCGGAGCGGACAAGGACACGGCCAACACCACCGCGCACAAAGCACGTAAGGTCAGGCGCGTTTCACCGGGGAGGGCCAACATGGGCGCAGAAGCTGATACCCGCCCACCTTGGGCGGTTCAACCTGGGCGCGCCTGGACGCTGCCGGACTTCATTGACGCTCCACGGTCACCACGCGCTGGAGCGGAGGGAGCTTGGGCATGGTGACGGTAAGCATGGCGCCCTTGAGGCGGGCCCGGATTCCCAGCGCATCCACCACGCCGCCCAGCACCACCGTGCGCTGAACCCCCGTGCTGGCGTCATTGAGGTCCGGCGCACGCACCGTCAATGCGGTGCGGTCCACGGTGACCTGCAGTGCATTGAGGTCAAAGCCCACCAGCCCCATGACCAGCGTGATGGCCTCAGCCGTTTCATGCACTTCCAACGTCACGCGGTCTTCCGGCGCCACGCTGCCGCCCACCACCCAGCCCAACAGGGGCCCCGCCACGTCCTGGCCGGAATCCGCGTCAGAAACCTTGAACCCGTCATGGTGGGCCATGGTGCACCTCCTCAAGTTGCCTTTGGGTGCACGCAAGGGGCTTGGCGGTCCTTGTCAAGAGGATGGTTTTTGACGTGGCGTCTGGCCCACGCTACCGCAAGCGCACAACGCTCCAGGGGACAACACATGCGCATGGCAACGTTGTGGGTTGTGGGGTGGGCCGTCCTTGCGGCAACCGTGACCGGCTGCCCCGGCCGGCAGGCCACGTCCTCCACCACATCCAACACCACCTCCACGTCGTCCGGGGCGCTGTCCAGCGGCAGTTCAACCTCCAGCGGCGTGAACAGCAACAGCAGCCAGGACCACAGCTCCACCCTGGATCCGTCCTCCGGCGCGCGGTCCACTTCCAGCGGGACCAGTGGGGCAACGTCCGGCAGCAGCGGTAGCCACGGGCTGCCGGTGGTCCACGTGGTGGACGCAGTTGCAGCCCAGCGCGGGAGCAATGTGTTCACCAATGGTGCGCTGGGTGAGCTGCGCATTCCGCGCCAAGCCGTGGACAACCTGTGGCTGGCCTGGGGGCAGTCCTTCCCGCCGGCGGATTATTCGGCTCAGCTGCGTGCGCGCTACGGGCTGGGAGACGCACCGTTTGCCAATGACGGCCTGCCCATGGGGCTGCGCCGCAAGGACGCCTCCACCGTCACCATGGATTGCCTGTTGTGCCATGGCGGTCAGGTTGCGGGCATGCCGGTGGTGGGCGCACCCAACAGCCTGCTGGACCTGCAGGGGCTGTTTGATGACCTCAACACGTTGGCCAGCCAGTTTGGGTATCCCGCGCCCTGGACCCAGCAGAACCGCACCCAGGCGGCTGGCGCCAATGACCCCATGGGCATGGGCCTGGAGTTCTCCCGCGCCTACGGGCCGGCCACGCCCGTCATCCACACGCAGCTTGGTTTCCAGGACCCGCCGCCGTGGTGGAACGTGAAGTTCAAACAACGCATCTACACCGACGGGTCCGGGGACGCGCGCGGGTACCGCACCATGATGGCCACCATGTTGGCGTTTGGTCTTCCGTTCCAGTCCCTGCAGGCACTGGCGCCCACGTTTGAGGACATCCGCCAATACATCCTCACCCTGGCGCCGCCATCCTGGCCCTTTGCGCCTCCGCCTCCCGCAGACGTCACCGCCGGCCACGCGTTGTTCAATCTCCACTGTGCGGACTGCCACGGCACCTACGGGCCGGGCGGCAGCTATCCCAACGACGTCACGGCCACCACGCAACTGGGAACGGATGCCACGCGTGAAGCCAACTTTGCCGCCAACGAAGTGACCTGGGTGAACAACAGCTGGTTTGGCCAGGACTTCCCCATGATGGACACCCAAGGCTACCTGGCGCCGCCGCTGGTGGGCATCTGGGCCAGCGCGCCATACCTCCACAACGGCAGCGTCCCAGACCTGGCCGCTCTGCTGGATGCCACACAACGCCCCACGCGCTGGCGCCGGGCCGGAAGCTCGGCCGCGGCGTACAACCAGGACCGCGTGGGATGGGAATACACCGCGGTGGCAACGTCACCGGGCACCCAGACGGTGGAAGCACGCAAGACCTATGACACCACGCTGCCGGGTCTCTCCAACGCGGGCCACACCTACGGGGCAGCGCTCACCGCACCGGAGCGGCTGCAGCTGCTGGCGTACCTCAAGACGCTGTGACGCTGTGAGGCATCAATCCCGCAGGGACTGCAGCGCGGATGGCACATTGCTCACGACAATGGACCTGCCACCCGGCACGGCCTCTTCCAGCCGCCGGCCCACATCCCGCAACATGGTGCGCGCATCCGCGTAGGCGTCATCCGTGATGGGGCGGAACCCATCCAGACCAGCCCACTGGTGCAACAGCGCGGCCCCCTGCGGCGTGGCGGCCAGCTTCTCCAACGCCGCCACCACCGCGTTGCCTTTCTGTACGTCCAGACCCTTGCGCACAAACACCGGCTCGTTGGGCACCGCGCGCGTGGTGGCCAACGCCCTCAAGCCCACAGTACGCGTTGGTTCTCCACCGTAGGTTGCCGCGGCGTCCACGCGGCCGGCCCGCAACGCGCCCAGCGATGCCTCATGGCTGCCGGTGAACTCCGCTTTGACGTCCATCCCCGTCAACAACGTGGCCGGCAACAGGTAGCCGCTGACGGAGAACACATCCACAAACGCCAGCGTCTTCCCGCGCAAACCGTCCACCGCGGTGATGGGGCTGTCCTCCTTCACCAGCACCTGCGCGGTATAGGACGCCGCGCCACCGCGCAGCACCTGCAACCGGGCCTCCACGCCGTACTCCTGGCGCGCCAGCAGGAACTCCATGAGCGTCAACAAGCCCAGGTCACCCTGGCCGTTGCCAAACGCTTCAATGGCCGCCACGGGGTTGGCCGCCGCACGCACCTCCACGGTGAACCCCGCACCGGACGTCAACGCCTGCCCAAGCTGCCCAAGTGTCTCCGGCGCGGCTTTGTGTCCGGACGGCCCGTGGGTGGGTGACACCACCAGCACCACGGGGTTTCCCGCCGTGCCAATGGACGTGCTGTCCCGTTTGTTGCATCCCAGTGTTGCGCTGACCCCAAACAGCACCACCAGCGTCAACCCAACAGATGGAAACCGGACGCAGGTGGAGTGGCTCATGGTGGTTTCCTCGCATGTCCCAAAGGTCCGGGCACCCTACTCCAGCAGCTGTTCCTCGCCACTGGATTGCCAGTACCGGTCCATCACGGCGCGAACCTCCTGATGCACGTCCTCCAACGAGCGCCCTTTGCGTTTGGCGTGCCACGCCCGCCAGTCCTTCACGGTGAACATCACCATGCTCTTGGGCAACATCTTGCGCTCCAGCTTGGACTGGTACACCGGCGTCACAATTTCATAGAGCATCTCATCCGCCACCATGGCCACCGTCACCTTGTGCACCCGGGGGCCCTCTGGCGTCTGGACGGTCACTTCCTCATAGACCCGCTGGTCCTCCAACGCCTGGATGAGCGCGGGCACCGCCGTCATCCCGCCTTCCAACAGCTCCTTCTGGGTACGGTGTTTTCCGTCCTGGGAGTACATGGGGTCCCCCAACAGCGCCACCAGCTGCGGCGCCGAAAGGGACACATCCGCCCCGGGGCCACGGCCCCGCACCACGCTGGGCGCGGCCTTGGGCGCGCGGCCGGGGTCAAACTCCACCGGCGCTGCCGCCTGCTTCTTCTCCAGCCGGGAGCCCACCTTGTAGCCGCGAATGAAGCGCCGCGTTCCCAGCAGCGACGGAGCTTTGACGCCGGGTCCGGTGCTGCTGTTGTAGTTGCCGCTGGGATTGCTGCGCGTGGGCACACCAGTGCCGCGGTCCTGCGCGTATGCGGCGGAGGCCACAACGCAAACCAGCCCAAGGACCGTCCAACCCTGCCGGCTCATCATGGTTTCACCCCTCCAAGGTCCATGCTTCTGTCACCCTCACAACGTGGGCGCCAGCACGGCAATCTTTCCCGGCACGCCCTTGAGTTCAAATTCGCCCAGCGGCTCAACGGGCGTTGTCAGATGTTTTGCAAACTCACTGCTCACCACCACGTTGCGGCCCAACTTCCCCGTGAGCCCCTCCAGGCGCGCCGCCAGGTTCACCGCCGGCCCAATGCAGGTGAAGTCCAGCCGTCCCTGACCGCCAATGTTTCCGTACGCCACATCCCCCACGTGCAATGCCAGCCCAGAGTTGATGGGCTCCAACCCCTGCGTTGCCCGGCGGGCATTGACAAGCTCCAACGCCGCAAACGCCTTGCGTGCCGCTCCCAGCGCCGCGGTGCAGCGTTCGCCGGGGTCACGGTTGGCCATGGGAAAGATGCCAAACAGCCCGTCACCAATGAACTTGAGGACCTCACCACCGGCCTCTTCAATGGCCGGAACCTGGCACTGGAAGAGCTCATTGAGCACGCCAATGATCTGCCCCGGCTCCAGCGTGCTGGACAGGGACGTGAAACCCCGCAGGTCCGAAAACCAGATGGCCGCACGGATGATGTCCGTGTCTCCACGCTGGATCTTCCCGGACATGATGCGTTCCCCGGCGTTGTGGCCCACGTAGGTGTTGAGCAGGTTGGTGGCGGTGCGCAGCAACGCAAAGGTCTCCCCAACCCGGGACAATGGGCGCACCACGTGGTTGATGGCGGAAATCTGGTCAGCGTTGAAGCCGCGGGCGTCTTTGGTGGCAAACGTGATGGCATGCACCGCGCCGGTCATGAACTTCAGCGGGCACCCCACGTAATCGGTGAAACCTTCCTGGCGCATTTCCTCCAGCAGCGGGAACTCGGCGCACGCCTCGGCGTTGACCGTGCGGCGCAAGGTCTCCCCATTGGAGAACACGCGTGACACCGGGCTTCCCAGGAACTGCGGCGAGTTGAGGTACGCGTAGGTCTGTTCGCGCACGTCCACATCCTGGCCCGGGCGCCACAAAAAGCTGCGGCCGGCAATGTGCGGGTGCAGCGTGCGCACAAATGCCTCGGTGTGACCCAGCGGAATGCCGGCGGACAACAATGCCGTGCTCACCCGGTCCACCACCTGCTTGGGACCCGGGGCCCCCGGTGCGCCGTCCACCAGCCAATCAAACACGTGTTGCACATTCACGGCGGCCATGGACATCCCCTGACGTGGACTCAGCGTTTCTTGGTGGGCTTGGGCTTCTTCTTGGGTGCAACTTTTTTGGGTGCAGCCTTCTTTGGAGCGGCTTTTTTGGGTGCAGCTTTTGGGGGCGCTGCTTTCTTGACCACGGCGGCCTTCTCCGCCGCCACGCGCGTGCGCTCCGCCGCGTGGTCCAACATGCGGGCAATGTATGGCGCGGCTTCAGGCGTCACACACCCGGTGAGACCGTGGTCCACCTTCACCGGGCCAATGGCTTGCGCCACCTCCAGCGCCTGCCGGGTGAGCGTCTTCATGGCGCCACCCATGGAGATGAGCGCGCCGTTCATGGCGTGGCGCGTGCGGTTGGGTGCCTTGCGCAGTTCCTTGTGGATGCGCACCAGCAGCGCCTTTGCGTCCGCCTCTGGCAGGCGCCCATCCATGGCCAGCAATGCCACCACGTTCCACCCCGCCGACGATGGCCACTCTTTTTTTGATCCAATCCAGTCCAACGCCCACCGCAATACATCCGGGGACCGGGCGGCCAGGCCACTCAACGCATCCGTCACGCGGTAGTCCGAGGCGTCCTTGAGCCACGCGTCCATCTGCTGTTGGGTCAACGCTTTGGGGTCCGCCAGCTTGGTGGCCAACACCCGTGCTTCATGAATTCCCGTCTCCCACAACTCTGCAGCAAGAGCGTGGTCCATCTTGACCTGTTTGAGGATTTCCACGGTGGCTGTGTACGGCACACCCCAGATCTCATCCGTCACGCCGTGGCGCCGGGTGATGAGGGCGGTGTTGGGATTGGCAAGCGCCTGCAGGGTCTTGAGAACGTCCTGGAGGGTAGGCATGGATCACGGTAGGGGCAGCGGGTGGGGGCTTGTCCACGGGGAGAAACACCCACATCACAAACAGGCGGGTCGCACCTGACAGGTGCGCATGCCTCCGGGCCCCGCGCAGTAGCCCGTCTCACACGCGTTGTTGGTGGTGCACGTGGCGCCCAGAAGACTCAACGTGGTGCAGGTGCCGGGGGTGGTGCCGGCTTCGCCCTCACACACCTTGGAGACGCACGCGTCATCCCGCAGGCACATGGACCCGCCCGCCTGCGGCGCACGGCAGGTGCATGCAGTGACCTGGGGTGGAGCGCTGGCTGGCGTGATGGTCTCCTGCGGGAAGAGGCCCGCACCACACGCACTGAATGTTCCGCCGCCGCGGCTGATGGTGGCGCAGCTGTCCCCTTCGCCGGGCAACGCATTGGGCAGGCCACAGGTGCCGGCCACAGCGTTGGGCGCGCCAAAACTGCACACCCCGGAACATCCCGGCTGGTTGCTGGCGCTGCGCGCGCAGGCGCTGTTGTCGTTGGAGGGAAGGGCACACGTGCCACCGCCGGCGCCGCCCACACACGTCAAATCATCCATGCAGTTGGGCGCATCCCCATTGCGTTGGCCACTGCACATGGCGCCCACGCCCACCCGCGCGGTGCAGCGCTTTTGCAAAAACGGGCCGGTGCACATGAAGTTGCCGCGGCATTCCAGCGTGTCCAGGCAGCCTTCATTTTCGCCCTTCCCCGGCGGAAGCGGCTTGCACTTGGCGGGGCCCAGCAGCTGCGGCTCGCAATATCCGGTGAGGCATTCATCTGAATTTCCACAGTCCGCCTCATTGGCCTTGCGCGCCGCACACACGCCACACCCATCCGCGTCTGCGTTGCAGTACGTCTCACTGGCGGGGTCACAGCGCGGCGCATCCTGGGTGGTCATCACGCTGCACACCTGGCCCACCGTGCGCGCGGTGCGCGGCTGGAGCGCATCCAGGCACCCCAGCACCGCGTTGGGCACACGGTCTGCGCAGGCAGACGTGGACAGCGCGGCGGTGCACGTTTGGAGGCCCGCCTGGTCTACGTCATAGACGGTGCCCTGCGCATCATACGTGGCGCGGTTGAGCAGCAGGTTGACTTCCTGCGCGCGCTCACACGCCTGGGTGGACGAATACAGCGGCCCCAGCGTCATCTCACAACGCTCGTAGTAGTCACACAGCGCGTAGAAGAACGTGCGGTAGGCGCTCACCACCGGCGGGTCCCCGGGTGTCCCGCTTCCACCACCGCTGCTGGTTCCCCCGGGGCCGCTGCACCCCGCCGCACAAACCAACAACACCAACGTCACCACACCGCGCGCCATGTCACCTCCGCATTTCCTGCAAACCCGGCGTGACTGTTCCACGCGCCGGGGCCACCACGCCAACTTTCTGGCGGGCGCTGCATTGCGGCGGCTGGTGGGACAACCGACCCCGCCGTCACCACATCCACGCCCCAATCCAACAACTGGCGTTGCGCCCCGGGGTACGCAATAAGCACAGGGTTGTTCTGTCCCCTCGACGGAGGAATTGCCCATGCGCCTTATGAACCTTGCCACCCTGACCCTGGCCGCCGCGCTGTTGCCTGCGTGCGGCGGATGCGGAAACCCGGACACCAATGAAGACGCGGGCACCGGGGGCAGCAGCGGGCTCAACCGCCCGGACGCGTCCATGGGCGTGGGTGACGGCGGCAGCAGTGGACAACCGGACGCCGGCGGCGGCACCGCCAGCCTGGCGTTCAACGGGACCTCACCGCTCACGGTCATCTTCGGCGGCTTTTCGGACCTGTCCTTCACGATGACCCTCAACGGCGCTCCCGTGGCCAACACGCTGGTGCAGTTTGCGCTCAGCGGCAGCGGCGGGACCCTTTCGGTCATGGCCGCAAACACCAACGCCTCCGGCGTGGCCACCACCCGCTTCACCGCGGGCAACGCCATGGGAGACGCCGTGGTGACCGCCAGCTCCGCGGGCACCAGCAACGTCACCGTGGCGGTGCGCGTGCGTGAGGAACCCAGCGGCAACATCACGCTGGCGGTGACCTCCACCACGCGCATCCCGGTGGCCCGCGCGGATGTTCGGCTCTACGCCGGCCTGGCCGGTGGCCTGCCCACCTGCGCGGCACTCACCGCCAACACCTCCACGCTGCCGGCCACCACGTTCACCGGCAGCGTCATGCCCATCCCCGGCAACACCACCTTCAACATGGTCACCGCCGGCGCCACGCTGGCCGCGTACGCCACCGGCTTCAACGCCGCGGGTGACCTCATTGCCAAGGGCTGCGTGGAAGGTGCGGTGGTGGTGGGCGGGCAGACCAGCACCGTGACGGTGCCGCTGGCCCAGCTGGAGAGCGTGCTGGCGGGTGACTATGACGTTTTGATGTCCATGGACCTGGGCAACGCACTGCCCCAGCCTTACGAGGGCTACGTGGACACCGTGACGACCATGCTGGCCAATCCGGCAGAAACCGCGGCGTTCTACATCCTGGCCCAGGTGGACGGTTATGCGGGGACAACGTTCTTGGAACACCCCACCGCCAACCCGGTGCGCCAGGCCACCCTGGCCGAAGTGCTCCTGGACCAGACCACCTACAGCACCTGGAACCTCACGCGGAACTTCCTCCACACCCAGCTGCAGACCCGCCTGGGCGAGACGTACACCAACATGCGCAACGTGGGCGCGGACATCCGCCGCCTGGTGACCCAGTTTGAGATTGGCTCGCGCTTCCAGGTCACCGCCGTCAACGGCATGCCGTCCCTCTATCAGGTCAATGAGAGCTGGCAGGCCATGGTGTTCACCTGGCAGCTGGGTTGCCCCACGGGCGATACCGGCTGCGCCCGCCGTCAGGTGCAGCTGGCCAACCTCAACTACGCGCCGGTGTCTGAGACGTACAACGCGGTGATGACCCGTGAAGCGTTGGCTGGCCCTCCGGTGGTGAGTGAACGCTACAAGCTGGTGGGCGACCCGCATCCGGTGCCTTTCCGTTATGGCCGCGCGCTGCTCATTGCCATCAACCAGGTCATCATTCCCGGCGTCACCGGTTGCACCACGTGCACCAGCATGGAGGACGCCTTCACGTTCCTCATTGGCTACGTCATGTATGACCCGGATGACACCGGCCCCCTGACCGCCGTTTCCGGCTGTGCGGCGGTGGGTGAATACATTGCAGACCTGACCGTCCCCTTTGTGGGCGTGCCGGTGGGCTCGCTGGTGGACGCCACCACGCTGGCCGGGTTGTGCGGCACCGGCATCACCGCGGCGGCCACCGTGGTGGAGGACCAGGCAGACATGTTGACGGTGGGTGGCCCGCCCAATGACCCCAACAGCAAGGACCCCCAGGGCCTCAACGGCGCCAGCCAGTTCTTCCTGGTGGACCAGAACCAGGACCTCAAGACGGAAAACTTCCGTGACCTGCAGGCGTATGTGCAGTGGGTGGACCCGGCCAATCCAACCACCGGCATCGAGGTCAATTCACCCATCACCGGACATGGGCGGGAGGCCGCCACCGGGTGCACGTCTGACGCGGCGTGCACCGGCGCGCGCACCTGCCAGCCGGTGGCCCACTACCTGGAAGTGGCCCTGGTGGAGAACACCTGCGGCAAAAACGTGGGCGCCACCGCCGGCGGTGCGGCCTGCACCGTCAACAACCAGTGTCAGAGTGGGCGGTGCACCTCCGGGACGTGTTTCCGCGCGTGTGACACCACGGTGATGTGCGGCGGGACCAGCATGTGCGTGGATGACCGGTTGATGGTGGACCTGGACGCCACGCGCATGGGCCTGGGAGACGTGGGCATCCGCGGCTGCAACCCGTGACGTGACGGCGCGGTTTTCAGCCAGGTGCACGCGCGGAGTGTCCTTGGAGCGGGCCGTTGGCGCCGGCTCCACAGGGTGTCGCCCTCGCTTGAGGGTCATTGTGTCGGCGACAAATGCACCAGTGCCGGAGCTCAAACACGCCACGGCGTGCTGGCCTCATCATCCGGGCGCGTTTTGTCGTCGTAGGGCCGGCCTCGGTTCCGGCTTGCCGCTCAACCTGCCCCCCAAGCCGGGCGCACCAGCATTCCCGGCAGCGGCTGGAATGAGGCAGATTGAGAGGCGGCAGTTGGTGGTTGGTGAGCCCGCACAGAGGCGGGCTCTACAGGCGCAACGACGCTTGTGCTGTCTAGCGCATCACGGTGCGGGTGAAGTCCACCGCACCGGTCTCCGTCACAAAGGTCCCCACCGCACTCTGCGCGGTGACCTCCATGTACATGAATCCAATGGTGGCGGCGTGCCAGTACTTGGGATTGGTGTCAGACACCTCGGTGGTGGATGCGCCACCGCCGCTCACCACCAGCTCCATGCCACATCCCTGGTTGAGCCACTGCCGGCTGTGGTCATGCCCACACAGGTAGAAATCCGCGTTGTTGCACACGTACAAATCAAAGAAGTCCTTCACGCGGCCTCCACCGGCCACGCCCAACGGGTCAAGGCGCCCCCACGGCGGGTCATAATTGCCCGCGTTCCCATGCGGGCCATTGGACAGGTACGGGTGGTGCCCCAGGACAAACTTCCACGGCGTGTTGAGTCCACTGAGGGCGCCGGTGACCCACTGCGCCTGGTCTCCATGGTCCGTGTTGTCCCACATGAGGCTGTTGGTATCCAACGCCACAAATCCCGCGGGGCCGTGCGTGAACACATAGTGCGTGTCCGGCATTCTCCACTTCTGGGAATGTTGCGTGTACGCCACCTCAATGGGCCCCTTGGAGAACTGGTTGCCCGCGCCATTGCCGCCGTAATCATGGTTGCCCAGCACGGCGTAGAACGGGAGGTTGAGCTCGCGGTAGGGCGCCTCAAACTTCTCCTCCCACTGCGGGTCCGTCACGCTGGACACGCCGCTGTCATAGATGTTGTCACCCAGCAGCAAGACAAAGTCACAACCATGGCTGTCACACCAGGTCTTGATGGCGGCGGCAACGGCGCGCTGCCCATCATTGCCCTTGCCGGTGTCACCAATGGCCACAAACTTTGCCACGGTGGGCACCGCCCCGCTGCTCCCGCCCTGGCTGGATGAAACAGGCCGGGACGAAGAACCCACGACGCCCGAGGAAGACCCGCCACCGCCCGCGCTGCTGGAGACACCAGCGGTGGACGTCCCCGCCGCGGTGCTGCTGGAACGCGGCGCCTCACTGGTGGCCGTTGGAGCGCTGGACGACCCAACCACCGCGCCGGAGGAGCCGCCCACGGTGGAAGACGCGTTGCCTCCCCCGGATGAAGACGTGGTTTCTTCGGTGGTGGGCGTCTGAACGCACGCCGCGCCGCCAAAGGACAACAACACCGCTGCCAGGAGGGATCCGTGAAGAGGCTTCATGTCCTACATATGTCCGGCGCGCCGGGATTTGTCCATCCGCCCCCAGCCCGGTATCAGGGCGCATCCCAATGACGTCAGGGAGGCAGTGAGATGCGGGTGATTGTGCTGGCGGCCATGGCCGCGCTGGGCGTGTTGGCGGGATGTTCACCGGACGTACGCGCCGAAGAATATCCCCAGAATTGCAGCCGTGCTTCGGATTGTGCGGTGGTGGCGTCCGGCGACCCATGCGGTTGCGCGTGCCCCAACAGCGCACTGCGCGCGGACGCCCAGGCGGATTTTGACCGGGACTTTGCCGCCGCCAAACGTTGGTGCAACCCGCTGGCCGGGCAATGCCTGGCGGATTGTGTTGGCGCCACCGCCGAATGTTCAGCCGGCACCTGCGTGGCCCGGATGAACGGGACCACCGACGGTGGAATCTGACTTCTTTTGCGAGGTGGTGCACACATGGCCGAAAGTGAATTCCTGGTCAAAAAGCAGACCGTGCAGGTGGAGGTTTGCGAAGTGGGCGGACGCGTGACCCGCGGCGAGATCTTTCTGGCCGGGTATTCCGGTCCCGAAGCGCGCGGGGAGCGTTTGTCTGATGTGCTTGGGGCACGCCGGTTTGTTCCCATCCGCGGGGATGATGGCCTGCGCTTCATAAGCAACCGCCACGTGGTCTGGGCGCGCATGGAGCTGCTGGAATCCATTGACGAGCTGGACCCGGAGACCGAAGGCGCCGAGGGGACCGCCACCGCCAACGTCAAAGTGGAACTGGTGGGCGGGCAGTCCCTGGAGGGCGGCGTGCGCTACCTGCGCCCCGCCGGCGCGCGCCGGCTGGTGGACTACCTTGCCACGCTGGAGACGTTCTTCCCGCTGCGCACCGAGGACTGGCTGTACCTGGTGAACCGCGAACACGTGTCCTGCGTGGTTGCGCTGGATGAGGCCACCTGATGCTGCGCCCCATGGACCGTTTCCTCTCGGCGCTGCGCCGGGAGTCCGCCGAAGAACTGATCATCAAGACCGGGCAGCCCATCCATGCGCTGGCAGGGCAATCCATACGCGTGCTGCTGGCGCAGCCCGTCAAGACGGATCAAATCACCTCCATCCTCAAGGGTGTCATCCCGCCAGAGTCCGAGCGCGACCTGGCCGACCAGGGTGAGGCAACCTTTCCTTACGCATCCCCCACCGGCGTGTATTCCATCCACTGCGTCACCGAGGGCCCAAACCTTTCGGTGCGCATCCGGTCGTTGGGGAGCGCCGCCGCAACCAAAACAGCCACCGCGCCCGCCAGCTGGGGCAGTGCGCCGGCCGCAGCCGCGCCAACAACAACAACAACAACACCGCCCACGCCGTCACCGCCCGCTCCGGCCAAGACGGCCGTAGGCAAAGCCGCCGTGACCACCAAGGCGCCCCCGTTGCCCGCCGCGGCAAAGTCCCCGCCGCCACCCATGCCTCCAGCGGCGGCGGCACCGGCCGCACCCGCACCACCAGAAACTCCCGCGGCCCAGCCCAGCGTCCCCGCCGAATCCCCACGCGCGCCGGCGCCCGCCGGTGCCAGCCGCATTGACACCATCCTGGTCTCCATCTTCAAGGCCGGCGCATCAGACCTGCACCTCACCGCCACGTTGACCCCACGCATGCGCAAGGACGGGGAGATTGTCCCCGTCCCGGGCTTTGCCAACCCGCTGTCCGGAGACACCATCCGGTCCTTGTTGCTGGAGATTGCCCCGCCGGCGTCACGGGACACGTTTGAGAAAACGCGGGATGCGGATTTTGCCTATGAGATACGCGGCCTCTCACGGTTCCGCGTGAACCTCTTCAAGGACCGCCTGGGCGTCAGCGCGGTGTTGCGCGTCATCCCGTCCACCATCCTCTCCGCGGATGATTTGAAGCTGCCGCAGGTGGTGCGGGACCTGTGCGGCCTCCAGAAAGGCCTGGTGCTGGTGACCGGTCCCACTGGAAGCGGCAAGTCCACCACGCTGGCGGCCATGATTGACCTCATCAACCAGAAGCGGAACGAACACATCATCACCATTGAAGACCCGGTGGAGTTTGTGCATCCCTCCAAGCAGTGCCTGGTCAACCAACGCGAGGTCCATTCGGACACCAACAGCTTCTCTGCGGCACTCCGGGCCGCATTGCGTGAGGACCCGGACATTGTCCTGGTGGGAGAAATGCGTGACCTGGAGACCGTGGCCATTGCCATTGAGACGGCGGAAACCGGGCATCTGGTCTTTGGTACGCTGCACACCAACACCGCGGTGAGCACGGTGGACCGCATCATTGACCAGTTCCCGGCGGACCGTCAGGCGCAAATTCGCATCATGCTGTCTGAATCCCTGCGGGGCGTGATTGCGCAGACGTTGTGCAAGCGGCAGTCCGGCGGGCGGGTGGCGGCGTTGGAAATCATGATCGGAATACCGTCGGTGGCCAACGTGATACGTGAAGGCAAGACGTTCCAACTCCCGTCCCTGCTCCAAACCAGCAAGGGGGTGGGCATGCAAACGCTGAGTGATGCGCTGTTCCAGCTGGCCAAGGACGGCGTCATCAGCCCGGATGAGGCGTACCGCAAAGCCATTGACCGCGTGACAGTGAAAGCCATGCTGGAGCGCGCCAACATGCGGGTGACGGCGCAGTAAGATTCCCTGTGCGCGTCAACCACATGGGCCAGGGCGCGCAGCTGTCCACGCAGGACATTGCTGACCTGGTGGTGTTCCTGCGCAGCCTGTGACCTCACGGGTCACACGCGGTGCTCCAGCAGGGCCGCCAGCCTGCCCAAGGACATGCGCCATCCCAGTTCATTGTCCTGCGCAGACACGCCGGGCGGCAGACCATCATGCACCGCCGTGACACGCGTTCCGCCGCCGGTGGCGTCAGAAAGCCGGTAGGTGATGGCCATCCGGCCCGCCATGGCCGCAGCCTGGGTCTCAAACTCCACCACCTGGACCACCTCTTCATCCGGGATGAGATGCACAAAGTGGCCCTGGAACGTATCGGTGTGGGCGCTGGTTTTTCCCACCCCGGTGGGTGCGTTGTACGTCAATGAGATGCGGAACGTTCCACCCTCCCACGCCTCAAACGTGTGGACCTGGCTGGTCATGTCATCCGGCACCATCCACATGGATACGGCCTGCGCATCCAGCAGCGCGCGGTAGACGCTGGACCGTGGGGCGCGGATGTGGACTTCAAGACGGGTTGAGGCCATTCCCAGAGCCTAGCACAGGCCGCCATTGATATTAATGTTGATTGAGTTGACACCAATGTGTTTTGGTGTTACCGTCACAAACATGAAATCCGCCAGGCCACGCGCACGCACCTACCGCATGGGCGCCCGGGCGCAGGCCGCGGCGGAGACCCACCAGCTCATCCTGGACGCGGCCATCCGCCAGTTTGGGGACCGCCCCTATGACGCCGTGGGCCTGGCAGACGTTGCAGCGGCTGCTGGTGTGACGGTGCAAACGGTGCTGCGGCGGTTTGGCTCCAAGGAGGGGCTGGTGGAGGCCGCGGTGGCGCACAGCTCCCAGCAAGTACGTCAGGCACGTTGGGCCGCGGCCGCAGGAGATGTGGATGGCGCGCTGCGGGACCTTTGCGCGCACTACGCCGTTTGGGGGGACCGGGTGATGCGTTTTCTTGCGCAGGAGGAGCACGTGGCCGCCATGCAGCAGATTGTTGGCGCGGGGCGGGCGCTCCACCACCAGTGGGTGGACCACATGTTTGCGCCGTGGTTGTCCAAGGCCAAAGGGGATTCCCGGCGGCGCCTGCGGGCCCAGCTCATTGCCGCAACGGATGTGTACGTCTGGAAGATCCTCCACCGTGATTTGGGGCTGGACCCCAAGGCCACCCAGCGCACGCTGCGTGACCTGGTGAACGCCATCCTTGCCTGAAGAAGGAGACCGCCATGGCCAGGTTTCTTGTCTACACATCCCCCGCGCGTGGTCACCTGTTTCCCCTGGTGCCCACGTTGCTGGAGCTCCACCGCCGGGGACACACCGTGGTGGTTCGTACACTCGCCGCTGAACTTCCACGCCTCCACGCGCTTGGCCTGCAGGCGCAGGCCATGGACCCCGCCATTGAGGCGCGCGAGATTGATGATTGGAAGGCCAGCTCACCACCCGCCGCAATGCTGGCCGCCTGCCGGACATTTCTGGACCGCGGGCAACATGAACCGGGTGACCTGGCCCGCGCCATTGCCCAGGAGCAGCCGGACGCCCTGTTTGTTGACGTCAACAGCTGGGGTGCGGCGGCTGCGGCTGAGGCGTCCGGCCTGCCCTGGGCGGTGTTTGCCCCGTACCTGCTGCCGGTGCGTGCGCCTGGTGCGCCGCCGTGGGGCCTGGGTTTGGCGCCCGCGCGCGGCGCGGCCGGCCGGCTGCGTGACGCGGTGGTGTGGCCAATGGTGGATGCCCTGTATGACCGCGCGCTCCCCGGCCTCAACCGGCTGCGCGTGGCGGCGGGGGTACAGCCGTTTCAACACGTCACCCAGTTTGCCACGCACCCGCCGTGTCTCATCTCGTACACCGCGCCGCCGTTTGAATACGCCCGGGCGTGGCCGGCCAACATCCACATGGTGGGCCCGGGAATCTGGGAGCCGCCTGCAACCCCGCCAGACACCGCCTCCGGGGACACACGCCCGTTGATCCTGGTCACCTGCTCCACCGAGTACCAGAACGACGGGCGCATTGTGGCAGCCACACTGGCCGCGCTGGCCAATGAACCGGTGCGCGTGGTGGCCACCACTGCGTCATTGGATCCGGCAGGTTTCAGCGCGCCAGGCAATGCCGTGGTGGAACGCTTCCTCCCGCACGGCCCGTTGCTGGCCCAGGCGGCGTGTGTGGTGTGCCACGGGGGCATGGGCATCACACAAAAGGCCCTGGCCGCGGGCGTGCCGGTGTGTGTGGTCCCGTTTGGGCGGGACCAGCTGGAAGTGGCGCGCCACGTGGAGGTTGCCTGCGCAGGGACCCGGCTGACACCCAACAGGCTTTCACCCGAGCGCCTGCGCGCGGCCATTGGGAAGGCCATGAAACTGACCGCCGGTGCGCAGGCCGTGGCGCGGGGATTTCAGCAGGCCGGCGGTGCGCCAGCCGCGGCTGCTGTGTTGGAGCAATTGTGTCCTGGTGCAACGGCGCAGGTTGTTCCACAACAACCACGCGCACCCGCTGCATAGACGGCGGCCTCAGCGGGCGCGTGCGGCAAACGCAAGGTGCACCAACCCGAACGCTTGCCTGCCCTGTTCAGGGGAGCACGAAGGTCTGCTCGTGGAAGATGTTTCCCTCTTCATTGTGGTAGGCCACGCGCATCTGGCGGCTGGCCGGGTCACAATGCAGGGCCACGTAGTTGAACGTGCTGGTGCCAAAATCAAACTGCGGGCCACGCAGCAGGTAATGCAGCGGGTTGGGGAACTGTGCGCCAGGGCCCGCCAGGACTTCCAACGTCTGGCTGCCCAGGCCGTCCGGGGAGACGCGCCCGGTGCACGCCAGATGGAAGTCACCGGACAGGAAGACCACCCCGCGCACCGGCGTGGTCTCAATGAACGTCAACAACTCGTCCTGTTGCGGCTTGTAGCCCTGCCAACGGTCCTCGGGATCCAGCAACACGTCTCCCAGGTTGAAGGTCTGCGGGAAGTTCCCCATGGGTACCGAGTTCATGAGCACCTTGAACACCGCGGGGCTGGCCGCAAGGCCCGCCTTGAGCCACGCCATCTGTTCGGGGGAGATGTACTGGCACTGCGGTGAGGTTCGCGTGGACGGGCGGCGTTCGCTGCGGCCGTCCAGCACAAACACCTCCACGGTGCGGCCCCACCGGTAACTGCGCCACAACCGGCCCTCGGCGCCCGGGATGCGGCGCACCGGTTGGTGCTCAAAAAATGCCTGCGTGGCGGTTGCCAGCTTCTGGGGTGCAATGGTCTCCGGGCTCCAGTTGTTGCCCACCTCATGGTCATCCCACGTGCACAACAGCGATGTGGACGCACGCAGCGCGCGGTAGCCCTCCTTGGCCAGGTTCTCGCCCCACTTGGCGCGGTAGTCCGCCAGGGATTCGGCGCCGTCGTTGTAGGTGGTGTCACCCAGCAGGCAGAACGCGTCCAGGTCCTGCCGGGTGCCGGCCTGTTCCAGCGTCCTGAAGCGCGGCCGAGCGTTGGAGGTGCACGCGGTGGCACCCAGAACCACCGGGTCCATGCTGGCATCCGCAAGGGCAGCGCGGAACCGCCCCAGCGGGCTGCGTACCGCGTTCCCTCCTTCCACCGTGATGAACGCAAACTGGTAGCGCACTCCGGCAGACAGGCCGTCCACCGTGACGTGGACAAACCCGCCGTCCGCCGGCGCGCACACCACGTCCACCACCGGTGCGCCCCCAGCCTGGGGGAACACCACCAGGCGCAACATCTGGGCTCCCGTGTACCGCGTCCACACCACAGCTGACTGGGGTGCTGCGTCGCCGCTGGCCACGCCCAACGGGAAGACCTCCAAGGCGGCCTGGGGCAACTGCTCCACCGCCGCCATGGACCCCGCATCCACCGCGCCGGCGTCACTGGCGCCGGCATCCTCTTGCGCCCCCGCGTCCTGGGGCCCTGCGCTGCTGTCCGGGTTGCTGCTGGAAGACGCCTGGCTGGATCCCGCCGCGCTGCTGGACCCACCGTGGGATGACGCCCTGGAGCTGGAAGACCCGGGCCCGCTGGAGGAACCACCACGCCCCGCGTCAACCTCCGCGCTGGGCGTGGGCTGGCACGCCCAGAGTGTGGCCAGAGATGCGGTACCGCCCAACAGGAACGTGCGCCGGCCCATGCGGCGAAGCTTGTGGGGGTGACGGCGGGAAGAAACGCGTTGAAAGGGAGGCATGGCGTTGAACCATCACGGCTGCAGTGTGAGGGCCGCACGCTAGCAACTTCAACAGCGCTGTGCCGGTCCGCCGTGGATGCGCGCCGCGCGGGACGTGCTGGCCCGCGGTGCCAAGGCAGCATACGGGCAACTGTGGACGGCCCCCGGTTCCCAACAACCCAGCAGACACAATGCCTTGGGTGGTGCTCCGCATTCGGTTTTGCGCAGGGGCGTCCTGGGCGTGCTGCGTCATGGCGACGCGGGCTGCGGCCTTCTTGGGGCGAGCGCGCCCCGGGACCTGGTGGCCTTGCGGGCAGCAGCGAAGCGCAAGGCACTCACTGTGGCGCAACAAAAGCCGGGACGTTGTACGCAATCTTCTTGAGCACAAAGCGGCCGTAGGTGAACGGGCCCTCAGGGTAGTGCCACACCGTTTCTCCTCGGGAAGCCAGACGGTACGCCCCGTACTGCTGGTAGTCCCGCAACGGCGTGGTGAAGCGGAACTTGCGCAGCACACCGTCCTCACCAAGGGCCATGCGGTCATCCGAGACAAAGTCCACCAGTTGGGACTGTTCGTTGAACAACAGCGTGGCCTTCACCGCGTGGCCGCCGTTGCTGAACGTGACCTCGGCGCTGCGGTCATCCAGCGGGCGCCAGGAGAGGCGTGGGTCCGCCAGGCTGCCGGGTGCCATCACCGCCATGTCATTGAGCATGGTGACGGTCTCTGCCTGGAAGAGATCACGGCCCTGGAGGTCCACCGCATCGAACAGGTTGGCCACGCGCACCCGCATGGCAGCCTGACCGCGTCCATAGTCGTGAAACACGCCCACCGGCGCGCCATACATGCGTGAGCGCATGTAGAACAGGCGCACCGGCTCATCAAAAAAGTTGTTCTGTTCGGACACGGCTGCAAGCGGTGCAGCGCCGGGCTTCTGGAACATCTCGGCGTCAAATTCGGCGCGCATGTTCCACGGGCGCGGCTGGCCCACTGCCCCCACGTAGACCAGATAGCGTTTCACGGGATCCGGCAGGGCCGCCACATCCGCCGGCTCAAGCACCAGCGCCGCTGGTGAGGGGCGCGCTGCAAACTCCTGGGCGGCGCGCGCGGTGTATTGCGTCTGAACCGAACTGCACGCGAACAGACCTCCCGTTGCGGAAAGCACCACAACACCAACGGCGAGCTTGTTTCCAATGGGCGTCACGACGGACATGCGCACGACATTTTGCATACATGATGCCACGCCTCGCCACGCCAGCACGCTGGAACAACCGCGCGCACAGCAACCGTGGGTGCACTGGGGACCGCAAGGGCTTCGTGGTGCCAACGCCGCCCCGAAGTTCCTGCACGTCCAACCGGGCCGGGCACTCCCGTGACGGCGCGGAGTGTGATGGAATGTGTCCATGCCCGCGCCAGCCCAGCTCAAGGACTTCCTGGTCAAGACACCGTTTTTTGGCGGCCTGCCGGACACGTCCCTGCACCGCATCATGGCCATGTTGACCCAGCGCTGCTTTTTTGAAGGCGCCACGGTCTTCAAGGAAGGAGACTCCGGGCGGTCCATGTACATCATTTGTGAGGGCAACCTGGTGGTCTACCGCAACGGCCCCTCCGGCAAACCCATCAAGATGATGCGCCTGGACCCCGGCGCGTTTTTTGGTGAGACCACGTTGATTGAGATGCAGCCGCGGCCACACACGGTGCGCGCCGAAAGTGCCGCGGTGCTCTACGAACTCACCAACGCCAACCTCTACGCGCTTTTTCAGCAGGACGTGGACGCGTACATCCTGGTGCTGCAGAACATCAACCGCGAACTGTGCCGGCGCATCCGGCGCGCGGATGGCCGCATTGCCGACTGGGCCGATGAGAGCGACGACCCCAGCACCCAGATCCGCACCCGTGACGAGGTCTTCAAGGGCAAAGCGTGAACACGTTGCCGGGTCACTCCAGCGTCAACAGCCACAACGCTTCCTTGCTGGGACCCAAGGGCGCCAGGGACCCCTGGTTGGTGTGCACCACCGCCTGCCGCCCGTCCGGTGACCACGCAAAGTCCGCTCCCAGGGTCTTGATGTGCTGGTGTTGGTGGGAGTCCGGATCATTGAAGCGGGTCACACGCCGCAACAACGTCCCATCCGGCGCCATGAGCCAGTAGTCCGTTCCGCCCCAGGGATTGCACCGGTTGCTCATCCACATGATGCGGGTGCCGTCCGGGGCGTAGTGCGCGTGTTCATTGTAGAACGTGGTGGTGAGGTGCTGGTCCACCACGCCGGTGGCCACCAGCAGCGTGTGGATGTCCGAACTGGTCACCGCTTCATCCCCGGTCAGGTTGCTGGTGAAGATGAGCCGCTGGCCATCCGGTGAAAAGCCGTGGTTCTCATAGAACACGTCCGCGCCGGGCTGGAACTGGCGGATGCCATCCAGCTGCAGCGTGTTGCCGGACGCGGTGAGCGTGCCCACCGCAAGCTTCCAGACGCCCACGGTGCGCGCGCTGTCCACAACGTGGGCTCCTTCAAACATGAGCGAGAAGGAGAGCTGGGCCCCGTCCGACGAGAAATGGGGATGGAGACTCCCGCGCGCACCCAGCGTGGTCACATCCAGCAGGAGGGTTGCCTCCTGCGTATCCATGTGAATCACCCAAAGGTCATTCCACACGCCGGCACCCGGGTGGGTTGCGGTGGAACAGTGGTTGCGGGTGTGACCGCCAGACTCCACTTGCACCACCAGGAAGCGGCCGTCCGGTGACCACGCCGGCTGTCCCACGTTGTGACCGGGGAACACCACCATGCTGCAGGTGAGGCAGGCCTGCGCGGCACCGTCCGGCCGCGCGGTCCACACATCATAACAACCATCCTCGCCACGGCGGTCGTACGCCAGACCCCGTGAAGCAGACCAATCCACCCGGCCGCCACCTTCCACAACAATGCGCGCGTCCCGCAGCACCGCCCCATTGCTGGCGGGCGCCGAACACTCCGCGGCATCATCCCTGGACGGAACACACGCCGTCACCGCCAGTGCCGCCGCAACAGCCCACCCAGCCCGGGACGTGTGGTGCCCTTTCACCGGCGGCTCCTGGCCGTCAGGTTGCCATGCGCCCCACCTTGCGGGGGTCACGGGACCAGGGAGCAGGTCATCTGGCCAATGCCCCACAGCCCGTTGGCCAGCACGTCATCACCCGCAAAATACAAACGCAGCAGCGTCCCATCCAACAGCACGGCTGGTGAGCGCAACTCGCGCTGGGTCCAGATGAAGTCCGCCTTGCGCCGCAATGGTGCCGGGTCCTGCAACCAACCTGTCAGACCATCCGGTGACAACGCATGGTGAATGGCCTCCTGGGTCCAGGTGTTGTCACCGTGATCATTGGCCACGTCCACAAACAGGTGCATCCTTCCGGCAATCACCGTGGCGTTGGGCGTGGAGTAGCCCACCCAGTTGGACGTGCGGGGATACACCGTCTGGTCCGGCTTCATGGCCAATGCGGGTTGCGTCCAGGAAGCCCCGTCGGTGGTGGTGATGACGCCCACCACCTGCAGGCCCGCCGCAAGTTCCACGTCCACGCCCACCGCCGAGAAGTAGAGGTACAACGTGTTGTCCATCACCGCGGGGCCGGGCTCGGCCACAATGTACTGGTAGAAGGTGGCGGCGGGCTCTGAGGGACCGGCCACGTACGTGGCGTCCTTGATCCAGGTGACGCCGTCATTGGAGACCGCGTGCCCAATGCGGAAGTTGAACGGCGAGTTGGTGGGCCACGCGTCCGGGTACCCCGTGTAGAACATGTGCCAGGCACCGTTGAAGAACACCACCGCGGGCGTTTCTGCGCCGCCGTGGTCCCATGCTCCCAGCGCACCCTCGGTGAGCACCGGGCTGCTGGGGTTGAGCGCCCAGGTGGTCCCGTCCGAGGAGACCCACCGGTAGATCTGCACGGGAGAGGGCGGTCCAGCAAAGCCAAGGTTGGAGGACGCGTACATCCAATACTGGTTGCCCACGCGCACCACGCTGGGATCGTTCCAGTCCGCGCCGTTGAACCCGGAGTTGAGCACCAGCTCCGGGGTGGTGCCGCCCACAAAACAGCTGGGCTGGATGCGCAACGGGTCCACGCCTCCGCCGCTGGAGGACGCTGCGGCAGCGCTGGAGGAGCCCACCAGGGAAGAGGAGGCACCACCCGCGCTGGAAGACGGGGCGGACACGCTGGACCCGGATGACGCGCTGCCGGCCGACGACGGCTGCGCCTCCGAGGACGACGGCGCCACCGACGACGACGGCGCCAGCGACGAGGATCCCACCGAGGCGGAGGCCGCCCCGGAGGACGCATTGCCACTGGACCCGGAAGGGCCGGAGGCGGAACTGGATGACGTGGGCAGCCGGGATGATGAAGACAACGCGGTGGTTGAACTGGCGCTCACCAGGCTGGACGAAGACCGCCCCTCTGACGCGGAGGAGGACACCCCGCTGGTTCCCTGCGACAACGACGATGCACCCGCGCTGCTGGCGCCACCGCTGGAGGACGACGTTGAACTGCTGGTGGAGTCCGCCGGGCCGGTGGTGGTGCAGCCCACACCCAGCAGGACCAAGGTGAGGAACGGCACACGCACGTGGGAAAGAACCATGGCCCGCCAGTCTGACGCCCCGCACCGGTGCATGCAAACCCGGCGTGTCACGTTGCGGCGCGGTGCGTCCGGTGGCGGTGACAAGAGCGTGGGCTATGTTGGCCGTTGTCCCCAGCCGGCAACAACAGGAGGCCCCCTGCAACGCCTTGCCTTGGTCCCTGCGGTGTTGGCGGCGGTTCTGGCGCCGGGATGTGACCGCAACTGCTTCTCCGGTGAAGAAGACGTTCCGGACAGGCTCATCCAACTGGACGAGACGGTGGATGCGCGCCTTGTGATGTGTGGCGGGGCGGATGACATCTGGGACATCACGCTGGACCCCGGCCAGTACCGCCTGGAGGTGCAGTCTGATCACACCAGCTGGGCCATCCTGTATGCGCGCGATGGCGCACCCCCGGACACATCCCAGGACCAATGTGGCCTTGGCGGGAGCAACGCCAATTGCCAGGTGGAGGAGGAACGCAAGACCCTCACGTTTGCCGTGGCCCAGTCCCAGACCGGTCACATCCACGTGCACTCCAGATGGTTCTGTGAAACGCCGGTGCCAGATTGTCCCGGCCACACCTATGCCTATCAACTGGTGGTGCGCCGCTGCCCCGGCAACTGCGTCTCAACGGACGCAGGGCCCTGATTCCGCTGGCTCCACCTGGCACGCTGCAAACCATCACCACGCCGCCGCGTCACCGGTTCCCCGCCGGCTCAGTCAACGGCGTTTCCCGGGGACAAGGCCATGGGTCCGGTCATGACGTATATTGTTTCAGTCATGGACCGCTGCCCCCGCTGCAATGCCCAGGCAACCATGGAGGCCACCCCGTCTGGCGGCGTGACGTGCTCGCAGTGCAGCTGGAGTTCCGTGGACGGCGCACCCAAGCCTCCTGCGTTCATCCCCACGTGGAAGGTTGTGCTGCCTCTGGTTGTTCCCGCGCTGCTGATTTGGACCGCCGGGGTCTACAACCACGTGGAGCCCGGAAGATCAGCCTGGGGACCGGTGCTGGCGGGCCTCACATTTTTCCTCTTTGGGTTGTGGTCGCTTGCCAATGGGGTGTTGTGGGAACGCCTCTCTCCCGGCTTGCGCGGCTGCTGGCGCCCGCCTTCCGTGGTGACGCCGTTCATCCTTGCGGCGGCATTCATCACCGTGGGGCTGGTTGAACTGACCACGGGTGTGCGGCTCCTTGTCGCCGTGCCCTGAAAATGCGCATCATCAGCGCGCCACGGATTGTGACACGGTGACCATCCACCACGGTCCAACGCTCCCACCCAGAAGCGCGCTCCAGTACCATTGGGACACATCATCAAACGTGCGCCCATCCGCTCCTTCTATGGACTCAGACACCAACAGCGTGGTGTCCCCGCGCGTGGCCACAAAACGCCGCACCCTGCGGCCCTTGGCGTCACCGTCCACCGTGACCGCACCCAAGGTGTAGCCCGAGCCACGCAGACACTCCTCGGAGCCATGGATGGCGCGGGTCGGCTCGGCAATCCACCGGTAGATGACCTCACGCTGCCCATCGGTCATACGGGCAATGCGGCCGGGCAGGGTCTGCGCAATGCGCGCCTCGCGTTCCTCCAGTGGCAACGGCGTCAACACGCGTCCGTCCAGGTGCGTGGGCCAGCCCTTGAACCCCGGCAGCTCCCCGCGGTCCACGCCGTCACGCGGCACCAGCGGGGCCGCAGCCAGCAGCGCCGCCGAAAACGCAAACACCACCGCAGCACGGGTCACGGGACACCCCCGTCCACAACCCGCGGCGGCATCACGCGCGTGCCGGTGATGAACAACACCAGCGCCACCTGCAAAAACGCGGCAAGGCCCACCCCTTCATGCAGCCACGGCGGAACGCTGCCGCCGTCCCGCTGCAGCAGGAACAAACAACACACCCGCATGGCATTGGCTCCAACGACACCAACCAAGGCGAGCGCCAACATCACCCACGTCACGCGCGCGGTGTGCAGGCGCAACAGCGCAATGCCAACTGCAAGCAGCAGGGTGACGCTCAACGTATCCACGCCCGCACAAGGGGCGTCCACCAGCACCACCGTGTTCCCAAACGCCAACGCGGAACCCGTGCGCGTCACCGCAATCCCCATCATGTGCAACATGGGTGACGCCAGCGTGATGGTGGCAACCTTGAGCGGGTGGCTGGCAAAAAAGTGCACCGACGCCCCAACCGGCAGCGCCAGAAACGCCAGCAGCGCGGGGGCTGGGTGCCACAGCGGCAAGCTGTTTGCGCGGGACAACAGGCTGGCCAGGCCCAACACCGCTCCCAGCGCCGTCACCGCCATGGGAAGGCGCGCAAACAGCACCGCCATCCCCACGTTGACGGCGGCCAAGCCACCAAGGTGCACCCACCGGACACGCTGGCTGAGGTTTCCACGCAGGCCCAGGGCCACAAGTGCCAGCACCGCCACCAGGTGCCACGCCTCGTCGGCACCGGTCCACACCCGGGAGACGTACCAGCTCCACACGCTCCAACACGCCGCCACCTGCACCACCATGGCCTGCCACACGCGCATCAGCCGGCCCTCCCCAGGCGCGCCAGGTGCAACACCACCAACGCCAGCAAGACCATCAGTCCCAGGGACGCCTCGGGGACGGTGGGAACACTTCCCGCATCGGCCTGCGTGAGCCCGGCGGCCGCGTATTGCTCCTGGCGCTCCAGCACCACCGCCCCACTCACCGGTGTCACCAGCCGGTGTTGAACCGCCAGCGCGGACGCCTCACCCACACTTCCCGCTTGGGCCAACTGCAGCACCTGCTCCGCCACGTACAACCGCGCCAGGTGCGCCGAGGTGGCCTTGGCCTGGGACACGTCCACGCCTTCCCTCGATGCCACAGCGCGCTGGGCCGCTGGATGCGGCGCGCTCCAGCGTTGGAACTCCTGCCGCAGGTCTTCTTGCAGCGTGGAGACCCGGGGCAAGGCACGCACGCGTGCGCCCGCGCCAATGTGATCCACCACGGCATTGGCACCTGGGCGCACCGCCACGTCCAGCAGCGTCACGTTGTGGGCCGTCCAATCCCGCAGCGCTTCTCCTGGGGCCCACAACACCGGCTGGTTTCCATGCACCCACACCACCAGCGTCTCCCCGCTGGACGCTGCAAGTTTTCCGGCGTGGACCAGCGCGGGCACGTTGTCCCGCCCGCCCACCGTGTCCAGGTTGCGAACCATCGCGGCCAGCGCCTGGCGCTGCGCCACGTCCAACACGGCTGGCCCAGCAAGCACGGTGACGGTGTCCAATGCAGCCACCACCGCAACCTCCACGGCGGCTGGCAGCTGCTGCAGCGCCTGCGCCACCGCCGCGCGGTGCGGCGCCATCCCGTGCGATCCATCCAGCACCACCACCACGCGCGCCGGCGTGCGCGCCGGCACCAGGGACACCACCTGGGTCACCACGGTGTTGCCGGAGGGTTCCAACGGCGTGAACGCACGCGCGGGCGCATCCTTGCGGTCCACCCGCAACACGGCGTTGCGAAGCTGCTCCTGCGTCAACGCACCGGCCACGCGGTGGACACCTCCGCTGCGTTCCAACGTCTTCAGCGTCGCCACGCCCTTCATCAGGCGGCCGGACTCCAGCGCAATGGCCTCCAGGACAGGGTCCTGGATGGCAAAGTTGTGGTCCACCAGCTGCGGAAAACGCAGCAACCCTTCACCCACCGTGTCCACAAAATACAACGGCATGGTGATGCCCAGCTTCAGCGTCAGGGGTTGTTGCGGGGTGATGGGGAACGCCTGGACCGCCACGCGGTCCGGTCCACGCCACGTCACCAGCACCGGGTCCCGCCGTTGTTGCACCACCGCCTGGTAGGCGGCCTTCACCTGCGCGGTGGGCGCGTAGGCGGCTTCTTCTTCCTTGCCGTTGACCATCAACGTCACCCGGGACACCACCGCGCCGGGAGGCAGTTGCACCTGCATGCGGGCCTCGGCCTGGCGCACCGTGGGGTCCGCCTCAAACCGCAGCGTCCACTCCAGGTACGCCAGCGCCGCATCCCCGTCCACGCTGCCCTGCAACCGGGACGCGGCCAGCGTGAGGCCGGGCACCATGCCGCCCACCAGGTCCCCGGCAAGGTCCACGTCCTGTTTTCCCTCCCAGCCACGCTCGTCGGGACGGTCCGCGCGGTTGAACTGCCGGCCGGTGACCTGGAAATACGTCTGGCGCGCGTGGTCACTTCCCACGTTGCCAAACGCGCTGGAGAACAACCCCAGCAGGCTGGCCTTGCCGCGGCCGCCGTAACACGCTGCGCGCATGGTCTCCTCGTCACCCATGAAGCGCAGCAGCTTGAACGCTTCCGGCCGGTGGGTGGCGTTTGCATCCGCAGCGTGGGCCATGGCCAGGCGGGTCAGGCCCACCGGCGCGTCCGCCGCCACCGTCACCACCGCACCCACCACCAGGCCCTTCCACAACGCCACCGGGGGACCCAGCGCGGGAATCAGGCGGTGCAGCCGTTTGCGCGCCACCACGGCGGCACCCAACGCCAGCAACGGGGAGAGCGGCAGCACACCCACCACAAACAGCAGCGCCAGAAACGCCAGGGGGAGGATGGGGACAAACATCACGCTGTAGATTGTTGCGACTGCCAGCGCCATTCCGTTGAGGAACGTCACCCACTTCCACGCGCGCACCGTGGGACGGGACAGCTGGCGCCAGCACGCGGCATTGCTCCCCGCAACCAGCGCCACCAACACCACGTGGGCGGGGGTGGGCAGCGGGTCAAACAACATCTCGGCGCAGATGTGTGTGGTGCCCTCCACCAGCAACGTCACCAGGGGCAACGCCACACCCCAGACCAGCAGGCCAACGCCCGCGGGCACCGGCGTGGGTTGCGGCGTGGGAAGCGGCACTGAAACTGCCGCGGCAGGACTGTTGGGTTGTTGTGGGTCTGACATGGCGCCCCCCGGGGTAAGGACCAAAGCGTGTCACACGCGGTTTGCAAGCGTCATGCACACACGCGCGGCTGTTTGTGTGCACCGCGCATCAAGCCCGGGTCCGTTGCGGCACGGGCCAGCGCAGCCTAGCTGTGGCGCTTGGTGTACTGGGGGGTTCCACATGGGCGTTGTGCCGGGCGCTGCCCGTCCCGTAAGTGCCATCACCGTCGCAGCGCTGTTGTGGATGTCGTTTGCGTGCGTGCGCGTGGTGACGCCGCCGGCGGTGGACCCAACCCAGCCACCGGTGACCAACCCGTTGGCGCTGGGACAGGGATGTTCGGCGGATGCGGCGTGCGCCAGCGGGCACTGCGTGGACGGCGTGTGTTGCGCCAGTGACTGCCGGGGCACCTGCACCACGTGTGACCAACCGGGTTCCCTAGGACGTTGTGTGCTGGCCCAGGACAACAGTGACCCGCGCGAAGACTGTGACGCCTGTTATGCGTGTTTTTCCGGCAGCTGCGGGCCCTCACCGGGGGGCACTGCACCCAAGAACGAATGTGGTGACACGCAGGCCTGCAACGGCCTTGGCGCGTGTGCCGCCGCATTTGGCGAAGCGTGCACATTGGACACGGTTGGCTGTGCCTCTGGCGCATGCATCCTGGCGCAGTGCACCAGCGTGCGCGAACAGCGTCTCCCGCGCGCTTTTGACGACGCCACGTTTGAACGGCCGCTGAGCGTGATGCACAGCGCGCGCGGCGTGGCGCTTTTGACCAACCCTCAGGTGGCGGCCCCGTATACGCTTTGGGATGACAATGGGTGCCCGTCCCAGGAGGTGCTGCGGTCGGTGGACGTCTTGCGTTTCCAGATCATCCGGCCTGACGGCGTCCAGCAGCAGGTATTCAACCCACGTGAGGCAACCTATCCTGCCGCACTGGTGGAAACCTCCGCTGGTCATGAGATGGTTTTTGCCCGTGCGTGCGGAGGCGTGTTGTGTGGGTTGAGCATCATGGGCGTGCCGGGTGGAACCGCCCTGCCCATCCTGGATGACCCCGGAAGTCCGGCTTGGGTTGCGGCGGTGGCGTTGCCAGATGACCGCACCGTGGTGGGTGTGCAGGGGATTTTCACCGAAAACTTTGTAACGCTGGCCAGCCGGCAGGCGCTTGGCGGCCGTTGGGTCACCGCGGGCCTGGGTTTCAAGGACGTCACGTTTGACGGGCCCCGGTGGGCGGTGGCGTCGGGCCGGCCCTGGCTGGTGGGCATCATGGAGGAGCCGGAGCAACAGTTCTTTGCCGCCTCGCTGGACACCGAAGGCCAGACCACCGTGGTGCGCTCGGCCGCGGTGGTGCCATGTTCGGCATCAGGAATACCGCCGCTGGTCTCGGCGGTGGCCGTGGACGGTGTGGTGCACGTGGTGGAGGTATGCAACGTTGGGGAAGCCTCCGGCGTTATCCATGCAGTGCTGCAGGATGCTGGGAGCCCCGGGGCCACGTTCTCCCCGCTGGAGGTGCTGCAGGTGGAACCGCCCCTGCCGCGCAACGCAGCTGGCGCCATGCTGGTGGCCCGGGAGGCACAGCTTGCCTTGGTGTTTACGGACGGCCCCACACTGCGGGTGGCATGGCCGGACGACGCCGGCATTTGGCGGCACCAGAAGGTGACGCAGGTTGGCGATGGAGAGATGGACGTGGGGTACTTCCACGGCAGTCAGACGGGACGCAACGCGGTGGTGGCCTGGTCGCCCGGTCATGATGTGTATTCCGTGGTGGGCTCCCAGTTGTGTGGTGACAGCGAGTTGCCCCTGTTCCAGTCCTGGCTTGCCGTTACGCAACTGAGTCTGTGAGCGCGTTCGTAAGCCAAGACGCCGGCCCGCCCTCGCGCGCGGGGAGGCGCGGGACATCCAGGAGGTTGGTGAAGCGGCCGTGAAACCCGGTGGAAGAGGCTGGCATGGGTTGGGCATGGGCTGGTTAAGGGGAGGGGTTCATTCGGATGACAGTTGGCGGGGCAACAGCGGAATCCCCGTCGTCGCCTGATGCGCCATGGTCCAGCAAAAGGCGACTGAATCGGCGCCGCCATGGTGCCTCCCGCGCTGCTGCTTTTGCACCACGCGGGCCCAGAACCCGCCCCCCTCCAACCAGCCCAACCACCCATGCGGGCCACCAACATTCCGGGGGCAAACCTCCAGCGCCACAATGGCCTCCTGCGCGATGGAGCATTCAAAGCAACATCCCCGTTGACGGGCTGCTGGTCGCCTGTGCGGTGCGACGCTGCGGTACCGCGTGAACCCTGCGCACCGGGTGTGGCTCCAACGTCACATGGGCAACCGGCATGACACAAACGCACTGCGCCTGGCGCGCGCCCGGCGGTGCTGCACCGGAGATGACGCGCTGGCCCGCCAGCTGGTGGAACACGCGTCCCTGCGCGGGGTGGCGTTGAACGTCCAACACGTGCGGGCCGCGCTGGAAGACCCCGGTCACACGGATGCCCTGGAGGATG
>Ga0154020_10001022_pt1 | contig 34584 bp, 36 predicted proteins | sample Klosneuvirus_201_FD_109709 | JGI IMG/M metagenome (GOLD analysis project Ga0154020, IMG submission 109709) | Active sludge microbial communities from wastewater, Klosterneuburg, Austria - Klosneuvirus_20160825_MG | ecosystem: Engineered > WWTP > Aerobic digester > Activated sludge | place...
AAAGCTGTAAAACATGTATTAGATTTATAAAGTGCCTCTTAGCTCTTGTTCTCTTTCTATCGCTTCGAAGAGCGCTTTGAAATTGCCTTTACCAAATGAAGTTGCGCCTTTCCGTTGGATTATTTCATAAAATACAGTTGGCCGGTCTTGTACAGGCTTGGTAAATATCTGCAACAGATAGCCTTCTTCATCACGATCTACAAGGATATTGAGGCGTTTGAGCTCTTCTATGGGTTCGTCAATAGTCCCCAGTCGCTCGAATAGATCATCATAATAAGTATCCGGTACCCGTAAGAATTCAACTCCATTGTGCCTCAATTGATCGACTGTCTGTAAAATATCATGAGTAGTGACTGCGATGTGCTGGACACCGGCTGTCTTATAAAAGTCAAGATATTCCTCGATCTGAGATTTCTTTTTACCTGCTGCTGGCTCATTAATGGGAAATTTAACATATCCATTGCCATTTGAGACTACCTTGCTCATCAATGCTGTGTACTCAGTTGATATATCATTGTCATCGAAGGTTATCAATAGTTTGAAACCCATCACAGTTTGATAGAAATTAACCCATTTATTCATATCGCCCAGCTCGACATTGCCTACGCAATGATCGACATACTGAAGTCCGATAGATGTAACCGGGCGTTCACTTTGGCGAGCTATAAAGCCTGGCATAAAAGTACCTGAATAATTATTTCTCTGTACAAAGGTGTGTATGGTTTCGCCATAAGTCTTGATACCTGCAAGAATAACTTCACCATCCTGATCAGATAGAGTTAGTGGTTCGAAAGCCACTTCAGCTCCCTTTTGTACAGTACTGTCAAATGAATATTTTGCATCATCCACCCAAAGAGCTAGCACTTTGACTCCATCTCCGTGAAGTGCCACATGCTTAGATATCTCATGATCTGGACTAAGTGCAGACGAGAGCACGAGGCGAATCTTGCCTTGCTGTACCACATAGGACACTACATCACGACTCCCGGTCTCAGGGCCTTTATATGCTACCAGATCAAATCCAAAAGCAGTCTGATAATACATACAGGCCTGCTTGGCATTTCCTACATAGAATTCTATGTAGTCTGTTCCCTTTAAGGGAAGTGTATCTACTTCAGCCTGCGTCGAAGTCTTTGTTATTGTATCCATGTTTGTCTTTACTATTTAAAAAGTTAATCTCTCATAAATGGGTAATCCTCCTGAACATAGTTGTCAGTGTACAAGTCTTCAGGTTTTGGCCAGGGAGATTCTTCAGCAAACTGAACCGCATCATCCATTTCCCTTTTAACTTTTTCTTCTACTTCGGCTAATTTCTCAGCAGATAAAATCTCATTATTCACTAGATAATGCTCTATAATTCCGAGTGGATCGAGTGTCTTGTAGTGTTCCAGCTCCTCCTTAGTTCTATAGTTAGCTGGGTCGCTTACACTATGTCCCCGATATCTGTATGTTTTAATTTCGAGATAATAAGGTCCTTTGCCTGCACGAATATGCGCTGCCGCTTTTACTATGGCTGCATGTACGGCCTCAGGCTGCATCCCATCTACAGGTTCGCTGGGCATATCATAAGCGCTACCGAGCTTATACAGATCAGTTACATTACTTGTGCGTGCGACTGAAGTGCCCATAGCATACTGATTATTCTCGCAAATGAAAAGAACCGGCAGCTTCCATGTCATAGCCATATTAAATGTTTCGTGAAGTGCACCCTGACGAGCTGCCCCATCGCCAAACATGGTTACACAAAGATTATCTGTGCCCCGATATTTTTCAGCGAAGGCTATTCCGGCGCCTATGGGGATCTGAGCACCTACGATTCCGTTACCACCGAAGAAATTGTGTTCTTTTGAAAAGAAGTGCATTGAACCACCCTTCCCCTTTACACATCCGGTTGCTTTTCCAAATAGCTCAGCCATGCAGGATTTAGAAGAGAGGCCTTTCATCAGAGCGAGTCCATGCTGACGATAACCGGTTACTAAGCAATCTTCCGGCTTCAGTGCAGTCATCAGGCCGGCAGCTATGGCTTCCTGTCCAATATAAACATGGCAAAATCCCCTGATCTTCTGTAATGAATACATTAATAAGGTCTTCTCTTCAAAGCGGCGGATACGCAACATGATCTCGTACCACTGCTCATACATTTCAGCTGTATATTTGGATTTTTTCTTTTCTAATACTTCTTGCATATTGGTGCGTTTGTGCTCCAGTGATTTATTCCTTGATGGAATCACCCGGTTGAGCTGAAAACATCTAATTAAACTATAAAGTTAACATTTTCTCTTATTTTACCGGGACAAAAGCTGTCAAATTTGCATATTTCAAAGCTCAAACTGACCAATTTTAAAAATTATTCTTTCGCTGATATATCATTTTCATCGGGATATAACCTAATCACTGGCAAGAATGGCGAGGGTAAGACTAATCTGCTGGATGCTATTTACTTTCTCTGTATGACAAAGTCTTATTTTCACTACTCAGAGAAGAATGTGGTGAAGTTGGATGCCAATTTCTTTCGGCTAGAAGGGCATTTTGAAGATAGTAATGAATCAAAAGTAGTTTGCAAATATCGTCTGGATGGAGGTAAGGTCTTCGAAGTCAATGATAAAGAAATCGGGCGATACAGCCATTATATCGGTACTTTCCCGGTAGTGATGATCGCACCCAATGACATTCATCTCATAGAAGAGGGTAGTGAAGAACGGCGCAAGTTTATAGATACTTCCATCTGTCAGGTAGATATGCATTACCTCCAGGCACTTAATGCGTACAATAAATTACTAAAGCAGAGAAATTCCATCCTGAGACAAATCAATCGAAATCAATCGGGGCAATATGATTTGGTGGATTATTATACGCAACAGATGGCTACACTTTGTGTAGATATCATTGCAAAAAGGGCAGAATTTACTACTCAGGTCAGTGCAGGGTTTGACCGCATCTACGACACCATTACCGAGAGTAGGGAGGTTGCAGGTTGCAATTATTTCCCCAATGTCAAAGGAACAGAAGTTGAAATAATAAGTGAATTTAAAGCAGCACTGCGCAAGGACCTTATACTAGAACGGACCACTCGGGGCATTCATCGGGATGACCTGGAGTTTTTGCTGCACGGTGAGCCCGTAAAAAGAATTGGTTCTCAGGGTCAGATAAAATCCGCCATTTTTGCCGCTAAGTTGGCTCAGTATCAGTGGTTGAGTGAAAAGAAAGCCGAGCTGCCTATTCTTCTGCTGGACGATATCTTTGATAAGCTTGACCATGATCGTGTAGGTAAAGTGCTACAGCTTATTGATACTGCTGATTATGGGCAAATATTTATTACAGATACGTATGCAGACAGAAACAGGGAAATTTTATCATATTTGCACAAGCCGGTGAGCCAATATCAGGTCGAAGCCGGAGGAATACATGTCAGAACCTAATTCTCATAATAGCCATTCTCTGAAAGAGATTTTCAAGGCACTAGTAAAAACACCCGGTATACGCAAGAGCTATCTGAGGATAGTAGCCAAGGAGACCTGGGCGGATAAGATGGGCCCACTTGTCACAAGTCATACCCGGAGTTTGTCACTGCGCAAAGGAATTTTGACCGTAAGGGTAAACTCTGATGCGCTTAGACACGAACTTACTTATAATCGGGAAAAGATCATCCAGTTCATGAATGAGGGCTTCGGTGAGGAGTTGGTTAGTGAGGTACGGATCACCAATTAGGTTACAAAATTATTTCTTCTCCTAGGGATGGAATAGAGATTCCGCTGAATCCGTCCTCTTCCAGATAGGCCTTATATGCTATCTGAACATCTTCTTCACCATGTACCAAAAATATTCGCTTTGCGATGTCTTTTTGATTTTGTAAAAAGTTACGCATTTCTTTTCGGTCACCATGAGCTGAGAAGGATTGCATTACTTCTACAGTTGCCAGTATGGGTTTTTCCTGACCGTGAAGTCTGATGTGGTCTGCGCCGTCCATGATAAATCTACCCGGAGTGCCTGGGGCACAATATCCTATGATCAGGATGGTGTTTCTTTTATTATCGCAGTTATTGATGATGTGGTGTTGAATACGTCCTGCGGTCACCATGCCGGAGGCTGAGATAATCACGCACGGATCCTGATTGTCATTAAGTGACTTTGATTCTTCTACATTTTTGATATACGTCAGCCCATTAAAGCCAAAGGGATCTTTATCTTCCAAAAGATAATTTAGAAGATCACGATCATAGCATTCCGGATGTGCATTATATATAGCAGTAGCATTTACTGAGAGAGGACTATCCACATACACCGGAACCCGGGGAAGTATCCCTTCAGTACTCATTCTATCCATCATGTACACAATCTCTTGTGTTCGTCCGACGCTGAAAGCAGGGATAATAACTTTTCCACGCTGTTCCACACAAGTACGACGAATTATCTCGAGCAGTCGAGCTGATTCTTCCGGCTGAGTTTCGTGTTCTCGGTTACCGTAGGTAGATTCGGTGATTATGATCTCAGCTCGCTCCATTGGGTCAGGATCACGAAGGATAGGTCTGTTGGGGCGGCCTATGTCGCCTGAGAAAGAAAGTGTACGCGCCTTTCCGTTTTCATTGATCCTTAGATTCACTGAGGCTGCGCCAAGTATATGACCGGAGTCATGATAGTTGACCTGAACATCCGGATGGATATTAAACCATCGATTATAGTTATGTGTGGTGAATTTTTCCATCACAGGTGGTACATCGTCGGGTACATATAGTGGTTCTAGCACTTCTTCAGAATATTCGATACCCTTGGAGGCAAGCTTCTTATTTGCATACTCGGCATCTTTCTCATGGATCATAGCACTGTCGAGCAGTAGGATGGCAGCCAGGCTCTGAGTAGCGGGAGTGGCGTAAATAGGGCCATCGAAGCCATCTTTCACTATGCGCGGTAGTCGGCCAATGTGATCAATATGCGCATGGCTTAGTACAATACAATCTAGCTTTGTAACATCAAATAGCCAGGTCTTATTGAAATCTGCCATTCCCTTGTCATACCCCTGATAAAGGCCACAATCGAGGAGAAAACTAAACCCATTGTCTAGTGTGATGAGGTGAGCACTACCGGTAACTTCCTTATCTGCTCCGCAAAATTTTATTTTCACTTAGTGTTTATTTTTGTTTGAAATAGTATCGGGCTCCTATACCAAATGTAATTTTATCTGCTATTGTTCTATCTTTCATTTCACGATAATATGATACAATCGGTTCTATAGAGAAATTAGAGTTGAAGAGTGCTGCATATCCCAGTGATATGACACCTTGATGATGTGGCGTGTCACCTGAATACAGCCGATATTCAAACTGGAAAAAAGGACCTCGCAGAAAGGCCCATTTTAAGTAGGGTCCATAATAAATACTTACTATCGAATTGCTCTTCGCGATTCCTGCATTTACTCCAAGTGCAAAATTATGAAGTAGATAATAATCTCCATTCAACCCTACTTGAAGAATATATGCCAGTCCTTCTGTTGAAAATTTTTCATGTTGTCCGCTCATATCTGCGTTGAGACCCAAGGAAGTGGTACCTGCTGGGATAAACTGGGCGCTCAATGAATGACCACACAATAGAAGCATTGATATTATAGTGTATGTAGTTAGTTTCATTTGACTGATACTCATCAAATATACCAAATAATTATTTTTCAGGTTGGAAAATAATATTCCTTTTAACTAACTGGTAGAAAATCAGTTTACTGAAATTGAATTGAAAATGGACAGAAATCTTTCCTAAATGAAGGTTCCTAATAGGTGAACGAATTGCGCTAAAAAAAAGAGTGAGTTGCCGCAACAACTCACTACGAACAATGAACAAATCCAAAATCTATCTTTATTTCCCTTTAAGGGAATTACACTCTTTTTTCTATTAGAGTCCGAATTTCTTTTTTAGAATTTTTCTACTTTAGAAATACTTACTCCTGTTTTACTGAAACTTTTGACAAGGTACAAACCAGGTAAATAATTACCAAAATTTATGTCGAAATTATTTGAATTTATTTTATCTATTTGCTGAATTAATTGACCACTAATGGAGTAGATTATAATTGAAGAAATATCTTCTTCGTTGGTACTACTCACGTGTAAAATATTTCTTACCGGATTAGGATATACAATTATCGCATTTGCAACTGTATTTTCGTTATGATTTTTCAATTTAACCGGAATTAAAATGGTCGTAGAAGGGTACGTTAATTCCCTTCCATCAGAGGTTGTAATTGAAGCACTATTGATATCAATAGTAGCATAAAGAATACCATCTTCACGACGGAATCCTTGCAGTGATTCGTCTATAATACTTTTGATAGTTCCTACTCTTCCATGTCCCGGAACACCTGAATCACCAATACGTGCAAATCCAAAATCAAGAATTCGTGTAAATGGTTTTTTAACCAGTTCCAATGAATTAGATCCTTCCTTGACCCATGATTGATCTAAAAGTTGACCGGTCAGATTGCTATCATTGAAGGCATCTGAGAACGAGAATGAAGCCGTAAATCCACTCAAATTGCGAATATTCCAAGAATCACTACCTATTGAAAAGTCAATTAGTATGGTATCACCAGGATAGTAAAAAGACTTATCCGATTTTAATTTGAATGGTAGGTCAGAGCTATTAAAGCCACGGTTGACCGGAATACCATGTGACTTGCGGTAATAGTGTGACAACCAAGAAGTATCGGCAGCAGAAATTACACTATTGCCATCAGAGTCGGCATATTTTAAGTTGACATTATTCGACTTAATCGCCCAATCATCGCTGTTCTGACCGATCCAAATTGGATTTAGGCTGGCATCACGAAGGGTTCCACCGGAACCCACAAATGGAGCCATGAAGGTCAGGTCGCGCATATCTACGCGGCCGTCATTATTGTGATCACCCGGCCAGAGACAATTCTTAGAACAGGTGCCGACAAGATCGTAGATTTCAATATAAATTTTGACGGAATAGCATACAGAAGGATCAGATATTAGGCAATACTCGATATTCATACTATCCTGACCCACATAATTCTGAGCGGGGACATACTGCATAGAAGTCTGACGATCCTTGACACTGACGTATCCATGATCCGGATAATTTGTGATCTTCAGTTTATATCCTGAAGCTGGAAAAGGATAGTCAATATTAATGTAAGTGTTTTTTGCTGTACTCAGGTACACTTTGTAATCGGGTTCAAAGTTGCCGATACTGATATATACCTGTCCTTGCTCACAAACATTACTGTTGGGCTCGCAGGCTTGATAGGTGAAGACATCCACTCCGGTATAGTTTGTCTCAGGGGTATATGTGTAGATACCATTTGAATTTCTACTCAGGGTTCCGTGTACAGGCTCATCGAAGATAGATACAACGAGATCACGTGTGAAGTCGTTTCTTAACAAGTCAGTTTTCACTGCATGATTGGTCAGTGTATAGAAGTAGTCATCTTCTACCAGTACATTAGGTGCAGGTTCGTCAGTCACATTGATGACGAATTCATGCTCAGCATTGCCATTGGTAAAGCTCAGCTTGAAAGTATCCAGGCCTACATATGCGCTATCCGGAGTATAAGTTATTTCATATCCATCTAGTGAAGTCGTGCCGTGGTGTGAATTCAATGAGACGAACATACTGTCATATGGATGACTAAAGATCAGTTTATGATCTCTTCGCATGAATTTGAAGAAAAACAAATTCTTATTGTTGTTGTGGGACTTGACGAGAAGTTTAAAATTTCCGGTTTCGCAGTCTCCAGCGTTATTGCAAGCTCGATAGCTGAGAAATTCTATTCTAGGTTGACCGGAACCTTTATATTGAATGGCGGAGCTGTCAGTATTCAGACTGAGGTCGGTACTGGTAGGCGAAGCAAGGAAAGTAATTTTCACAGGATTGCCAGCCAGCTCGTCATTTGCTAAGACATTGAGCTGAAGTGTATCATCATTGTACACTGCGAAAACATCATCATGTAAAATAAAGGGGCTGACCCGGATGATGACTTGTTTTGACTTCTTACTGAGATTATTATTGGCACCGGGCACGAAATAGACCACTTGAAAGGTATCTAACCCTAAAAAGGTTGCATATGGAAGATAGGTAATTTTGAATTGTCCATTTACACTTTCTTTCTTCAACGTGCCGTTGCTTGGATTCTTGTAGATAAAGAGCTGATTGTTGTAATCTGGTACATAAGATGTCACAGAATCAGTAGGAAATATATTATAAAAATCTACATATTGATCTTGAGCTTTCACCATTTGCCCTAGCAGACACATGAAAAATAGCAAAAGAATACGGTGTAAAGTAGGTTTCATGCCGGATCTTGTAATGGTTCTTGTTCTAAAATCAATCGCTAAAGTAACACTTTTGAACAACTTTAACTGAATTTTGGGCCTATAAAGTGTTAAAATTTGCCTCTTTCGAAGTCAGTTCAGTAGTATAAAAATATAATTCCGCCAGTTATCAGTTTTACCAAAGATACTATGTGTCTGATTTTGTATAAAATCAGTCTTTTTGATAACCTGGCAAGTGCCTGATTCAGTATCTTCGCCAGTGCCAAATTCATGAGAGATACCAAATTTTTCCAGATCTATCGACAGCTCACGATCACCGACGTCAATCGGTTTGATAAATTTATCCGGTCGCCCTATTTTAACGTGAACCCTAATCACACTAGGCTGACAGAAATCTTTGAGTCAATCTACAAGGAAGAAACCCTGGAATTTAGCAAAGAAGCGACTTGGCGGGAACTGTACCACGGTGAGCCGTACAGTGATGCCAGGCTACGAAAGCTGATCTCTGAATTGCTGAAGTTATTGCAGAAATTCTTTGCTGTGGAAGAACTAGAGCAAAAGCGAATACTTAAAGCTCAGTTGCTCATGGAAGCTGCCAATAAGCGTCGCATAAAGAAGTTGATCAATACTTCAATCGAAGAATCAGTACAGGCAGTAAGCCGAAGTATAAATAAGAGCTCTGAGCTATATTTATTCAAGTACCAAATAGAGAAAAATACTTTTTATCTGAAGGAGGGCGACTTTGATGTAAGTAACAAAGACATTGAGTTGATATCTGCAAATCTAGATAAGTTTTTTATTGCTGAAAAGCTAAAGTATTACTGTGATATCTTGGGTCGGGAATACCTGGCAAACATGTCTTATAAGTTTGATTTTATCCAGGAAATAATTGATCACATTAAGGAGGAGAACCTTGCTGAGGATTTAATAATTGAAATTTATTATTTGATTTCGAAGATCCTTACTAATAATTATACCCGGGATGACTATTTCAAATTGAAAGAGCTCATACTGAGCAATTATTTAAATTTTGAGGGAATAGAGCAGCAGGAGTTATTTGGCGCAGTACTCAACCATTGCATACGGCAAATCAATCTCGGGAATCTGGAGTACCGTGATGAGATGGTAGACATCTATGATTTTATCTTTAAAAAGGGAATCATGCTGGGCGCAAATTATATCACGCCTTTCAAGTTCAATAATGTCATTACTACATTCCTAAGATCTAGAAAATTTGATATTGCAGAAACATTTATCAATGAATATCAGAATTTAATCCCGGCCTCTCAGAGAAAATATATTATTTCATTCTCACGAGCACAGTTAGACTTTTATAGAAAGAATTATGGTAGAGTTATCGAAGAGCTTCAAGAGATGGAATATCCCGATATAATTACCAATCTCCGCTCTCGCTTGTTATTACTTGTAACTTATTTTGAATTAAATCAGCAGGATGCTTTTATGAACCTGGCTGAAAGTTTTAGAGTTTTCTTGACCAGATCCTCTAAGAAGGTTACAAAGAAAATCATTACGCCTTACTTTAATTTTATCAATGCCAGCCGTAAGATAATGCTGATGGATGCAGGGGATAATAAAGAAGGAGCAAAAATAGAAAGGGAAATAACAAAAATGTCAAAAACTCTAATCAATGAAGATTGGTTACGCGAAAAATTAGCAGAGCGACTGGATAAAAATATTTGATTTTTATTTTGATTTTATGACTCCTTCGAGCATAGGCACGAAGGTGAAATAATCCTTTTCAGTAATCGTATAATTTTCATTTTCATTTTTAGTAAGCACACACATCACCTGTCTACCTTGTTCGCCTTTTGGGAATATCATGATTCCACCTACCCTTATTTGTTTTACCAGTTCGGGTGGGATAATGGTGGTGGCTGCCGTAATGATGATCTTATCGAAAGGAGCGAAGGCCGGCAGTCCCTTGTATCCATCTTTGAGGAATGTCTTTATATTTTCAAAGCCCAATTTCTTCAGGATAATATTTGTTTTATGAAACAAATCTTCTTGCCTTTCGATGGAGTACACACGAGCGCCCATCATAGATAGTACACAGGCCTGATATCCGCTCCCTGTGCCGATCTCAAGTATTTTATCATGTTTTTGAACCCCAAGTAATTCAGTCTGATAAGCAACGGTGAAAGGCTGAGAGATGGTCTGGCCGGCTCCTATTGGAAAGGGTATATCTTCGTAAGCTTTTTCCTGAAATGCTTTGTCTAAAAACAGATGGCGCGGCAGTGCACCGATGACTTCAAGCACTCGAGAATCTGATATGCCCTTATTGCGTATAGTTTCCACCAAATGCTTGCGCAATCCCTTATGCAGGTAGTTGTCTTGATTGCCTGATTCTGATTTACCTTGACGGTGCATGATGATATTAATATAAGAAAAATAAAGATATAAAAAAATCCCGCAAGGCGGCCACCTGACGGGATTTTATATCCTGAATGCTATTGGATTTTTACATCACCAACGCTTCTTTTTCCGAGATGTTTTTTCTGATATTGATTAGTGCATACCGCATTCTACCTAAGGCAGTATTGATACTAACACGTGTAACCTGACTGATTTCCTTAAAGCTCATATCGGCGTAATGTCTGAGTATAATTACTTCACGCTGCTCAGGTGGCAGATTATCGATCAAAGCACGCAATTTCTCGTGACTTTGGCTTTTTATCATAGTGGTATCGTGTGCATCTTCTGTACCGGCTATCACGTCGAAAATATCGAAGTTGTCGGTAGTAGAGATAGAAGACCTCCTCTTGGCGCGGCGAAAATGATCCACACATAGATTATATGCTATTCGTACGGCCCACTGTACAAACTTGCCTTCGTGATTGTATTTTCCTTTGCGGAGTGTATCTATGATCTTAATAAATACATCCTGAAAGATGTCTTCAGCCTGATGCTCATCCTTTACGAACATGTAGATAGTGGTGTAAATCTTTGATTTGTGCCTGCTAAGCAGTTCCTCAAAGGCCTTGTCATTGCCGCCTAAATACTGATTGATTAGTTCCTGGTCATTAACCTTCTTCAATAGCATAATTTTACTTTTAATAATTAAGGAAATAGAATTGTTGTAAAGTAAAATTTAGACTATAGGCTATTTATATGGTTAATGTGGTTTATGAAAGATGTATAATAATAACAATTTCAAATGTACAATATAATTTGTCATCTGTATGGACTTTAACACAATTTTAACTGGAATATTTTGAGAGCGAATATATAGTAATCTGATATACAGTTACTTGTGAATTATAAGAATCTATTGAGATGAAAAGAATTAAAGGTGAAATGTAGTGTGATCGTTTATTTTTGACGATTGGCTAACCATTCTTTCAGTAACTCCAATTGTGCTTTGCCTTCGGGACGAATCCTGATTTGGTGAAGTAAGTTGTCTGCCAAAGCATACAATTTATTGATTTTTTCCAGTGTATGTGTGTATAGATCATATTCCTGAAAAAGCAGTTTGACTGCATCTATTTTTTGCTGACCCTCTAGACCATTAGTAATTTCACTATACCTAAGTCTATCAGCATCAGAGGCTTTTTCCAAAAAGGTAGTGACTAAATAAGTCTTTTTATTTCTGAGGACATCACCTCCTACTTTTTTGCCGGTAGATTCAGTATCACCATACAGATCGAGTAAGTCATCCTGAATCTGAAAAGCTATTCCGAGGGATTCACCGTAGAGGAATAGTTGATTTGAAGATTCAGAGTTAGCACCCGCTTCGAGGGCACCCGTCTGTAGAGCAGCTCCCAGTAAGATAGCTGTCTTCAGCCGGATCATCTCTACGTAATCCTTTACCGAAACATCAGACAACTGTTCGAATGACATATCCATCTGCTGACCACGACAGATATCGAGTGCTGTCGAATTGAACAAAGTCAGTATGGGTATGAGTCTATCTGTAGGTAAGCCTTCAGATAGATATTGATATGCATGAATTAACATGGCGTCACCGGAGAGAATTGCGTTATTGACGCCGAATGCTATATGGGTGGTGGGAAGACCACGGCGACGGGCTGACTCATCCATGATGTCGTCATGCATGAGCGTAAAATTGTGAAACATTTCATAAGCGTGTGCTCGGGGCAAACAGACTGATGGGTCGGCGGCAAAACTTTCATAACCCATCAAAACAAGAAGTGCCCTGACACGCTTGCCGGGCAACTCCATGATATATCGAATAGGCTCAAACAGCGGTTCTGTATACAGACTATTTTGCCCTGCAAGATAGTCTGTATACAACTTCCATTTGTCCTTAAATATCATAAAAAATTTTTAGCTCAAAATATCTCTGATATTAGTGCCTCTACAGATCTACCTAAAGAGAGACTAATTATAATCTTATTTCAGGCAATCATAAGTAGCTCCTTGGAGATCGGCAACTCTGAAACCGGAAGGTACCAATGTATTAGACGCAGAATTGTATATTCCATCTAAAACTACATAAATGAATTGACCTTCTGAAGGAGTCTTTTCAGACCATAATTTTTTTGCTACTCCTTTAAAATCATCTACATTAATCACTTTGTTAGAAAGGCAGCTGTTCAGTGTAAACTTATTATCTACCATTTGTAATCTACCTGTATAAGGAGGTGTGATATCATATTTATCTAGTATTTCCTTCGCTCCCGAAATTAGTCTAGCTTCTTGCATTTGAGCCTCAGCGTAATTGATAAAAGGTTCAGTCGAAGGTTTGCCAAAGGTCACTAATCTGGTATCAATCTTACGCACCAGTCCTTGCTTGACGTGGTCATCTACGAAATAATATTTTTTAATAATATTCCAAAAAGACGTCTTGTCGGTTTTCCTGGACTCTTCGGCATAGACTAATTTTCCATCACGATAAAAGTATTGGGTCTCTTCCTTCAATGTATCATTCTGGCTTTTTACGCCAGTGATAATTTTATTACCTTGTTTTCCTTTTACAAAATAGGTAATTTGGTTATTGTCCATCTTTTGATCTATTCCGGTCTTAAAACCTTTTTCACGGGTTACATATTCATCGATAGACTGCAAATCGCCGGGTAGTACCACTACTTCAACCGTATTATCAACAGTAGGCATTTTCTTAAAACCAGAGTAATCACCTTCTTCGCCGGGTTTAGGGGTCTTTGATTTTTTGGTTGTATTACAAGAGCCGAGCATGACAATACTCAGCAGTATGAAAAAAACATTTTTCAAATTCATTCAGATTTATTTAGATTTTTATTTAGCTTGGAATGTAAGGATTAACTCGCCTCCTTTATACAGTTTTAGTATCTTATTAGCGACAGTGTATGAATTAACAGCCTCTAGCATTTTTAAATATTCATATTCTTTAGTTTGGTCATCACAGGTCATACGGGTAGATATGATATTTGTAAAGTGAATCATTTTTGAGCCGCTGTTGCTGTCATATTGTCCATTCACCAGATTACAACCACCTTGTCCTCTGAATACGCCATTTCCCTTTTTGTCGGGAAGTTCTACATAGAGCGTACGTTGCTTATTAGTAGAATTATCCATTACGTCTTTCACTTTAATGAGCGTCCATTCCGTTCCTGTGAGAAAAGTGCCATCCGTGGAGGCTGTTTTTTTCGAACTGTTACATGAACTAAGCAAAGCTATTGCTGTGAATAAAAGAATCAAATTTCTCATGGCTAGTCTATTTTTCATTTGAAAACGCAAATATCCGAAAGAAGTTGTATTTGCCAAAATTATAAAATATATAATATTTACTTAATATGTTCTACGGCTTCATTGATTGTACTCAGCATATTCCGGCTGCCTATCAGGTATTGTCTTGCATTGAGTCCACAAAAGGCAGCAGCTTCGACATTTACTGACAGGTCATCCAAGTAGAGCGTTTCAGAAGCATGGATAGAGGCATCACTCATCACCCAATGGTATGTCTCATGATCAGGCTTTCGTAGTTTAATCAGGTGAGAATAGTAGCATTTCTTAAATAAATGGTTGTACCACAGATCATATAACTGATTTGAAGTCAAGTGCTTATCAAACCATTGAAGGTGTATTTCGTTGGTATTGCTGAGTAAATAACAGTTGTATCGGGAGGCAATTTCTTCCAGATCGAAGATCACCTGCAGTGGCAGGGGCTGCAGCATCTTGTTCCAGGCGGGAATAAGTTCATTAATATGCACGATGTGATTTGAGATGCGACTGAGGTAATTGAAAAATACGATATAATTTATACGGCCTGTCTCAAACTTAGCTAACATATCATCCGGCTGCTCTATGAGGTTAGCATAAGGCATCCCCATTAGCTCCTCAAGCATATCCGCGGTGGCTTGTGGCGCTATGGGCAGGAGCACATTCCCCAAATCGAAAACGATGTTTTTTATAGCCATGTACTAAAAATTAAAAAAGGGTTCTGAAAAATTCAAAACCCTTAGTCGTCATTTGGGGTGGGCCCACCAGGACTTGAACCTGGGACCCCCTGATTATGAGTCAGGTGCTACTAACCAACTGAGCTATAGGCCCCTCATGAAATGAGTGCGCAAAGTTAAAATATTTTTTTAGTTGTGGGTATTTTGAATAAAATTATGTGCCAAATGTTGACCCAATCGCCATTTGAGAAATTAAGGTTCTTAATTGTCCTAGGCCTGGCACTATCCTATAGCAAGGTAAATAGTGAAGAAAAAAGATTTTCCCCAAAATGATTTGTGGCAATTGACCACGGGAGTGGTCAGCTCTGCAACAGTGAGCAAAGCCTCGCTGTTAGTTCATCAAAGGTGGGTTAATGCCCCAACTATATTTTAGGAAGCTGCGAGCGTAGCCTCGCAGTTCGTTCATCAAAGGTGGATTAACCACCTTTGGCCCTGCCTTGCAAGGCTTCATTCACTCATCCTCACACCAAAAACTTTCACTTTTAAATTCATCTATAGTCCGGCGCTCTCTTTTGGTAGGTCTACCGGCACCTCGTTCGCGGAGCTCAGGACCTGGGGCGCCTTCGAACCACTCTTTCAATTTGTCGAGTTCAGACTGAGGAGTGAGGTCCTCATAGCACGCCTGTGCGATGGGGGCGCCCACACGCTTGGCTATGAGCGTAATTGCTTTCAGAGTAAAGTTGATGTGGTCCTTTTTGCATTGCACGGTATCACCAGGCTTGATCTGGAAAGAAGGTTTTACTGTCTGACCATTGACCTTGACCTTATTTCCCACGCAAGCATCGGTGGACATCGTCCGGGTCTTAAAAAAGCGAATAGACCACAACCATTTATCGATGCGGATTTTTTCTATCAACTTTCGATGTTAAGTAAGTTTTTGTCCAAGACGGGCAGCTTCATTTTCAATTTTTCCAGCTCACGAACCAAGACATCCGCGATAAAGTAGTTGCGATACCAGCGCTGATCTACCGGTACTATATACCATGGAATGACACTATTATTAAAAGCGTACTCATATGCATCTATGTATTGGTCCCACAACTTTCTTTCTTCCCAATCTTGTGGATTGTGTTTCCAGTTTTTATCCGGCTGATCGAGTCGCTGTTTGAGTTCTTCCAATTGCTTTGATTTACTGATGTGCATGTAGAATTTCAATACAAGTGTATTATTGTCAAATTGCAATAATTCCTCGAAGGCATTGATGGCTTTCATTCTTTTCTCCACTCTATCTTCATCAATCCAATGGTGGACTCGCTGTATGAGGATATCCTCATAGTGGGAGCGATTAAAGACTTGGATAAAGCCCTTTTCAGGGGAAAACTTGTGAATACGCCAGAGAAAATCGTGATTCATCTCTTCCTCAGTAGGCTTCTTAAACGCCTCCACATAAATGCCCTGTGGACTAGATTGGGAGAATACATTCTTAGTAGCCCCATCCTTGCCGCTGGCGTCCATACCTTGGAATACAATCAGAATACTGTGTTTTTTCTCAGCATATAATACATGCTGGAGCCTGCCGATACGCTCATACAGAGCCTCTGAAAGTTTTTCATAATCTTCTTTTTTGGCTCCTTTAGGAGCTTTAGTAGATATTTTTGACAGTTTGATGTTTTTCTGCATTTTAAAATTTATTAGTAATATTTTGAAACGAGATTTTCTAAACTAAATATTGTGGTATTTAGTTGGATACACAACTTAGTTGATTTAAAATTACAAAAATTAAAGATATTTGTACTATTCAATACATTGAAAATTAATTGGCCATGCAACTAAAAGAAATTGAACGTCGCTCGGGTCTGACTAAAGAGATATTTAAAAAGGAGTACCTCGACCCCAACATTCCGGTAGTGATTACAGACCTGGCTAAAGAATGGCCGGGTTTAGATAAATGGAGCTGGGAGTTTTTCAAAAATGAATACGGAGACCTGAAAGTCCCGATGGTGGATAAGACATTTCACAAGCCAGGACCGGGATATATGGTCAAGCACATCATTCCCTTCAGAGAATATATCGAATCCATAGAGCACGGACCCTCAGATATGAGGTTGTTTCTGTTCAATATCTTTCAAGCCGCTCCCGAACTTAGGGATGACTTTAAGTTTCCCGAGATAATGGATGGCTTTGTAAAATCACTTCCATTCATGTTTTTTGGCGGACAGGGTAGCATCACGCCACTTCATTATGATATCGACTGTCCTTCAAATTTCCTGACTCATTTTGTAACACGAAAGCGAATTGTGCTATTCGATCAGGCACAGTCCAAATATTTGTATCATCATCCATTCACCGTTCAGAGCCATATGGATATTAATAATCCGGATTATGAACAGTATCCCGCTCTTCGCAAAGCAGTGGGATATGAGGCTATCATCGGTCACGGTGAGACTATTTACATCCCGCCTCACTGGTGGCATTATATCGAATATGTAGATAGCGGCTTCTCGCTAGCTCTAAGAGCTCATAATAAGCTGTCAAATAAATTTGTAGCAGTAAAGAACCTGGTTCAGCATAGCCTCATAGATAAAGGCATGAATAACATTCTGGGTACGAAATGGCAAAACTGGAAGCGCAGGGTGGCTTTCGAGCGTGCTGAGCGGGACTAAATAGGTCCCGAAAGTTGTCTGTAATATTCCCAAAGGACTATACCGGCACTTATAGCCACGTTGAAAGAATGCTTGGTGCCGAACTGTGGTATCTCGAGTGCGCTATCCAGCATCGGTAGGCAATCTTCACTAACACCGTTCACCTCATTACCCAGTATAAGAGCTATTGATAGCTGAAGTGGGAAAGTGAAATGATCTAGTGCTATGCTTTCCTTCAGTTGTTCTACTCCTATCAACTTGACTTTTCTGTCTTTCAATTCTTTCAGACATTCTAAAGTAGTTGCGCTGTATTTCCAAGAGACTGATTCAGTGGCTCCCAGTGCTGACTTGAGTACTTCACGGGCGGGTGGGGTAGCACTGATTCCACAGAGATAGATTGATTGTATTCTGAAGGCGTCAGCGGTGCGGAAGATGGAGCCGATATTAAGCCCCGACCGAATATTATCCAATACTAAAGTGACCGGAATTTTCTCAGCTTGCTGAAAGGATTCAAGTGAATGACGGTCAAATTCTTCGTAGGGCTTACGTTGCATACTCAATTACCCGCTACCTCCATTTGGGTCACGAGTGGAGCATTCTCGGCGTGATGACGGAGCGCTGCGGCGACAAATGCTACGAAGAGAGGGTGAGGAGTCTCCACTGTGCTCTTCAATTCGGGATGAAACTGTACCCCGACAAACCAGGGATGGTCGGTGAGTTCGACGATTTCAGCTAAACCACTATCCGGATTTACGCCTGAGATTTTTAGACCTGCTGAGGTAAGTTGATCAGCATATCGGTTATTTAATTCCCAGCGATGGCGGTGCCTTTCTTGTATTTCTGACTGACCATATGCGTTTTCAGCCAGACTATCCGGCTGAAGACTACAGGTATAACTGCCGAGTCGCATACTACCCCCTTTGTCAGACACTTTCTTTTGCTCTTCCATCAAGTCGATGACCGGATAGGGTGCTTCAGGATTTACTTCGGTGGAAGCAGCTCCTTTCATACCTGCTACATTCAATGCAAATTCCACTACGGCGCATTGCATACCCAGACAAATTCCCAAGAACGGTATTTTATTTTCACGCACAAATTGGATGGCATTAAGCTTTCCCTCTATGCCACGTGAGCCAAAGCCGGGAGCAACGAGTACGCCGTCCAGACCTGCTAATTTTTTAGCACAAACATTTTTATCTGTCAGGCTTTCAGAGTGGATAGTAACTACATCTACCTCGCAATTATTTGCTGCACCGGCGTGGATGAATGATTCGTAGATGGATTTATATGCGTCTTTTAATTCGATATATTTTCCGACGAGTCCGATCTTGATAGTTCGGGCGGGATTGTCCAGTTTATGGAGGAATTCCTTCCATTTCTCCATATGTAACTGACCATAGTTATCGATTCCAAATTTCTCAAGTACCAGTAAATCTAGTTGTTGTTCTTCCAGATACAAGGGTACTTTATAGATTGAGTCTACATCAATGGCTTCGATGACTGAGCGCTCATCCATATTGCAAAAAAGTGCCAATTTAGCTTTTAACTCATGGCTGAGTGTTTTCTCTGTCCGACACACCAATATATCCGGCTGTACACCTAGGCTGAGTAGTTCCTTTACGCTGTGTTGAGTGGGCTTAGTCTTTAATTCCTGAGCAGCACGCAGATAGGGAATGAGGGTGAGGTGAATAACCAGCGCATTGCGGTGTCCCAGCTCCCAGCGTATCTGTCGCAATGATTCTACATAGGGAAGAGATTCGATATCACCTACAGTTCCACCTAGTTCAGTGATAACCACATCAAAGTTCTTATTTTGACCCAACAGAACCATACGCCTCTTGATCTCATCAGTGATGTGGGGAATGACTTGTACAGTCTTGCCAAGATATTTACCCGCACGTTCCTGCTGGATGACCGTCTGATAGATCCTGCCGGTTGTCACATTATTAGCTTGGGAGGTCGGCACATTGAGAAATCGCTCATAATGACCGAGATCCAAATCAGTCTCGGCACCGTCATCAGTTACATAGCACTCCCCATGCTCATAAGGATTGAGTGTACCTGGGTCGATATTGATATATGGATCAAACTTTTGGATGGTGACATTCAGTCCTCTGGACTGTAGTAATTTACCGAGAGAAGCAGAAATGATTCCTTTTCCTAAGGAGGAAGTCACCCCACCCGTAACAAATATATATTTGGCTTGCATAGCTTGTATCATTACGGGTTATAAAGGTAGTGCAAATAGTTGAAAGAAAGTGAGAAAGTTAGATGAGCGAATATAGCCCTGCAGTGCAAGGCCAAATGTGTATTGACACCTTTGATGAGTGAATTGCGAGGCTATGCTCGCAGCCTCCTTGAACAATGTATGTATAAAATAAACCTTTGATGAACGATTCTAAAGACCAAACAATCTCATAAGCATAATATCGTTTCTTATAAATATTAGTCTAAGGGCTTTCGACTTCGCGTCTCCGTACGTTATGGTTATATCCCTACTGGTTCAGGCGCTCACCCTGCGGCCAACCTACGAAGATACTCGTGGTTTGATGTTCCTACGCCGCATTCTTTGCGTGGCGAGCTCCACTGAAGGGTTTGGGGATTGACATTCCCAAATTTGAAATAAATTTAATTTTCCTTTTTAACCGAAGATTAGGGTTTCTGATGAATAGTCTTACTTTTTTTTCTGCAGCTTAAAAAAAGTAACAAAAAAAAGCCGCCGGCTGTGTAAAAAGCTATTCGCCAAAGCTGCATAAAATAATTACCCTTCTGGACTAAACCTTCAAACAAAATTGACAAAAGGATTTATAATTGCATACATATTGTTTTTGGCTTCAATTTTGTCAATTTTAAGAACCTTTAGTCGAGGGGTGCCAATTATTTTAATTGCTTTGTCGGCTTTTTAAATGCCGGATTATTCTCAAATATTTTAATTTAGCTAAAGTTAAGAGTTGCCTGAATGCAGCCCTGCCTTGCAGATTATCATTTAATAATGATGAGAATGTTAGAAGGTGAAGAGTAGAAATGAGTTGTGATCTCGTGCAAGCGTAGAAAATGAAAACAGCCTTATTTGGGGGAGGCTTCAAGAGTCTGATCGGCATACAAACCTGCGTGCATCTTGTAGTATCCCTGTATTCCGATCATGGCTGCATTGTCGGTACAGTATTGCATGGCGGGGATAAATATTTCCCAATTGTGCTCGGCTCCTTTTTCTTTTAATAGACTTCTCAAAGCACTATTGGCTGCCACACCTCCTGCGAGAGCTATATTTTTTATGCCGGTCTCAGTTGCTGCTTTTTCTAATTTTTGCATTAGTATGTCGGTAATGGTATGTTGCAGAGAGGCACACAAGTCTGCTTTTTTGTGCTCTATAAACGAAGGGTCTTCTGCCAGGCGATCTCTCAAGAAGTACAGAAATGAAGTCTTGAGTCCACTAAAGCTAAAGTCTAATGCAACAATTTGTGGTTTGGGAAAAGTATAGACAGGCTTACCCAACTGCGCCCAACGGTCTATCTCCGGTCCGGCTGGGTAGGGTAGACCAAGTAATTTTCCAGATTTATCAAAAGCCTCACCGGCGGCATCATCGATGGTACGGCCGATAATCTCTATATCGAGAGGTGAGTGGACGATGCTAATCTGTGTGTGTCCACCGCTTACAGTAAGACATAAGAAGGGAAAGGTTGGCTTGTCCTCACCGATGAGATTGGCCATGATGTGCGCATCCATATGATTCACCTCTATGAGCGGAATATCGAGTGCCAATGCCATTGACTTGGCAAAAGTGACTCCTACATGAAGCGAACCGAGTAATCCGGGTGAGGAGGTAATGGCGATAGCATCGAGATCTGAAGTAGTAACTTGGCTGTCTGAAAGTGCTTTTTCGACTACTGGAAGGATCATTTCTACATGCGCCCGTGAGGCAATCTCGGGTACCACACCGCCCAGCAGCACGTGCTGATGCTGACTGGAGACGATATTGGAGAGAATCTTTCCCTCCCGGATTATCGCCGCAGAGGTATCATCGCACGAACTCTCAATCGCCAAAAGAGTGGTGGCCATTATTTCAGTTTAGATATCATGAGTTTCATCGATTCTATACCGGCTAGTGAGTCTACGCGATTGTGCTGGTAAAAGGCCATAGTATACTTTCCGGTTTGTTTGAATCTAGCCACGGGTTGAAGTGCAATGGGTACCAACCATTTCGAGCCTGAATTTTTTCCGAGCCATTGGCCGGAGGCATCTGCAAATTCCAGAGAGAGCACATCATTCTTTGAGGTGCCATCTGGATAAACTGAATGTATCTGTACATAACAATTCTCAAAACCGAAGGTATCGATGTGATTTACATCCAATTCCATGGTATAATTCTGCGCCGTGTCAGTGATGGTGAATTCATATTTTAATGAATCCTTATAGAGCCAATAAGGCGAATCTAACGTAATTTTATTGCTGTAAATCTGATCAGAATTACAGGAAATAAAGAAAGAGAATATCAAAAATATCAACCACCGGCTCACACTCATAGTTTAGCAATTTAGTAAGTTAAACCAGCACCAAAAATACGTTAATTAATTATTAAACATCTCCTTCATGCGCTGGAAGAAACCCTTCTCTTGCTTTCCGGGGTCTGGATTAAAATTGGGCATCTGGCGCAATTTTTCGAGCAATTGTTTCTCATCATCGTTCAGTTTCTGAGGTGTCCAGACATTTACCTGAACTAATTGGTCGCCTTTGCCATAGCTTTGAAGTGCCGGCAGACCTTTTGACTTTAATCTGAAGATTTTACCGGACTGAGTTCCCGGTGGTATCTTGATGCGCGCCCGACCATCTATGGTAGGTACTTCTATAGTCTGACCCACCGCTGCATCGGCTATATTGATATTGAGATCGTAAAGCAGATTGACTCCATCTCTTTCCAGGTGTTCGTGTGGGATCTCTTCAATAGTGATAATCAAATCGCCCGGAGCTCCATTCTTTGCGCCCACATTCCCCTTGCCGGAAAGTGAGAGCTGCATGCCGTCTGCAACACCTGCCGGAATTTCAAACTCGAGTGTATCTTCACCTGATATGCGGCCATCGCCTTTACAAGTGGGACAATTGGCGGTGACTGTCTTACCTGAGCCATGACAAGCGCTACAAGTGCTGGTAGTCTGCATCTGACCCAGGAAGGTATTCCGGATCTCACGCACGTGACCGGCACCATTACATTTAGTACAATTCTTGACTGAAGATCTGTCTTTAGCGCCATTTCCTCCACAGGTGTGACAGGTGATTTGTTTATTGACTCTGATTTTTTTCTTGATGCCTGTAGCGATTTCTTCCAGAGACATCTTTATTTTAACTCTGAGATTAGTACCACGCTGACCCGAAGATTGTGAGCGACTACTTCCTCCGAAAAAAGACCCAAAAGGTGAATCTTCAAATATATTGCCGAAATTGGCAAATATATCGTCCATATTCATATTCTGTCCATAGCCACCACCATAGTTGGCATCTACTCCGGCATGACCCATTCGGTCATACCGAGCCCTCTTGTCCGGATCGCTTAGAATTTCATAAGCTTCAGCAGCTTCTTTAAATTTATCTTCAGCCTCTTTATCACCCGGATTTCTGTCAGGGTGAAACTGCATGGCTACCTTCCTGTACGATTTCTTTAGCTCTGTCTCTTCTACAGTACGGGTCACATTAAGGACCTCATAATAGTCGCGTTTGGACATAATGTATATTTAAAATTTGTAGATTATCAAGCTCCTACGACTACTTTGGCGTGTCGTATCAGCTTGTCGTTGAGTAGATATCCTTTGGTTAGGGTTTCAATCACTTTGCCCTTCATATCCGGAGTAGGTGCGGCAAAAGTGGCTACAGCCTCGTGCAATTCAGGATCGTACTCTTTATTTGTGGATTCTAATTCTTCCAGACCTTTTGATTTTAAAAGGTTATTGAGCTTATCATAGACCAATAGAACACCTTCTGCAAAAGGATCAGGCTCGCCAATTTGATCGACTATTTGCTTTGCTCGGTCAAAATCATCCAAAACTGGTAATAATGATGACAGAATGTCTTGAGAGGCAGTCTTCATCAGATCGAGCTTTTCTCTAGTTGTCCGTTTGCGAAAATTTTCAAATTCAGCAAATAGGCGTAAGTTTTTATCTTTTAGTTCAGCTATCTGTCCATCAGCTTCCATCGAAGCAACTTGTTCCTGATCGCTCTCCATATCGGAAGACAGGGCTTCATTCATTCTTTCCTGGAATTCCTGAGTATTCAAATCGTCCTGCTCCTGATCAAATTTATTCTCATCCATAGCATTTATATTTATTTTCTTGCTTATAGCAATATCTACGCCAAGCCTCTTCAAAAGCCAGTTTGGCAGAAAGCGAATCCACTGTATTGACAAGAAGTGGTTTATTTGGCAGGTGGTAGTACCTTGCTATTAGGACCACTATAGTGGACAGCGACAAATTTATTCAGAATAGTGCGCAATTCCTCCATGTTAGGATTGACTTTAATGATTTGTTGTGACTCATTGAGGAGGTAACTGGTGGGGATTTCTTTGATCTTATATTCTGCTGTAATGGGACCGCCGCTCTTAGACTCCATGAGGTGGAGCGGCCATACCAGACTGTCATGTGCGATGGCTGTTCGAAGCACTGAAGTGTCATCATCGATGGCTATACTTACGATCTGAAAGTTATCGTGCAATGTGTCTTTGTAACTTCTATAAAGTGCTGATAGTTCGGGATTGACCTTGCGACAAGGGCTACACCAACTACCCCAGAAGTCAACCAGCACTAGTTTACCCTGAAGTTGAGAGAGGTCAAAAATCTGTCCGTCAATGGTAGCAGAACGGATATCTGGAGCCTTCTCGCCGATCATCATTGCCGGCTTACTGTATATAAAATAGTAAATACCAAATGCCACTAGAGCCAGGACAAGAAAGATAATTACATTAAAAAATTTCATATTAGAGCAAATTATAATGTGAAGATACGTTAATTGAAATTACAATATTGATAAATGAAGTGAAGAAATCAACCATTAATTTATTATTTTGCATTCATATCAGGTATTTTTATGCCGACATTAAGCAAGTGAATTGAGTGAAATTTCTTTAAAAGATGACCTCAGCCCGGAAAATATTCCGGTGCATGTGGCCATCATCATGGATGGAAATGGCCGCTGGGCTAAGAAACTGGGTAAATCCAGGGTGTTTGGCCATAAGAATGGAGTCGAGAGTGTCCGCCGTGTCACAGAGGCTGCTGCGGAGATAGGGGTTCAATATTTGACTCTGTATGCATTCTCTACTGAAAACTGGAATAGGCCTAAGATCGAAGTGGAGGCGCTAATGTTTTTGCTGGTAGATACTATCCGTTCTGAGATTAATGCCCTCAATAAAAATAACATACGGCTGCGCACTATTGGTGATCCCGGTGCTCTGCCTGCATCTACCCGAAAGGCATTGGACAAAGGTATAAAGGAAACAGCCTCCAATACTGGGTTGAATCTTATCTTAGCACTCAACTATAGTGGGCGTGAAGAACTAGTACATGCATTCCGAGATATCGCTGCAGAAGTGCGCGAGGGTAAACTGTCAGTAGAAGATATCACAGAGCAAGTCATTCATAGTTCATTGTACACAAATGGTATTCCTGATCCTGAGTTACTTATCCGGACGAGTGGTGAGCATCGGGTATCTAATTTTTTGCTCTGGCAATCTGCCTATACTGAATTTTACTTCACGGAAGTAATGTGGCCCGATTTTACAAAAGAAGATTTTTATCGCTCTATCCTCAATTATCAGCGTCGGGAAAGGCGATTTGGTAAGACATCAGAGCAGCTGTGAAGCCTGACTTGAACTTAGATTTGAAAACTAATTTCCACTTTTAAAGGCATTTAACACCTACCCCCACAGCAATTTATATCAAATGTTCGTTCATTGTGCAAATGGGTATTGGCCACAACACCTACATCATAGGTAGTTAAAAAGGGTCATACGGTAAAATTTATTACTTTTGCAGCGCCAAAAATCAATTGAATTCGACTTAGAATGACAAGTAAGCATACATTTCTTCACATCCGGATATTAGTAATTTTATTTTTCTTTTCCATCATCACACTGGCGCACGCACAGCAGGAGCCAAAGGTGTATGAGATAGGGGCGGTAAAGATCAGTGGTGCCAAATTCAGCGATGACAATGCGATTCGAACGCTGTCAGGGCTTAGAGCCGGTGATAAAGTCCAGATTCCTGGTCCTAAGATTAATAAAGCCATCAGGGCTTTGATGAACCTAAAGCTATTCTCCAATGTGCAGATAGTCAGTGAAAAGACCATTGGTGAGATCATATTTCTTGATATTCAGGTGACTGAAAGACCCCGATTGATCGGTTGGTCCTATAGTGGTATCAAGAAATCATACCATGAAGACCTAAATAAGAAGGTGGAGCCTTACCTGCTCAAGGGTGGGATAGTTACTGAAAGCAACAAACTTAATAGCATCAATGCGATAAAGAAATTTTTTCGTGAGAAAGGATATCTCGATGTCACCGCGAGTGCAAGAGAAATTGGTTACGATACGACTACCAATCAAGTCCGTTTAGTATTTGATGTCGATCGCAATAACCGAATTAAGATTCAAGATGTAACTTTTAGTGGAAATGACAACATATCCAGCAGGAAGCTCAGAAAAAAGATGAAGGAGACTAAGGTGAAGCGCAAGCTATTTGCCTCCTCAAAGTTTATCGAAGCTGACTATGAAAAAAATAAGCTGGACATCATAAAGTATTATAACACGCTGGGATATAGAGATGCGACCATAGTATCTGATTCAGTATGGCGTGAGAAAGATGGAGATGTACGAATACACCTCAATATCAGTGAAGGCAATGTATATTATTACCGTAATATTGAGTTCAAAGGCAATACTCTTTATCCTTCGGGCCAACTGGCTAAGAGACTGGGAGTCAAGAAGGGAGACGTATATAATCAGGAGCAGCTCGAAGGTAGACTCAACTTCAGTCTCGATGGGACAGATGTCAGTTCACTGTACATGGATGACGGCTATCTGGCTTTTCGGATAGATCCCGTAGAGAAAGCGGTAGCCGGAGATTCTATAGATTTGGAGCTACGCGTCTTCGAGGGGCCACAGTTTACCATCGACAAGGTAGTAATCAAGGGAAATGACCGTACACACGAACACGTCATCAGACGGGAATTAAGAACTAAGCCTGGCGCTAAGTTCAGCCGTGCTGATTTGATTCGTTCACAAAGAGACATCATCGCACTGGGTTATTTCAACCCGGAAGCAGTGGGCGTAAATACACCGGTCAATCAAAAGAATGGTACCGTAGATATAGAATATACACTGGAAGAGAAACCCAATGATCAGTTGGAACTATCAGCCGGATACGGAGGCTATCAGGGCCTTATCGGTACACTGGGTGTGACCTTCAATAACTTTTCAGTAAAGAATATTACCAAGCCGGAGACCTGGCGGCCTCTACCTCAAGGCGATGGACAAAAGCTGTCACTGCGAGGCCAGACTAATGGAAAATTCTATCAGTCATACAATGCCTCCTTCACCGAACCCTGGCTTGGTGGTAAAAAACCAAACTCATTTACGCTGGCCGGATTCTATTCTCGCTATGCGAATATTGACAATGCTTATAATGCTACCGGCTTTTTCTCTATTGTATCCGGTACAGTAGGACTGGGTACGAGATTGAAATGGCCCGATGATAATTTCCTGATCAATGGCTCCCTCAATTTACAGAGAAACAGATTGAGAAATTATCCGGGACTATTCAGTGTGTCATTCGGCGACTTTAACAACTATAATATCAGACTTACTCTGGCGAGGGTAACTGTGGCAGACCCTATCTTCCCAAGGGAGGGATCTAAGATATCTCTTACCGGTCAGTTTACACCGCCTTATTCACTATTTAATAATAAAAACTACACTGATCTGTCTATTCAGGATAAATTCAAGTTTCTTGAATATCACAAGTGGAGACTTGACATGGAATTTTATAAATCACTCATCGGGAAGCTGGTGCTGAAAGTATCGACCAAAAATGGATTCTTGGGATACTACAATAAAAAAGTAGGCTTATCTCCCTTCGAGCGATTCGAATTAGGTGGTGACGGACTCTCTAACTCTTACAGTGGTATCACGGGCAAGGATATCATATCAATGCGCGGCTATGAAGTAAGTGACATTCAGAGTGGTAATAATATCTCTACGGGTGGAGCTGCGGTATTCAGCAAGATGTCACTGGAACTCAGATACCCCATCACGCTGAATCCGAGTGCGTCTATCTTTATGTTGGGTTTCTTTGATGCTGCCAATGCCTGGAATAATATCCGAGACTACAATCCCTTCGATCTCAAGCGCTCTACCGGAATAGGCCTGAGAGTTTTCCTGCCGATGTTTGGTATGCTCGGCTTTGATTATGGGTTTGGAATTGATAAGCCGGATCTGATCAATAAGAATGCCAAATGGACTGAATATGGTAAGTTCAGCTTTATCCTTGGTTTCGAACCGGACTAACCTCTAGAAGTAATCACAAATGTGATTGGGTTAATGGGTGAACGATTAATCTAATGAATCTGAGTAAGGTATTGCTTGAGTACAATTTTTGTAATCTTAATCCAGACTGGACAGGACAACCGACGGTGTTGCGCATTTAGTTAAGTTATGCGGTATAATAAGACAAAAACCCAAACTAATAAACTATATATGAAACACTTACTGACCACTTTGATTTTACTATTTGCTCTTTCTTATGCAGCTGAATCTCAGACTAATTATTCAGGAAAAATTGAAACAGGCTATATGAAATTTCTTGCCACGACAATTCAAGTTGATCCTGGACCAGACTGGAAAGGGTATAATCTGGATGAAGAACAAAGTGGATTTGACCTTAACATAATTAATGGACTGTCTTTCATAAACAAGAAAGTATTTGCAGGACTTGGTCTCGGATACATGAATTTTGAAGGTATTAATGGGGTTTCGGTTTTTGCGGACTTTGAATACTTGCCCTTAAAAGCCAGATTTACACCTTTATTAAACCTAAAATTAGGATATGACCATATTTGGAATCAGTATGATGGTGGAAGAGGAACAATGCTTACTGAAATAGGTGTCGGATTAAATTATAGACTGACAGAAAAGCTCGACCTTAACTTGAAATCTGGAATGCTTTTAACACAACAATCATTTCTAATACCAATAACTTTTGGATTTAGATTCTGAGGGCACTGACAGTGCATAACTTATAGCAAACGCGGGTTTGCGTGTTCGTTGAAACATTTGAAATCTTTAATAACATTTGTGCTGGCAGTCAGTCGAGCAACCATCTAATCCCGCACTTGCCATAGCTTCAACTGTTATGTGCAAGCGGAAGAAAAAACTTCAGAAATAACATCAAACTTCTTCTCTGAATTTCACTAAAAGTTTAAGCCGTATTCTTGACTAAAAAAATTTCTTTCAATAAAGTGTGATTTTTGTAACTATTGTGCGAATAATTAAGGAAAAGAAATACCTCTTAATAAAGTCGCACTAAATGGAGCACAAAAACATCGGATTAATTATTGCTGTTGTTGCAGTATTTACAATGCTCGAAACAGGGTGTAGCATTTCGATAGCAAGAAATTATTATAGTTCAAAACCAACAGCACCAATAAATACTGACAGCATATCCTATACTCTAAAATTAGAATCTCAAACGCACAAACCGAATAATGGACAAAGATAGGACAGCAAATTTTCTTGTTATTATTGAGAACAATAAAGGGATCCTATTTAAAGTAGCAAACTCATATTGTCGGAACATTGAAGACAGAAAAGACCTCGTTCAAGAAATTATTTTACAGTTGTGGAAAGCATTTGACAACTACAACGAAAAATTTAAAATTTCAACTTGGATATACCGAATTTCTTTAAATGTAGCTATATCGTTTTACAGGAAAGAGAACAGTAGGAAGCGGATTTCAAACCCACTTATTACAGATATTTTCAATTTTTCAGAGACAGAAATATCTGATGAAAAGGAAACCAACTTGGGAATATTAAATCAAATAATTTCAGAATTAAATGATTTGAACAAAGCCTTAATGTTACTATATCTCGAAGAAAAAAGTTACAAGGAGATTTCTGATATCATCGGAATTAGCGAAACCAATGTTGCAACAAAAATCGGTAGAATTAAGAGCAAAATAAAAAAGGAATTTAATCAACTTAAAAGTCAATAAAATGGAAAATATAGAACTAATAAATATTTGGAAAGAGCAAAATGCCAAAATAGAAAAAACATTGGCCATTAATAAATTAATTTTAAAAGAGACCATTAGTAGAAAGGCAAAGTCCTCTCTGAACGGCTTGGTTCGATTAACTACAGCAGGAATTATAGCTTTTGTGATTTACCTTAATATTTTAGGATACGCCCTGTTTTATGCTATAACAAATTACTCTTCAGCAAATAATTATTTTATTGTTTCAGTTTCGGCCATTGCTTTGATAAATATAAAGGGGTTTGTGGACTATATTAAACATCTTGCTTGGACAAAAAATATAAATTACGATGGCAGCATAATGGAAATTCAGAAACAATTGTCAAAACTTCAACTCTCCATAATTGATCACGGCAAATTTATGTGTTTACAATTTCCCTTTTTTACAACTTTCTATTTGAGTGACAATTGGTTTCCACATAGCGTAGGATTACCTTATATTATCTTTCAGATAACCCTAACAGGAAGTTTTATTTATTTAACCTATTGGCTGTACAAGGCACACAAGCCAGAAAACCTAAATAAAAAATGGTTTAGAAATCTGATAGCAGGTTCGGGCGGAAAATCAATTGAGAAAGCCATTGAATTTTACAGAGAAATAGAAGAATTTGAAAAGGAAAATGGTTGAATTCAAAAAGCCAGCTCAAAATAATGTATATAAAAAATAGACGAGATATTAGTAAAATCAAGGGTCTCGGCTCTTATCAATTTGTACATATCTATAATGAACTTGCTCCTAAGTCGCCTGTTTATGTAATATTCTAACCGTAACGTACCAATTAGAGTACAGTAATTGGATTTACATTATGAAAATTTACTTTGATCAATTTACTCATAGAATCCTCAGGAGGTCCCTTTTTTCTTTTTTATTTCATCACGAATGGTGGCTGCTTTTTCATAATTTTCTTCCACCAATGCCTCTTCAAGCAAGGTGTTCAGATCGTCCAGTGATTTAGAGGTCAGAGATTCTGCTTCCTGCTCTACGATCTCGGTGTCGGCTGGTAGATCTAAAATGACACCTGCAGCTTCGAGGATAAAGTCATAGGTAAAGATAGGGCATTCATACCGCACTGCCATAGCTAACGCATCTGAGGTACGACTATCTATTTCAACTTTCTCGCCATCCTGTTCACATATAAGTTGTGCATAAAAGATGCCTTCTACCAGGTCGCTGATGACGATCTCCTTGAGTTGGATATCAAAGGCATCCATGGTATTCTTGAAGAGGTCGTGGGTGAGTGGCCTATTGGTGGCCATCCGCTCCATCGAGATAGCGATTGCCTGTGCTTCGTAGCCACCGATGACTATGGGCAGACGGCGTGCACCTTCTTTCTCCCCGAGGATGACGGCATAGTTATTGGACTGTGTCATGCTATGTGACAGAGCTACAATAGTGAGTTCAATTTTTTTTACTGAGGCCAATAGAGCTGTTTACTAATCAATAAAAGTAATAAAAAGGAATGTCTTTTAATGAAGAGTGCCGGCTTTTAATTTTTTAATAGCTTCAGTCATCTTAGGTACGATCTCAAATAAATCACCTACTATACCATAATCAGCAGCTTTAAAGAAAGGTGCTTCCGGGTCTTTATTGATCACCACAATGGTCTTACTGTTATTTACACCGGCGAGGTGCTGAATAGCTCCAGAGATACCAAGAGCTATATATAGATTGGGACGGATAGCTATACCGGTCTGACCTACGTGCTCATTGTGCGGCCTCCAGCCGGCATCTGCTACCGGACGTGAACAAGCCAGGGTAGCACCGAGTTCTGCAGCCAGTTCCTCTACTATGCCCCAGTTGGAAGGATCTTTCATGCCTCTGCCTGCGGAGACTACACGGGTCGCTTCCGGTAGAGGTATGTGACCTGTATCTTCTTTGCGTTCAATGACCTTCACCTGTGGTGGTACTTTTTCCAGTGAAAGGTCATTAATCTGTGCGGAGGCATCAATTTTTTCAGGACGTAGTGCATTTCCCATTACTGTGATGACCTTATTTGGTGTATTGAATTTATAAAAGCCGGTGGCTTTTCCGGAGAAGACGCTTTTAGAAACTGTATCATTCTCCATCACTGTATTCACACCAGTGATTAGGCCTGCTTGCAATCTAACCGCCAGTCTGCCGGCAATAGTTTTGCCCAGTGAGCTGTGTGGTAATATCAAGATCGTACCGCCCAGTTTCTTAAATCCATCTGCTATGGCAGTGGAGAAGACTTGCGAATCAAACTTGTCGAATACCGAATCGCGGTCGATGTTTATCTCAGTTGCTCCGTATTTGGCTAATTCGTCTAGGTTTTCAACAGTACCCAGAGCTAGAACTTTAAAGTCGAGACCTGCTTTTTCAGCAGTTTTACGACCATATGTGATCGCTTCAAAAGCACCTTTCTTGAAGTGATTGCCTGAACTTTCGGCAAATATAATTACAGACATATATTTTAATTTATGATATGTTAAATGGCTTTGGCTTCATCATGAAGTGCTATGATTAATTCTTCCACTTGATCTGGGGAGAAAAGTCTCACTGATTGTTTGGCAGGAGGAAGTTCAAAATGGTCAATCAACGTAGTGGCAGTGTAGGCAACAGGCTCCATCACTTGAAGCGGCTTTGATTTCGACATCATAATGCCTTTCATGTTTGGAATGCGCTGCTCGGCCAAACCCTTCGCTGCAGACATCACAGCGGGTAGCGGACAGGTCAATGTCTCTGACCCCCCTTCTATCTCTCGGGTCACTGTGGCTTCAGTGCCTGTGACGTCCAGCTTAGTAGCGTAAGACACAAAAGGAAGTCCGAGCATCTCGGCCAGAATAGATCCCACCGCACTGTCATTGTAACTGATGGTCTCCTTTCCGGTAAGGATCAGATCATAACCGGATGCATGTGCTGCCATCTGAGTGGCGACATCCATGGCATCTTCCGGCTCTTTATTGATTCTGATGGCGTCAGTGGCTCCAATAGCCAGCGCCTTGCGAATGATTGCCTCATTCTCGGCCGGACCAACGTGAATCACGGTGACTGAGCCTCCATTTTGCTCAGTTAGTTCGAGTGCTCTGACCAATGCGTACCATTCATCATACGGATTGAGAATAAATTGTACCCCATCCGTTTGAAATTCGGTATTGTCATTTTTGAAACTTATTCGAGCAGTTGTATCAGGTGTTTTACTGATTCCGACTAATATTTTCATGAAAATTCTTTAAACAGGTATAAAAATTGCGCTTTACAAAATAATATTTTGCAATACGCGGCGAAGATACGACTTATTGGCCTAAAGTAAAAGTGATAAGGTGCCTTTTAAAGAGAAACCTATGGTACATTTGCAGCATGCAATACGTATATCAGTTAGAGTATACTAAAGAAACACTGTAACAGAAATAAAATATAATTTTCCACCGCTAAATATAAATGCACCATATACTTATGATAGAACGCTTGGAAAAATTGATAAAAATGCATGAGTCAGACCCAGTGGACCCTTTTCTAACCTTTGCCATTGCCAAGGAGTATGAACAGGCGGGCGACACCATGATAGCTATTCAGTTTTATCTGAGGACTTTGGATTTGGATAGTGCCTATACCGGCGTCTTTTATCATTTGGGCAAAATATATGAAACTGTCGGAAATCGAGACCTGGCGCTGGAGACATACACCAAGGGTATAGAAATCGCAAGCACCAAACATGAACTGCACACAGTAGCTGAATTAAAAAATGCTCGGACTGACCTGGAGCTAGATCTCTAGAGTACCTGAGAATACAAACCCGGCCTCACCTGTCAAGACAACTGGCCCGGTCGTTCTATCTTCCGCCCGACTCACCTCCAGTATGCCCCCCTGGGTCATGACTCTCACCGGATAGGTGTAGTCTAGAAATGATACAGCCACGATTGCCGCAGCGGTCACTCCTGTACCACATGAAAAAGTAACGTCCTCGACTCCTCGTTCATAAGTCGCCAACTTGATGTGATCGCTGCAGGTCTCCAGGAAATTGACATTTATACCCTGCTCTTTATACACCGGACTAGTCCTGATCTGACGACCTGTGAGAAACACATCTACACTCTCCAGGGAGGAGACCACTCGCACGAAATGCGGGGAACCGGTGTTTAACTCAAATTCAAACTCATTAATTTTTTTTATGTCTTCATCGGCGTGCATTGATAATGAGATGAGGGCAGTGTCTTTATTTTTATTAATAAGCGATCCCCTGTGCGGACCGTCAGAGGCGAGGAAATGGGCTTCCTGAGTGACGAGGGCTTGATTCACAGCATACAATACACTACAGCGCCCCCCATTTCCGCACATCGTACCCGGTCGTCCATCGGCATTGAAGTAGTTCATCTCAAAATCATATCCTTCTACAGGACGGAGGATAATGAGACCATCAGCACCTATTCCAAAGCGGCGATGACAAAGGGCGGCTATTTGATCAGTGCTCAGGTCGGTATCGGGGTACTTAAAGCCATTGATCAAAATGAAATCATTTCCTGTCCCTTGATATTTTTCAAAGTGAATGGTCATACTGCAATTGTAAAATTTTCTTAAAATTATAGTAAGTTAGAGATAATTAGTAACAATGCCGGAGCAATTCCGTTTTATACATCAATTCATATTTTGGCAATGACCCGAAGAGAGATAAAAATTGTGGTATTTTCAGTGGTATGCAGCATCCTGGTCTTTGTAGCTATGCAAACCATCATCCCATTCAATCTGGTTTTAGATCAGCGAATCGCCAATGCCCAATTTACAAGCAGTGACGAGCATACCAGCCAAATGATCCGCTTCGTGCCTCCTGCAGATGTGGATTTCGTATCGGCTAGTAAGGTGGGCATTCCTGCTGTAGTACGCATCAGCGCTTTCGAGCGAAGTAGCTGGGGCAACCTAAAAGAACAAAATTTTTCTGAAGGCTCAGGTGTCATCGTCTCTGACGATGGATACATTGTGACCAATAATCATGTAGTCAAGTTGTCCTCCAATATCAGGGTACAATTGAATGATAGTCGTATGCTGAAAGCCACGCT
>Ga0154020_10001023_pt1 | contig 34576 bp, 50 predicted proteins | sample Klosneuvirus_201_FD_109709 | JGI IMG/M metagenome (GOLD analysis project Ga0154020, IMG submission 109709) | Active sludge microbial communities from wastewater, Klosterneuburg, Austria - Klosneuvirus_20160825_MG | ecosystem: Engineered > WWTP > Aerobic digester > Activated sludge | place...
CCAGTTTTGTTGTCAAGCGCGAAAAAGCCAAGGTTGGTCTTTCGAATTATCGTTTGGCTAACTACTAACCCTTTAACTTGTGTTTTTTTATAAGAGTCATACCCATACATAAGACCTACTTTTACACCGAGTTCTTTTGGCGGTATCGATACTTTTTTGATTTCATCTACCCTTTTATCTTTTTTTATGTTGACAACTTCGTGAGTTTCTGTTATGACAGAACCATCCTTTAACCTAGTCTTCTTCTTGTCAATAACTTTTACAGTGTCAGTTTTAGTATCGGATTGTTTTAAAGAAGTCTCAACTGAGACTTGTATGGATTTTCTACCTAGAAAGAATGAGATAGTTATTAAGGCTATTAATAAGATATATTTTAGGTTAACTAACACGGTATACCTCCTATATTGAAGTATACCATAATGGGATTTTATTGTAAAGGATTAAAGAGGTGAAGCTATTATTTCATCTAATGAATCTAGAGTCTCTGTTTTAGTTTCTTTTGTTATCGTAGACACTAAAAACCTTATTGCCTCTAGTTTGTTATCAAAGTTATTATAATAGTTTCCATCTACCACACAATCCTTACAAGCGTCTATGTATAGTCTTTCAAGGTAGTTTTCATAGAATCTAAGTATTGATTTAGGTGTTGAATGTATATTTGGTCTGATGCTCATATGATCCCCTTTATGTTACAATTAAGACTAAATTCTTGAACCCTTAAGGGAGGGTGAGGCTGCATAACGAGTCCCCTGTCCCCAGTATACACACATTTAGAATATCCTGTCAATAGGTAAAATACATAAATATTAATAATTTTATAAGGTATTGAAAGTATTAAGGAATATACAGTAATTAGGAGCTATAGAGCAGTAATGGCGAAATTATTTTGAAATTTTGTAATGTTATGGTATATTAAAACTATATGAAAATATCTATTCTAATAAATAACAGCTACTCTACTATAAACAACCTCCCAACCGCCTTATACGCTGAATTAAGGAAAGAACTATCTTACAAAGATAGTGACATGGCCGCTTTGTATAGCGCTTTTGGCCCTAGGACTTATTATTTGATTAATAAAAAAGGCGAACTACTGACCGGCTTAGTGCCTAGGGCTATAAAAGTAATAGAAGCTTTAGGGTACTCTTACGAGATCGTAGATAAAAGGAATCACCCTGTCAAAGGGAAGGAAATGGCTAGACTTGATATAACGCTCTATAAGGCTCAACATGAAGCGACAGACGCCGCCCTACATTTTGGTAGGGGAGTAATTTCAATGCCAACAGGGACCGGCAAAAGCATTTTAATCGCAAATATAATAAACAGTTATAACTTGCCGACATTAGTGGTTGTCCCAAACATTGAACTTAAAAGCCAGCTTAGTCAAACATTAAAGGAGCTTTTACCCGCCAGAACGAATATAACGGTTTTAAACATAGATTCACCATCTCTTAACAAACTCAGCGGTAAAAATCTACTTATTGTCGACGAAGCCCACCATGCCGCTGCTAAGACCTACCAGAACCTAAATAAAGGACCTTGGAAGGATATTTACCATAGGTTCTACTTAACCGCCACTCCTTTCAGAAATGACCATAATGAACAGCTTCTGTTTGAGGGTATGACCGGAAGTATCATTTATAACCTTACATATAAAAAAGCTATACAAGAGGGGTATATTGTCCCAGTTGAGGGGTATTACCTAGAAGTGCCTAAAGTCCATAGTGCTAATTTAATCACCTGGAGGCAAGTTTATAGTCAATTGGTGGTTAACAACGAGGCTAGAAATGAATTGATAGCCTACACCGCGTTACAACTAGCCAGTAATAAACTAAAGACCTTAATCTTGGTGAAGGAAGTCGAGCATGGAAATATCCTGTCTAAAATGACCAATATACCATTTTCTAATGGTAAGGACGAGGATAGTAGGGAGTTCATCACAGAGTTCAACCAAGGGCGTTTAAACGCTTTAATTGGCACTACTGGCATTATCGGAGAGGGCGTCGATACCAAGCCATGCGAATATGTGATTATAGCAGGTTTAGGGAAGGCTAAAAGTGCTTTTATGCAACAAGTGGGTAGGGCCGTGCGAAGGTACGAAGGCAAAGAATCCGCTAAAGTGATTATAATCAAGGATTCGTCTCATAAGTTCACAAAGGCTCACTTTAATACTCAGAAAAAAATACTTGTTGACAATTACGGCGTAACCCTGGTAAAGTTAGAAGTATAGGAGGTAATTATGGGCTTTGCAGCATTTACTTTAGCAATTTACATTATCCAACTCTTATTTCTTATCTTTTTTGGTATGTTAGCCGCAGTTAAGATTTATGAGTTTATACTTAAACGAATTAACAAGGATATTAAATGAATACCAAGCAACTTAGGAACGAAATAAGAGCCTTAATCATTGGATTGATAATCTTTGCGTTATTATTGATTGCAGTAGCATTTAGTACTTTCGCATCTAATAAAAAAGTAACTACAGAATTGTACGCTAGAAATCAAATAGTACAAATTTCTAATGATGACGGCTATTGCTCCGGGGTAAGACTTAGATATGTGAACAAGACTTATATCCTGACTGCCGGACATTGTAGGAAATATATTATGAATGGATTAGTTAAAGTTACTAATTCCGACGCCTCCTTACATATTGTAAGGGCTATAGCCGAGGACCCTTTGAATGACCTTCTTCTTTTAGAATCTATTTTACAAGATTCTGGGGTAGAGCTTGGAAACTCTCAAAAAATAGGAGATTTCGTCTATAAGCTAGGTAAGGGAGGGTACCGCCCCACGTTTAAAACAGAAGGTAGAATCAAAAAGATTGAAATCATTTCAGTACCACAGTTTCGCATCGAAACTATGGAGGATGTTGTGCGTTGCGCGGTTGCTCCAAAGTTCGCCATCGAACAAGCCCCTGGCTATGGGATGTGGTGTATAGTAAAGTCTTTAGGAGTTCTATCCGATGCGCAGGTTATACCGGGGGATAGTGGAGGGGGTTTATTTAACTCTAAGGGCGAGCTTGTCGGTATTGTTTCTGCGTATTACGATGAGTATGGAGCATTTGTCCCATTATCAGAAATTAAACGATTCCTTAAATCGGCGGTAGGTAAATGATTAAATTTATTGATCTTTTAAGTGGGAATTCAATTAGTGATATTCCAATTGACCATCAACAAAATCTAGAACACTTGCTAGGCAAGTGTAAACTATTGGAAGAAGACTGGGGTAAGCCACTAAAAGTTACTAGTGGGTACCGTACAATGCAACAGCATTTAAATATTTACTCAAGGATTGCATCTAAAAAAGGTCAAGACTTTGATCCTAAAAACGTACCTATGAAGTCTAGACACCTGTACGGGCTAGCATGTGACCTATATGACCCCACGCACGAACTTTATAAACACTACTATAATAATCAAAGTAAGTTGACAGAGCTCGGTTTATGGTGTGAGATGGGTACTGATGGGTGGCTTCACATTCAAACGGTTCCTTACGGATCTTATAAGGAAGGAAAGGATAGGTTTTTCTTACCATGATAAAGGAGATGAAGAAATGAGCAGTGAAAGAAAAGGTAATTACACAATCAGTAGTGGCGGCGTACCAACCTTAAAAGCTGGTACTGTATCCGGTCAAGTCACCATATCTAAGGATGCTAACCGCATACGTCATGCATCTGAAGGTATGACAAGACAGGAGTTCTTACAGTTCCACAAAGAAGCTTGTGAAAAATTAATGAAGATTACTTCAGCTAAAAATGCTGACTACACCAACGGATCAGTCAAGGATGATGCTTTTGCTAACTTTAAGCAAGTAGAGGCTTTAAGTATATGCAGTGTTGAGGCTGGGTTTTTAGCGCGTATGACTGACAAACTGAGTCGAATTAACTCATATATTAAAAAAGGTGAGTTAAAAGTTAAAGATGAGGGTATTGAAGATACCCTTCTAGATTTAGCCAATTATAGCATATTATTAGCTGGGTATCTTAAGAGTAAGTAACACATTTATAAGTATACAATTTAATGTATAAGGTATACTTATAGATATACAGTTATTTTAAGTTTTTGTATATTGCAGCTAAGATACCTATAAATACGATTATCTTAGCAATATTGTTCATTAAATCCACATGTTTCTTAACAGGCTCTAATTGATCTTCGATCATTCTGGTACGTTTCATGTGGTCCTCTAAAGACAAGGTGTTTCTGAGTAAAGTCTTATCTATAGCTTTTAGATCATGTCCTAAAATATCAATTTTAGATTCAAGTCGTTTCATGTCGTCCATAACTTATTATCCTTCCTTATTATTTTTAGCTTCCACTACTTTTTGAGCTACTTTACCGCCAAACGCTGCGAATAAGAAGTATTCATATCCGGGTTTCTGCATATAAGCAAGTCCTATAGCAGCTATAACAGAAATTAATGACATAACTCTAGTCATACTAACATCGCCATTTTCACTAAATAAACACTTCATGTTAAGCTCCTAATATCATGATTTTAGTAGTGATAGTACCAGTACCGCTAGTCTTTGTATACACCGACCTAAGGTACTGGTAACATATCTCAGTTGATGCTATTAAATAGTTAGTGGCTGAGCTTACCGCACTTGTGGCACTTGGTAAATCAATCCAATTACTACCATCGTTTGACACTTGGATTTTAACAGTGCCTACGGGCGCTCCTGTCGCTACCGTCATACAGCTAAACCTAAATATAAACTCTGTTTTTATAGAATCGCCATTCTGTGCTCCTGCAACAGAGGCGTCTACCGCGTCTAAATTTATCGATACACTTGGTCTCATTTATTACCTCTTAAAATTATTTATAATACTCTTCAATGACTATATATCCAGCTCCACCAGCCGCACCAGCAAGTCCGTCTCCACCTCCGACAGAACCAGCGGCACCACCTGCACCTACTGAATACGAAAAAGATGATGCCCATGCACTTGAGCCTGATGATGTGACTGCATCAATGTACCCACCAGCACCGCCGCCTGCACCTGAAGAACATCCAGTGATTGCACCGCCGCCTCCACCGCCTGCGCCTGTGTTTGCGGCTCCACCTTGAGCTGCAGTACTGCTTGAACCACCACTACCGCCGCCGCCTAGAAAACCATTTCCTCCAGAACCTCCAATTGCTATGTACCCAGTCTGATTAGAGCCCACAGTTCCAGAACCACCAGTGACAGTCATTCCAGACCATCCACTACCGATTGTTGTTCCACCCCCTGTGCCAGCACCAGATGATCCACCGCCTGTTCCTAGGGGACCCCCAACTCCTTTTGATGCTGTACAAGTTCCGAAAGTTGTATCATTCCCATTGCTGCCACTAGTGGGAGAGCCAGTTGTTCCAGTGGCACCGCCGCCTCCACCGCCGCCAATCATTTTTATTCTTAATCGAACAACTCCAGCCGGTGGATAGTATGTGCCTGAGCCAGACGTTTTTGTTGTGATGGTCATCTCACCATTTGAGATTAGACTTCCATAGGCGCCGACTTGAAGTTTTGTTCCAGCAGATGTCCACGTGCCCGTAGGGTTTTGTGTATTTAATAACGTACCGATAAGTCGAATCGGTAGGCTTGATCTAGAGGTTGTTGAATAAATAGTTGTTATTGAGTCCGCAGCACCTGCGCCGCCCTCCGCTGTAGTAGACCTCAAAGAATTTTCATTATATAAAGAGGCTGAGATTGCTAGCTCTGGAGTTCCAGCATTATCAATTAGGTAAATATACTGAACCCATGGTACTCCACTTTTCTGCCCTAAAGTGGACCCAGAGCTTACAGTCAAACTTAGAGAGCCTGTGATTGTTCTTGTGTTAAATACCCCGCTTGTAAGAGTGGACGATCTAAAGCTTATTTTTATAGGGTCGGTAGCACTAGCATCTGTCCCCGCTTGTGTTTTTACTGCCACTGTTAATGCGTTACCATTTACACTCGTGGTTATAGTTAGATTTCTTATGTCATAACTGTCGTTTAATAAACTTGTCCATGTAGGGGCAGACGTGCCTCCACTGGAAGTTAGTACTTGACCACTAGAGCCGTTAGCTAACCTAGTTCCAGTTCCCGACGCACCACCGTAGATAATATCACCACCGGCAGACATAGGAGACAGAGCATCAAAAGCAGCTGCTTTTGAAGTTTGACCAGTACCACCATTACCAATCGCTACAGTACCAGTGACATTGGTAGCGTTACCATTTAAAGTTGCTGTAATAGTACCTGCGCTAAAGTTACCGCTACTATCTCTTTGAACTAGAGTTGATGCAGTATTCGCATTAGTGTATTGTAATGAAGCTAGATTCTTAGAGCTATCAGTAACAACCGCATATGAAGCTGTCAGACCACTTATATTCACCCCTGTAGCAGATACGGTACCGGCGAAAGTACTAGACTTGTCAGAGTCTAGAGTTAGGTGGGCAGTAGGGGAAGTTGCAGAGTTAGGAGTTGTATTAATAGTTATTTTACCTGGGGAGCTTGTGGACGATAAGCTGCCTAAAGTGGAGGCGGTGATATTTAAACTACCAAAAATCTTATAATTGTCAGTCTCCCACCCTGTGCCATAAATACTAAACACCGTCTGATCTGCCGCAATGTTGCCGTGCGAGGACGTATTAGAATTAGACCTAGCGCCTACAATTAACGGCTCTAGCACCGTAGAGTGCCGATGTAGAATAGTCTGCGCAAAATTCGTGCCGTCTATATCTGAAACTTTTAGAGTAGATTGAAACGTGGCACCATTAATATTTATCCCAGTACTCTCAGTACCAGGGTCTCCTAATATTGTTTGACCAGAAAACGTCTTATCACCGCCGATTGTTTGCGTACTAGCAGTAATAACTCCAGGGTTCGTATTGTCTGCCGGCTGTAATGTTAAAGCTTGAGAACTTAGACTTGCACCATTAGCGTTAGGAGACGACCCTACCGCTGTCAAAGTCACAGGATCGTGCGATGATTGATTGATGGTTATACCACTAGACCCTGGAGTAATAGTCGCAATACCCGCGGTATTAGGGGCCTTTAAAAGCCAGCTATTTCTATCACCACTCGTCTCAACATAACCAGTTATTAAGCTATTTTCTTCAATTTCAAACTTACTATTCGCAGCACTACCAGCCCTTCCGCCCTTATTTAAAGTGATTAAAGGATCAGTAACTTGCAGTTGAGTAACATTTTCGTATAAAGTTGTCCCTTGAATATTAACTGTAGCGCCGCTGTTACCTATATTGATTATAGAGGCATTAGTACCGCCAATAGACATAGTACCAGTTAAAGCTTCAGCATCAATAACATTAGCTAAAAGATTGTCTAAGAATGTCTTATTACCAGCAAAGCTTTGAGTTGTAGTGGAAACACCGCCTGGATGGGTAGCGTCCGCAGGTTGTAATGTCAACGCTTGCCCAGTTAGACTAGCGCTGTTAGCATTAGGAGAAGAGCCAAAAGCTGTTAATGTTAAACTTGTAACGCCGCCGCTACCGCTCCCACCTAAACCATAATTAATATATTGTGTTGCCATTCTTACAGCCCCTTAGAAGAAATCAAAACTGTTGCAGTCCCACTACCGCTAACTCGCGTGTAGACAACTCGAATGTATGGGAATGACAGAAACTTCATATCTATTAGTATGTTGTCGTCAACACCTGAAGTTGTTGCAGCAATAGCAGGGCTAAAAGTCATTGGGGTAAAATTGATGTTGTCCAGACTAGCCTCAACTGACCACTGACCTACGGCATCAGTATTGTTGGAAGTTATTTGAATTGATACTTGGTCGGCATAAGCAATATTAGTAGATGCGGACGTTAGTGATGTGGACATTGACTCAGCGTCAAATAGTGAATATGCGGGTAAATACCGCCTCATATTGCTCATTTAAACCCCCTCGTGAGTTAAAGGCTTATGGCCTTAGGTTACTGATATACCCGCACGTCCATCATCCTCGCTGCATACGATGGTATTCAGACGATTGTGTTGGAGTCATGTAGCTAGTGTTTTGTTTACCTAAACTACTAGTATTCTTATGGTTTTTGGTAACTGGCTTACCTTGCGCTTGGGGTGGTTGTTGCTGAGCGGCGTTATACGTCATTTGAGCATTCTGAATACTTTGTGGGGTTAAAGTAGAATCTAACGGTTGACCTAAGAATAACGATAAACTCTGCCGCATAGCATAGGGAATTATAACGCCTTTATCTAACGAGTTAGCCAATTCATTAGTTATGTTTTGAGCCATACTCTCGTATAAACTAGGGCTTATAGTCTTTAAAGTCATAATGTCTTGAGGTTGTAAAGTACCGTTTTTAATGTGGGATAGGATAACTAAAGGTTTTTCAGCTATAGCGAGTTGCCTATTATATACCGCCATTTGAGCTTGCGAAGGTTCTTTGGCGGAATCCAAAGGGCTGTTTTTAGTTGGTTGAGGCTTTAAACTGTTTAGATACTGAACAGCTGTGGCAGTAATCCTAGCCGACTCTTGAGCTGTACCCGGTAAGTAATAACCAGCTTGATGTTCGTGCTCCATTAAAATACCAGGGTTTTTAGATAGTTGGGCAACTCGCTTATCAAGCTTCTTTAATTCAGGATGATCAGGTAATAAATACTTAGCGCTAGTCATTGCACCGGCTTTAAATAGCGCCTTAGTGCCATTAACAATCATATTTTGACCTTTAATAGCGTCCGTCGCTGCACTAATCGCTTTATCGTAAGCTGCGATATTTAAAGCTTTCTCCATTAAAGGTTGTAATATACCAGGTAATACGTGCTCAGCGACCTTGCCGCCTATCACAGCTCCGGCCCAACCAGCTCCAGGTATTCCAGTCATATGGCCTAATGAAGCTCCCATTAAACCACCCGTACCTTCAGCTCCCGCTTGTGCCATTCCTTTTTTATAGAATAGCTCTGCGGCTTTAGCGTATGGGCTAGGCTTTTGTAATGATTCTTTTAGAGCTGCCATACCGATTGGGGTATGGGGGTTTTCAATACCAGCTCTAGCGTAGATCTTATCCACTGCCTCTTGATATTTATCAAATTTATTAACGAAGTTTTCGGCCATTTCTTGGCGTAGAGTCTTAGATCCACTCTTGTTTACTTGGTTTAAATATCCTTCAATCTTAGTCAAATCAACCGCAGTCTCACCACCAATCTTGGAAGTGAACTTATTTTTCATATCCTTGATAGCGGGCATTACTTCACTAAAGGCTTTATTAAGCTCTTTTTGAGTCGTAGCAACTTCGCCCCAAACTTTAGAATCCTCCAAAGCAACTCTAACCTCTCTACCTAAACTCTTAGTAGCATTAACAAAGTCATAGGCTTCATGGTAGGCCGGTAATACTTCCTCGCCCCATTTACCCTTGCTGTAGTTTTGTAAAGTCTTTTTAAAGTCTTGTGCAGCATCAAAGTATTCAGAAGACGACGCTCCAGGGCTGCTTATACGAGTTTTAAATTCATCAATATTAGCTCTTAGTTTGTTTAAATAACGATCGGGTACGCCTTCTTTTGCCATTTTATCTAATGATTCCATACTCTTAGCTAATAGTTCATTAGATTGTCCGACTATTTTCTCAGACATTTCTGGCATAGCCTTTTGTAGGGCTTGAGCTTTTAATCCTTGTGCTCCCCATATTTCATCGTTAGCATTGGCAAAAGTCGACAAGGCATCATCAACTTCTTTGTGTAAAGCCTCTGCCGGGTTTTCACCACGCATTAAGGATGTTAGTTTACCTTTAAATTCTTGAAACCCAGTACTAAGTCCAGTTTTTTCAATAGCTTTACTAGCAAGTAATGCAGTACCGCCTAACGCTCCGCCAGTTACGCCGCCGATCAATCCTGACAATCCAATGTCAGCTAAAGAATTGCCGACAGATACCGGTGCATCTAATACGTATTTAGTGACCTCGTCACCAGCTTGCATAACAGCCATCTCAGTAGCCATCTTAGCTGCCATTTGAGCAATACGACCCTCACCTACGAGTTTAGCCGCTCCGACTCCTGCTTTTTCTAGTAGTGCAGCTTCGCCAGTTCCGGTTAGCATACCAGCACCAAAACCGACTAACTCACCGATTGTATGCGTTGTAGGATGGAACTCTTCTCTAGCTTTTATAGACTCTGGAGATACCCCCAATGCACGTTCGGCCATAGGAGCTAGTGGACCTAGCACTCCTTGACCAAAGCCCTCTAATCCAGCTATAGCTTGTTGAACTGGCGTATCATAAGTTTGTTTACGCTCGTGCTGATGTAACATGTCAGGAGTAGCATACTTATAACCAGCTTGAACAGCTTTATGTAAATCAGCGGCCTCTACGGATCCAAGCTCATCTTCAGGATTAAACACCTGAGTTTGGCCTTTAGGCAATGAGAACTTACCACTAGCTACCGCCGCTTCGACTTGGTCAGCTGGCATAGTACCTAAAACAGCTTCTTTGCCTGAAATATCATATATTTGTACACCATTGTCTGGCGATGAGGCAGCTTGTTGTTGCACCTCAGGTTGTTGAGTTGGCACTATATCTTGTGGTTGCTGTATATCTGACATTATCTTTTACTCGGAGTGAATGTAAAACCTTGAGTTTGGGAGCTTTGTGGTGCATTAGTTTTCATACCGTATCCGCTCTTTAAACCATTTAATTGCATAGTATTAGCATGTAAAACTTCTTTAAGTTTAGGTAACACCCTGATACTATTGAAGAATTTAGTGGGGTCGCTATCAATGATTGAGTCAATGAATTTTTGCTCACCCTCTTTAAACACACCACCATTGATGGCGTTTCTGTACATACTTTGCATCTCAGCCGCCATTGTTTTACCAGCGATCACATCTTTAGGATTCATACTACCTGAGTGCTTCTGAGCCCAATCGTAGAAATGTTGTAAGGAGTCGCCAAAGGTCTGTTTTTGGATCATCTGGTCTCTAACGTTTTGAGGCACTGGTACTTTACCAACCCCTACGCCAGGGACAATAAGAGGCTCTAGTTGTTTAGCTTTTTCAGGGTCAGTTTGTCTCAATTGAGTGAGTAATGCCTCGGCCTTAGCGGTATTAGAAGGATTCTCTTCTACACCATTTAAGATTTTATTAACCGCCATAGCTTGTCCTAATTGGAATTGCATTTGACCAAGTTTTTGATCTAATTGACCTTTAACTTGAGCAATACGAGCTTTAGCTACCGGATCTTGGGTATTCGCATCAATTTGTTGCAATCTGCTACTTAACATCTCCATACTGTAGATTTTAGCGGCTTGATAACCGTCTTTTAAGTTACCCATCTGCTCAGTGGTGTATCTAAGTAAATTTTGTTTTTTATCCATGTCTTTTTGTTGAGCCATTACATCATTATCTATTTGTTTTTCCAAGTATTGCAAAGCCATGTTAGGTTGTCCAGTTAATCCAGACCCCATACCACCTAATAATAAACCAATACCAGTAGCAAGCTTACTACCAGTTGACATGCTGGAAAGGTACCTGTTTGGGTCAATATGTCCCGCTGCAATATCAGCTTTCAATGCCGCACCTTCGTCAGCTAGTTTTTTATATGACTCTTGAAATGTTTTTGTATTGTTTTCTAATTCACTTTGGAAAGCTTGTTGCTGTTTAGCTTTCTCAGCGCCCGCTCTACCCATAGCCGCTTGTTCGGCCATTTGACCTGCGGCTTCTTCACGCATGCCGTGCTCCATAGAGCCATATTTAGCTTCTAAGCTACCAGGTTCGGGGGTGGTAGGTTGTTGTGGTTGAGCGCCCATTGGAGCAATAGCAGGTCCTGGGGCTTGTTGCTGACCTGCAAATTGTTGATTGGGAGCTGCGACGTTTGGGGCTTGTTGCGGCACTGCTGGTTGTACTGGGGTAGCTTCAGAGCGCACTTGCGAAGGATTGTATCCGGCAGCAATGTCTTGTAACATTCTAGGGTCAGTACCTTCCTTAGATAACTCAGCTTGACGTGCAGCTTGTTTATATTTAGCTTCACCACCCAGACTTTGTAAAGTCTCTAATGGTGCGAAGTTGCCTAAATCTACGTTGTCAGAAGGTCTACTAGTCTCTTTATTGATAATATCATATGGAGTTTCTACGTCGCCACCATCAGCGTATTTCTTAGGTTTAGATCGATCCTCTTCAGCTAATTTCTTCTTTTTTTCAGAGTATTGCTTTTGTAATTCAGGATAGTTCAATGATTCTGTAGGTTTAGCTTTACTTTTATTCTTTTCGTAATACTCTTTCTTTAAATCATTATAATTTAAAGTAGATTCTTTCTTTTTAGGATCTTCTTCGACCTCACCACCCTCAGCCATTTTAGCTTTAGATAGAGATTCAAGTTGGGCTCGGTAGTCAGGAGATAAGGAAGAGTGCGAGATAGTTAGTGTATGACCATCTTTATGGCGTAAAGTCGTTGTGTGTTTATCGCTCTTTACATGTTTAAACATGTTTAAATCTAATGCAACTCTACTCATACAATTAGCGACCTTTTTTATTTAAGATGTTAGCTACGAATTGACGAGCTTTAGTGTCAGGATCATTGGATTGAGTGACTGACCTTGGGAGTACAATACCACCTTCATCTAGGGTTTTAGGCACTGTATCATTTTCATATCGGTTTTTATTGTCATCAACTTTAGGTTGACCGGGTATTTTCTCACCTACATGCATAGGATTAGCGCCTTGAGCTACTTGTTGGACTTCGTTAGGTTTTAAATAGACTTCACCAGGTGACACCATAGCTGGGACCTTACCACCTTTAGCGAAGGAAGCTTGCGGATTGGCTAAAAATCGACCAAACATCGATTGAGGACCTGATTGAATTTGCTGTACTGGATTAACGTCTGGAGTAGGTACATCGCCACCTTCAGCGTATTTAGTTTTAATTAAACCGCCCTCAGCTTCGTTTTGCATAGTCATTCCACGAGTAGACGATCCTAATACTTGTCCGGCCATAGGAGCTAAAGCCTGTCCAGCGGCAGCTCCGGCCATACCGCCTGCAGGGCCTCCAAACATAGTTCCTGCTAAGGCGCCCGCTCCTTGCATTAAACCGCCTATTACTTGACCTTGCATTTGTTGTTGTCCGGCAGCTTGTTGCGCATTCATTTGATTTATAGCATTTTGTTGCGCGATAGCTTGTTGATTTTGATTAGTGATAGCTCCGATACCTTGAGCCTGATTAGCAAGGAGAGCTTGATTATATGCGTTTTGAGCGTTAAGTTGTTGTTGAGCTTGTTGGTTAGCCATACCACCCATTTGACTTAAGGCATTCATTTGTTGTTGAGCTTGGAGTGCCGCAGCTTGTCCAGTCGCTTGTTGTTGGATATTACCGCCAGCTTGGGCTGCTTGTCTAGCCATCAAACCTACGTTTTGTCCTGCGCCACGTTGTCCTGCCATCATTGCGGCTTGTTGTTGTACGTTTTGACCAGTAGTGTTTGCAAGTTGAGCTAATGCAGGATTAGGGCCTTGGCCTGCAGCGACATTAGATAGTTGATTGTATACATTAGATTGATTTTGAAGGCCGTGTTGTTGAGCTAAAGCTGTTAAAAGGGCTTGTTGTTGGTTTAGACCTGTTTGAGTTTGACCGTATAATTGATTGACTTGATCTTGGGAGATTGGGGACGTAACGGTGATTGGAGTGGGTTTATAATTAACACCGCCACTATTACCTGTTAATACGCTAGCTATTGCAGCCATGGTACCTCTTATAATGATAAAGAGATTAGTCGCATATCATCTAATACGACAAAGCCAAGGTTTTTGGCTCTATTTAAAACCCCTTCGTCCGAGGTATAGGATATAATGGCCTTTAATTTCAATTGTTTAGCTTTATTTAATAACTGATCAACTAATGTTTGCATAGCTAAGTGTCTAATTTCACTAGGTAATTTTCCATTAGTTACAAAAGTATCGAACATACCGTAATTTCCTTCCATCTTTCGAAGGAAGCCGATAGAAGCGGGGATGTTATCTATAACTATAATATACCCAATAACGGGTATATCAGCCTTTACTAGCTTACCGGCTAAATTTGACAATTGAGTCTCATGAAGTGCATTTAACATACTAACATGCAACTCATTGTTTTTATTGAACTTTATGACTTTGATCAACCGAAGCTCCTAGATGCTTTTTGAACTCTGTATCCTTTTTTAACTCCTACTATAACAGTTAATCCACTTAAAGACAAGCCTTGTCCAGCTGGAACATCATAAGTTCTATCATAACTCTCTTCAACTGTAATCCTAAAAGATTCACACTTTTGTATTTGTGGGAAGATTCTAGATTCAAACACATTCGATTCACTAGTCCCACCCCAAGCAGGTCCACTACCCCAATTAGCCTCATCACCATAAGCTTCAGCAAAGTTGTCTGGCATAACAGTGACTACTTGCGACGTTGAATCCTTGTAGTCATAACTAAAGCTAACCGATAATCTAAACGGTGTATAGTATTCACCAAGGAGTAGGGCATAGTAGAATCTCTCGTACCCTTGTAATCCGGCTAAGTTATACCATGCTGTCTGGAAGGATATTAAGACGGGCCTCGATCCATCCAGATATTGGTCAGGCGTTTCTTGATATACTTGGCCGCTGGAATTAATAAAAGTGTGAAGGTCATTGTATATGCAACTAGAAATGTTAGGAACATTAACAAACGTTCCCCATTGATTATAAAAGTAATCATACATTAACACCGTTCCGTCTGATAGGCTAAATCTTACTTGGTTAGTCCCTGGTATGGATTTTGCGCTGACTACTTCGCTATTGAAATCCTCAACTGGCGATCCTATATAACTCGTACCCAATTGTCTATCTAATAACCATATACCCTTGTCTGACTGAAACATTAAACCATTAGGGATTAGCACTAAGCTGTTTTGGTTAATAGAGCCTACGGTAGACGATATGAAGATGGGTTGGCTATATTGATTATTTGAGCCAGTTATGTCTGGACCAGTCCCATTTATATAGTACATGGCATCCCTAGTGAATAATACTAGCTTATCATCCATAGCAGTCATTGCTTTAATATCACCCGTATTGGTTTGAGCGCTAGACGTTGGGGCTATATAAATGGTTTGAAGATCCGTCATTTCAACTGGCGTTGCTTGAATCACTGGTTTAGAGAACCATAAAGTTCTAGGGTTTTCAGCATCTAGTAACCATAACCTAGTGTCAAATATAGTTGTAATGTTAGTTGCGGGAGCGCATATATTCTCTAATACGCCACCTGTAGTATAGAGTACGTTATTACCTAAAATAGTGCTATCGGCTAAAGAATCGGAAATACCTATAAAGTCCGACGTAGTATCGTTTAAAGTAGCTGAGTTGATAGAAGTTACTTGATAATATACTTGTTGAGCCGTTGACCATCTATATACCACTATCTTTACTGGGTTAGAGATTTTATAGGTAAGTCTTAAGTTTGGGACATTTATGGTATTTGTTGAGCTTGCGGTTGTTGTGGTTATCTTAACCGGTATGCTAGGAGCTGACCTATATAAGTTTCCTTGGTTATCTGACCACTCATAACACACCTGATAGTAGTAATCTTGAGCTGTAATACTGCCGGAGCCCGTGGCTGTGGATACTACTACACTATCGGGATATAAAAAGAATCCATGCTCAACAGGTAAGTAGCCGTCGTACTGCCATAATATACCGCCTGTGATATGGAGGTTATTGGCTATCTCCGATGATCCTAGATTATCCGAATTAAAAGTAAAAGTAGCTAAGCTTATCCCAAGCTGTGAGTACACCCCTGCGGTTTGGTTTCCAGCCGCCACATTTGTGTTTTTATTCACAGCTTGGATTAAATCTTTAAATAAATAAGGTATGTATGCGGAATCATTGATGATTGTTACATTCGGTAATCCTACAGTTAAATATCCGCCACCATTTTGATAAGATAGTTTAGAGATTACTTTAGGAGCAGCTGAGGTACTGTTAGAGGCGTCAAGTAAGAAATAAGTATTTTGGTATGGACTTTGATATGCAGTAAGTACGTATCTTACGTCATTCAATATAAACGCTTTAGAAGCTAGCCCTACACCTCTAGCCAGTACGAATGGCGTACCTACTGATCCAGCTTGAGTCACTGTTACAGATGCGGTATAGTTACTTGCAACAGCTGTATAGCTATAGTTTTGAGCAATTTCATAGTAAGTATAAAGTATGCCGTTTTGTGCTACTGTAGTTAAGTTAGCTAAAGTTAAGGCATTGGATATTGTTGTTGCAGATAGTATAGTTGCTAAATTGGTATCTACCGCTAGTGTCTTAAATAAAGTACCTGTAGTGGTCCAGTAAGTAGCGTATATTATTGGAGTTGCTGAAGTCGTGTCAACACACATGGACACCATTTCAGCCTTTTCAGCTGCAAAAGTTACTGGTGATGCAGGCGACCCTCCTGTAGCTATTTGAGTAGCATTTAAAAAGGTTACTTTAATGGCCTGACCACCTGAAGTGGTGTTATATGCTACATACAACGACGTCCCCACTGTCACCGCGTCCCAGGATAGTGTTGTTGCTGAGATGTAAGCACTGGCAATATCAGCTGCGGTTGTTTTAACTGATGGATTGGCGGTGCTAATTGCAATATATTGGAGATGAGACGTAGCTGTGATTACGTTTGTAAACACTATGACGAAGTAATTACCTACTAAAAACACTCTCGGGCTACCTGTAACTGTACCGCTAGCTACTGGGATAGCTGTAGGCGCTATAATGTTTTGGCCCGTTAGACTGTCCGCTATAACGTATTTATAACTTGTTGAGCTAGCGTTTACTTCTGTGTATACCGTGCAAACTAAGTTGTTTGATGACACTACAGCATCGCATTGTGTTTGATGGATGCTATTCTTGACTATAGGAAGAGTTTTTAGTGACAAGGGTTGTATGGTACCTTTAGTGGACCACGTTGCACTACCAGCGTTATATGCGCTTATAGAGGGTCCTATAGCTGTTAAGTTATTATTAAATGTCGTTATACCAGTATAAGTAGTGTCTGGCAGTTGAGTTAACTTAGCGAAACCATTACGCTTTTGTAGCTTACCGCCTTTATTGAATACAGTGTTCCGAAGTTTTAAGAACTTACCAACTTGAACTTGTTTATTATCAGACTTTTGATCAAGACCTTGACTAAAGTTGATATTAATCGCTTCCTTATTTAAACTCACTTTTATACCTCAAAGCTTGTTTTAACAGAATTTCATTGTCTATGACACCCATTACTATATTGCAATAGGCGCATACCAGTTTTCTAACTAATCCTGTCGCATGATCGTGATCTACTCTAAGTTGCTGTATTGTTTTAGGTTTATCGCATAAACCACAACAACTATTTTGCTTTTCGTACATAGCCATCCACTGCTCTTTTGTCAGACCATACTTATACTTTATTAACTGCCATCTAGAATATTCTAATCTTTTCTTTCTAACTTCTGGAATTGCATACCGCTCTTTTATTCTTTGTAAGCATTTCTCTTTATTTTTATAATAATACTCGGCTTTTCGACGTTTTCTTTCCTCTAAAGACATTCCTTTACCTTTATTCCAAGGTTCTTTATAATTAGCCATTATAATGATCCTATAGCTATAAAGCTGAAATCCTTAGAAGTCGCCACGCCGCTAGTATCATAAGTTCGAATAGTGCATGTTGTTGTACTTGTGGCGGTTACTGCTATCATACCCGCGCCAGTTGTTAAAGTTGCAACTACCACAGGAGCCGCAGCCTGTGTTACTGACCAAGTAATGGTGTATACACCGGTAGAGCCGGACGAACTTGTAAAGCCTTCACCGGCTGTTGTGGTTCCGGCGCCATTAACAGAGCCCCTTATATACGAAAAGTAAGTACCAGATGCAGGGGTGGTTAAACTATTAGGGGCTAGCCGACTAGTATTCCCTCCAATAGTTACTCTACCAGTTGAACGGATAGTACCTTGTATTATACCTCCGAAAATAGAGTTACCACCAACACTAATGTCACCGGTAGCTGTTATTGCTCCAGAGCTGATAGTAGTACAGGATAATGAATTTATAATTGTCGAACCACTGGCAGTTAACCTTATATCCCCGGTAACTCTTAAAGTCCCTGAAACTGTGGTGTCACCAGTCACGGACAGTGTAGTGGCTACCGAGAGACTACCACCTAAAGTCAATGAGTTAGTTATCTGAGTGCCTGTAATACCTTGGGCCTTAACTTGAATAGTGTTTGCGGACACTTCTATCGTACTGTTATCAGTCACATAGGGTGCTGTGATATTACCACTAGCATCTAATGTCATGATCTTTTGAGATACTGGTAAAGATGGCATTACTAAGGTGTAGTCGGCTCCCATTGCGTTTGGAGGGCTTAAGGTAAGATCATGAGAACCAGATGAGTTGTTACTTAGTAAGATATTTCGCACACTTATGTCTCCGCCTATACCAGTAGAGGACTCAAAAGTATAAACACCACCTGAATAGTTTACTGACGCAGTACCGGATGGTAAACCGCCTATTGATCCGGCTCCAGCATTTACACTACCTCCAGTAGTTATACGAATGATATTACTACCATCGTTATAGTATAGATCTACGCCGGATACGTATAAGCAGTTTACGTCTGATGCGCCCGCTAAGGTACTAGGTTGTGCTTGAAATCTAGTTGTGCGGATGTTTGTTAGGTTATTATCTTGCATTGTTAGATCGGAGCTAATGTCTAGGCCACTGGGTGTAATGGGTACGCCACTGCCAGTCGAGTGGTCGTGTTGATCTATAATGCTTAAACTGTCATTGATGTCTTGGGAATACTGAGGGCCTGATGTAGTACCAACTTCGGGCACAGGGAGTAGCATATTTGGGGATTGTATTGACATATTAAAAAACCTCAATGTCTGCCACACAAGCAGCTGACGAGTTTAAAATTAAAGTTAGTGCAGGGGTTTGATTACTATCCTGTTTATCGTATATGGATGATGCAGCTCTTAGCCTTACTATCTTCCATCCAGTTAGATTATGCCCTAGCTTATGATTAATAGTATTATCACCAATAGCTAAGGATATATTCTTTAGTATTATCGATGAGTTAGATGGGTTGGCAATGATAGGGTCTATTGCACTTTTCCACTTTGTTTGCATCATTTGTAAATCTAGATGTAATGGTAAGGCCATTAGAACCCTCCGCTTGGGAAATTACTACCGCTCCCACCTCTATCAAAACCGTAACCATTCCTAGTATTTGAGATAGTGTCAGGTTGTCCAGCATCTCTATTAGAAGCTGACTCTTCAATACGTTTAGTTAAAGCTATTAGCTGACCTTCTAATGACTGCGTAGGGGACTCTTCCTTAGTTAATGCGTAATAAGCCGCTTTAACTATTACGTATTCAACCCAACCGCTTATACCAATGTCCGTAGTATCTGTGTCCTGTAAAAGCTCTGTTAATCTAGGAACATACCAGATCCGAATGTTTTGACCGGAGCTGGGCGTTGGGATGAATTCAATTTTACTTCCCATAACCCTATATTGAAGGTTAAACACACCGTATAGGGTCGAGGCTGTGTTGGGGAATACGAATTTATTCCTATCTATAAAGTTAAATTTATTAATTGTCACCCAAGCGTTTTGATTAGAGTTTAACCCTAAGTCTACTCCTCTAAGCTTATAGAATGGTTTTGGAGTGAATGTAGAGTTTGTTAGTGAGTTTGTAAAGGTATTAGAGCCGTTCGGAAGGTCGTATAGATAAGTGCTTCCATCGGCTGTGAATTGAATAGGGGTAGCTATGTAGTAATCTTCATATACCGTTATGAGTAGGTCATAGAGTTCAAACATACTCTGGTTGATATAACTATTCCATTCAGCTTTAGTAACGAAGTTAGAGTTGACTCTGTCCGCACGTTGTTGGGCGGCCAGGCGTATCTGAGCTAAAGACATCTCACCAGTGGGCGCTGGTATCGCTGATTGAGGGGTTGTATAGGCGCTATTACCGTCTGAGTTAACCGCCCTTACTTTATACCAGTATTGGGTTTGTAGGGATACGGCTACGTCTAGGTAGCTTGTAGCAAGTGGTGAGCCTGATATAGTAGCTAGGATAGCGTAAGTTACATTGTCTAAACTTCGATAAACCTCATAAGAAGTCGCTCCAGAGGAAAGATCCCAGCTAGAGAGTACTTGTTGGTTAGCGGTTTGAACTACGAAGTTTTGTGGTATTCCTGGTAAAGCCATCAGATACCTTTACAAAAATGGCGAACGAGTGAACTAGGGACGTTTTAAGCCCCTAATCCACAAGTTCAAAGTTAAGATTTAATTATTCGCCAGCTACTGTAATGGAGCTATTGCTTAGGTAGAATGCTAAGCTGATAATAGATCCGTCTGCGGGAGCTACTAAGGCGCCTGCGTAGTCCCTACACTGCAGTATAAACTCAGCTCCGTAGCCTTGGTTAGCCGACGGTGCAGGGTTTATAGTAGTTACGTTAGGATTTCCTACAAGTTCGATTGTAGCGACACCTGAGCCAGCTGCGGCGGATGTTTGTACTCTGGACGTTAGTGCGTTTGAGCCAGTACCTGCGTTAGCTGCGATAAAAGTGACCCCTACTGCAGGAGTAACCCCTACTGGAACTCCAATAGCTTGCCATTTAGCAGTTGTGGCATCCCCTAAGGTAGTGATTGTATAAGCTACCCCAGGTGTTAAAGCTGAGTTATCGATTTTAATGTCAGAACCACTGTTTGGAGATATGATTGAAGGATAGCATGAATAAAGTCTGTTATAGTTATCTTGAAGTCTTACTATGATAGTGCCGTCTGCAGGGTTTGGATTGTCTGCGGCTGGAGTTGCCGCTGATGTAGCCATAAGAACAGAGTCAACTAGAGGCCCTTTTAAAGACCTAATACCTAGTCCATCAGCATCTGTGCTATCTACGATAAAGTTACAGTCAACCAATACTGGCATGACGTGCATTGTATAGATTCTTGAGTTTGAAAAATTCCTGTTAGCCATGATTACCCTCGTTACTCCCAAGCTTGTGATAATCTCTTCAAGACTATCTCACCGTTCGACCAGGGAGTTAAGGGCCTAGCGGGTAGGCTTTCGAGGGAATCTCTAGCGGCCTGTATACCACCCCTACGTCCGATGTTATCCTTTTAGGAGGTTTATGTACTGATGTTTGAAAGGTTCAAAGTCTGTTAAGTTATTGAAATCATTGAGGACTAAGTAACGCGAATCAAATGGAAACAGAGTCACATTAGCACCTGCAACTTTAGCCGGAACTGCGCAGTGAACTCGACCTGAAAATACATTATCGGCGGTTCTCATTAGATTCTTAGTATCTTGGCTAGTTTTTAGTAATGTTGGTTCTGGTAGGCCTAGCTTTAAACAAGCTTCTCTATCGTAATCATTAGCTATAACTACTAAAGGCTTGTAATCATTGTAAAATTTCAAAACTTGGTCATTATAATTTTGTAATTTCTCTTTTGATTGCCAATCGATACTAGAAATTAGTTTGGTAGGATCTACATAAACTAGAACGTTTTTCTCTTTGGTAGTCTTAGGAGCCTCGCCATAATAGCAGAAGTACGCTGGGCACGGTAATAGTGTGGATTCGACATTAGCGTTCCTTAGAAGCTTATAAGCCGCTTGGTCTCTTACAATAACCGTAGTATTTTGATACAGCGCTTGGATTCCCTTGACTTCTTCGTCGGTTTTTAAAATAGTGGAGTCGTTGATTGCGTCTAAAGTTATACAAGAGCCTGCTCCCATAAATATCTTAGGAGTATTTTCATATCTTTTAAATAAACTTAATAAATTCAGGTATTTATGAGACTTTTGAAATTGATCCCATAACCAAGGTGTTCCACACACTACTATTTTATCGTAGTTTTCTAACTTATCAAATGCCTGAGGTTTATGGTCGTCTAACATAATATACCTGACCTGGTGATCTGTATAGACATTTCGTATTAACCAAAAAATTCCGTCTACAATGCATCCGTCTGTGGCATTAGTGCTATCAGGGCCTATCAATAATATTCTCATTTAAACTCCTCCGTACTTGATCCAATACTTGACTCCATACTTGATACCATACTTGAACCCATACTTGATACCATACTTGATACCCTACTTGACTCCGTACTTGATCCCATACTTGATCCTGTACTTGATACTGTACTTGATCCCCTACTTGTTTTTCATTTTTTAGGTCTATCATTTTACGTTCCCTGAAGAAAATCCTGATATAATTGAATTAAGGATATTTGTAGCAGTTTCAGTCGAGCACGTAGCATCTTGTTGACAGGCCGCGTCTATTGTTTGTTGCAGAACGGGGTCTGTAGAGATAGACTGCACTAACTTAATTAAAACCTCACCGGATACTTCAATTTTAACTGGATCAACATGAATTGGAGTAGTTTCAACTTTGATTTTAGCTGGAATCTCCATTTTATTATTACATGCTATCATTTGTAACGCTAAAAGTGCTATTAGTATAGTTATAAGTGTCTTCATATTACTACCTTTTGTTATTTGTTTAGTATCTCTTGCAAGATCCTTATAAACTTGCTTCCTTCCATATTATCAACGCATTTAAATGTCTTAGTCAAGCAGTTAGTATATTTATGACCATAAAGGAAGTTTGTATTCGACTGACAAAACCTACACTCTAAGTCATTATCAGGGGTTACAGCATAATAGTTCCATCCTGATACATTGTTTCTTATTGGGATTCTAGCTTTTGGATCGACTGTAGTATACCCGGCTATAATAGGGACTTGAGTACACGCAGCTATATGTAATAAGCCATTATCTACCCCTAGAACAGCTTGAGATTTAGCCATGATTGCAGCGGCTTCAAGTAATGAAGTCTTATCTATGAGGTTTATACCGAGGTTATAATCGATTTTATCGTCAAAGGTACCTTTAATGTTATGCGCGCTGCCTGTTTTAGTGCTTGTCTGACCTAAAAATACCACATTAAGTCCGTTATTGATTGCGAAGTTACTGATTCCATTGATGTACTCCGACTTCCAGGCTCTAACCGATGCTGTGTACCCTGTCGTCAGTACTATAAACTTGTCTGGTAAGTTAAATTTAGAGACATCTATGGAATCAGGAGTTATTTGAGGGTAATTTCGATGTTCAATATCGGGAATATTGTCGCACAATTTCATAAAAGCATAGTCAGTACAATGTAGGCGCATGGGACTTATCACGCCATCCCACTCAGTAGTGCGAGTTGGGAGTGCTCTATTGTAGTTGAATTTCATCGCGGAATAATCATAAACTAAGGAGTTAGGTAAGAAATACTTAGTGAATTCTTTGAAATAATCAGGAGTGTAAATTCTAGGAGTGATATGAGTATAGGTACTTATAATATAGTTAAGAGCAACGATCGAGCTGACGTGATCCCCCACACCTCCATGCATTAGAATGAAATTCACCGTTTGATTATATTTTTGGATTAAATTTTTCATTTATTTCCTTTCGAACGTCTGTAAGTATGTGATACCAGAAGAAATGGTCTACAATAACATCCTTAATATCAAACCATAAATCAATACTTAATGGACTACACGGTTTTGCACTGCAAACACAAGCTATGCTAGCTGCGAGCTGTTTTTCATTTTTTAAGTTTATCATTTAACCTCCTATATACTTTATCCCCTACTTGACTCCCTACTTGATCCCATACTTGATGCCCTACTTGATCCCATACTTGATGCCCTACTTGATGCCATACTTGATTCCGTATTTGAGACCCTACTTGAGACCCTACTTGAGGCCCTACTTGATTCCGTACTTGATCCTCTACTTGTTTTTCATTTTTTAAGTTTATCATAATTTCTCCAAAACAATAGTAATCTCATACTGTCCGCCACTATGTTTTTCCACAGCGGTAGAGTAGTCAAACCCTTTATCGCCGTCCTCTAAGAACCTGATTCGGTAAGAGTTAACCACTAAACTCTCTTCAATTTCAGTAAGTAAAGATGCTGGAGTATAGAATCTTTTATGATCTTGGTTCCATATAGAAGGCAATTTAAGTTTTTTCTCATACAAGTCTCTGTGTGGAACCACAATAATCATGAAGCCTTTAGGTTTTAGAACCCTAAACCATTCTTGCATAGCTTGTTTATAATCACCTATATGCTCTAAACAATGGCTATTATAAACGTAGTCTTGAGTATTTGAGGCAAAAGGAAGAGTTTTTAGGTCGTATCCAGGGTAGTCCTTGTCGATACCAATAGCAGTTGGTAATATAGCTTCTGCACCGCTGGTATAGCCGGCATAACCAATGTCTAATCCACAGCCGGTCATGTATTTAGTAAAAAAGCCATTTTGTAGCTTATCTAAGTAAGTTTTTTGTGACTCGGTGCCAACTTTACGATTTATCATTTAACCTCCTATATACTTGATACCATACTCGATCCCATACTTTATCCCCTACTTGACTCCCTACTTGATACCCTACTTGATTCCATATTTGATCCCATATTTGATTCCGTACTTGATACCATACTTGACCCCATACTTGATCCCCTACTTGTTTTTCATTTTTTAAGTTTATCATAGCTGCTCCTTTCGTTTAGATCGAAAGTTAACTCGAACAACCTTTTTATCGTCCTCAACTTGTCTGACAGTTTTATAATGAGCTATAGCTAAGTACATGGTTTCAAACGGTCCATAACCTAATGGATGGTCTTTATCTTTCCAACAAATACCCATTCTCTCCGACATCGCAAGCTTTTTAAAGTAAAACTCAATGTCCTCTTGCAATCCTTGGAATGGGTCCGGAGGTCTTGAGGCGACTCCAGTCAAGGGAGGAGGAGGAGTTGATGACTTTATGCCGGCATCTAAAGATTCTAGCTTACTTTTAGACATGACAAAGGTGGCACCGTCTGAATTAGACACCACCGCTAGTTCAAATCCTAAGTGTTCTATTCTAACCACGTCACCGTTAGTTAATGGACTTGGGTAAGTTAACGATTTAACTATTGCATAATCTCCGACTTTTAAATCCATTATTGAACCTCTAATGTGTTGATTTCAAGTGCTCTAAGCACTCTTGCCCGTATAATCTCATACTTTTTACCTTTTGTAAATGTCACGCCATTGATAGTCCCAATAAAAGACACTGTCATGGTTTTGTAGTCTACCACTGAATGAATAGAATAAGTCTTCTTTGATTGTTCGATTGTAAATAGTCTCATAAATATCTCCTTATTTAAGTTTTAGGTAAGTAAATAACACAATAATCATTAATGGCGACGCTACCGATAGTGCTATGTTTACCGCTAGCCATATTAAAAACCCTGTTACTATAAGCATTATTAATAGTTTCATATAAAGTCTCCTTATTTTGTTAAATTACACCAGTTATTCCAGTCTCTATAAACTTTTGAATTAGTTGAGACGACTGTATTAAATTTCTTCCATTTATTGTCTAACACGTCATCTACGGGGATTCGAATGGTCTCTTTAGTAGAGAGGATAAAAGGGCTTACTTGACCTAAATTAACCCAGTATCCTTCCACACTCAGTTCCTTACCTTTTAACTCTGTAGTTTTAGCTAAAAAAGCCACATCCATCGATCTAACGTGTCTTATTAAAATATTATTTAAGTTTTTCATAAATCCTCCTTATTTATCATTAGCAGACTCATATTTAAGGTCTGCATCTTTGCTTAGCTGTTGTTCTTCAGTTAAAGGTCTTGAACCTTCTATCACTTCGACGCGGTCAGTCCATTCAAGATAAACTTCGCCATCTTCCATCTCAAAACCGCGTTCGGAATGCATTTCTCCACAACACATATCACCCGAAGTCTCGCTACCGCAATAAGGGCAATATTCGCCTATATTTACTATTTCATCTGTATATATTTTTATTCCCATCTTGTACCTCCTGTTGTTAGATTATAAATGCAGAATAGATGCCAACCTTAAGTTATTGATAATATTAAGGTTTCAAAACGAGAAAAGGTAGAACTTTTATGCAGAATTCTACCTTTTTTGTTATTCATTAATATTATTAGATACTTAGCAATATGTAAAACTTACTTACAAAATCATAAGTTTTACACGTCAATTTGAGATAGAATAGTCGGCGTTGACTGTGAAAGTACATCGGTGCGTACCAGTTCGATCAGTTGTTATGTAGCTCCCTGGTGCTAGCAAAACTAGTCTAGACAGATAATTACCCCCGTCATACAGCGCTAGGATCTTACCATCTGTAAGCCTGAGTAGTATTTCATCATTGTCAAACTCCTCACCGCACGGCTTTATATAGGAGCTAATACCTATCGGTACCGACGGTGTTTGACCGTCTTTGCCGTCAGTTCCATTATAAATGACTGCGGATGACGTCTCACATTGAATCAATGCTCCATTTTCTAATTGTGTTACATTACAAGACTTACCGTCAGTTCCGTTAGTGCCGTTTTGGCCTGACGGGCCTTCAACATAGATAAAATTAGTTTTTGGTTGCCTATAACAACCTGCCCCTAATAAACCTAGTATAATTATATATTTAATCATTTAACCTCCTATATTTAATCATTTAACCTCCTATATTTAATCATTTAACCTCCTATATACTTCATCCCATACTTGGTCCCGTACTTGATACCATACTTGATCCCGTACTTGATACCATACTTGATCCTGTACTTGATACGGTGCTTGAGCCCCTACTTGATCCCATACTTGATCCCGTACTTGATACCATACTTGATTCTGTACTTGATCCCCTACTTGTTTTTCATTTTTTAAGTTTATCATTTAAACTCCTGGCTACTTGACCCTGTACTTTATCCAATACCTTATCCCGTACTTGATACCCTACTTGACTCCCTACTTGATACCCTACTTGATTCCATACCTCATCCCGTACTTGATCCTCTACTTGTTTTTCATTTTTTAAGTTTATCATAAAAGTCCTTTTTTAGCCTTATTTTTCCACTCAGACAAACTATAAACATTATCTATCGAATTCTCTATAATCTTTTCATTATTAAGAGGGAAATGTTCAATTTTAGGTATTTCTACATTATTTTGTTGTTTAAATTTCTCTATAAAATCACTTCCATCCATAAACGTCTTTATTTCACCGTGATGCAAACCGTAGGCTTGTTTACATTTTAAGCAGACGTCAATTTTAGTTGAGGACTCATTGTCTCTATAGGTTATAAATAAATGCTCGCATATAGGAGCTATCATTCCTTTATCTAGCATTTCATCTAAAGTCAATTGTGTTGGTTTTGGAGTTATAGCTTGACTTAAAGGCATTTCCGCCACTTGATTAATGGCGGAAAAATGCGCTTTTAATAATGATGGATTTATTTTAATTTTAGAACCAGTGGTCGCATGCTCTAGCACTATGTCGCCGTCTGGCATTGACTTAACTTCTTTGTATACTTGAGTTTTGTCCTGGTTTAATGTATAGTTCATGCGACTGCCTTTATTTGTTTTAAATTATAATCAATCTACAACAGCACGTTTTACTTGTTCAAACGGGTCGTACTCTTGTACTTGCCCGAATTTATACCATCCCTTTTCAATGGTTTGAGGTAAGTGTTCAGCTAAAGAGCCCGTAGACATCTTTAAATGCTCTAAACTTGCCATGTCTAATACTTCCACGTAACGCTCTCCAGTAGACTCGTCAGTGTAAACATTGACGTCTCCTCCGACTAGCATGTGAACGTGGTCAGAGTGCTCGCCATAAGCTAGATCTCTGTTTTTCTGACCTTCAAACCGCTTAGACATCTCTAACTTAAGAGTGTTTTTAGGTTTGTTAACTCTCGCTAAGAGAACATCTCCTGCTTGGTTATAACTTTTTTGTTTAATCATCTTACTTTTCTCCTCTCCCGTTAGGGGGTTATTTAATATCGTAATTATATGTTATTTCTCTTCTAATACTATCTTCTACTTGATCCTGTACTTGAACCCATACTTTATCCCGTACTTGATCCCGTACTTGATACCATACTTGACCCCGTACTTGATACCATACTTGACCCCGTACTTGATACCCTACTTGATACCCTACTTGATCCCGTACTTGTTTTTCATTTTTTAAGTTTATCATTTAAACTCCTCAACTCTAACAAGTTCTGACCTTCAAGTCTACACTTAATCATCCTGACTTGATCTTCTATTATTTTTCCTTTGTTGTCAATAGCACAGTTCGCTATTGATACACTGCAGTCTTCGACAGAATCTTTAGTGTATTTAGGGTCTTGACACCAATTGAGAATTACTAGAATTAGTATTTCTTGTGTCATCGTAGTTTTCCCCATACTTTATCCCCTACTTGACTCCCTACTTGATACCCTACTTGATTCCATATTTGATCCCATACTTGATCCTGTACTTGATTACATACTTTATCCCGTACTTGATCCTCTACTTGACTCCGTACTTGATACCGTACTTCATCCCGTGCTTGATTCCATACTTGACCCCATACTTGTTTTTCATTTTTTAAGTTTATCATTTAAACTCCATATTTCATTCAACACTGGGTTCCATACTTCATTCAATAAGTGATCCGATACTTTATATCGTATTTTATACCGTACTTCATCCCCTACTTGATTCCGTACTTGATACCGTACTTTATCCCATACTTGTTTTTCATTTTTTAAGTTTATCATTTAAACTCCATATTTCATTCAACACTGGGTTCCATACTTCATTCAATAAGTGATCCCATACTTTATATCGTATTTTATTCACTACTTTATTCCATACATTGTCTCCTACTTGATTCCATACTCCATCTCCTACTTTACTCCATATACAACCTCGTACTTGTTTTTCATTTTTTAAGTTTATCAAGTCAACTCCTTAGGAGCTTGCCATTGTTCAATACCTAAAGCTGCTAAAGCTTGTTGATTTCTAAAAGCCAAAGCATCCTTGACAGTTCGGCAATCATTAGGAACGCCTTCTAAATGTTCGTGTTCAAGTGAAGGATTGGACATCTGAAGATACTTAACTTTAAAGTCATCTCCAATGTCTAATTCTACAAGCTTATACGCCATTCCATCTTTACGTAAATTTGTATAGCCGAAGTCTGCCATATTGTCTTTAGTAATGGCAACTTTATCCAAGGTCTTACCTTTAAGTTGTTTAATGAGATTTTCAGGTCCCATCTTACGCAACGCCTCGCGTCTAACGTCAACATTTGTGATCTTAAGGATCTTTTTGGCATCTAAATCCGCTGCAGGAGTTAAAACTACCCAATCAGGGACCTCAATACCATTAATGTAATAAAGTCTAAATTCACTACCGTCGGCACCGTTAGCATACTCAAGTGCCGGAGCGTTGAGGTTATGAAGTCCTTTAGCGTTTGTGTGGATACTTGTGGGGTTTTGAGATACTAAACACACTGTTCCATATGGCTTAAAAACTGATACTTCACCAGTAAGGGAGGATAGGCCTTCAATAGCTTCAAGTCCTGTAAGTTTTAGCTCTTGTCTAAAAAACTCATAAAAGCCGATCCAATTAGCCTCTAAGGATCCATAGCAGAGATTGCTAGTAGGCGTTGGGTCGCCGTGCTTTTTAGCGAACAAAAGCATCTCTGTTGGATTGTTAAAAAATAAAACTGTTTTTGGTGGGGTTAGTCCTCCGCACTCATAAGTTTTGTTTATCTTAGCTATAAGCTCAGCTTTGTCTTCAGGCAATGGCTTTGTACTTTTGCCTAATACAATGTACTTGTCTGCGTAAACTGGTAATAGCGCTTCTTGTTCTTGGGTTAATTTTTCGATCATCTGTATCTCCTTTGTGTTAAAGTTAACTTATTATAGTTTTTATTAATTTCTTCAAAATTCATCATTACCGCCATCATAGCATCCCAGTACATATAAAACTACCAATCCTGGCCAACATAGGCAGAAAACCGCTAATGATATAAAGAACCATAGCCAATCCATAAAGTCCATTTGATTTTCGGGGATGGGGCCGCCTGCTCTGTGGTTGAGTGTATAAATGAATAGTATTATTGCTATTAAGATGTAAACAGTTAGTAATGCTTGGATCATAAAGTTTCCCCTTTGTTATTTTTAATACTTGGGTTACCGAGTAACTACTCGGTGAACTCTTCTTGGGTTACCCGGTAGGGGGCTGCATAAAGTGGGCGTTATGTCTATTATATACCTCGTATTAACTGAATACGGAATGTCTTTTTTCTCAAAAGAAAATACCATAAATTCGCCAACTTCTTCAAACTCAGAAACTCCCTCCAAAATCCTTTCATCGATAATAGTTCCAATTGAAATTCTAATTTTATAATTTTGACTCATAAGTATTCTTCCTCCTATACTTACTTTATACTTTGGTTATGAAGCTTTTGCAAGGAATAATTTTATTTGTTCGTGAAATGTACCATTTTGTGTCGTTTATTGGGAATGAGCTTAAGGTGCTTTATTTCCATATATTGTAACGAAGACTGGGATACCCGCTCCGGGAAATCCCACTGAGTTTTGTCCTAAACGGATTACAATAGTTTTAAAATCTCCACTTATCGATTCTATAGAAGGCATGGTTGATTTAGTATTAAGGGATAGATGTCCGTTGTCATAAAAACGTGCTATTATTGTGACAAGTTTGGGTGTTTTATGGTTGCGATGACCTGGGGAAATTATTTATATTTTAGTAAGTAAGCTTTGGCCTTTTCTAATAAAGGCAGATTTTCTAACACATGTAGTGCTCTGTTGCATCCATAGCAGAGCAGACCTCTAACTTTGCCGGTAGCATGGTTGTGGTCTACTGCTAAAGGTCGTTTACCTTTAGCTGGACATTTGCATATAGCGCAAGTGGAATTCTGTGCCGCTTCCATCAGCCTGTATTCTTTTAATCCGATTCCGTAGGTTCTTTTTAAATCAACGTCTTTTACTTCGTCTTTATTAAATTTTCTCCATTCTCTTACATCCGCATTATATTTATCTCTGTTCTTCTCTCTCCACACCATGGTAGCGGTAGTTTTACATTCTTTACACGTATTACTGTGCCCATCTTTTAGAGCTTTGTCTTTAAAGAAACTGGATAATTCTTTCACTTTATTACATTTTCTACAAGTTTTCATAAGACTCCTAATAGTTATTAGACCATAATAACCAGAAAAAGTCAATAAAAAAGCGGCTTTTTACAGCCGCTTAAAATCATTGGATTTTTATATTACGCGGACAAAGTGACCACGCAGTTCCAACCTGGCAGTTCTGTTACTTTTATGACCTAATATTTCTTAGGCGGGGAAACTTCTTCGAGCTTCCCTCTCGGATTTTCTGTCTATATTCCGAGTTCAGACTATCGCATCACTTATTAAAGTGTTCTCTCGCTTAGTCGTTCACGGTGCTTTCGCTTCCGCCTTGTCACCCTGTCGGGCTTCCAAGTCAATCAGAGAGAATTTTACTCGGCCTCAAATTGTTAAGCCGAGCAGATCAAGTTACCGTAGTCAATACTTGATCTGTAATTGGCCACTACGGTTAGGCAGCTAACTGCCCGTTATTTAAGCCAATTCTTATCTCTAACGCATCAGCATTTCCGACCCTTAAACCTTCTAAGCCCTCTAGGCCGTAGGTTAGTATGTGAGGTACCTTTCCTAATGAACGTAGTTTCCATGTGTTCATTGTCAAAAGGTAAGCTGTTTGAGGAGGACACGACCTGTCTGCAAGGACGGTTACTCTACCGTATGCAGATTGGAAAGTGATACCTTCGAAAGCTACTTCTCATTTTGTTATCGTAAAGGCTCTTTATCCCTTACTTCTAATATTTATTTGACTTTTTTAAGTTGTCCTTTGCCGGAAGATATTGAAGATTCCAAGGTACATGTAAGCCACTTATATTCTTGCCTTTTAAAGGCACTATGTGGTCTACGTGGTATCCTTCTGGGCGATTCTTATAAAATAGCTCTAACTCTTCTAATTGATCTTCTGAGAGCCATTTCGGAGTCGCCTTTATCTTTCGACATTGTCTTAACTTGTACTTATGTAAGTATTTAGATTTATTAGCTTTATAATGATTTTTAGATTTTTGTCTAAGCTTTTCTGCGTTCTTACCCGCATATTCAACTTGTTTCTCTAAAATCACATCTTTGTGCGCCTCGTAGTATCTCTTGTACTTAGCTCTAATAAGCTTCCTATTGTTTTTGTAATATCTAGCATTGTCCGCGTTATTACAAACTTTACAAGAAGACCTCAACTTAGTGCTATTCGAGACCCTGTGGAACTCATCGAAAGCTTTTAATACTTTACATTTAGTGCATGTCTTCATATTAGTTCAGACTATATTTTCACCTTAATTAATTTTAAGGTGCCGACCACTCTTGGTACTGTTTTATTCTACACTAAATCTTCTGTAGTTTCAAGTACTAGTCGTTACGGTGACTAAGATTCTTTATTTCTTAGTTTACCTCGGTATTGGCGTTTCAGCTTCCACCGATATTGGTCAGTTTTTCAAAATACCTCGCGGTATTTAGGAGGCTAGAAATTGCTTAACCTCATCGTGATTCACTTGTACGTACTGAACTTTTGCCATTTTGTTACTGGAGGTACAAACTCCGGGAAAACCTCTTCGGATTTTCCTCACTACTTTCTTTTGTTATGGCAGTGTTCAGACTATCGCATCGCCATCAGGCGTTTCTTCATTTAGTCGTTCAGCGTGAGCTTTAACTCTTCGCCCTTGTTATCCACTTCTGGAACTCCAAGTCAATTAGAAGAAATTTTAATTGGGCACTTCAGTTATAAACTTAAATTTTAGTCCTTTAGTATGCGGCCTTAATCCTCGTAGCACTAAGCTAAGGCTACTAGGCTGTAATCCTAATGCTTTAGCACATGCTCTGGCAGAAGGATATTTAATACCCGTGTTCATGCAAATAACTGGTTTACTACAAGCTTTTGAAGTTGCTGTAGCTGCTTTAGTCTTTCGCTTTAGCTCTTCTTCTTTTGTTCTAGCTCTAAATCCGAATCTAGTATTTTTACCATACTCAGTAAGCTTTTTTCCGTCATTATTCGCATGTCCTAGGGCTATGTTAAGGCCATTAGGGACTAATGTATTATATTGTTTTATAAATAAAATCTCTAAAGCTTTTGCTTGATCTTTGTTATCAGTCTCTTGAATTAACTCTATAACTAATCTAGCTCTATCTGGATAAGTATTTTTGTGATGTCTCCATCTATTGTGAAGACTTCTTGTAGTATATCCAATATAGACTATTTTATCATTATCTTTTAAACAATATACTTTATACATATTTATATCTTGCAATACTCGGCACAAATCGTCAAGTATTTATTTTAATTACACCTATTAGTGTAAAAGTTGTTTACCCAATGCATTTACTAGTGCAGCGTAAGAAGCAAAATCCATGATACATAGCGTATCTGTTATCGTAAAGGCTCTTTATCCTTTACTTCTAGTATTTATATATTTTAATAATCCAACTATTTTGTCAGGATTATCGTGAAGGTAACCTAAAGCTTGATTACAGCAATTGCAAAGCAATCCTCTAACCGTGCCAGTCACATGATGATGATGATCGATGTCGGTAGCTTTAGCTCCGCATCCCGCTTCACATAGCCCTTTCGACTTTGTCAACATCTCTTCGTACTCCCACATTTCTAATTTATATCGTCTTAATCTTCGCTTTAAACGAACTAACGGATCTTTATTTCTAGCAGATATCAATAGTTTACGCTTTTGATACCTAGCTCTGTCCTTTTGTTGTCGTAAAGGATCGTTCCGTTTTCGTTCAACTCCCCTCGCGTTATAATTCCGTTCATAGTATATCTTCTTTTTGCACTCTTTGCACCTTGACGAAGCTCGGCGCAAATCGGAATAATGAAAGGCGCTCAGTGGAAGAAATTCATTGTGGCCCGTACATTTCATACTAGTTCGGACTATCTCATCACCCACAGTTTGGGTGCCGCTCACTCGTGGATCTATTTTATTCTTCATATATAACATATAACATTTATTTTATGAAGGGTCAAGATCTAGTCTCTACACTGATTAAGATTTTTTAATCTCTTAATTTAGCACGGTATTAGCATTTCAGCCTTCACCGTTTTTGAGCAGTTTTCTTCTAACCATTGCTGATTAGTGGGACCTATGTTGATCCGGCTTCCCACCTTCTCGGTTTAGGAAAGCTAGAGAATTAGTTAAACCCTCTTCAATTGTTTGGTTAGAGGCATCATATCTCAAACCACCAAGACGAGTAGGATCAGCTGATCGGTCAACTCCCCAGAACAAGCTGCTTGTAGGTGTCGCAGTTGGAATCCAAGCCGCTAGACCAGACAAACAAAGGTTAGTTCCAGTAGAAATAGAACCGCTGACAATATCTCCGTAGATACCAAGGTATTTATTAGCTGTTGTCCAGCTAGCATCTGAACCTGTGGCAGTACCGGAGATTACGCCATTAGCTCTGTCTACCGCTGTTACTACTAGCTGAGTGCTAGAAATAGAGCTGATGGTAGATGAGGAAGCGGTGAAGTTAACTAAAGTCATCCCGACTTCGAATTGAACGATGTTATTAGAATTAGTGAGTGTAATAACATAGTTGTTACCTGATGGGTTAGTACCGGAGGAGATTTGACCTCTAGCGCCAGTTCCATCGCCGAATAACTCAAAAGCTATGTTATTCGTTAAGTTACGAAA
>Ga0154020_10001024_pt1 | contig 34571 bp, 28 predicted proteins | sample Klosneuvirus_201_FD_109709 | JGI IMG/M metagenome (GOLD analysis project Ga0154020, IMG submission 109709) | Active sludge microbial communities from wastewater, Klosterneuburg, Austria - Klosneuvirus_20160825_MG | ecosystem: Engineered > WWTP > Aerobic digester > Activated sludge | place...
AGCCCGACAATGTGATGCTGGTGCCGGATGACGATGGGGGGACGCAGGTGAAGCTGCTGGATTTTGGGGTGGCGAAGAACTTGAGCCTGCCGACTGCGGGAATGACCACGGTGAGCGGGGCGCTGCTGGGGACTCCGGCGTATATGGCGCCGGAACAGATCAAGCACTCGGCGAATGTCGATGCTCGCTCGGACATCTATGCCGTGGGCGTGATGCTTTACGAAGCGCTGGTCGGGCAGCGGCCTTTTTCGGGAAATGCCATTGAGCTTTTGTCTGCGCAGCTGTTCGAGTCGGTGGCTGCTCCGTCGGCAATGGCCGAACAGAAGGGCGTGACAAGGCCGCAGATCAAGTGGCCGGAGATGGATCGCATCGTCGCCAAGGCGCTGTCCAAAGATCCCGCCGGTCGCTATGGGCAAGTCACGGAGTTTTTGGCCGACCTGCAGACCGCCTGGCCGAAAGTGACGCTACCGGAGCTGTCGAGCAAGAGTCACGGTGCGTCGACGGCATCGAGCGGGACATCCATTCCCGAGGACCATCGACCGCGCTGGCAGCAGATGCTCGACGGGCGCAAGCGGCTGCTCGCGGGTGCGGTGCTCGTCGTGGGGGTGACGGGAGTGGTCGCGCTGGGACTGCGAAACTCGACGACACGGCCTCAAGCAAAGCTGGTGGATGAGCGAGTTACCGAGGTGCTGGCCCAGCCAATAGAGCCGTCGCGGCTGGCCCAGGCACGAATCGAACAGGCAGAGCGTGGCTCGCGGGAGGACCGTCGGGCGCTGGCGCTGGCGATTGCCGAAGTCGGTGGACCGATGCCGCAGCTGGTGACACTGCTTGGCGATGCCGATCCGGCGGTGTCCCGGGCCGCGCTTCAGGCGGTGGCAAGCTGTGGCGGACGGGCCGATGCGAAGCTGCTCGCGGCGCTGCAAGCCCTGAGCGGGCGGGCGGGCGGGGCGCTGGCCGCGGAGGTGCTGGTGGTGCGGCTGCTGCTCGGGGACGCGACGGTTGAGCCTGCATTGCAAGCGGCGACCAAAGGGAGCGCGATGGACCCCGAGACTCGACTACGCGCCAAGGTTGCCCTCTCGCAGGCGGGGTCGCTCAGTGCGAGTGAGCTACGTACGGTTGTGTTGCAGATGGTGAAGCAGGGCGGCTTGCGGCCTGGGCCGTATCGGCAAGCGTTGGCCGAGCTGGTGCGGGTGCGCGACGGGGAAACCACCAAGCGACTGACCAAAGCGCTGACGGACAGCAACCTACGACTGCGTGCCGAGGCTGCCGAGGTCCTGGCGAAAGCGGGCCGACGAGACGGCCAGGATGCGCTATGGCAGCTTGCGCAGAGTGCGACCAATGATCTCACGTTTGCGTCGCTGCTGGCCGCCACGGGAGATTCGCGAGCCCGAGCGCTGCTGGCATCGCGACTTGCCGACCCATCGGCCTTGGTGCGCCAGCGGGCGGTCAGCGGCCTCGGGGCACTCTCCGTCCATGGTGCCCGACCCTGTGAGACAGCGTCGGTGGCGAAGCTGCTTGGCGACCCAGACCATCAGGTCGGACTGGCCGCTGCCGTCGCATTTCTGGCCCTCCAGTCCTGTGATCCGCCTGGCAAGGTATCAGCTTCGCCATGAGCTTCGATCCGCAGTCGCTCGTCGGCACTCCCATCGGGGAGTTTCGCATCACCGGTCTGCTGTCGACGGAAGGACCGGTCCTGCGCTACCAGGCTGTCCACCAGCAGCTGCGACGGACCGCGACCTGCCACGTGCTCCATCCCGACCAAGCCGCGACGCTGGGCGAGCTGTTTTTGCGCCGCGTTCGTCTGATCAGCCAGGTGCGACAGCGCAACCTGATCGACATCTTTGACAGCGGGACCGTAGGCTCAAATCCGTATTTTTTGAGCGAAGCACTCCCGGGACAGCCGCTGTCGACGTGGCTTGCCCGTCATCACCTGGGCGTCGACAAACTACGCGAGATTGTGCAGCAGCTCGGGCAGGCGCTGACCGCTCTCCACGGTACGCAGGTCACGCTGACCCACCTGGCGCCCGAAGACATCTATGTCCAGCGACGAGGACTGACACTGTCAGTGTTACTGGTGGGTTTCTTTGAATCAGGGACTTCACCAACGGTTCCCGCAGCCATGCAAGCCCAGTCGATGGCCACGGTGGCGCGCTTTGTCTATGGGCTCTGCTTGGCCAAGCCCTTTGCGAATCCGCTGCCGCCCCTGTCTGGGGAAACGCCGCTCCTGCCCGCAGGCGTGGCGCTGTCTGGACTCGGGAACGCGCTCGATCCCGTGCTTCGTCGAGCGCTCACTGCCAATCCAGAACAACAGTTTACGTCGCTGAGTGAGCTATTTTCGGCGCTGCTGGCGGCGATTCCCAAGCAAGCGACGGGGACGGTGAAGTCCCTGCTTCAACGTGCCTGGTGGGTTGGACCGGCGCTGCTGTTGCTGGTGATTGGCGGCTGGTCGCTGCGCAGGCTGCTCCACAAACCGCCAACACCGACGACTACGGTCGAGCGCACCTACACTGTTCGCGAACTGCACGAGCTAGCGAAAACGACCTTGCAGGCGGGTCTACGCAGCAGTGATGCGACGGTGCGCGAGCAGGCGCTGTCTGGGTTGCTGCGAAGCTCCGACGTTAGCTGGCGCAGTCTGGTCGAACCGCTCCTCGATGATCCGGCGCCGGCGGTACAGCTTCGCGCCGCCGAGGTGCTCGGGAGTCTGGGCGCCCGACGCGCCATTCCGTCGCTGCAAGTACACCTGCGGACCGACTTTGACCCGGCGCTGCGAACCGCCTGCGCGCGGGCGCTTCACAGGCTCGGCGAGCCGCTGACCCGGAAGTCGCTCGGGCTGCTGCTGAGTGGTGAGAATCCCCACCTGCGTCTGCAAGCCGCCCAGATCCTCGCCGCCCAGGGTGATGCGGAAGCGGCCAAGACCGTCGCTGAATTTCAAAAGCAAAATAGTGACGAAGGGCTCGATGCCCTGTCGTGGCTGGCGCAGCGTGGCGACGGCTCTGCCCAAGACCAGCTGAGAGGCCTGCTGCCGACGAAGCCACCGCTGCCCGCTCGTCTGCTGGGTCCGGCAGAGGTTCTGCTTCGCCAAGAAGTGCCGCAGGCTCGCGGCTTGCTCGTCGAGACCGCCAAGCAGCCGGGACCGTCGCAGCTGGCTGCCGCGCAAGTGCTGTGCAGCGTCGACGATCCATCGTTTTTGCCCTTGCTGCGAACGGCGCTGAGCAGTCCCGCGCAAAAGCTGGAACAGCGACGTGTGGCGGCGCTCGGTCTACAGTCGTGCGGAGAGCGGAGCGACGGAAAGCTGCTGGCGCGAGTGCTCGAGGACCAGCGCGAATCTCCCTTGCTGCGACAAGCGAGTGCCGGGGCGCTGCTGCGGCTGACCAGCCTCGATCCAGAGCTGCTGGCGAGTCAGGGCGTGGCCTGGGCGCAGCAAGCACTCGACGACGACAACTGGTCCGTCCGTGAGTCGGCGGTGGCCTTGCTAGGGGAAAGCGTTCCGACCCTGCCAACGGTGAGCAAGCGAACCGAAGTCGCCAAGCCGGTGGCGATTCTGTCGCAGGTGGTGGAGCTGCTCCGTCGAGCGCTGCAAGATCCGCAGCAGCAGGTGCGCATTGCGGCGCTGCGCTCGGCGGTCAAGCTGACGCAAAAAGCTGGCGAACCCAGTCTGCGCGAGAACATTCGGAAGTCGCTGCGACAGCGGCTGGGTCAAGGTAGTGCGGAGGAGCAGCTGCTGGTCGCGACGTCGCTGCTGCGCACGGGAGACGGCTCGGGACGGGACCTGCTCTACAAGGGGCTGCGCTCTCCGGATTTGAGTCTGCGACGACGGGCTGTCGAGGAGGCGGACGCCGATCCGAAGCTGCCAACGAAGCTGCTCACACCGCTGCTTTCGGATCGTGACTTCGCGGTGCGCTTTGGGGCGGCGGTGCTGCTCGTTGCGCAAGGCCAAAAACAGGCGCCCCTGCTCGCGATTCTTCGTGAAGCGGTGCAGCGGGGCGGCACAGAGGGTGTGCGCGCCTATTCGCTGTTGCAAAAGCTGGGGGCGCTGTCGACGACGGATGCCTCGAAGGGTCCGGACCTGGCGACGCTGCTGGCCAGTTCAGACGTGCTACAGCGGCTGATGGCGATTGATGAGCTTCAGAAGCTACCGATGGCAGAAGCGGTGCCGTTGCTCCTCAAAGCGACCCGTGATCCCGATGCGACCGTGCGATTTCGGCTGGTGGATGTAGTGGCCCATCACTGCGACGGCAAACAGCGGGCGGCACTGCCTGCGCTGCGGACGCTCTCCGAGGACACGGACATTGCCGTGCGAGCGCGTGCGACGGCGGTGCTCGGTCAGCTCCAGCTGCCGGAGCTGGAAGTGCCACCCCCAGTTCAAAGTGACGAAAAAGCGACCGCCAACAGCACCACCAAGGTCGACAGCAAGGAGGCCGAATCGGCGCAGCCGGCCCAGAATCCAGTGGCCGAGGTCGAGACGCCCTTGCCGTCCCAGGACGCCCGCGCCAGTCAGGCCATCGAGCAGCAGTTTGCAGTCGGTAACAACCTGTTCAAGCAGGGCAACTATCGAGCCGCGCAGAAAGCCCTGGAGAAGACCAGCCAGATGTGTGCGGCGCATCGCAGCGACGTGCCACGCTGCACTCAACTGAATGGTAATCTGGCATACCAACTGGGCGTGGTTTATGAGAACCTGGGACAGTTGGCCAACGCGATGACCGAGTATCAAAAGGTCTTGCAAGGCGCTGGGGCGGCGCGCGGTCCAGCGAAGCGTCCGCAGGCACGAGCGGGTCTGGCGCTGCACGATGCGGCCCAGCAAGGCTTCGAGCGGCTGCGCGGCAAGCTGGGTCGGCTGGTCCTCTACAAGACCATTGCTGGCAAGTGTCAGAAGGTCGAGGTCTACATGCCGCCCGGCAAGCACCAGGTCAGCGTCGGAGGCGGTCAGCGTAAGCCCGTGGATTTGGATGCAGGCGAGAGCGTCGAGCTTAAGACCTGCCCCTAGCGGCTCCTGGCGGGCCGTGCTGTGGGCCATCGGCTGTAGCGTGCTGGCGTCGTCGGCATACGGCAAGAAGGTCTCGACCATGGCGCGGGCCGGGATTGCCACCAGCGACCTGAAGGGGCGAGTCGAGGCCGCGATTGCCCGCTCTGACTTTGCCGAAGCCCATCGCATCCTCGACGAGTCCTATCGGCAGGCGCCCCAGGCCATGAAGCTGTATTTGCTCGGGCTGCTCGCGCAGGCGGAGGGCCGCTCGCTCGACGCGGTGGACCTGTTCCGGCGCTTCCTCGCCGACCCTGGTCCCGAGACGACCGAGGCGCAGGAAGTCGCGCAGAAGGTGGTGGCATTGCCTCGTCCGCTGGTCGGTGAGGTGCTGGTCCAGGGAGAGCGCGGCTGGGTGCTATCCGTCGACGAACGTCCGGTGGGAGTGCTGCCGCTGCCAACGCCGCTGCTGCTGTCGCCTGGGCCGCACAAGCTGGTGATCAGTCTCGGCGGCAAGCGCCAAGAGGAGCTGTACAAAGTCCTGGCGTCGCGTACCGCCGAGCTGCGCTTCAACCTGTCCTCGGATGTCGTGGTCGCGACACTTCAGCCGGCGGCGCTGCTGCTGATTGTGCCGACGAGTGCCGACGGTGTGAAGGGTTCAGGAGCGCTCACGACGGAAGAGCGTGAGGCGATTGAGCAGGCGGTCGCCCGGGCCGCAGCAGCCAAGCAACTCGGCATCCAAGACCAGACCGCAGCCCTGGTTGCGGCACCGCAGCTTGCCAACTGCCTGAGCGAGTCGCGCTGCCAGTTCCTGCTGGCCGAGGAAAACCAGGCGACGCTGCTTCTGATTGCTCAGGTCGAGGTCGGTTCGCGGTGGCGGACAGGTCGCGAGCTGAAGCTGCGCCTGGTCGCCTTTGACACCTCGGTGGTCGAACAGGCGGCCATGAAGGAGCGAACCTGCGAGAGCTGCGGCGCGGGGAAGGCTGGCGAAGTGATGGCCGAACTGTCGGCGCAGGCCCTGTCGGCAGCGGTAGGGAGGCCGCGCGGAACGCTCCTGGTGCAGTCTGTGCCCGACGGAGCAGCCGTGTATTTGAACGGCAAGCTGCTCGGACAAACGCCCCTTCGGCGACCGAGCTGGGCGGGCACGTTTCCTCTCGTCGTCAGCAAGAAGGGTTTTTCGCCTTCCGAGCGTGAGGTCACGATTTCCGTCGGTCAGCGGCAGAGCGTTGATGTCACACTCTTCCTCGACGCGGCAGCGACGACCGAGCCTGCTCGCAAAGTGATCATCACCGAGGGCGAGCCGGTCCTCACCACGGCTCGGCCTCGCTGGCGGGTTATCACCGGAGCCACCGCCATCGGCATCGGTGCAGTGATGCTCGGTTTTGGCGTTTCGGCGCTCGCGGTCAACAGTCGCTGCGTCGCTGGACTGGGCGATCCGAACGTGCAGTGCCCGCGCGTCTATGACACCGTAACGCCTGGTGCTGCGCTAACTGCCGTCGGTGGAGCTGCGCTGGTTACCGGCACGATGCTGCTGGCCTGGCCCCCGCCGAGTCAGTAACAGCTACCGTCGCAACCCTGGCCGACTGGCCGATAGGACACGGTCGCGGGCATCTTCCTCCATCGCTCGCTCGCGACGTTCGCGCTGTCGCCGCTGCTCGCGACGCTCCGCCGACTCGTGAAGCGCTGCCGCCTCTCGCCTTGCCACGCACAGCCGGAGGTGTCGTTGTAGCTCCTCCACCTCATGCCGTAGCTCGCTACACTGTTGGCCGCGCGCCGCCTCGTCCCGCTGGGCGTCACGGAGGGCCTTGTGCGTACTCGCGATGCTCAGCGCCCGGCGTGAAAGCAAATCGCCACATAACAGTCCGATTTCCCTTGACTCTTGGCGAAGCTCAGTCAGCTGCTGGGTCAGTCGCTGGCGCTTTTGGACCGCTGCCTGCTCCGCGAGCCGTGCCACTTCGAGCGCACTGCGCGCCGCCCGTAGCCGACTCTGGGCCTCAGACTCGGCGATCCGTCGCAGCGACAGCAGAACCTGGGTCACAGACAGGGGCCGGGCAGGGCGCAGCATGGTGTCCATCGTACCGGAAACCCGGTCGTTATTGCGCGCTTGCCGACACCGCGCCCGGCTGCTGACCGGCGGGCGGCTCGGGAGCGGCTTCACTGCCTTCCGCTGCCTCGTGATCCAGCTCCTCCTGGGCCTCTGCCGTCATTTCCTTGAGCCCGAGCTTGGCGCCCGCCCGCAGGAACAGAATCCCCATCAGCAAGCTGCTTACCGTCGAGATGGCCGTCATGGTCAGGCTGTAAGCGAGCACCGCTGCATCGCCGCGTGGTGAGAACTCCGAGAAGAAATACTTGGCTGCCATCTGCGAGGTTCCGAGCCCCTGTACGCTAATCGGCAGCGACGCGACCGCGAACACCACCGGCAGGTACAGCACCGCGACGAGAACCGGCACTTCGATGTGAAAACAGCGCAGCGCGACGAAGTGCCACACCAGCAGCACCAGCAGATGCGGCACCCGCACCACCAGCGCTCGCGCATGGCCTTTGATTCCGGCCTGGTGCAGTGGCTCCCACAGCTTGTGGGTCACCCGCCACAGCCGTCGCCACACCTTGGTGAGCAGGCTGTCATGCGTCGTCACCGGCGGTGGTCCCGACAAAAGAAAGCGCGGCGGCCAGGTGAGTAGCAGCGCGTACACCAGCAGTCCACCAAAGAACATCACCAGCACCGGCAGAAGGGCCGCGGCTTTGGCGCCTCCGAGGGCCAGACTACCCGCCGCGAAAATCAGCAGCAGCGCCACCCAGACACCAACGATGAACAGGATGTAGGCACTGGCTCGCGAGAGCGGCACTTTACCGACGCGGTGGATGTAGCCAATGATGCCGAGCTGACCGGCGTGATAGTTGATGACCGCGAGCGTATAGGTGGCGGCGCGAATGATGTACAGGTCCGTGAAGCGCAGCGACAGGCCAAACCACTTAAAGACGTAGTACATCGCCAAGGTGTCGGCGGCACAGTTGGCCAGCACCATCAGCCCCGAAAAACCAATCAGCGGCAGCAGAGGCGCATCACTCGTCATCTGCGCAAGCTCGCGCAGGTTGATGCCCCGCAGGGCCAATACCAGCGCGAACGCAGCGACGAGCAGCGGCAGTGCGCGACGAACCAAGGAACGCATGGCGCGACAAGCTAGCACAGCCGACCGGCGCGATGTCAGCCACTAATGTGGAAAAACCACGTCGAAGGGGCCGAGCACTTCCTCCGTGGGCGGCGGTGGCGTGGTGCGTGTTCCGAGCGTCACTCCCAGCACTACCGCCGTCGTGACCAGCGCCACTCCCGTCGTCAGCGTCACCCAAAACCAAGCGCGCTTGTAGACCGGCGTCGGCGGGGTCGGCGGCGACTTCTGACCGAGCTGGGCCCGCGCTTGCAGCAGCGCCGACAGCTCACGAATGTAGCCCTCGACTTCGGCGCGCAGCGGACCGTACGGATCGGCGCCGAGGTAGCGATGATAAAAGGCCAATGCCGTCGCTGATTCGCCCGCGCGCCGCAGCCCTTGGGCAATGTTAAACAGCACGCGCAATAGCTCGGGCCGGGCTGCAAACATCAGCGCATAACAGTCGGAGGACTCGCGAAACTGGCTGGCGGCAAACCGGACATGGCAGCGCTCGACTTCGCGCTGAATCGAGTAGTCCGGCGGCACCACCACCTGAGAGCGGTATTGCTCCGTCGGCAGCAGCGCATTCGCGAGAGCAAAGCGACCACTGTGCGCCAGCTCATCGGCGACTCGACTCAGCTCGGCGTCCTGGGCCTGCTCCAGATCTTGGGACTGCGAAGATGGTGAGGGGGGCGGCATGGTCAGGAGCGGCGGCGTCTGCGCCTGGGCACTCGTTTCCAGCAGCAGCAGCAGCACGAGCACTGCCGTCGCCGTCGGTACCGGTGGTGTTGGACTCCGTCGCTCCGTCACACCATCGCGCAGCCGCACCGCCAGCCAGGTCAGCGCAATCAGCAGCATCACCAGCGGCGCCGCTTGCAGCATCGTCAGCTTGTTCCACAGCGGCTGCGAGATCCGTCCGTAACAGAGCGGAATGTGAAACGCGTAGGCCAGCAGCGAGCCCCGTCCCAGTCGCAGCAGCCAGCCATAGGAACGCTCCGGCAGTCGCGCCGCCGTCGCCAGCGAGATTGTCAGCACCGCCAGCGCGCGCGCCGTACCTTCGAGGAAGTTCCAGATCACCGCCGGATGACTCCGGGACAGTCGCCCGCCGAGCTGCTGCACGGTCAGCGTCGTCAGCTCTTGGAGCGGATAGACCGCTGCGACCGCCAGTAGCGCCAAAAGCAGATGCTGTTTCACGCTCCACTCCGTCGGTCGGAGCCGCATTCCTATCAAGGCTCCCAGCACGGTGAATCCACACAGCGGCAAGAGCGGAAAGCGAGTAATCGGCGCCACATCCACGACCAAGCCCAGCAGCGCAGCGACGGGAAGCGGCAGATCGGTTAGCAGCCGCGGCACAAGTCCGAGCGCGATGCCGGCCCCAATTCCCAGCACCACCAGCAGCATGACTCGCAACACAATCCGCGCTCGTCCGACGAGCAGATAGGTACACACGAGCAGCGACATGCCGATGCAGTGCAGGATGTCAGCGCGCAGCAGCGTCGCGGCGTGAAACTGCCAGTCGAGCACGGCGTAGACGAAGCTAACCAGATAGCCGTAGCCGACGACCTCGATCGCTCGACGGGCCATGCCAGCCCGCACTTTCACCAAGTCTTTGCCGGAGCGCTCGGCGCTGGCCGCTTGCAGCCCAAGTGACAGCCCAGCGAGCAGCAGAAACAGCGGCGCCGGAATGTTCGAGAACACGCGGCTCAGTCGATAACCCAGGCTCAGCTTGTCGGCGTGGCTGACCCAGCCGTCGAAGGCATGGGTTTGAATCATCAGCACCACCGCCAGCCCTCGTGCCAGGTCGATGCCGAGGTTGCGGCCCTGACGTACCGAGGGCGCCGTCGCTATGGCTGGGGCGTTGGCAAGATCGGCCATTGCGCTACACGGAGATCACGACCTCGCCGCTCAGGCTGTCGCCGGGCTCGAGCGTGCGCAGACAGACTCGGGTGTTGAAGGCATCGCCGGGAGCGCTCCACGGCTCGACGCACAGAAAGTCCTGCATCGCGCTTTGCCACAGCACTACGGTGGTAAACAGCTCCGACATCTCGATGCGGCGCGGCGTGCGTCCGGGGACATGCAAAAGCACGGTCTGCGACTGAAGATCCGTGAGGTGCAGGTCAACGCCCGGCTGCATGAGGTCGACCTGGCCGTTCCACGGTCCGCTGTCGCCGCTGTTGTTGTCGTAGGCATAGCTGGCGTCGACCTCGATGCGCACCCGGTCACGATCCTGATCCGAGACGAAGAAGTAGGGATGCAGGCCAAAGTGGATCGGCATCGGTCGAGAGCCGGTGTTCTCAATGGCGATCTCAAGCGCCAGGGTGCGAAAGCCGGCTCGGCCTAGATCGACGCCCATCCGCAGCACGAAGTCGAATGGGAAGGTGACCTTGCTCGCCGGGCTGCTGCGAAACTCCATCACCACCTTGGCCAGCTCGATGTTCATCACTTCCCAGCTGGCGTGACGGGCGAGGCCGTGCTGACGCATCGGGTAGCTCTGGCCGTCGACCTCGAAGCGATCTCCGGTCAGGCGTCCGGCGATCGGAAACAGCACGGGAATGCCGCCGCGCACGTTCTGCTTGCGATCGGAAAAAGTGCGACGATCCAGGAACAGCACCTCGTCGCCGCCGACCACGAATCGGGTGATCAAACCGCCGCGACCGGGGGCTAGCTCCGCCACGGCGGTTCCCGCGCGAAGTCGAAACATATCGAGCCCCGACGGGTCGCGGAAGTGCTCGGTGCTTGGCTGCTTGGCAGAAGGCCCATCAAACGACATCGTCGTGAGTGTATCAGGCAAGCCCGGTGAGCCAAACCCGTCTTTGACCGCACAACCTACGCGCAGAGCTTGGTATTCTCTGCACCATGCGCAATCGTGTCTGCGTCTCAGGTGGGCTGGCCACCGGGATTTTGGTGGCGATGGGGACGGCGGCAGCGGACCCGCCTACTGCCGGTGAACCTGCTGCCAGTCAGGCCGCCCCGAGCGAGGCGGCAGCAACGGATAAGACCGCGTGGGACTTTGCGCTTCAGGGACGTAAGCTGCTCAAAGAAAGGAATGCGGCAGGAGCCATCGTGAGCCTGCAAGCAGCGCTGGCGAGAGCGGATCAAGACGGCTTGGCGGCAGAAGACCAGGGGCTGCTTCAGTATCTGCTATCGCTGGCCGCGCAGAAGGCTGGTCAAGCCGAGCTGGCGCTGATGGCGATACGGGCGGCGGTCCGACTCGTTCCGACGGACGCAGACTATCAGCTTGAGCTGGCCAATCAGCTGTTCGCTGCCGACAAGAACCAAGACGCCAAGCAGCATGCCGAGGAGGCTCTGCGACTCGGACTGACGTCGGAAGATGACAAGAAAGAGGCGACCAAGCTGGTCCAGGATGCCAAGTCGGCGCTGCTGCACGAGCGCTTCTCGTTTGACTTCAGCGTCTCGGCGGGCTTTGACTCGAACGTCATCCAGGGTGGCCAAGCCGAGACCATCGGCGGCGTGTCAACGGGAGCGAGGAAGACCGACGTCTCGGCGCAGACCTTCCGCAGCCAGCTTCTCGACCGCAACCGCCAGCTGATTGTCGGTTTGGTCCGCGACTACCGCAGTGCCATCGTGACCAACTACGCCGACCCCGTGCCCTCGGTGCCGGAGTTCGATGTACCGGTCACGCTCAGCATGGAACTTGGTGGGAGACTCGTCGGTACGGATCGTGCAGAGCTGTGGGCCGGATATCGCTTTACGCAGCTGTTTATGACCTCGCCGGTCTTTGATCACGACGCGTATTCGCTGCAAGAACACGTGGTGCCGCTGCGGGCTCAGTGGCAGCCGCGGACTTGGTTCATTTTCCGTCCCCGCATCGAGGGTTTCGCCAACTTCACTGCGCTCAAGTCCTTCGCACCGTTTCAAGGCGGAGTGACCGCCGTCCTCGACTTTTTGTTCGTCGAGTCCCGCCGCTGGCGGACCCGGCTTCTCGGCACCTATCAGCTGCGACAAACTTTTGATCGAACCTACTCCTACCTCGACGGCAATCGCATGGATGCCAAGCTCTCCCAAGAGGTGCGAATCAACCCCGGTGGCAAGGTCTGGGCGCGCGGCCAGCTCTCGTATCGTTTCCGGGCCGACTTGAGCGGCACCCTCGATCAGAGCGTAGACTTGCAGGTGACCGGTCCCAATGGCAACACCATCACACCGGGAACGTACGACTACCAGACGCCGCTCAGCTACTTCGGACACGAATTGGCGACGCGCTGGCGACTGTATCTGCCGGCAGGATTCGACCTTGGACTCGGCGGCAGCTTCGACTTTCGCGGCTACCGCGAGGACACCAAAGCCAGCTATGTCGCAAGTCCGATCACCGTCCCCTGTGTCACTGCGATTGGCTGCTCGGGCTCGACCTCGATTACGCTCCCGCAAGACGGCAGTACCACCATCGCACTGCCCTCGACCCGTCGCCGCGACACCCTGGTTAGCGCCGACCTGAGCATTGCCAAGAACCTCCCCGCCGGATTCAGTCTCGATTTGACCTTGGCATTTACTCGCAACGTATCGAACATTGCCAACGGCATCGACAATCGCAACTACAACAAAGCGACGATCCTATTCACAACATATTATAGCTTTTAGATGACTCTTATCTATGTTGGCAGAGCCCTTGCATTCCGAAGCCACTTTCCGTTTTACTAAGAGTGCGCATGCCTGTCGATCCACAGCTGCTGGCCGATGATCTCTGTGAGCTGCTCCATCGTCGAGACGAGGTGGCTTCCGAACGCGATCTTGCACTCCTCCTTTTGGACTCGACAGAGGTGGTTGATGAAGCGGTCTGTGAGCTTGCGCAGCGTGGACTCCTTGGTCGCCTACTCTGCCAACAACAGCTGACCAGTGAAGGAGTCCTGCTGGCCGCACTCCGCGACTGCGTGCAATCGAACAGATCGCGTCTGCTGATCTGTCATGAACTGCTGCCGCGGACAGATGAAACAGCATGTCTGGCAGTAGAGCAGATGATTGTACATGCACGCCAAGATCTGCCGTCGCTGTTCTGTCTCTTCATTGCACACGGAGACTACGAGCCACTGCGCAAGCTGCTGACCTTACATGGACGCCACGATACGCCGGCTCTGCGCGCGCTCGCCGGAGCACGACCGGACTATGGGAAGGACCCGCTAAATCAAGTCACGATCGATCATCTGCTGTCCGAAGGCTGCGCGGCAACTCCCTACGATCTGCTGATCGTGCCGGGCTTTACGCCGCTCGCGGTCACGCGACCTACTCATCTGCGCGAGCTACCTGCGGCACAGTCCAGAGTCGCGCTGGCAGCGACGGACATGCAGGCCGGCTGGGCTCGCGCGGTGCTGGTCACGGGGGGCTCCGTGCATCCACCGGGAACGCCGTACAACGAAGCGCTGATGATGCGCGAGCGACTCCTCGAGCTGGGAATTCCGAGCAGACAAATTCTGGTCGATCCGCACGCGCGTCACTCAACCACCAACCTGCGCAATGCCGGTCGAGTCATGCGCTCGCTGGGAATGACGCGGGGCCTGATCGTGACGGGATTTGATCGCGCGGTGATGTCGCAGGCGTTTTATTTTGCGCACTCCCTTTTGTCGACGTTTCAGCTCCGCTGCCAGCAAGACCTGGGTTATTCCGTCGGGGAACTGCGCGAAGTCGATGAACATCACATCGCGTATACGCCGAGCCAGGAGGTCACTACGCCCTCCTATAACGATCCGCTGGATGTCTGAAGGAGCTATCGCCAGAGCGCGATGCCACCGAGGAGTCCGGCGATGTTGTCGATGACAACGACTCCGTTTGGCAGCTTCACATCGAGCTTGGCCGCGTTGCCGCCGCCAATGTAAATGCGCTGCGGATTGAAAGTCGCTTGAATCTGAACGAGCGCTTGCAGGACTCGCTTGCCCCACTTGCGATTGCCAAGCTGTCTGCGGGCGCGGTTGCCGACACTCTGTTCATAGGTGCGCTTCTTCCGCAGCGGATGATGCGCCAGTTCCACATTTGGAACGTAGCGACCGTCGACGTATATTGCGAAGCCCATGCCAGTACCCAGCGTGATGACGACTTCGGTTCCGCTGCCGCTGATCGCCCCAAGTCCTTGCAGTCCGGCATCGTTGAGGACTCGCACCGGTCGCTCCGTCAAACGGTGCAGCTCCGACTGAAGATCAAAGCCGGCGAAGCTGGGATCGAGGTTCGGCGCGGACTGAATGACTCCACTCAGCACGACGCCGGGAAAGCCTACGGAGACGCGATCGAACGTGGTATCGGGAAGCAGTCCTTTGATTACGCTCAGCACGGCCTCTGGAGTCGCTGGATGTGGAGTCTCTTGGCGCTGCCGCTTGCCGCTCGGCTGACCCTCGCGATCGAGGAGCAGACACTTTATGCCGGTGCCACCGATGTCGATCGCCAGCGTGAACGGAGGCTGCGATGCGGCGGACTCAGTCCCACCTGTCCCATCTTCGGACTCAATCGTCGCAAGATCGGTTGGCGCAGACTCCGCCGCAGCTGCTTCTCCGCTTCCGCTATCCGTCGCTGGCTCAGGCTCGGGAGTCGCTGCTGCTTCACTCTCCGTGGCTGATGCCGTGGCTGATGATCGCCCGGTCTCGACTGCTGCGCTTGTGTCCGACTTGCTTGAGGCCGCTTTTTTGGCGGCCTTCCTACGACTGGTCATCTTTCCTTGGTATCACGCTCTGTGTAGCGGGTTCAAGAGGGCCAGTCGGCTTGTCTCTCACGTCTGACTGTAGGCAAGAGCAGACTCCCGCACCTTTGCGCAAGCCGCAGCAAAACATCGAAAGCCGCCGCCGATTTTGTCGTACGCTGTTACGTTGTGGTGGCATCCGTAGCGTCTGCACTAAGGGCTTCTTGCACGTTGGTTGGAGCTGTGTGGCTCGCACTCCTTCCGCTGGGCTGCGCGGAGCCGCAAGTGAAGCCCGTCGCTCCTCCGATCTCGCCGCCACTTCAGCCCGGTGAAGCGCAGCTCGCGCTCTCTGTTCCGGCGGGGACAGACCTGGCGGTCTCTGGCGTTGCGAAGACCCAAGAGGTCTGGTTGCAGCTGATTCGCGGGGCGCATCGTAGCATCGACTGGGCAGCCTACTATGTTGCATCGAGTCGGGGAGAGTCGCTCGATCCGATCCTGCTCGAGCTGTCCCGTGCGGCGGCGCGCGGCGTCCGAGTGCGCATCATTGTCGATAAGCAGATGTCGAGAAGTGATCCGGCGGCGCTCGACTTTCTGTCCCGCATGCCGGGAGCCGCCGTGCGCATTCTCGACTTCAACTTGATTGCCACCGGGAGTCATCACGCCAAGTATTTTGTCGTCGACAACCGCGAAGCATTCCTAGGCAGTCAGAACTTCGACTGGCGGTCTCTGTCGCAGATCCATGAGCTGGGTGTGCGCATCGTGCAGCCCCACATTGCCGGTCAGCTCGCGTTTCTGTTCGAGATGGACTTTGCGCTGGCCCAGGATCGCAACGACACGCTGGAGTCCAATCCTCCCGTGATGCCTCGCGGTCCGACTGCGACGATGGAGGTGGGAGTCTCACCGCCGCAGCTCTCTCCCGATGGCATTCGTCCCGCGCTGCCGGTGCTGCTGGAGGTCATTCGGGGTGCCAAGTCGCAGCTCAACATTCAGCTGCTCCGCTACTCCGCGCACAGTGGCAGTGAGCGCTGGGACACTCTGGAAGAAGCACTCCGTGAAGCAGCCGCGCGCGGCGTTCGGGTCCAGATACTCGTCTCGAACTGGAGCACTCACTCTCCCGAAATCGGCGATCTCAAGGAGTTGTCGCGCTTCCCCAACGTCGAGGTCCGCATCGCTTCCATTCCTGAACTACCCGGTCGCTTCATTCCCTACGCCCGCGTCATCCACAGCAAGTATGTCGTCGCGGACGAGCAAGTTGTGTGGCTCGGCACGACCAACTGGGAGCGCGCGATGTTCATGGCCAGCCGCAACGTCGATGTGGTGCTGCGCCGCGAGTCGATCGCCAAGCAAGCGCAGCAGATTTTTTTACGACTGTGGAACTCCTCTTATAGCGCGCCGATCGAGGTGAGCAAAGAGTATGTTCCGCCGCGTGTCCGCTAGCGTGGCTTGCTACTGCCCACGCTGAACGACACGCCGTCTACCATGCCGTGGCGCTGGATCTCTGCGGAGTAGAAGCACTCACCAGCTCGCAGGCTCAGACCCCCGATGTGTTGACCGCTCAGGAGTCGACCACTCGGGCTCTTGGCAGGGAAACGGAACACCGTCTTGCCCGCCGGCAGCGCTCTGCGTAGCGTGGCAATCGGTTGCCGGTGATGATCGAGCAGTGAGAAGGTGATCTCTGGAATAGCGATCTCTGCCTCGACGGTGATGTTCGGAGATGCGTCTGGATCATAGGTCACAGAGAGCGGCGGAATGTCTGCGGGTGCAGCAGCCGTGTAGCTCTGTGCCCACGGATCAGCGCGCTCTTTTTCATCAAGAGTGGCAGCGGTCTCATCACTGAGCCGCGGACTCTGTGGCCCAAACGGACGGTGATGTTCAAAGGCGCGGGCAATCGGTCCAGTCACAACCCGAGGCACCCCGCCCACGTCGACGACAAAGACCCCAAGACGGACGCTCGACACGCCGACATAGGAAGCCTCCGAACGCGCGACGGAGGTGTAGTAGTCGGCGATGAACGGACTGGCCGCGAGTCCTTCAGCAGCGCGCTGACGAAACAAATCGAAGTACCAGCCGGTATAGGTGGGCGGACCGCCAGAAGTACCCGGTGACATCTCGACTACCATCGATAGGAATCGCTTCTGCTCGATGGAAAGAGGCCGCCCAGCCAGCTCATCGCTCACGATTACGCGAAACACCTTGAGCAGTCTGGCCAAGCGCCGAAAATAGGCGAGGGCAGTGGTGGAATCGCTGGGATCAAGTGCTGCGATCGCGCGCTCACCACGCTGGGCATACTCGATCAACGCATCGAAAACCGCGGGAGCGGGCTCTACATAAGCATCAGGAATCTCACAGCCACCCAGCTCATAGCCTTGACCAGCGACGAGAACATAGTTGTGCTTGAGCTGTCCAAAGGCCGCCGCCGCGGAGTTTATTCGCAGGTCCGCATAGGCCGAAGTCTCCATAAAAGTTGGATGGACTCCGCTGGGATTCTCAGCGATTCCTTGTACGGCTTGCAGCCACGCTGAATACAGATCCGCGCTGGCAGTCGCGCCTCCCACTGACGCAGAGAGAATCGTGCGCGCCTTATCCAACTGACCACGCAGCGACGGAAACTGCTTGAGATCAGGAGTCAGATATTCGAGCGCCCGATCATGTCCGAGTGCATACGTGAGATCCGCGATTCCCAAGCGATGGCGATCCGGAACGGCATCATGAACGAGCAGACGAATGCTCATCGAATCGGCGACCACCCGTGGCCCAAGCAGCGTCGCGATCACCGGCAGTTCATGCGAACCCTGCGGCATGTAGTGCAGCGCAATGGTCCGTTTGTAGCGATTCCCAATCACGGCCCGCAACCTGTCTGTCAGATCGGGAGCGCTCAGTTTGACAATACCCGCTTGCCGTCTCAGCGTCGCCAGATCGGCCAGCGAGACATCTTCCCGTCGTCCACTGAGCAGCGTCCACAGCTGGTCGAGTGCAGACAGCTCCTTCATCACTTGCGAGCGTTCCGCCAGATCCGAGAGCCCCAGTGCGAGCACCACTTCACGCGGCGTCTCGCGCGGATCAGGAGTCATTCCAGGGGTCGAGCTACGCGACGAGCGGGAGACCAGATTTAGCTCCAGGCGCGACAGCCACATCGCACCCACAAACAGCGCGCTCAGCTGCGGATCGGCGGTGTAATGGCCCCGCGGTGCGTACTGCGAAAAGTCGATCATCCGCGGTCGACCAAACAACGTGACCTCGCGGAGCGAGCCTGCCGACTTGGTGTCCGCAATCAGAGGATTTGCTTCTGTCTCCGTACTTGCGAATGTTGCCGGTGTGCTATCTCCCAGCAGGCGCGCGGCAACCGTCAGGTACAGATCGAGATCGCGGGCTACTTCAGGAGAGTAGGAACTCTGTGAGGTCTTAAGCGTGCTCCGCAGCAACGACAACGCTTTCTGCAAGCGCGGCAGCATGATGGTCTTTTCAAGATCGGCAATGAGCTGATCATTGCTCGCATAGACCGCGTTCAGAATGCTATCGACCGATACATAGAGCGGCAGCTGCGACTGATAGATCTCGTGCAGCGCAGTGGCATAGCTGGGAAAGGACAGTCGCGACAGAGAGACCAGACCGTGCTCGAAGAGTCGTTGTTTCTCGACGGGACGCAGCGAATAGCGGCGCTCGAAGTGGTCGAGGTATTGTGGAGTCTTGCGGTGATCCCAGCGTGCAATCGGAACCACTGGCAGAGCAGTCTTCGCTGCGCTCTTCAAGATCGCATCGGCTGCCCTCTGTAGGTTGGAGTCCGCGACCTCACACAGATCTCCGGCCTTGCTTGGTTTCGCGCGTCGACCTCCGTACTCCTCTTCGGCCTGCGCCCCGTGATGCCATTGAGTTAGGATGGTGGCAGCGACGAACAGAGCCCCCAAGACGCGACTTTTTTGTGACACCCAAGTTCCCCCCGCTGAGCCTCTGGCTAGTATACCCGCATCACGATGCAGCCCGGCAAACTCCTCCACAACCACGAAGTGATCTCGCCAAAAATCCGACCTTCCGGAACAGCTGGTAGGCATGCACGTACGGCATGTTCTGCGGAATGGATAAGGCGCGGGAGAGAGAAGGGAAGGGCGGCAAGAGGAATAAGAGGCGTATGATATGCCTCTTATTGGGAGTGAAGGAGGCGTGCTTAGCTTAGGCGTTTCCGACGGTAAATCAGCAGCCCGCAGAAGATTGCGAGCGCGGCCAGCGGGGCTCGACCAGTGGCTCCCATGGGTGACTCACGACCGCCGATCGCGCATCCCTGACCACCGCCGGACAGCTGATCAAAGATCGGATTGTCGTTTAGGACATGGAGCGTCGCTTGGTTGTTTTTGTCGTCGGGGTCCGTGCTCAGGCTGGTGACGCGGGCCGTGACGTCGAACTCGCGCAGGGCAGGGGCCGGCACCAAGCTCACGGACAGCCGCGTGTCACCGACGGGAATCGTCGCAACCAGGCAATGGATGACCGCACTGCCACTTGTGCATGACCAGCCCGGCAGCTGCGCCACCGACAGCGCCGTCCGTGCCGGGGAATCAATCGTTACCATCACATCGAAGGCGGCACTGTGGCCCTTGTTGCTGAGGGTCAGCGCGAGATCGCTTGGGGCAAACCCACTCACCGTCGCACCTGCGGCCTCCCACTGGAGCGCGAGATCGGACTCTGCGCGACACTGACCGAGCTGACAGCTTCCCAGCTCGCAGCGGGCGCCGTCTTCGCGGCTGGCGTCGGCAGGACAGACAGCGCTTGTGCCATCGCACTGCTCCTCGGCATCGCAACCGTGGCTGGCCGGACGACAGCTGCTGCCGCGCGGCTTGCGGACATCGACCGGACACGAGATGGAGTTGCCGCTACAAGTCTCGGCTTGGTCGCAGCTGCCGCTGGCCTCGCGACAGATGGTGCCGCTGCGCGCCGGGCCGCAAGAGCCGTTGGCCATCGATCCCGCCGCGACGCTGCACGCCTGACAGTCGGGGCTGCCGCCCCCGCAGGCACTGTTGCAGCAGACGCCATCAACGCAGAAGCCGCTGCCGCAGTCGGTCGCGGACAGACAGGCTTCTCCGTTGCCCTTGCGTTCAATGAAGGCGTAGGCCGCGCCCCCAGGAGGTCGTCCGGGCGCGCCGACCAGGAAGGTGTCGTTGTCGAGAGACGCCCCATTGCCGAAAAAGCCACTCGGTGAGGGGTCGGAGGCCACGAGCTTGTTGGACTGAGTCCACGAGCTGCCGCTGCGCACAAACGAATAACCGGCGCCAGCATCGGCGAGCATCATCACGTCGGCGTAGGGCGCTCCGACCACCATCTGTTCGCCGTGTAACGCGACCTCATAGCCGAACCAGTCGTTGCTCTGTCCGTCGCTGGCGCTGAGCTTGGCTTGTTGACTCCAGCCGGTTGCGGCCTTGCTGTAGACGTAGACTGCGCCGGTGTTGGCCTTGCCCAGCGCGTCGCCGTACATCGCGCTGATGGCTGCCGTGTTTCCATCGAGTGCCACCTGTCGGCCATACAAATCACCGCTCTGTCCGTCGCTGGCCGTGAGCTTGCTCTGCTGACTCCAGCCCATCGCGCCGCGCTGAAACAGATAGGCAGCCCCCGCATCGGCCTTGCCGGCGATGTCCGCGAAGTCCGCGCCAATCAGCACCGTGTCGCCGGAAATCGCAACGCCCACGCCGAACGAATCATTGACGCCACCGTCGGAAGCAACCAGCTTGCCCTGCGAAAACCAGCCGATGCCTCGCCGCGAAAAAACATAGGCCGCACCGGCATCTTTGCGCATGCCGATGTCCGCTGCGCGCGACCCCACCACGGCGGAATCTCCGTCGAGCGCTACCGCAAATCCAAACTGATCATCGGTAGCGCCATCCATCGCGAGCAGCTTGCCTTGCTGATCCCAGCGCGTGCCGCTGCGCTGAAAGACATAGGCAGCGCCGCAGTTCATGCGACCAAAACTGCTCGCATTGGGGGCTCCGACGATCAGCGTGTCCCCCGAGAGCGCGACTCGAGTTCCGAAGTGATCCCCGTTGCGTCCATCGCTTGCAACGAGCTTGGTTTGCTGGATCCAGGTCGTGCCGTTGCGAACGAAGACATAGACCGCACCAGCGTCGGTCCGTCCCATTGGTGCCGCATACGGAGCCGCCACCACCGCGGTATCGCCGTCGACAGCGACCGATGAGCCGTCGTAATCGCCAGCCGCCGCATCCATTCCGACCAAGCGCTGGGGTGCCGCCAGAGTGATCAGATTTTGCATCTCCTCGGACGACAGCGTCTGGGCAGGCTCGAACATGCTGCGCGGGCTGCGGGGCTGCGTGACATCCACCATGGTCCGCAACGAGTCCGCCCCAGCAGGCACTGCCGCGACGGTCAACGCCAACCCAAAGAACAGCGAACCGGGACGGTAGCGTCGGGAAAACCCATGTTTGGAACCAAGCGCTCGCGGCGAACCAACCGAGGTGTAGTCCTTCATGCGCCAACCTGTATCACCAAGCCAGCGCAAACAGACCGACAAAAATTGCCGACCGCAGGCAGCCCGATAAAGTCTCAGCTGCCAGTTCGTTTCGACTTCAGCGGACACCGCCCATGGACTGCTCAACTTGCTACTACCCAAATGAGGACGAGGCTCGCTTCTGCGTGCGCTGTGCGGCGGCCCTCGGTGTTGCGGTCTCGCGTCTCCCGACCGAGCCCCCCGAAGCGCCTAGTCCGACCATCGCAGCGATGCTCGCGGGCAGCGGCGATCTCGGGGCGCCGCAAGCGCTGGTTTGTGCGCTGCAAGGCAGTCCACCCGCTCCAGCCCGAGGGCTTGGCAGCTTCGGCGCGGCTCAGCAGACCCTGCTTGGGGGTCGCTACCGGCTGCTCAGCTGTCTCGGTTCCGGTGGCTTTGGGGCGGTCTACGAGGCGGAGGAGGTCGCGCTCGGGCTCCGCGTGGCGATCAAGCTGCTCAATCGAACGGCGCTGCAAGATGCGCGAATGAGACAGCGCTTCCTGCAAGAGGCCCGGATGATCGCCGAGCTGCGCAGCCCGCATGTGGTGATCCTCCACGACTACGCAGTCACTGAGTACGGGGTGCCCTATCTGGTGATGGAGCTACTGTCCGGCAAGCCGCTCAGCCATGACATGCTCAGCGGGCCGCTGTCGGCGCAGCGAGCCGTACACATCATGGCCCAGGTCTGCGGAGCACTCGGTGATGCGCACGCCTGCGGCATGGTTCATCGCGACATCAAGCCTGACAACATCCTGCTCACGCATGCGCCGCCCTTTGTGCCCGGTGCGCTGCTGCCGACTTATCCGGGGGCCGAGCGGGACTTCGTGAAGGTGGTCGACTTTGGCGTGGCTCGATGGTGCGGGATCTCGACGAGCGCTTCCGACATCCTCGGCACGCCGGCCTATATCTCACCGGAGACGCTGGCCGACGAGCCGGTCGATGGTCGCAGCGATCTCTACGCGGTGGGCATGCTGCTGTGGCAAATGATCGTCGGAGAGCTGCCGTTTCCAGGGAAAAACCAAGCGCTGATGATGAAGTCGCATCTCGACGCGCCGCGTTACTGGCCCCGCGAGATCAACCCGCGCTATCGCCTGCCGGATGCGCTGGAGGACCTGATGGTGCGCCTCGTGGCGAGGGCGCCGAGCGATCGGCCCAGCAGCGCCTATGCGGTACGCGCCCAGATGCATGAGCTGCTCTCGCGACCGGGACTGCTGCCCGAAAAGCCGCTGCGAGGAGCTGCGCGACCCGACTTTGGACCGCACTGGGATGCCCCCGCAAGCGCTACCCAGCCTCATGGCGCAGACCCACACGCGGTTACCCAGGCGATTACCGTAAAGATACCGACGAGAATTGACGCCTCTTGACCGGAGAGCCCAACTCTGCTGAGTTAATGAGCTATGGTCAGGCTTTCCTTTGCGTCCTTGCCCTTGCTAGGGTTCCTCCTATTGCCTCTGCAAACTGCTCAAGCCGCCGATCAGTGGTGGCGAGATCCTGAGCGGGGTTGCGGAAAAGTCGAAGACTTCAAGCGCACCTTCCGAATCGCCGATTTGCCCGGCTGTGACGGTGAGCTGCTGCGTGCTGCGCCGGAAGGCGAAGTCGCAATGCACGATGCCAAGAAGCTGCTGCGCGAGGCCGAAAAGATCCTCGATGGTGGTCAGTCTGATGGTGTCGAGGCGAAGCTCAACCAGGCGATTGAGCTGATGAACAAGGCGCCGCGCGATGCTCGCGTCGACTGGGCTCGGCAGTACTTCAAGAATGCGGTCGAAGTGCTCCAGGCACGGATGGCGATGCTGGCGAAGCTGCCCAAGCTGCGCCAGACCTATAAGGCGCTTACCGACCTCAATGCGCAGGCCAAGCCCGATGCCAAGGCCGTGCAGGCCGCCGGTGAGGCTTGCGTCGTCGCGTTCAAAGAGGCAGAGACCGGCGGTGGCAACCTCCAGCTGCAATATGAGCTGGTGCCTGGTAGCAAGATGCGGCCCCTGCGTGAGTATCTGACGGAGTGCGATCAGGCCAAGGGCAGTCCAGCCGCAGCGGCCACGGCAGCGACTCCAGATCCGGCAGCCAAGCCGGCCACCCCAGAGACCAAGGACGCCGGCAAGACCGACAAGCCAGCGGCAGCGGCAGCAGCAGCGGCAGCAGGCAATGACGGTGGTGTCCCGCGCGCCAAGTGGGAAAAGAAGCTCAAGGGCGATCGCAAGAAGGTCTTTGAGGCCCACGCCGATGCCTTCCCGGTGTTCGAGGGTGAGCCCGGTCCGAAGGGCGCCGCCAAGGCCACCGAGTGGAAGTACGGCAGCGAAGTTATCAAGTTCAAGGGCAACAAGCAGGTCAAGGAATAGGCGATGCCTGTTCCGACGACTCCGCTCTGTACGGTCGACTGCATCATCGACCTCGTCGACCATCCCTTGCACAGGCCGGACCGTCCGGTGCTGGTGCTGATTGAGCGTCGCTATCCACCTCACGGCTGGGCGCTGCCCGGTGGCTTCGTCGATCTCGGCGAGTCACTGGCGCATGCCGCGGCCCGCGAGGCCCTCGAAGAGACCTCGCTGCGCATCGAGCTTCACGAGCAGTTCTTCGCATACTCGTCGCCCCAGCGAGATCCGCGTCGGCATACCGTGTCGACGGTGTTTCTGGCCACTGCCAAAGGAACGCCGACTGCTGCCGACGATGCCGGACGGGTTGCCGTGTTTACCGAGGACAACCTGCCAGCGCTTGCCTTCGATCACGGTCAGATCCTCGCCGATTATTTCGAATACCGACGAACTGGCCGACGCCCAGGTCCTACTCGCTAATACTCTCAACGGATGGTTTCTGACGGGGAGGGCGGCGGCGTGGCGCTGGCTGGCTATGACTCTTCGGCGTTGTCGACGGCGGGAGCGGGCGTGCTGCTTGGCTCGGCTGACTTCGGGGCGGCCTTTTTCCGTCGACGCGGCTGGAGCAAGCTGATTGCCCCACTGCTGTTGGAGCGCGCGGCCTTTTCCTCTTGCAGCTTGAGCTGATGCAAAAAGCCAAAGCACTCGCGAAGTCCGTCTTTGAGCGTGCGCAGCGTCTTGATGCCTTCCAGCTCGACGCCCAGCTGCACCATCGTGCGCGCAATCTCGGGACGGATTCCGGTCAGCACGCACATCGCTCCGAGCAGCCGAGCCGCCCGCGTCATCTTGAGCATCGAGTTGGCCGTGTTGGTATCGACCAGCTCGACGCCAGTGATGTCGATGATGATGCAGCGTGAGCGACTCGCCTTGACCCGATCCAGCAGCTTCTCGGTCATCTCGGCGGCCCGCTGCGAATCAATCGAGCTGATGATCGGCAGCAGCAGGATGTCTTCCCAGACCTCCACGATCGGAGTCGACAGCTCGTGGATTGCCATCTGTTGCTTGGCAATCGTCTCAATCTGTTCCTGAAGCTCTCGCTTCGAGTGCTCTAGCTCACCGATGTAGCGCTCATTCTGAAGCCGCGCAGCGGCCAGCTCCTGGTTGTAAATGTTGAGCGCTGCCTCGAGCACCGAGAACTCGTCGGCCTCCGGGCTGACCTCGATCTGGATCAGCTCGGGGTTGTACTCGCCAATCGACACCATCGACAAGATGTCGACGACGCGCTGGATTCTCTCGAAGGAGACGGTGACGGGCCTCTTCTCAGCCATGATGCGCAGTAGGTGCGCGAAATTTTGTACTTATGCGCACGCAATTATCATGATTTGAATCGTCGGAGCCAGGCAAGACTTTTCGTCTCACCGTCACCTCGCTCACTCCTTGTGGATTCGCTTGACCGACTCCCAATGCAGATTCATCTGCGGCAGGCTCAGCGACGCCAGCGTCTCTCCGTCGGCAGAGATCCGATCTTCCATCGCATTGAAGCGCCCGATGAAGCGCTGATTGGCTCGTCGCAGCGAGTGCTCAGCGTCGATACCGAGCTTGCCGGCCAACCGGGTCAGCGTGAACAACACGTCGCCAAACTCCGCTTCGATGCGATCGTGATTCGCCGCGCTCAAGCCAGCCTCGACTTCCTCGTCTAACTCGGCCAGTTCCTCGTCGATCTTGGAGCGCACCCCGGCGATGTCCGGCCAGTCAAAGCCCGTCGCCGCCGCCTTGTCGGCAATCATCTGCCCGCGCTTGAGCGATGGCATCGACTTGGGAATCCCATCGAGCGTCCGACGGACTTTGCCGGTTGCCTGACGCTCTGCGGCCTTGATGGCGCTCCAGTTGGTGACGACCTCCGCGGAGTCTTTGACCTTGGTCTCGCCGAAGACGTGGGGATGGCGCCGACGCATCTTGTCGGAAATGCTGCGGCAGACATCGTCGATGCTGAAGGCGCCTTCGCGTGCTCGCAGCGCCGCCTGAAAGACAATCTGGAACAGCACGTCACCCAGCTCTTCGCAGTGCGCCGCTACATCGTTGTCGTCGAGCGCATCGAGCACCTCGAAAGACTCCTCGATAAGATAGTGGCGCAGGCTCGTCAGCGTCTGTTCGCGATCCCATGGACAGCCGTCGGGCGCTAGCAGGCGCTCCATCACCTCGAGCACATCGGCAAAGCGATCGCCACGAGACGTCCGCACTGAAGCGGCAGAATGGGCAGCAGGGGCAGGCGATTCAGACGGAGAAGGGGCAGGGGAGGGCGCAGTCATTGGATACCTCGGTGCCCGACGGTCTAGCGCAGCCCGACCCTGCTTGTCACGCTCAGCGTGGCAAGATTTACGGGTTCACCGTCGGCGGCATCGGCAGGCTATTGGGAGACGACGGCGGCGCACCCAGGGCAGGATCTCCCGGTGGAGCAGCCGGCGCTTCCTGCGGGGCGGCATCAAGCGGCGCCGGACCTGCTGCCGGTGGATAACGCAGGTCTTGGCAGCTTGCCCCAAGCGATCCCACTGCGTCGTTGTAGTAGTTCATCGCGTCGAGCGCATGGCCATTGGCCTGGTTCTTTTCGCGCCAAGACAGCGCCGACAGCGTCAACCCGACCGCCCCCGCACCGAGTCCGCCCCCAAGCCAGGCCCACATATGATTGCTATCGGAGAGTCCCGCGAGGCTCCCCAGCGAGGCCAGCGAGAACGTCACACCGAGCACCGACAGCGCAATTGCCGCTCCACCGTGATTTTGAGCCGAGCGGGCGTGCTTGTGTGCCTCGGGAACGCACGAGACGAAGCGGTCGAGCCCGCGATACGACAACCCCTCGGCCACCGGCTTGCCCTGAGCCTGCATGACGAAGCCACCGTCGTAGCGCAAGGTCAGCTCGCCGCGCGCGACTAGCTGCGGTTGATACTGAGTCGTCGCGCAGCCCATCGAAAGACTCACAGCGAGGAGCGCAGCCGTGCAGCGACCCCCGTTCATGGTACACCTCCGACGGCAGCAGCCACTGCTGGATCGCAGGGTGAGTTACCGCCGCGCAGCATGTCGTTGTAAGCATTGACCGCATCGATGGCCTGGGACGCTTGGCGCTCACTTTCGGGACGGACCGTGGCCAGCGTGATCGAGATCACCGGCATCACGACAATGGCGATCACCGCGAGGATCGCGAGACCCTTGCCAGCATCGCCGCCACCACCACCTCCGCCAAATCTGCCGCCGCCTCCACTCCCGAAGCGCGCACCACCTCGAACTCCACCAACGGCGGGAGGCACACGATAGATCGGTCCACCGTGCCTTACCACCATCGGCACAAACAGCGGTGGGCGAGGTAGCAGCGGCGGAACGCCTGGATGGACGACGACAATATTGGGTCCGTAATAGCGAGGCACCCAGTATTCGCCACCATAGCTGCCCGGTCGATACTGCATCTCCGATGGCGACTCCGGAAGCTGCACAAAGCTGTCAAGGAGCGGCATACGTTCGTGCCCAGTGAGCTGCCGCAGCGCAACCTCGCAAGCCTGCGTCAATCCGGCTCCAGCCAGCGTCACGGTTGCCTCGCTGTCGCGTTCGTTCCAGATCACGCGGGCTCGTCCATCGACTGGCGGCACATAGCTCGACTGATAGCCGCAGCTGCTGGCCAGCATGACCAGTGCCAACAGGCCGCCCAATTCACGGCGTTCGCGACGCCCGCAACCGCGCAATCGACTCATAAACCATACGGTAGCCTCGTCGAAGTCCGCCGGTCAAGCGCCGATAATGTATATTATGTCAACTAAACGTATCAACCAAGCAGATCCGGTTAGGGCCCGTATCAACCAAGCAGATTCGGTTAGGGACGGATTGGGGTGCGCTTCGCATGCTTTGACAGCCGTTCTGTCTGCGTCCGATACTGAGGTGGTGTCTGGCGAGCAATGGCGGCAATGGCCAGTCCGGTGGCGATGCCGGTCGCAGTGTGGTTCGCTTCGCAGGCTTGCGACGCTGGCCGCGCTGACCGCCCTATCCGCTGGGTGCCCTGCTGCGCCATCCTCATCGCTGCCCGGCCCAGGCCCTGCGGCTGCTCTGGTCGATGGTGGTTCCGACGGATTTCAGCCACCGCCGCCCATTCCGGGAGAGTCGCCGGACTTTGTCGCCGCGGAGTTTCTTGATACCTATCGGATGTTCGTGCCGCGCGACTTTACCAGTCAGGAAAAGGCCGAGCGCTGGTCTCGCTACTATCAAGGTCGCTGGGTGCGCTGGTCGGGCCAGCTGCGCTTCGCCACTGCCGACGCCTTTCTGTTCCATCACATCGGGGACGCCAGCACCTACGAGGTCTCGCTGATAGTCCCTGAGCCCGATCGCAGTCGGCTACGGCAACACATGCAGCTCGGACGCTTCTATAACTACGTGGGGCGGTTGCTCCGAACCGACGGGACGTTCCGCGTGATTGTGCTGGAGCAAGGCTCGGTGCTCAATGCCAACGACCAAGGCGTGCCGGGCACTCTGGCGACGCTACCCTGGTCTCGCGAACCGCCGCCGCTCCCGAGCTTGAGCCCGCCGCCTGCTCAGCCCGCGCAAAGGCCATAAAAGCCTTCTCTAACGCGTAGATCCTTGATAGTCTGCTTACAAAGCCATTGGTAGCTTGCCCGCGATGCCGGGGGGCATGGCTTGGGACGTTGGCAATGTCGCGTGACCTATCAGGGAAGACGCTCGGGGGGTATCGATTTGGCGAGATTCTCGCTCGTGGAGCGCAGAGCACCGTCTATTCCGCAAACCAAGGGGAGTCCGATCATCCCGTCGCGGTAAAGGTCTTTTTGAGCGAGCTGCCAAAGGACAAGGCGGCAGCCAGTCGAGTGGTCAGCGAAGTCCAAAAGGCCGCTGCGGTGACGCACCAGAACCTCGTGCCTGTCACCGAGGTCGGCAGCATCGAATACAAGGGCAAGCGGCATCTGTTTATCGCGATGGAACGACTGCACGGTGAGTCGCTCAAGAGCCGACTGGCCGGTCAGCCTGGGCACTCGCTGCCGCTGCATCTGACGCTTCAGATTGCCAGCGCCGTGGGTGGTGCTCTCCAAGCATGCCATGCCGTCGAGCAGGCCCATCGAGGGGTCAACTCGGGCGCGGTCTTTCTGTCCCCACCGTCTGACGATGAGCGCCAGGCCGATCTCGAAGCGGAAGATCGCGTGTATCTGCTCGACGTTGGTGCCGCGGCGTTTTTCGAAGGGATCAGCAGCGGCAATGGCGGCAGCAATGGCAACGGCAAGCGCAGCAAGTTTTCCGACGACATCCGAGGTCTAGCCGCGCTGAGTTCCGAGATGTTAGGAGGCGTACCGGGCAGTCCCGCCCAAGGTGCTGAGGCCGTGCTGCCGCTCCGCTTTCGCAATCGCAAGGTTCCGGCGCGGGTCGACGCGGTGCTGCGCTCGGTGCTCTCTGACAAGCTCGGCACGACCAAGCACGAGCCGTTTCAGTCGGTGGCTGAGTTTGTCGCGGCGTTGATGGGCGATCCGGCCAACCTTCCGACGCTGGCCGCTTGGTCGAGCGATGGCCGAGCCGTCATGCCGGCGAGTCGTGGCAGAAACGGTCTGTTTTGGGCCGCTCTGATGTCGATCGTCGGTGGTGTCAGCTTTGGCATTGGCTATTGGCTGTATCAAGAGTCACCGTCGAGTCAGCCCACGCCGCCGCCGGTCTCTGCCGGTTCGCCGTCTGCCGCTGCGCCTGACATGGCCAGCACAAACGCAGATGCCTCAGTTCGCAATGCAAACACTGGTTCGGGGGAGGTAAAGTAAGTGAAGTGCCAAGCTCTTAGCGTGGTTCTTTTGGCAGGTATCGCAGGTCTGTCGTCGGTGATGTTCACGACGAGCCCTGCGCTGGCACAACCGGCGGCTCCAGCGGCAGCGGCACAACCGGCGGCAAGACCAGCTGCTCCACCGGCCCAGCCAGGGGCGGTGAAGGCGCCCATTGCTCCCAATCCGCAGACGGCAGCGCTCGCCGACAAAGCCATTGGTCTGGCGCAGAAAGATCAGTACGAAGAGGCGCTCAAGCTGTTCCGCGACGCCTATCGAATCGATCGCAACCCGCGCTGGCTTTATAACGTCGGCGTGCTCTACGACCGGATGGCCAACTGCGACGAAGCGGCGTTCTTTTATCGGGCGGCGCTGTTCGGCCAAGGCGTGCTGCCGCAGGACGTGGATCTCGTCGACAACCGCCTGGGCGTGCTGCAAGAAGAGTGCAACTTCCGTGAGCGCCACAAGCAGGTCGGTGACCGCCACGCGCGCGCGGCTCGCTACATGAGTCAGGAGTTCCGGCTCTGTGCGCTCGCCGAGTCGATCCTTACGGGCATCATCACGCCCCCCGAGCGCCAGCAGCTCGCGACTTGTCGAGCGACCGAGCACAATCCGTAGCCCCCCAGACTCCACCGCCCTTCCCTTCTGTCTGCACAAACTTCCGGCCACTTCGTCTCGCTCCGAGATTACGATGGTCGTATGCTTACGCTCCGCTCAGGACTGTCCCGTCGAATGCTGCGTTGTCTCGGGCCTGCGGCCATGCTCTGTACGGCTGTAATCCCCATTGCTGCGCACGGCTATGCCACCCAGATCCACACCGAGCTGTCGCGTCGTTCGCTCGCGAAAAGTGGACTCGGTGATCCGGCGACGCCGATCAATCCGTCTGCGTTCGATGCGATGAGGACGACCATCGATGCCTTTGCGCGAAGCGAAGTCAGCCTGCGTGACCTCTGGACGAAGCGTTACCCGACGGCAGCCGCCTTCGATTCCTTCGCCGAGAAGCAGCTCTTCCAGTTTGCCGCCGCGAGCAAAGTCATCGGCATTGACACAGTGGAGGACCGACTCAAACCAGGAGCGACGCTGCTCGATTTGCTGGGCCTCGGAGCCTCCCAACCCGACGATGACTGGCGGAACCGTGAGCGCCTCGCCTACGACGACAAGCGCCAGCCGCTCAAAGACAAGTTCGGGAAGCCTGTTCCAGCTGATCCGGCGCTGCTCAACATGGGCCGGCTGGGTGCGCTATCGAGCCAGGCCCATGCGCACTACGGACTGGCCCAGGTTGAGCTGTCGGGCGACGCGGACGTACTCAAGAGCGAGCCACGACGCTTCGCCCGCAAGCCCGGCTGGGAAGCGGGACCGATCATCACGCTGGCCGCCGAGATGGCGCAGCTGCACCTCGATCTGGCCTTGATTGCCGCGCTCAGCGATGCACCGACGGCGCGCGAGCTATCCTGGCAGTTTACCGGCCAGGGTTTCCACTACATCGAGGATGTCGGCAACCAGATCCACACGGTGCAAGTCGGGCTGTACGACTTCTTTTTCGACGCGGGGATGGAGCGGCTGAAGATGGGGCTGCTCAGCGGCGGTGGATATCTGGGGTCGATGCGCTCGCTCGGCTCGATCGGGATCGACATTTTGTCGAGCCATCACACGCTGAGTGAGGAGTTTACGTTCCGACGCTTCGTGGCCGCACTGGAGGGCAAGGGGGATGCGCAGACCCAAAAGCTGCTGCTCGCATCGACCGAAGATGATCCCGAGTTTGCCAAGAAGCTCGACGAGGCGCTGGTCAAGCTCGGTCCCAATCCCGAGCAGGGTGAGTTCGCGCTGGCGATGACGCGGGCCCTCATTGATGTCTCGTCCTTCGAGGGCGACAAGGTCTATCGAGCCACCGCCGGCATCGCCGACCCGATGCTGCGAACCCGCCACAAGACCTTCGATGATGACCGCGATGATCCGGAAAAGTTCGTCCGACCGCGCAGTGCCGAAACGGAGGCCGCCTACATCGATTTTTGGTCGCTCCAGGAGCGTGCATTCCGTCGGGTGGGCACCGCGACCCGCCGCTGGGTGAGCTTGCAGCAGAAAGCGCTCGCCAACGCCCAGAGCCCCGAGCAGAAGGACGCGCTGCGCAAGATCGTGCTCAAGCGATTGCTCGACCGTCAGCTCAAAATGCTCGACGAAGGCGAGGCTCGCTTGGCGCAGTACCTCAAAGATCCCCCCCAGAACATCACGGCGCCCGAGCATGCCCCCGAGCTACTCGTCGCCGCTCTGCTCCTTCCGGTCTTCGTGCTTGGAATCCCCATCCTCATCCTGCGTCGCCGCCGCCGCCAGTCAAAGTAAGCCAGCAGTCGCCATCGCCATCGACTCTACGATGGGCTGGGGCCAGGCTCGGGAGCCGGACTGTCGGGATCGGCAGGCTTGTCGGCACGCACCGGAGCCAGCTTCTCTCGATAGTCATGGACCGGACGGAGGGCTGCTTGGGCTGCGGCTCGCTCGGCATCGTCACCGGACACCCGCAGCGCCACCAGCTGAATCTGGTGCGCCAGGATGGCTTGCTGTACGCGCTTTCGCAGCGTCGTCAGATCGGGCCGCTTGGCAGGCTGAACATGCTTCTTGGGATCGGTGCCGACCATCTGACCGTAGGCGGTGTGGGTGCGTAGCAGCTCCGTCACAAACGCTTTGCCACACAAAAGCTCCAGCAGCGGCAGCTGTCCCGACTGTTTGAGCCACTGAATCCGTGAGTCAGCCTCGACCCACTGGGCACCATATTCCAGCTGGATGAAGCGCAGCCCGGTGGGAAACAGCTTGTTGTAGAGGGCTTGGGCCTGCGCGACCTCTGGATGGTCCTGCGTCGGCAGCTCCAGCCAGCTGAGCAAACGCATACTCACCGCCGACCAGCTATGATCGGCTGCCAAGTCGATGGGGCGCTTGTCCGCCGGAGAGTCCAGCGCCAGCACATCGATCATGGCCTCGCTCATCTGCTGGGTGGCGCGGGTGAGCGCCTGGCTGCTGCGCTTGACCATCGGCGCTGTGATTGCAGCCGACGCCGCCAGCAGCTGTTTGCCAAGCGCGATCGTCGTCGCATTGTCAAGGTACGGGGGAAGCCGGGTGTAATCGGCGGGATCGAAATCAAGCTCACTGTTCATGGGACCTCCAGTATCGGGTTGAGTCAGGAAGTGAATGGAACACGCCAGCTCTGTACTTTATTCCGTTTGGTCGCAGATTCCCTAAGAAGGGTCTGGACCCTCCCGGACCCCTGCATCACAGACCCTAAGAAGGGTCTGGACCCTCCCGGACCCCTGCATCACAGACCCTAAGAAGGGTCTAGACCCTCCCCGACCCCTGCATCACAGACCCAAAGAAGGGTCTGGACCCTCCCCGACCCCTGCATCACAGACCCTAAGAAGGGTCTAGACCCTCCCCGACCCCTGCATCACAGACCCAAAGAAGGGTCTAGACCCTCCCCGACCCCTGCGCCACAGACCCAGCGCACTCTCCCAATGGATCGGGAGGCCCAGAAATGACAAAGGCCACAACCCGTGGTGGATTGTGGCCTTGTGCGAAGGGGGGGACTCGAACCCCCAAGGTGCTTCCCGCTAGCACCTCAAGCTCAAAAATGGTGCGGCGTTCCCGTCGAGAAATCACATTTCAAATTTATCCCAGCGGGTAAATATCGACTGAGACTGCTGGGTAAATGAAATGGCTCCCGTCTGAGAAAAACGCGAAAAATCGATTTGGCACTAGCGGGTCAACTCCCCCAAAAGCCGACATTCCGCCCCGCTTCATTGTGGCCCCATGGGACAGTCTGGACAGTTGGACACTTGCGCCACTTGCCGTCGCTGCCCTGCCCTTTCAGTGTGTCCCTACGGGCTGGACAGTGGGGGACAGTTGGCCACTATGGCGCGTGAAGGTCGGGCTGCCCGGGAAGCTGCGCGCCGTGCCAGACATCGTGGATGATGATCTGATGGTGGCGCTCGTCGATTTGGTAGAAAAAGCGGTACGGATCGACGACGAATTGACGCAGGGGCAGCGCCGGATACTCGGGGACACGATGACCGCTGCGTGGGAAGGTTTGGATGCGTCGCAGCGCCTTGTCTACCCGTGCGGCGAAGTGCTGCGCGGCCAAGCGATTGTGCTGGTAGATGTACGCGAGCGCTTCGGCGTAGGCCGCTGCCGCATCATCGGAAAACCGAATCTTCATGCGGACGGCAAGCCGAGTTTCTGACGAGTCCGGCGGTCGAGTTCATCCCAATCCACAAGGCGTCCGGCTTGGGCCGAAGCGATGCTGCGATCGAGCCGTGCGAACAATTCCGCCCGTTCCGCCGGATCGCTCGGGAGCGGCGGCGGCACTGGTTCCATCATTTCGCCGTCATCGGCCCGCTTGCGCGCACGCTGCGATCCAACAGAAGTGGTTTTTTTCTGCGCAGGAGCTTGCACCGGCAGCGCTCGACTTGCGGACATGGGACACCGTTCCTTGGCCCCTCTCGTAGCCCAAGCCGCAGCGGAACGCAACAGAGCGCGCCGACAGCGAGAGCATCATCCGTCCTGGTTTCGGGCTCAGTTGCCGATAGCCTGATGCGTCGATGCGCCATCGAGCCGCAGCGAGGGCGGTCGATGCAGTGCCGCTGTCTCGGCACGCTTCATCTGGGACTTCCGGTACTCCTCGGCTTCAGCAATGAGTGTGAGTTGGAACTCTCCGTGCTGCTGGGCGACAACCTGACGGATTTCCGCAAGGTCTACCTGAAAAAACTCTTTCCGCATGTTGACTAGGTTCACACGACGCCGATCAAAAACTCTGTGCAGTGTGTTCTCCAGTTTGGGAGCGTCTTCAGAGTAGATCATCGCGTGAATGTCGAATGGAAACGGGACGGACGCATCGCCCAGCTCATCTACCCGTTCCGTTGGATCGAGGCGTCTGGTCATCCCGATCTTGTAGACGCTTTCACCAAACGAGCCGACGTTGCTGATGACGTAGACATACCCACTTCTGGTCAGCTGCGCTTGAGAGATGGCTCGTTCCTTCCGTGCGTTGCGGGGGCTGCATGCCGATCTGGTGATCGAAGCGGGCACCGTTCCCGATGTGGTAGCGGAAAGCCTAGGGCACACGTCCTCTGAGATCACGATGGGTCACTATGCCAAGCCGGGCACGTTGGCCGATGTCATCGCGCAGCGGGCAGTGGAGCAGCTCGGAGGACGTGAGCACCGTCGAGAAAACTGGCACCGTGTTCCCGAACCGAGAGAGATGTTCGGGAACGCGGTTTCTTGGGGGGCGTTAC